>JRHI01000142.1_pt1 | contig 77774 bp, 71 predicted proteins | sample 215371 | NCBI WGS metagenome assembly JRHI01 (sample SAMN02929681, study PRJNA255918) | sediment metagenome | biome: cave system; feature: Ice Cave; material: Sediment; isolation source: sediment from deep within a dark volcanic ice cave with no known source of... ... | reverse complement strand
CTCGCAAGCTCGCGTGAGCAGCTTCACCAGTTAGCGGGGTTGTACCACAAACTTGCCTGCGACATAATAAGCAGAAACGTTTATGACAAGAAAAGAACAAGAACAATCACAGAATACGAAGAGCCGCATACCGATCTTTAAGACCATTGAGGAAGAGGCTACCTTCTGGGATGCGCATTCAAGCGAGGAATTCACAGACGAGCTTACTCCTGTTGAGAACGTCAAATTCGTCAAAGCCCAATCGAAGAAGGTGCTTACCGTACGATTTGACGAAGAAGCTTTTGAGGAACGCGCTAGAGAGGCGAGAGAAAAAGGTATAGGCCCCTCAACCTTGGCCTATATGGTGATATTAGAGCATCTGCGAGCAAGAAAAAGAGCCTAATGTTCGTTTTATAAGGAATTAGTGCCTATCTCAATTTGTGGTTTGAGAGGCGGCTCAGTCGCACTTCTTGTTCATGCGTCCTGGTACTCCTTACAAAGGGAAGGAAGAGAGGAAAATAATGCAGTGTCAACAGTGTCATAAGCTTAATGATGATGATTCCAACTTCTGTGAACAGTGTGGTCAGCCATTACAAATTGCAAAACAAACACAAACCAATGGGTTGCTCAAGCTCGCAGCAGGAGTTGGCATAGCTGCATTGGCAGCATGGCAACTTTCTCGGCGCCAAAAGTCTAGTCCGCAGCAGGCAAGTTCCAAAAATTCAACTCCCTCCACAGGAAGAGTGATGACTTGTGAGAACTGTGGACATACAGGCCCAACACGTGTAGAGAAAAGCATGACTCACATCTCCACACGCAAGGCAACAGCTTTCTATATGGGTGCAGTATCTCTCTATTGCTCCCGATGTGGTACGCTACTGTACTTTGCCAAGTAAACCTTCAATGTAACATCAAGGCTGCGTTGTCACTTCCAGTTTCTGAAGTGTCTCCTCATTTACTTCAGCAATAGGTACGCGTTTATCTCCTACCTCTACAAATACATCCTTCAGTTCTTTGGCATCTTGAACCAAACCTTTCAGACTTTGCACCAGCTTGCGTAAGCTCTCAATCAAATCATCGCTTCGATCAGCAATGAGTACGACAGTGCTAATAATGCCTAGCACCTCCAATCCGGTGAAGCGTGGCTTTTCGGGTACTGTCTCAACCTCTTGTACTATCTCTAGCTGACCGAGACGGTCTTCGATACGCTGGGCGATTTGATTTAGATCGTTCCCTTTTTCGACATCGATATATAAGTTCACTTCAATCGTTGATGTGCTGGCCATATCGGTACTCCTCTTCCTGGTTTTCAAATATGGGGCGCCCCATCGCTGAAAGAAAGAAGGGGGCCCAGAAGTATATTTTTCGTCTACATACTTTCGCAGTTTTCAGGTACTCTTTCATCGCCATTTGTATAGCTACCTCTGGAAGTTGCCCATTCATGGACAAGTCGTGGAAGGTCTTTGTCATCTGGGAAGCAACGGTATCGTCCACGGGCCAGAGGCAACTGAGTATGCGCTTGGCACCTGCTGTAAAAAAAGCTGATTGCAAGCCAAACAACTCGTCTCCTGGTAATTCTTCCATCCACCTACCAGATATAGGGCGCTGACCGGAGCAGCAGGCACTCAGAACGACTATGTCAGCATGCAATTGCCAGTTTGCAATCTCTAGTCCATCAAGCTGAGAGTCTCTGAGAAAAAGGTATGATTCCATCGGGGTGTCACTAAGATATAATCCCATAGAAGTCTTGCTATTGATGTTGACGCCGTGTGTTGCGAAATGCAAACAGGTGAATTACTCCAACTTACCTGAGGTCGATAGCTCTCTCAATCGTTCACCGCGAGCCTCAGCTCCTTTGAGCGCAGTGATAGGAAGCGAATGCGTCTCACATAACTGCTTCAGGCTTTCGACTTCTCGCTCAGCTTCTTCCAAAGGTGGCAATGTGTATCCCGGAACTTGATAATCACGAACTCCTAACGCAAGGATACTGTGCTGCTTGGAAAGGGGGTAGCGCAACAATAAACTACTCAGGTTTGGTACATACATGACAGTAAATTGCTCAATCAGAAAACCAGTATTCCACTGCAAAGTATGAAAGGGGATAGTATGGAGAAGTCTATGAGGAGAAAAGAGCAAGTGCTGTTTTTTCTCTAAGAGGAACGTTGCTTCTTGAGGCAGTAACAGAGAAGAAAAATCTTGCACTGTATTCAGGTGAGACTTGGCGCTTTCGGGCGACAGCTTCAGTATGAAATCAGCAAAGTCTTTCAACCGGGTTTGTTGTTCTAGGGTGAGAAAGCGTAATAGTGGAATAACATGTTTTTGATCGATGACACTGATGAGCAGGGTGTGTCGATCAAGCCAGTAGTAATAGACAATAGCTTCATCAGCAGCCAATGTAGCCTGCACCGCTTTCAGGGTAAATGCTGGTAAGCTCTCCCCTGTTCTGGACTGAAAACGCTGAACTGTTAGTAGATCCCAGAGCGTACGCCGCTTGTTCTCTAATTCGCTAAGCATCTCGTTGTCCGGGCTGGCTGTAGCGAGCTGCTCGGATACCTGTTGGAACCTGCGCTCCGTCAACTGGATTTGTTGGTCTGCTGTTAGTGGAGACATACGCTGCTGATAGCGTAGCACCGAACGACATTTGGAAAGCTCAGCTCGCTCAAGCATCAATGGATAGTTTCCTAGTTCATAGGCAGCTCGTACACCCCATGAGTAGAGGCCAATACGCGACGCCAAGTATGCACTTTGCATATATTGGCTAGTACACTGAGTGATAAATATCTCCATGATTAGGCCAGCCCGGTGTAAGTCCACTTGATGGGTTTGGCCATCGTCCGATTGTAATAGGCAATGAAGGCCAGAAGCTGATCGCGCAAGTCATGGAGCGAGAGGAAATTCCCCCGCTTGAGCAGCTTGCGCACGAGAATACTCAGCCAGACTTCGACCTGGTTCATCCAGGACGTATGCTTTGGTGGGTAGTGAAACACAATCTGGTGCGTCGGATCATGCAAAAAGGCTGCCCGGCTTTCCATGAACTGCAAGATACCGCTCTTGCCTTTGACCCCCAATGTCTCGAGAGGAATCCCCTCTCGCTCCGCTACCCAGCACACCAGCGACTCAGATTGATGAATATTGAGAGTATCCAGGATGATGTGCCACTTCGTCGCTGGAGGCGAGCTTTCAATCAAGCGCTGGAGGTGGGCCAGAGCATCCTCCTCAGTGCGCGTCGGCCCCCAGGACGGTTCGATAATCTGTCCAGTCACGACATCGAAATTGATGAACCAGGACAACGTGCCATGCCGGATGTACGCGAATTCGCGTCGCAGAACATGACCTGGTTGCATGGGCAAGTCGGGAGCCTTGCGTTGCAGGGCTTGCACCCCGGTCAGTTCATCCATGCTGATCGAGCGTTCTCCTCGTTTGGCCCGGTCAGCAGCACGTGCGTAGACCTCACACCCATCACGAATCTTCTCATCGCGTTGCGCATCGGGCACCTCGTTCAGCCAGTACCGGAAGCGGTGCGGTTGCAGGCCCCCTTTTTGAGCAGGTAGCTCGCATGTCGTGGCGAGATCTGCTCGACGATTCCCCGCTTCACCAGTTCCTCTGCAATTTCGCGTCCGGTCCATTGACTGATCGGCCGTTCTGCCTTCATCGGCGTTTCGCATGCCAGGGCCGCCATCTGACAACGGTGTTGCGCTGTGAACTTCGGCGGCGCTCCCCGTTGGGGCGCATCTTGCAAGCGCTCTGCCACACTGAGGGTGTCCAGATCAATGCCCTGTCATCCTACCCAGCGCTCTCGCCACAAGCGCACGGTATCCACATTGATCTTCAACTCACGCGCAATGTGTGCGTTGGAGTTTCCCTGTGCCGCTGCTAAGATCATACGCGCTCGTTGCACCTGCTGGTGTTCGCTCCGATGTCGTTTCGTGATCTGGCTTTTGATATCGGCGATTCTTGTACGCACGATATCAGGGTTAATGGGAGGATATTTTTCTGGCAAGCTGGCGAGAAGGCTCTCCCACTCTGCAAGAATAGTTTGTAATTCAGTGACCAAGGTCTCATCGGCCCAAACGTTCTTGAGTCTCATCATTGCAGGCATAAGCCGTTTCCCGATCTCTAGGAATCGGGACATGTATTCTGCTAGTTGCTTCCCTGTTACATAGTTGTTTGCCTTCGGGTCGTCTAGAGTGTCGGGTGTGAGGGCGGTCACGCGCCCACACGAGCAAGTGATCTCGATAACTAGTTGGCCGCATTGGATACATTGTACGCTGTCACCGCTACGTATCAACGTTTTAGAGGGAGTATGCCGCCCGAAGCCAGGACATACAAAGTCCTGAAGGTGCCCACAGCGAGGGCATTTGAATAATTCTAGTGTTTGATTGTGCTCCATTGGCCTTCTCCTGGGTGAACAGGGTCATATCTTGCTACGAATTGATGAAATATAACAGAACAAGCATCATCTAATTATATACGGGCTAACACAACTTTTTTAGGGAACGAGAAGTTCTCCACGTCATCGCTATTCACCTTCTCATGTAATGAAATGCAACATAGCCAGTACTCCTCTAGGGAGTCGTGATATATATCACGACTCCTACGGGACATTTGCTGATTGCAAAACACTACGAAATGCCGTACGCTCTTTCGGTATTGATCAAATGATTTGTTCACCACTAAACGGTCTTATGTTTGCTTCTATGTGTGCATTTTTATATACTCATCCGTTATGTACGGTAACGAAAGGTTGTTTTTTCGGGGTAGGAGTCCATTATGCAACGTTGTCCTTTTTGTGGGGCAGTGCAGCCTCCATATGCTCATTTTTGTAGCGAGTGTGGACGTAATTTTGCCGCTGATGTAGCAGGACGTTCAGAGGTTCTCACTGGCTTTAATGGTGCTCAGCTTGTTGATATTGTGCTTGGTAGTGAAGTAAAAACAATACTGAGTAATACTCCTCATGTACCTCTTATTTCCGAAACACCTCATCCATTGATACGAGATAATGTGTCATTTCAAACAGAGTATGCAAGACCAGAAGAACATACAAAACCATTACCTGTTCTTTCTCCCATTTCTCATTATGAGATTATGCAGGAAGGTGAGGAGAACTTGGTACCACCTGCATATCCGCCTCCGCTGGGCGGATATGCACCTTCATCAGCACCTACCCCACCGCCATCGCATCCAAAGAGGCCAGGAGGCTATTTAATCGCTGCTATCATTGTTGCTGTTCTTCTTATTCTCCTTATGAGTGGTGTGGGAGCCTTTTATGTGGCTGTCCCACCTGTTTTATCTGTAAGTGGGACGGACCATGTCCCGTTGGGTGGTTCACTGCACGTCAATGGAATGCACTTCCTTCCGGGAAGTCGCGTCGCGTTGACACTTGATGAGGGGATGCCTGTATCAATTACCACCTCTACAGCTATGCATCAGGATGATAGTGCTAAGACGTCTCTCGCACTAACGACACTGGCAGAGAGTATTCAATCAGAGGCTACACCATCATTTATCTCTATCGGAAGTACTGGTACATTTGAGACGACGATATCGGTAGATTTTCGCTGGTCCATAGGATTACACTATCTACATGCAACAGAAGTAGAAAGTGTGAGCACGCGTACAGCAAGAATTTCTTTTCAGATTGAGCTTGGCGCTGCAAGGCTTGTGCCCGGTGTTACTAGTCTCGATTTTGGAACAATTGAGCAGGGCCAAAGGGCTATCCTAGCATTGAGCATTGGAAATGGTGGAGGCACGCCACTGAACTGGACGGCTGATGCAAGCGAGACGAAGTGGCTACAACTCAAGGTACATTCAGGTACTATCCAGCCTCAGGCGGCACAACAGACGCTTGATGTGACTGCTGATAGCACCTCGCTTGCGGTAGGCGCATACAGTGCGCCGTTGCACCTCTCCTCTAATGGGGGGAGTAGCGATATACAGGTGACGATGCAGGTGGTTGTGCCGGGGACAAAGAAAGCGGCAATGTTGACTGTGACGCCTACAACATTGATCTTTCCCATGTTGAATGCCGGTCAGCAAACATCTTTAACTGTTACGGTAGGCAATACTGGGACTGATACGTTGCAATGGCAGGCAGGCATAGGTCAGACGAATTGGGCAACATTGAGTGTCGTTTCTGGTTCCATTGCGCCGGGAGGTTTACCACAGACCATCACCGTACAGGTTAATACAACAAATTTGGGCGCTGGAAATTATGCAGCAACATTGACCATTTCCTCAAATGGCGGTAATACGCAGGTCGATATAGCAGTGCCGGTCGCAGCCAACGGTGTGACACCAACACCAACGAACTCGCCAGCAGCCACTGCGACGCCAACAGCCACGCCTCTATCCACACCCACACCATCGCCGACGCCAACGCCAGCGACACTCTCGGTATCTCCCACTTCGTTTGCTGGTGGGAGTAATTGTGTCTACAGTGCTACTCGCGGTTGGATGTGCTCTGCTACACTGATCAATAGCAGTACCAGTGGGAATGTCAGTTGGAGCACCTCTAGTAAGGGGCTACCGTCGGTGACATTCACTCCTGCTAGTGGCACACTTGCTCCTGGGATGAGTGCACGCGTGTTGATACTTGTATCAGCAAAAACTATTTGCCCAAGCAAAGGTACATTCGATTTTATTGCAGCGTCGGGTACGGTTTCAACACCTTGGAGTTGCGGTAGTCCGACGTTAGCAGCCGCGCCTGTTGCCCTAAGTGCTAAAGCTTGCCAAGTCACGAAAACTGGTCGGTTGTGTACTATCGCGCTGAGCGATGATGTGGGAGGGTTGAATTGGACTGCGACGAGTGATGTCAAGGCTACGTTTACACCCGCAAGTGGGACGGTCTATCCAGGTGGCCCAACTACTGTGACGGTGCTCATACCGGTTTGCGCTGCCGGTAAACTGACCTTTACAGGGCCGGGGAATGCCGCAACAGTTACCTGGACATGCCCATGATTAGGCGAAGCGTCCAGAGAGCCAGAAATTGCCACGAACACCCCCGTTCTTGACAAGAGTTCCTTGTACGACTTGTGGATCTGCGACAATATCGAACATACCACCGAGGGTGCTTACCTGTGCCCAGTGGAATTTTTGGCTCGTTACAGGATTGATGAGCATATGGGTGTCAATAACATGACCACTGAAATTAGCGAGAGCTTGCATAGGTTCACGCGGCTTTCCCTCTGCGGTGAAGAGACCTGATGGAATAAAGGATTCTGAAGCAAGGACAAGTTTATCACCCTGCACTTTTTGATATGCTTCATCGCTTGTAAATGCTTGTAAGTCGAGAGCAAAGGCCGCGATCTGGACGGCATGGATACTAGGTATGCCTAGTGTGTCGTGGACATCATAGTCTGGTACATCAAAGACAAAGGGGAAAGTTCCAGAAGCAGCACTACTGCTACGTGGGTTTGCCCAGGCGTAGAAGGCGCCATCGAGTAGGCTATGTGGATGCCGTGGTAAGCGTTCTGTAATGCCAACATGCATACGCGTATAGCCGCGAAAATGTGGGTTCATGCCAATGATGCGCTTGTGGTGATTTGTCTGCACCCATAACTCAATGCCATTCCCAATTGCCCAATACGTATATGAGCCATTTTTGGTCTCAATTTTTTGTCCAAACTCGGTTGTTTGATAGACATAGTGGCGAAAATCTTGCTCTGTAGTTACTGGAAAGCCAAGTGCTACCATCGGATTGGGCATGCCTTTTTCCTTGTACTGTACCAATTTGTGTCAATGTATTCCTAAAATGCTATTTTGCACGTGATATTACCATTACCTATATAGTATGAATACGTCATGTTATGCCAATTTGTACACAAAAACAGGGTACAATCTGTGGTATTACTATAATTAACGTGTTGAATAAAACAATGCAGGAGGTATCCTTTGTGGCTAACTTAGAATTTGGTCTCATGCTCAGACAAAACGACCCCAATTATACTTTGAATGAACTGATGGACTTTAATAGAAGTTGTATAGAGGCTCTTTCAGATCAATGTACAACGTTGTGGCTTGAAGACCATCTTCAATCCGGTACAACTGATGCGCTTGAATGCTTGACCACCTTAACCTATCTTGCCGCACAATATCCGCGTTTGAAAGTGGGCACACTCGTGCTCAGCCAATCGTACCGTAATCCTGCACTGCTTGCAAAGATGGTGGCAAATATACACGCTTTATCCGGAGGGCGCGTGCTACTTGGGTTAGGTGCGGGTTGGAAGGAAGATGAATATCTTGCTTACGGTTATCCTTTTCCCTCCACAAAGACACGTATGGAGCAGCTAGAGGAGACTTTACAAATCATTCAGGCTCTGTGGGCAGTTCAGCCTGCAACCGTGAATGGGCAGCATTATTCTATACAAGAGGCATATTGTGTGCCACAACCATCTTCCGCCATTCCCATCCTTATCGGTGGCGGTGGAGAACAGCGCACACTTGCTCTCGTAGCACGTTATGCAGATATGTGGAACTACAATTCGTGTACTGTTGAGGAGTATGCACGGAAACTTGCAATTCTCAAAAGCCATTGTGAGCGTATTGGGCGGAATCCAAACGAAATTAAGCTGACGTATCTGTCAACATTAAGCGTTTCAGAAGACCCAGAGAAAGTGCAGCATAATCCTAGCAAGCACTATATAGCAGGCAATGCAGCAGAGGTAACGCGAGAACTTGCACAGTTTTCCGCTCTCGGTGTCACTCACTGTATGTTTCGCGTTCCTGATGTTGCTACTTTGGAGCATTTTGTAGCACATGTTGCCCCGAATTTCAGGTAGTGCTCTGCCAAGCTTCAAGCGACGGGGTCCGTCGTAGGGGCCTGATTGATCACGCCCGCTGCCTACATAGCCAATGTCACCAAAGTTGACCGCATCGCCACGACGGGCGCCATGAATGAGGCCCCTACGACGGACCTCGTCATAGGGGCCTCATTCATGGCGCCCGTYGTGGCGATACACCATGCCTATGACGTGGATCACTCCCACGGCGGGCACGATCAATGACACTGCTGGGAAATTGGCTGATCAGGCTCAATCTGAGCTGAAACATTGCTCCCAGCCATGCATGAAAAGTGAATTTCCCAGCAGTGTCATCAATCAGACCCCTACGACGACGCCGTCAATGGAAGATTACCGTGGTAGGACACCCTACCACGGCGATTATCACGTCAAAGGGAATAGACTACTTTGGCAGTACGCATCCACAATTGAAGCAGTAGAGGAAGTAGGTAGGGCAGTGTGCATTGCAATAAGTGCATACACGAGTGGGCGCATCAGTGGCTATAAGTGAAGTTGCCTCGGCAGGTATTGGTGGTGGTCCAGCTGGCGCTCCTACAGGAGGTAGTCCAGCTGATGCTCCTATGGGATCACCACCTTCTCCACTCAGGACGCGTAGTGTTTGCCTGCGTGCTGTGTCAAGTTTGACGCCCAAACTCTCAAGCACACCTGCTGCGATACCCTCACCCTCGCGTATCAGCCCTAGTAGGAGATGCTCAGTCCCAATATAGTGATGATTCAAGCGGTGTGCTTCATCAACTGCCAGCTCAATCACCTTTTTAGCGCGTGGGGTCAGTCCAATCTCGCCCAGTACAATACGGTCTCCACGACCAATAATAAACTCGACGGTACTACGCGCCTTGTATAGCTCGACACCCAAACTCTGTAAGACCTTGGAAGCAACTCCTTCACCTTCGCGTATAAGACCCAACAGAAGATGCTCCGTGCCGATATAGTTGTGCTGGAAGCGTTGCGCTTCCTCTTGAGCCAAGCTCAATGTCTTTCTAGCTCGCTCTGTGAATTTATCAAATCGATCTCTAGAACTCACTTTCTTCACCTCTTTCAGTGGAGGAGGCACTACAGTTTTGTTAAAAACGTATAGGCTATACTTTAGTATACATTATTTTTGGAGAATTTTGTTTGAAGCACAAGTGGTATTGAGAAAGGCAAGAGAAACAAAAAGCGCATTCCGCGCGCGGAATGCGCTTTTTGTTTCTCAATATTATTGAAGCGACGTATATATCCTCGCTAGAAGATGAGAAGTTTAGTAACGGTTACTGTGATAGCCACCGTCATTAGGACGGCGCTCACGTCCTTGGAAGCCTCTGCCTCCTGTGGCTGGACGTTCGCGGGCTTCGTTTACCGTGATAGTACGGTTGCCCAGCATGGTGCCGTTCAATTGCTGAATGGCTGCTTGTGCTTCCTCATTATTGCTCATCTCTACGAAGCCAAAGCCCTTGCTACGGCCTGTGTCGCGATCAGTAATGACGGTTGAGAAGGTAACTTCCCCTAACTGTGCGAAGAGATCAGCCAAATCCTGCTCGGTTGTTTGATAGGGGAGTCCCCCTACATAAAGTCTCATGTTAGTATGCTCCTGTGTAGACATCTCTTACAGCATTGACGCTCTTAGAAATCATTCTCACAGAAGCGATACAATTCTTTTCTGATGTCATACACCTATACAAACACACTACATAGGTAGCTTATTCCCGTGATGTGTTTATCGAAGATGTTGTTTCCAGCAGCATCTCTGACTGGTCACGCCATTGCTCCACCCGAACTACTGTTGCAGGAAAAATCGCGTGCATGGATATGTGTCCTTCGTCAGGATTGTTGTAAACCTAATACAGAGAAGCGGTAGAGATTCAGCTTCATACTCATTGTGCCTGACATATAGTGCGTGTCAGGCACAATGAGTATGAAGCTGAATCTCTACTACTTTGTGGGTGATGATGTTATTGCACAGTGACAATGAGGTTCATGCCGCCGTGTATAGTGCAATATATCTTAAAGGTTCCTGCCTGAGTAAATGGTGGGGTTAAACCACTATCATTGCCATTAAAGTTGAGCTTGATGGTAGGAGCTCCTGCCTCTTTTGCTTTGACCTGCTGTGAACCCTGCCAATAGCCATTGAGGATGATATGAGGAGAAGCGGCATCATCAATCAAGGTGATAGCATCCCCTTTTTTGATAGTGATCGTGGGCTTCACGAAGTTGGAGAGGCCCATATGTGCTACTGGACCTGTGGATAGGCTCGTGTCTCTGATGGTGCAGGCTGCAAGGATAATGCTCAATAGAGCGAATACAACCATACCTGATAGCACTTTTTTATACATAAATAATCCTTTCAACGTTCCTGTGATTCTATCTATCTTCCGAGAGGGTAGCGTTGTCACTAGAACATCCTACCTCGGAACAATTCTATCTAATACTATAGCAAAAGGGGTGGTAGATGACAAAGAGACAAGGGATAAATTTCACTAGGAAAAGCTGACCCATCGCGCCATCAAGCCGGAGAACATGCTGCTCGGACGCAACAAACACTCCAGATGATTCGTTTTTAATTCTTCACTAACATCCCCAACGCGATCAATCCAGCCAGAACGAAGCAGAACCAGCCAGCTACGAGCTGGTGTGCATCAGTCAGCAGGAAGATACCCCCGGCCAGCGATTAATTCCTACAGGGTCAACACGCTCCCAGCGGCTAGGTAATTTAGTCTAGACGATACTAGGGCAAGAAGAGGGAAAATTAGATGATTTTGTCGATATCTTCTTGCCTCCACTCAAGCTATATGTATTGTGATGATAGTAGTGCAGACGTCTCTTCCAATGATGTCATACGTTCTGTGTCGGAACGTCTCTTGCAGCGCACCATCATCCGATGGTCAAATTTGACTAAGAACAGAAGGAGAAACTATACGATGAGGTTTTTGATGAATATGGTGATAACCCTATTGCTGAGTAATATGTCAGTTAGAAGGAGAACACAAGTATGAAGAGGAAGAAGTTGATTGTGGCAGCCTCCATTGGCATTTTCTTGGTGATCGGTTCAGTGGTCATCGCGTTAGTCATTTCATCCACCCTGACGACCAGCGCGAGTAGCAATGCTACGGCGAACGGCGCCAATGGCTCTGGCGCTATTGTCATCGCCTGGAATAAGGAGCTGCTCCACATCGTCCAAACGCCTGGCGCTCAACCAGCTACTGTACATCCGACACGCAACTTCGCCATCTTGCATGTGGCGATCTACGACGCCGTCGTCTCCATCACCAAGGACGCCCCTCCCTCCCTCTTTTCGGTATCTGCTTCGCGCAGTGCCCGCGCAGACGCCGCCGCCGCCCAGGCTGGCCATGACGTCCTGGTGGCACTCTACCCCAAGATGCAGGCGGAGCTCGATCAGCAGGTTGCCAGTGAGCTCGCCATGATTCCCAATGGGGCGGGCAAACAACAGGGAATCCAAGTCGGCCAAGCCGTCGCCACACGCTTGATCGCCATGCGTGCCACTGACGGTTCTGCCACCACGCCGCCGCCCTTTGTGGCGGGCAACCAGCCGGGCAACTATCAACTCACGCCGCCTAAGTTCGCCGCACCCGTTTTCACCACTTGGGGGAATGTGACCCCCTTCGTACTGAACAACGCGGCGCAGTTCCGTCCAGGGCCGCCTCCCGCGTTGACTAGTCAAGCGTACGCACAAGCTATCAACGAGGTGAAGAGCCTGGGCCAAAACACCAGTACGACGCGGACGGCTGAGCAGACCGTGATCGGAAAGTTCTGGGCAGGACCGATCTGGAACACCTGGAATGAGATCGCCGAGAATGCCGCGCTAGCGCACCACACGAACCTGGAGACTAGCGCACGTCTGTTTGCGGTGCTCAATCTGTCCTTCGCCGACAGCACCATCGCCTTCTACGATGCCAAATACTACTATCAGCTGTGGAGGCCCATCACGGCCATCCGTCTAGCCAACACGGCTGGAAATCCGGCGACAGTCAGCGACGCCCATTGGTCACCGCTCTCTGTCACTGCACTTGATCCCTCGTATCCAGCCGCCCACAGCACGATTAGTGCGACCGGAGCGACTGTGCTGTCCGCCTTCTTCGGGAGCCAGAATCAAATCTGTGTCACCTCCGACGTTCTTCCAGGTGTCACGCGGACCTTTACCAGCTATAACGATGTTGCAACCGAGGCCAGTCTGAGCCGCATCTACGCGGGGCAACACACGCGAATCGATGTTGAGGCGGGTCTTGAGCTTGGGCACAATGTTGCACAATTCGTGCTCCCCCACTTTGGCCTTCATTGAGGGAGAGACAAGCGGTTCGTGACAACGCAGTACACAACCACTCATTGGGAGGGCCCCGCTAGGCTCTCCCACTCTTGATCTCTTCACATGGAACGACGACAGAGAAGAGATCGAAATCCACGATGGTGGCAACCTTTCAAACGGAGTTTTAATGCCCGTAACCACCCCCCGTCGATCCGCCTTGTACAGAGAGGTTGGGCGTGACCACAAACCACTTGCCGAAAAGTCCCTCTCCATTGGTCTGACCGGGGGTAGTGTCCCCTGAGAAGGTATAGAGCGGATGACCATTATACTCGACTTGGTTCCCGTTCGCATCCGTTTGTACGCTCAGTTTCCCAGTAAGGGTCGTCGAACTGGTGAGTCCGCCTGGAGCGGTGGAGAGCAGTGGAGGCCACATTTGAGCACAACTGCCGGAGCAGGCTGACTGCGTCGCTGAATCAGCCGTGAAGTAGTATAAGGTCATCCCATGTGTATCGGTCAGCACCGTCTCCGACTGACCTTTTACGGCGACGGTTGCCGTTTGAAGCACGGCGGAACTGCTGCCAGTCGTTGGAGTGGCAGTTGTGGGTGGATTGGTACTGCCGCCTCCATAGGGGCCACCGCCAGTAGTGGTGGTGCTACCGCAGGCTGTGATAAACAGTACTATAAACGCGCCAAAAGCGATCACGAAAGATCGTTTAAGAATCATTGTATATTCTCCCTACATATATGTACTACGGAGCAAGAATCTCTCCCTCTCTGATGAGCATTCTCATCAGAATGTTCTTGTCAAGGGTACATTCGCAGCAGGTTACAACCTCTTACCAGTAGGTAATTCTGTCTAGAGTGCTCCAGTATAATGTCGGTCAGGAAAAGAAGGTGAAAACTGTGTTGTACATTTGGGAGAAATTCGGGTGATAAGAAAACGTCTCAAGTCGCTTGTAGGCTAGCTTGAGACGTTGCTAAAATTATGGTAGCGCATACGGGATTCGAACCCGTGATCTCCGCCTTGAGAGGGCGATGTCCTTGGCCGCTAGACGAATGCGCCTCGCATGATGTGAAGATGTTTCTCTTTTCCAGGAGATGTTTCACATGGCATATAATAACTCCACTCAGTCTTCTTGTCAAGTAGTTTTTGAATGTCAAAACGGACTCAAGATGCTGAGGCATCTTGAGTCCGTTTTGACATTCAGAATTAGCGCTGAATGTCGAAGTGTTTTGGTTCGCCTTTGTAGAGGCAGGTGAAGGCTAGGCGCGTCCATTTGTCGGGCAGGTGCGGATTGATACTATAACCATCATGAGTCTGAGTGAGACCGGCGAAACCGAGAATGGCGGCTTGCCAGACAGCACCGGAACAGGCGGTATGAATACCCTCTGGCGTGTTGCCACGCAAGTTTTCCAGGTCTACCAGGGCGCCTTTCACGAAGAGTTCGTACGCTTCATTTGCTAGACCCAGTTCACAGGCCAGAATTACGTGGAAGGCTGGTGTGAGCGATGAACCGTAGTCATGGTCGGTGAGCGGGTAGTAGAAATCCCAGTTGGCCTTCTTGGTTTCCAGATCGAAATCGTCTTTCATGACAGTAAGCAGCATCAATACATCGGCCTGCTTGATAATGGTATATTTTTGGATCTCTTCAATGCCAAGGATGCCCTGATAAGAGTCCTTGCGTCCTTTATACTTGCTCTGATCGAGTATTTCAAGCTTGAAGTAGTCATCAAACTGCTCAAAGAGATGCGTTTTTGGATCATAAGGGACGCGCATATGGGCTACGACGTCTTGCCAGTGTTCCAGACGCTGACTATTCAAATCGAGTTGCTCAGTGAGTTGCTGTGCTTTTTCAGGTGCATGTTCATGGAGCCAGTGTAAGATATCTAGAGCTGCTTGAATATTCCAGCGTACCATGTAGTTGGTGAAGGCGTTGTTGTTGACATGTTCATGCCATTCATCGGGACCGATGACGTTGGTGAGTTCATAGTCATTGTGTTCTGCGTTCTTCTCAACGCGGCTACCCCAGAATGTAGCTGTACTCAGCAGAATCTCAGCGCCATAATTCCGCATAAAAGCATCATCGCTCGTGACTGTCCAATACTTGTGTGCGGCATGAGCGATGCTTGAGGTAATATGTAACTCCAGCGACCCATTCAATACAGGAATTACCTCGCCGGTCTCTGGGTGAATAATAGAGCTAGGGGTGGTTTCTTCACCGCTCAATGTGCTCTCCCAGGCATATTGTGCCCCCTCATAGCCGTTGTGTTTGGCCTTCTGGCATGCTGCTGGCAGTGTGTGATAGCGGTAGAGCAATAGATTGCGGGCAACATCGGGCTGCACATAGGTGAAGAAGGGTAACATAAAAATCTCAGTATCGTGGAAGACATGCCCACGATAGCCAAAGCCAGTCATACCCTTCGCTGCAATGCTGTAACGGCTATCATGGAGCGAAGTATTGATGCGCAACTGGTAGATGTTATAGCGCATGCCTAGTTGTGCTTTGTCGTCACCCTCGATGATAACATCTGCAACTTCCCAGAATTGCTGCCATGCCTGTTTGTTTGCTGTTAGCAATGACTCGTACACAACATGCGGTTGTATTGTGGAGGGGGCTACTTCTGCCTGCTCTATCGACAAGGCATGATGAATGTCCGGCTCGGGAGTAGTGCGGGTCTCACCTGCTATCTCACGATGGTGTGTTAATGCCATTGATAGGGGCGCGTCTGCACCATCACGGGACGTATAGAAAGTGACGACCTTCTCCGCCGTGAATGTTGCTCCCTTTGTGAGTGAGCCGGAGAGGCGGATACTGGGTGCGATGTCGGAATCGATAACCTCTTTGCGGAAGTCTTGTGCCTCTGTATGAAAACTCATTGTTTGGGCTAATTGAACATTGGTATGCCTAGTTTGACTCAGGAGCCAAACCAAGTCATTTTCGTGACTTTGGTTGAGTGTTTCCCAATGCAGCAGATCATAATTGCCGACAGTGGTATTCAGGCTAGCCCACAACACCAGATCAAGAGTATCTCCGCTAGGGCATTCGTCAGCGGTCACGCTATAACGGATAATGCCCAGGTGCTCGTCGGCGAGACTGGCGAAACGTTCGCTGGTGACGGTGATGCGGGCATCATTAGTAGCTTCCCAATATACTGTACGCGTTAAAACACCTGTTTGTATATCCAACGTGCGCTGATAGGTGAGAACGCGGCCGCGGTCCAAGCGAAAACGCTCACCGTTGACGAACAATTTGATGGGGAGCCAGTCTGGTGCATTAGCTAGCTCCTCCTTGGCAATTGGCACTTTGTCAAATACTCCGTAGAGCAACGTTGCAGGATTGGCTTTGGGGTAGTCTTCCTCAAAGGTGCCACGAGTACAAAAATAGCCATTGCCTATTGTGTAGACCGTCTCCTGGCTATGCAGTGGCTTAGGAGTCGGATCAAAGGTTTCTTCAGTAATGTGCCAGAGGTTCACTAGAAATAGTCTCCTTAACAGTTTAATCGAGCAGGTCTTGTAGCCGTTTGTTGGCGAAATCTGGCAACACTTTGTCAGCCTTGTGGAAGCGTTCTTTGGGGCCAACGCCAAGTGCCGTCATACCAGCTGCTTTGATAGCTTCTATACCGGCGTCTGCGTCTTCGACACCCAGGCATTCTTTGATTGGAATGCGTACCATACCAGCTGCATAGACAAAGATGTCAGGAGCTGGCTTGCCGTTGGTGACGCTGTTACCATCGGCAATACCATCGAAGTAACGCACAATGTCTAGGCGCTCAAGGACGATCATACAGTTTTTGCTAGCGGAGGCAATTGCTGTCTTGATGCCTGCACTGCGGATCTCTTCGAGCAATTGTACGCCACCGGCAACCACTTCTTGTGGTGACATGTGTGTAATCAGATCATTATAGTAGCGATTTTTGCGGTCCATCATCTCTTGCATTTGCTCTTCTGAGACCTTACGGCCTTTGAGCAGATACATCAACGAATCGCGTCTGCCCACGCCGCGCAGGTGGGCATCGTTCTCTTCATGAGTGAATGGAATACCTTCGTCGTCCGCGAGATGTTTCCATGCTTGGTAATGATATTCCGAGGTATCGGTCAGCACACCATCTAGGTCAAAGATAATAGCTCGTGGTTTTTGCATGATGCATAGTTCTCCAATATCGAGAATTGCTATTCCTCTATGATAGGAGGAAGCTCAATCTTTTTGTGGTTCCCATACCATTAACGAGTATCTACCTGGATATGTCTCAAAGACGCTCGTGGATAGCTCTACTGGGTACATACGGACGTGCTAATGCTCTTTGCTCGGCGGAATTGACCACCGCCACGACGGGCCCCATGAATACTTCCTTTCAGACCACCTGAGCGAAGCTAGCGCGGTAGCGCGTTGGTGGTCTGAATAAGGAGTTAGGCCCCTACGACACATTTTCATGAAATGCTTCCTTTTGTACTGCGGGTCCGGCTAAAAAGGATGCGACAATAGCGACTGCTCCAAAGAGGAGAATTGAGCCGAATGCGAAGGTAAAGCTTCCTGTGCGGTCGAGCAAAAAACCGATCAGCGGTGGTCCAATGATGACGGTTGGGCTGGAGAGCACGCTCATAAATCCCTGCGCGACACCTTTGCCGACGGTGCGCAAATTCGCCGCCGAGTTGAACGCCGAAGTGTAGGGCGTGGTCGAACCAACGGCGATCAGTGAGATGCCGATAATTGCGAATGGCGGGAAGCGCGCTGGAATGGCGAGGAGCGCGACACCGAGAAAGCCCATGATGGCGCCCATGCGCAAGAGCGGAATAGCTCCAATAATGCGCCGTGCGATGAGCAAGCCGCCGAGTGGGCGGAAGAACATGCCAGTCAAAAGTGCGACTGCGCCGAAGGTTGCGGCAAGTGTCAAGGGAAGTTGATACTGGACAACAAGATAGATGGTGAGCCATGCCGCGATAGCATTGCCCAGACCAAAAGTGCCCAAGTGCGAGAGACCCAGCGACCATACCGCGGGTGAGTGTGTAGCAGCACCAATATGAATATTGCTTGTACGTCGTGGCTCTTGACCATCGTTTACGAAGAGCCAGACCACAAGCGAGAGACCACTGAGCAGGCCCCAGAAAAGGAAGCAGCCACGCCATCCGAGGTGTGGATAAAGAAAAGGCGTAAGCAACAGCCCCAGACCGGAACCAATTTGTGTGGCGCCGCCATAGAATCCCTGTCCCAACGAAGCATGTTTGCCTACTCCGGCAGCGATACCTGCTCCTGCTATAAATGCTCCACCGGAGCCGAGTCCTACCAGGAAACGCCAGAAGAGAAGCCAGAGTAGATTTGGAAAGAGTGGGAGCAGAATGGCCGCTACAAAAAGTAATGCACTCGAACAAATGATAACGAGGCGGGCACCCAAGCGGTCTGCAAGCATGCCCGCCGGAATATAGGCAATGGCTAAGCCGAGAAAGAGCAAGGTTGAGAAGAGGCCGATCTTATCGCTGCCAGTATGTAATGCAGCACGTAGCACTGTTATGAGTGGGCTATAGTTAGTGTAGTTTACTGCAACCATCACAGAGGTCAAGCAGGCGGCAAAGATACGCAAAGGAACGCTGCTTGCCTGCTTTTGTCGAACTGGTGCTCCAGGTGTTTGTAAAGCGGAAGGTGGTAGGCCGGACATGCAGGGATAACTCCTCTAATTGTAGTGTAGTAAGGGCACAGTGTGTTATGCCTACTTTGTAAGAGATAAGCATCCTTATTGTAGCATGTTTGCCAGCATAAAGAGATAATACTATGCTCTTTATAAAAATTGCCCATTATAGGTGAAAGTGTTGTATGATAGTGAGTAGTTTATGAAAAGGAGCTTTTTACTATGGCAGAACAAAAGGAATTGGCGGTTGCCTCGCGTACAACGATGGGCAAGGCCAACAAACGCCTGTTGAAAACAGGAGTGATTCCTGGCAATATCTCTGGGCATAACCTGGAGCCACAAGCAGTACAAGTGAATGCAGTAGCATTTGATAATCTGGTCCGCAGTCGTGGGGCGACGAGCCTGATACGGCTTACTATGGTTGATGCACCACCACAAACCGTACTGATTCGACATGTGCAGCACGCCCCGACAACGGGGAAGGTGATACACATTGATTTTTCCCGCATTGGTATAGATGAGCGTATCACAGCGAAGTTACCTTTGCGTTATGTCGGAGAGTCACTCAGTGTGAAAACCCTGGGCGGGGTCCTATTACATCTGCTAGATACGCTGGATGTCGAGTGTCCTGCATCCGAGATGGTTGAATATCTCGAAGTGGACATCAGCCCGCTCACAGAAATTGACTCAACCCTCCATGCGAGCGATGTCAAATTGCCAGCCAACTATACACTCATTACTCCGCCGGGCGAGTCTATCGCCAAAGTAGCAGCTACTCGTGCTGAGGTTCAGGAAGAGGCTGCGGCCGCTACTCCTGCCGCAACGGAACAACCTGCTTCAGAAACGAAAGCGTGATGCATATCAAGCGAGAGTGCTGACAAGGATATATCCTTGTCAGCACTCTCGCTTGATATCAAATATTTTCAAGAATGGTTGTAGGCTCCAAGGGAGTATTTTCGCCATGCCAGAGTTGGCGGCCTCCTGGCTCGTTACGGGTATCCCAATAGATTTCCAGCCCATTACCATCGGGATCATCGAAATACATAGCCCAGCTAATAAAGTGATCGACGCTGGCAACGGAGATATCAGCCTCTGTGAGCGCCTTGTACGCTGAGGCGAAGGCGTGTTTGTCGCGTACTTCGAAGGCGACGTGATAGAGTCCTGTTCCATGTGCTGGCGGTTGTGGTGCGTTTGGCCCCACCTGTTGCAGCGCGATCTCGTGATGATATTCTCCTGCCGTCAAGAATGCATAGCTATCCCCCACACGTTCGGTCAGATGCAGGCCGAGATAGCGTGTGTAAAAGTCGATGGCACGCTCTAAGCTGCGCACCTTGAGATGAACATGACCTATTTTTGTTGTGTACGTCATGATGTATTCCTCCTTTTGCCTTTTATAACCCTTACAAGGACCCATTCATTCCCATCCCTATTGATGCACCACTTCCTTTTCTCCCCTCACAACCGTGTACGCACATCATCCGTGTTAACTAGAGAAAGATGTTGTGCTTGGTGTGACGCTCTTGCTAGATAGAAGATTTCCGAAAGGATCGAAAGCAGTTATGAATATCCCTATTACGGTCGGTTGGCCTCAGCTCTTCTTGTTTTTATTAGCTGTCATTGGTCTAGGATTGCTCATTTCTTCAGTGATGGGGCTAAGAAGTAGAGGGATTGATGAAGATGACATAGATGAGGGAATCCATACTGGACGAACCACGCGCCAATTCTATCGACCTCGGCAGCATCATCTCAGGCGTGGGCTGAGCGGTGTTGTGCTATTAGTCATTGCGATATCATTACTCTGGCTGACTGCTCTCGTTCAGACCTATCTCGGCATGGCAACAGATACGAAGGTTGCGCGTGTTCATGCCACGCGAGTTGCGAATCAACCTCATGTGATAAGCGTCGAATTGACTTTGTACGATAATAATGGGCGGCAGGTCTCTAATGATACCTACTCGGTGCAAGGCGACGAGTGGATGCTGCAAGGCAATATTCTCAAGTTCCCAAATTGGACCACCATCATTGGTCTGCATTCTGGCTACAAGCTCACGCGCTTGGAAGGGCGCTTTGATGACCCGAATATGGAACGGACATCACAGCACACGGTTGTCGTGCTCAATGGAGGCGATGATAACTTCTTTAAGACTGCGCAATCGCAAACTTGGCTTTCACCTATCGTAGAAGCTACTTATGGTAATGCAGTCTACCAGGGTACGGGTCATAATGGAAGTACCACCTTTGATGTGTTGGTCTCGCAGACAGGCTTATATGCAGAACCTGTGCATTGAAGCACTTCGATAGGGCTGTGACGAGAGTCATTTTATTAGATGAGTCCGTCAACACTGCGTGCCAGCAACGCGTTAGCGGCACGTTCTACGCTTTCCAATCGGTTCAGACAATGCTCCTCGATCATAGTCACATCATTGTCACGTTGTACCTCATCAAATGGCTCATGGAGCAAGTTGTGGAGCCAGTGTGCTAAGTTCCTCAATTGGATACGGTAGGCATAGTAGGCCAGCCAGTTTGTGTGCCAATGCATTGGTTCTTTGTGGATCGTCCGATAGCCAGCGTCGAAGACAGCGAAGTCCGGTGCTAGATAGCCCATATACTTGAACGCATCCCGCTCTGGCGGAGCTATCACTGCCGACTCCCAATCGAGGAGGGTGAGTTGACCTGAGGGAGAAAGAATCATATTCCCACCCCAGGCATCTCCATGACAGACTACTGATGCTACGGGCGTTTGCTGCGCTTTTCGTGCATACTCCTGGCTGTGGGCCAGAAATGCTCGAATCTGTTCACGTCGTGGCCAAGTGATCTCACGGAGCCGCTGGAGGAAGAGCGCATCATGAGAAGAGATGGTTTCGAGTGCTGCCAAATCGGTCAGCAAATCTGCATCGAATGGAGCAGTGAGGCTATCCTGGGGTGATTGCTGTTGGAGGTCGCCGGGAAGCTGGATAGTGTGCAAGGCTGCTAATGCTTGGCCGATCTGCCGGACCAGTCGCGGTGACATGGGATAAGCGTCGATGAGTGTCTCACCTTGGATGAATGTGTAGAGAGCAAAGAGGAACGGTCCATGGATGGCATGTAGTGCTTCCGTAATGGTCGGCTGAGGAAGCGGTGCGTTCACTTTCGCAAGGCGCAGTTTGGCGACGAGATGCTGGAGCGGGAGCGAAAAGTCCATGTGGGCAGCCGCTCTGCGCCCGGCAGACATTCGTTGGTCAACGACTTTGAGGTAATAGCTGCTGTTTGGCTGTGCCTCCACTTGGTAGGAGTAGGCAGAGTCGCCAATCGGGATGAAATGAATGTCGGTCACTTCAAGGTGCCACTGCTCCAATAAGATCGTACGGATGAGCGTATCATCTTCATTTAGCGGCATTTTCATGAATCTGTTTCCTCCCTGTTGCTACAACCCAGTGTGCTCATTAGCATCTTCCCCGTTGTGAAGCCTGAAGCGTGTATAGCATCCCTCTTCTATCTATGTTGTTATGAAGTGAATTTCTGGATTTCGCGCAACGTAGCTGTCCAGGCCGTTGAACGGGCATCGATGAGCGCGAAATGATCGGTTCCGGGCAGCGCGACCAATGTCACATTGTCGCCTGCGTCGCTTGCACGTGTGGCGTAATCCTGGCTCACGACGAGTGGAACACGGTCGTCGCTGGTGCCGTGGATGAGCACTTGTGGTACGCCGAGCGGCAAGAGAGCAGCAGGTGAGGCTGCCATATAGCGTTCAGGTACTGTATCGTACCCTCCACCGAGGAGCGCAGCTGCTGCACCACCGCCTAGATTGAGTCGCCAAGTATGCTCTAAATCAACGGCGCCTGCGAGACTTACAGTAGCGGCGAGTGCTAATGGCTCTCCTATAGCGAGTGGACTACCTTGTGGGAGGCGGTGCCGTGCGGCTAACCAGAAGGCGAGGTGTCCTCCTGCAGAGTGCCCAACAGGTATCACATGCTGTAGATTCAGTTGATACGTCGGGGCAATTTCGCGTAGATGGTCGGTAGCGTGAGCCACGTCGAGTAGAGTGTTAGGCCAGCCACCGCCAGTATCTCCTACACGGCGATACTCGATGTTCCAAGCAGCTATACCACGCCTAGCAAGACTACTAGCTAATCCTTCCATGAGTGAGAGACCGTAGCCTGTGCGCCAGAAGCCACCGTGAATGAGAATGAGCACGGGGTGAGGTCCTGCGCCTTCTGGTAGATAGAGGTCACCGAATTGTAGTTTCTCTGTTCCATAGGCGATGCGTTGCGCTTTAGAGAGGCCAAGTGATTGTTTCAGTGTATCAAATATGTTCATGTACTCTCTCCCTTTATCTATCAGACCTGACTTCGACGCCAGCCATGTGTTCAAGCACCTTTAAGAGTGCCGTGTAGTCGTCTTGCCCATAGCCGGAAGCGCGGCTCATTTCATACATTTGACGGGCGACGGCGGTCATGGCGAGGACAGTGGAGTTCTCGGCAGCCAGATCCAGCGCGAGGCCGAGGTCCTTATGGAGGAGGTCTGTCATGAAGCCGGGCTTGAAGGTACCGTTGAAGGCACGCGTGGGGAACTGGTTGCTGAGTTGCCAGCTTGCGCCACTGCTCACAGCAATGACCTTTGCCATCGTTTCGACATCGGCTCCTGCTTTGACTCCGAGCACGAATGCTTCAGCAATGGAGGCTGCGATGGTGCCGACCAGGATGTTATTGACGATCTTGACCACCTCTCCGGCTCCTATGGGTCCGACGTGAAAAATGTTTTCCTTTTTGCCCATGCCTTCGAGGACTGGACGCGCCCGCTCAAATACCTCTTTATCACCACCAACCATAATCGTAAGTGTGCCATTGACTGCGCCCACAGAGCCACCACTGACAGGAGCATCTAGAAAATGGACGCCTTTCACCTTGGCAACCTCGGCCAGTTTGCGGCTCGTAGCAGGCGTGATAGTGCTCATGTCAATGATGGTCAAGCCCTTGCGTGCGCCTTCGAGGATGCCTTGAGGACCGCTGACGACCTCTTCGACCTGTTGTGAATTAGGGACCATCGTGATAACCATTTCTGAAGCCATCGCCACTGCTCGCGGTGATGGAGCAAGTTTCGCGCCTGCCTGCAATACCTCCTGGACCGCTGGTTTTTCGGGATGACGCGCAAAAATAGTCACGTCATGTCCTGCTTTGAGCAAATTTAGTGTCATGGGGCATCCCATGACGCCTATACCAATAAATCCGAGTTGCATGAGTAATTGACCCTTTCGCTTTATTCTGTTATTCCATTTCAACGACTACCGCACCACCTTTGACAACGTTGCCCTCCTGATAGAGGATACGTCGAACTTTCCCTTCGTGTGACGCGGTGATAGCGTGTTCCATTTTCATTGCGCTCAGAATGACAAGCACCTGTTGTGCCTCTACTGCCTCACCTTCGTGTACCTGCACTTTAACGATAGTACCTGCCATAGGAGCTGTCAATGTCTTTTGGGCTATGTTTGTGCTGTTGCCATGAGCGATGCTATCCACATTGAGTGCCTGTCGTCGTTCAAGATGATAAATACGGCCCTGCAAGGCAACTTGTATTTCATGCTTTGATTGCCGTACATACGCTTCTACCTGTGTAGCGCCTCGTTTCACCAAGACACGTCCATCCTCGTGCAGCACTGCTGTGATGGTCTCTGCTGGCTGCGAGCCGACCTGCACAGTCCAGATAGGTGTCATAGGAGTATGGTTGGCGAGCGCGATGGTATAGGTGTGCGTGTGGTATTGATAAGTGATAGTGCGTACATCCCCAATCATACGCCAAGGGCCAAGCGTCTGCCACGGATTGCTTATTTGATAGTGTGAATGCTCCTGTTCAGGAACTTGTTGCACTTCATATACCGCTGCGGCTATGAGTGCTGCTTCGGGTAGTGCAGGTGGCGAGGCTGATTGGCTCTGCAACAGAGAATGCTCACCGAGAAAACCTGTGTGTGTGTGGCCTGCTAGGAATGCTGGATGCTGGGTGATGGCGTAGAGCAAAGGAATATTGGTAGTGACACCTAATAGAATACAGTGTTCTAGTGCTCGCTGTAAACGGGCGATGGCAGCAGAGCGGTCTTCTCCATACACAATAAGTTTAGCAATCATGGGGTCGTAAAACTGCGTAATCTCGTCTCCTGTGTTGATGCCGCTATCTACACGAATTCCAGGGCCTTCTGGTTTGACAAACGTGCTGATCGTGCCTGTGGAAGGAAGAAAGTTGTGCGCTGGGTCTTCGGCATAGAGGCGTACTTCAATGGCATGTCCCCGATGGCTCACTTGGTCCTGCGGAATGCCTAGCGGTTCTCCGGCGGCGATGAGCAGTTGATGGCGCACAAGATCAAGACCAGTTACCTCTTCGGTCACTGGATGCTCTACCTGTAAACGTGTGTTCATCTCTAAGAAATAGAAGTGCTTGTCTATGTCCAGGATAAATTCCATCGTGCCAGCGTTGACGTAGCCTGCGGCTTTGGCAATGCGCACGGCGGCAGCGCCCATTTCTGCTCGTAAGTCAGGGGTGAGTGCTGGTGATGGACTTTCTTCGAGGATTTTTTGGTGGCGACGTTGGATGGAGCAGTCGCGTTCTCCCAGATGGATGAGGTTGCCGTGAGTATCGCCAAGGATTTGTATCTCAACGTGGCGTGGTTGTAAAATCAACTTTTCGAGAAAGACGGTTTCATCACCAAAGGATGCCTTTGCTTCGCGTCGTGCTCCTGCTAGCTGCTCCAGGAAATCGCTTTGCTTGTGGACTTCGCGCATACCTTTGCCACCTCCACCGGCAGAGGCTTTGATGAGGAGGGGATAACCAATGTGTTGCGCTTCAGCCAGTAAGGTGTCCTCATTCTGGCTCGCGCCTGTATAGCCTGGCACGGTGGGAACATCGACTGCCTGTGCCAGTTGTTTAGCGGCGATCTTTGATCCCATGACACGCATAACCTGCGCTGATGGCCCGATGAACACGATTCCTGCACGTTCGCATGCCTCGACAAAAGCGGCGTTTTCTGAGAGAAAACCATAGCCTGGATGAATGGCCTCTGCTCCACTTTTTTGGGCAATCTCAAGGATGGTGTCGATGCGTAGATAGCTTTGCGCGGCTGGGGCTGGTCCAATTAGATAGGCTTCGTCAGCGACGTGTACATGTTGTGCGTTGCTGTCTACATCGGAATAGACGGCGACGGTGCATATGCCCATTTCATGGCAGGTTGCCATGATGCGCACGGCGATTTCTCCTCGGTTGGCGATCAGAATTTTCTTGAACATGTTAGTGTACCCAGCTCGGTTTGCGTTTTTCCAGGAATGCGCTCAGTCCCTCTTGCCCTTCATCGCCTACGCGGAGTTGTGCAATGGTCGAGGCGGTGAAGGTGCGTGCCTGCTCACTTTCCATACGTCCAACTGTCATAGCTAGTTTCTTGCAGACGCGTAGTGCCTGGGGAGCGCTACTGACCAGTTCTTTGATAGCCATCCCTACTGCTTCGTCGAGTTGTTCAGGTGGGACGACGGAGTGAACCAAGCCAATTGTCAGGGCACGGGCTGCACTGAAGCGTTCGCCAGTGACGAATAAGACGCGGGCGTTGGTTTCGCCGATTTTGCGCACGACAAAGGGAGAAATAACGGCGGGTGCGATGCCAAGCTTGACCTCGCTAAAGGCAAAACGGGCGCTCTCAGAGGCAATGGCGATATCACAAACTGCGACGAGACCAACGCCGCCACCCATCGCTGTACCATTCACGCGAGCTAAGACAGGGCAAGGACAAGTGTTGATAAGTTGAAGCATGTCGGCAAGTTGTAGCGCGTCCTGTAGGTTTTGCTCCTCGGTAAGGGTTGCTGCCGATTTCATGAGATTCAAATCGGCTCCTGCACTGAATGAAGGACCAGCACCAGTCAGGATGGCACCGTGCAAGCGGTCATCGCCACTAAGTTCGGTGAAGGCATGCGTCAGATCCGCGACGACCTGGGCGTTGAAGGCATTATGTATCTCTGGTCGGCGCAATGTCACAGTCGCAATCTTATCCTGGTGACTTCGTTCAACGCTGATATGGGTATATGTTGGCATGTTTCCTCCCTTGGGCGCAAACTACTGATTCCTGCATCGTCGTTTTCCTCCTGATTACATCCTGAACACACCGAATGGGGTATCCGGCATGGGTGCATTGAGTGAGGCGGCGATACCTAATGCCAGAATGGTGCGTGTATCACGTGGGTCAATAATGCCATCATCCCACAAACGCGCCGTGCTGTAGTAGGGGTTGCCCTCTTCCTCATATTTGTTGAGGATAGGCTGCATAAAGTCTGCCTCTTCCTTCTGCGTCATGATCTTGCCCCGTGTTGCCAAGCCTTCTTTACGCACGGTGGCTAATACAGTGGCTGCTTGTAGTCCGCCCATGACGGAGATACGAGCGTTGGGCCACATCCAGAGTTGGCGCGGTGAGTAGGCGCGTCCGCACATACCGTAGTTGCCAGCACCAAACGAGCCACCGATAATGACGGTGAAGCGTGGTACAGGCGCGTTGGCAACGGCCATCACCATCTTAGCACCATCTTTGGCGATGCCCCCGTTTTCGTATTGACGCCCGACCATGAAACCCGTGATGTTTTGTAAGAAGATGAGTGGTGTTTGGCGTTGCGCACATAGCTCAATGAAGTGTGTCGCTTTTAAAGCGCTTTCCGAGAATAAAATACCGTTATTAGCGATAATGCCGACGGGATACCCCATCAGACGCGCAAAACCACATACCAAAGTTGTGCCATATAGCTCTTTGAACTCATGGAAGTTACTGCCATCGACAAGACGAGCAATCACTTCGCGCACGTTGTAGCTCTTGCGACTATCTGTTGGTACGATACCATAGAGTTCGCTGGCGTCGTAGCGCGGTGGCTCTGCTGGATGGATATCCCAAGGAATATATTTACGGCGATTGAGATGGGAGACGATGCTGCGGCAGATGGCGAGGGCGTGTTCATCATTGACTGCGAAGTGATCTGTCACACCTGAGATACGGCAATGCACGTCGGCCCCGCCCAGGTCTTCGGCGCTGACTTCTTCACCGGTTGCGGCTTTGACGAGTGGTGGCCCACCGAGAAAGATGGTGCCGTTGCCTTGCACAATAATGGTTTCGTCGCTCATAGCGGGCACATAGGCTCCGCCAGCAGTACAGGACCCCATCACGGCGGCAATCTGTGGAATGCGCTGACTCGACATCCGTGCTTGGTTATAAAAGATGCGCCCGAAGTGGTCGCGATCGGGAAACACTTCGGCCTGGAGTGGCAGAAAAGCACCGCCGGAGTCAACGAGGTAAATACAGGGTAAGCGGTTCTGCTCAGCGATTTCCTGTGCCCGCAGGTGCTTTTTGACTGTCATCGGATAGTAGGTGCCGCCTTTGACGGTGGCGTCGTTGGCGACAATCACGCACTCCTGTCCCTCGACCACGCCAATACCTGTCACAATGCTGGCTGACGGTGCTTCATCCTCATACATATCCCACGCAGCGAGGGGACTCAATTCCAAAAACGGCGTATCGGGATCACACAGTAATTGAATACGTTCGCGTGCTAAGAGCTTATTGCGTTTGCGGTGCTTTGCGATAGCATCTTCACCACCACCCTTTTGTACCTGTTGTATGTGTTCTTGTAGTTCTGTCAGCAAGTGCTGAAAATGGCGAGTGTTTTCCTGAAATTCGGAGCTGTTGCGGTCTATGTGTGTTTCGATGGTGCCCATAGTAGATATGTTCCTCTCCACGGCGACGATGGGGATAGTGCTATGCTGAATGGATGAGCAACGTTGCTCACCCATTCAGCATAGCACTAGGTGGGAGGGGCGTCAAGCGAGAGAGGGATGCCTTCAGGACAATAAGCATCTACGATATCGCTTAGCTGCCCAGAGCTACATTTCCGCAAGCAATAGGATCAAAGCCTGTTTGTGTAGCTAGGTCCATGCTATTATGCACATTCACATACCAGCCGCTAGCAGGAATGGATGTGACATTCTTGATGGTCGTCGTTACATCTGCATTGCCTTGTGCATTGGCAACAACGGAACTTAGGGGATAGATGACTGCGTCTTGATTGGTACAGGTGCCTGTATGAATGTGTGCGGCGTGTGTTGTGTTAGGAGCAAGACCACTGAGTTGCAAATGAACTGTTAGTGTACCCGCATTCAACTTCATCTGAGCTGTGCCCATCGCACTTTGACCAACGCTACCAGGAGCAGCATTGAGTTGTAGTTCTACAAGTTGTGTAGTTGAAAGTGAAGGTTGTGCATTGCTAATATCGCCGCAAACAATAGGGAGTGCCTCATTTGCTGTGTTGAGTGTCGGCCCATTATGTACGTTGATGTACAAACCACCAGCGGGAATGCCTCCTGTGAAGCTGTTAATGGTGGTGGTAGAGGTAGCATTCCCTGCTGCATCAGCAACTACCGATTGAAGCGGTAGATAAATGTCCCCTTGCTTCACACAACTACCCTTATAAATATGTGCAGGGTGAGTGCTTTTGGGGGCCAAACCTGATAATGTGATTTTGACAACCAACTTTTGTGTCGTAGCATCCCAGTTGAGGGATGCTGAACCGGTAGGAACGTGCTTGAGTGTGGCTTGAGCTGTAGTTGTGCCGCTTGTGTTTGCCTGCGTAGGCGTGGTCGTTGCGACTGGTGTCGTTGCACTCGTTCTGCTTGTGGGTGTCGCTGTTGTGGTAGATGTTGTACCTGTAGAACATGCTGCTAAGCATAAGACAATAACGAGGCCGAGCAATGAAAAGATGATGCTCTTACTGTGTTTCATGTGTGCTGCTACTCTCTTTCGTTATAGTATGCCCAAAGCCTTCTTGGACGATATTAGAATAACATAGTGTTTTAGTAAAAGCAGTGAAGCACTCCACAAATAGATACGACTAATTGTCACATCAGTTCACAACAGTGTCGTCTCTCTACTTCTGTGCAGGGGATGTATGGCGATGTTGTTCAGCCAACTCATACTTGTTGGCAAACATGCGATTACCACAAAAAATATTGCGCCGCGTAAATGTCGCTGGTGTTGTTTGGATGAGCCATGCACGCACCTCTGGTTTATTAGGGTAAGGCGCGTCAAACCAGGGTTCAAGCAAATGATAAATAGGGTTATATACCCACGATGGGCAGGGAACTCCATAGCTTTCGCAGAGCCATTCCACCGAAGCTGCACAGAAGGTCGCCCAACGGAGTATATCGCCATCTAGTGGCTCTGGCAAAGGAAGTAGATCAGTTACCAGTTCAGCACGCTGATCTTTGGCGTAATCGAACCAATCGTTCATGAAATTGCCCAACGCCACCCACGGGCGTTCTCCCTGGCAGATTTCCTGATATGTGGTCGCCATTGTTTGCAGGTGGTCAATGGTTTTCATACTATCTCTCGTCTATGCGTATATTTACCTCTCTTTGCTCACGCATCTATTGTATCACAATAGATTAAGGGAAGAAAAAGTTCAGGGTTTTATTCAATCCGTTGGTCTGTTGAACTTGCCTATCAGGAATATATTGGTCAACCAGCTGCTGTGCCTGTTGATGTGTCTGAATACGAAGTTGTTGGCGGAGAACGGCAATATCATCTTTATCTTTTTGACGGCCTGCAAGCAACTTTAATGCCAGAATATACTCATTGGGTGGGACATACACTTCGAGCATCGTGTATCTTTGCCATAAGGTCCCTTGTGGGACAAGGCTGACATCGCGGATAAAGTCACTAATAATATCATTAAGCCAACTACTTGGAATCCGATTTTGGCTCGCAACAGCTCGTACTGCTGCCTTAAACATCCGATAAAGCTGAGAGGTGGGATCATCAACATCTTTGAGAAGCACATCAACATCGTTCGTATTAGGTCTGCTATTAGGAACTTGGGTCAACATGAATGCTCCACCGACTAGAAGGATACGTACAGGTTGCTGCACTCCTATGTCTTGCAATTCCTCTCCCAGCTTGGCAAGATACGTCTCTATCTCTGTTTTGTCCATCGTTTCTTCCTACACTTTATGGGATACGCATTCCAAGTGTTCTTGCTACTTGGGCGGGATCACCATACTTAGGCGCATTGGACCAAACTTCTTTGAGGAGTATTTTGGCGGCATCGAGGTTTCCTTCTTTGACGAGTTGCACCACATTTTCATACATCCATGCATATTGTTGGTTATTTCTTGCATCGACAAGAGTAGCATCAATTCTTCCTCGTGTTTCTGATGAAGAAGTTTGCCTCCAAGTGGTCAATATCGTGATCTCTTGCGTCCAATCTCCTCTTTGGCGAGCTTCCTTTGCCTGCTGGATGAGCAGTTGTTCAAATCTCTTTTGTGCTTCTTTATCCTGCGGGTCTATCTGGAGTAATTCCTTCAACAGAACAACCTCTACCTCTCGTGCTCCTCTTTGTTGAGCGTCTCTCAATTGTTGTCTCAAGGCTTGAATACGTAATTGGCGCTGTTCTGTGCCTAATTCTGATACGCGTGTTCTCGCCTCACTATCATAAGAGTAGAGTTGTAAGAGCGCTTTTCAGGCAGCTTCTTCTCTGGCTCGGTCTCCTACTCTTTGAGCGTCTTTTGCTTGTTGTCTGAGTATCTGTATTTGTCGTTGGCGCATCTCTTCACGCAGTTTTTGCATTTGTGTCGCCAATGTGCCGTTGCCGTAGTTTTTATCCTGGTCGAGCACTTGTTGCCAGAGCGAGGTAGCACGTTCTAAATCACCTCGCGCTTGTGCGACAAAGCCTTCACGATAGAGGGCATCCTTGTCAACAGGAGGTGTGAATTGGGTAGGAGGTGGAATCACTGGCTCTCTCTTTGGGGCGGCTACTGCCTGTGGTGCGGACGTAGGGGGAACGATAGGACGTAGCGGCGAGGTTGGTTGTACGACCGGTTTTATACCACTAGCATTCTCTAAAGCGTTGGCAAAGGCTTGTACGCTCATAAAGCGTTTCTGTGGTTCTTTCGCTAGCGCAGTCATAACAACTTTCTCAACATCGGCAGGGATGGTTGAGAGTTTCTCTCGTAGTGGCGGAGGAGGCTCAAAGGCATGCTGAAAACCGAGTTGCAACGAATCACCTTCAAAGAAGGGTGTTGTGCCACAAAGCCACTCATAGATGATAACGCCAAGTGAGTATTGGTCGCTGGCTGGTTCTGCTTTGCCCCTAAACTGTTCTGGTGCCATGTAGTAGGGAGTACCTGTGGCAATCTGTGTGCGTTGTGAATACTCACTATGAGCCACAACAGCGATGCCAACATCGCTGAGTAGGATAGTATTGTCTGAGCCAAGTAACATATTTTCTGGTTTGACATCACGATGAATCAGCTTTTGGTTGTGAATATAGTGCAGAGCTGAGGCAATTTGTTTGACATAGTCAATAACTGTTGGCAATGGAATACGTGTCTCTTTGGGGTGTCGGTCGCGCAAAGAACCGTTAGGGGCGTAGCTCATGACGAGATAGGGAAACCCTTCTCGCTCGTCGAAATCAAGAATGGGGATGATATGTGGGTGGATCAATGAAGCAAGCCGTTGTGCCTCGACGCGAAAACTTTGTCCTTCTTGCTCTGTTAGTGTAGTACGAAGCACTTTAATGGCCCTCTTTTGTTTGAGCGTGATGTGCTCACCAAGATAGACCTCGGCGAAGCCGCCTTCACCCAGTAGCTTCTCTAACTTATGATTCCCCAATTGTTGCCCTACACGATTTGCCATGCGCCTCATCTCCTTGCCAGAAAATAAGAATGGTCGCACAAAGATAGATTGTGTGTTTATTGAACTGTATGACAAATGCATTGTAGAGCATATAATGGGACTAGTCAAGTAGCGTTTTGGGGTACGTTGGACGTTCTTCGGAAGAATGTGCTACGCTATCAACAAGGGTATATCTCAGCCTTCTCTGGAGTTATGGAAAGCGCATGATTGATTTTTCAGTGCGTCCGTTAGTAGAAACGACGTGGTTAGCAGAACATTTATCAGACGCTGATCTGTGTATTGTTGATGCGCGTTGGCGTGGCGATAGTTCTAGTCGTGAGTTGTATCGTGTAGGGCATATTCCGGGAGCCGTGCATCTTGATTGGCATTGGGACCTCAGTTGGACAAATGAACATGGAGTACGAGACTTGCTCTTGCCTCCTGAGGAATTTGCAGAGGTGATGAGTAGGGCTGGTATTGGTGATGGGAAACGCGTTGTTGCTTATGCAGAGACTGATCATTCTGGCGCGGCGCGGCTCTGGTGGGCTTTGCGCTACTATGGATATCAACAGGTGGCAGTGCTCAACGGTGGCTGGAGCAAGTGGATGATGGAAGGACGAGCCGTGAGCAGAGAGATATCACATCCTGCGCGTGCCAATTTTACACCGCATATTCGCTCTCAGTGGCTTGCTACGTCTGCCGAGATCGAGCAAGTTGTACAGAGACGAAACGGCCCTACACGCTTGGTGGATACACGTCCGATTGAGCAATATATAGGGAATGCTATTTGGACACCCTTTGGTAGCCTCTATTTTCCTGAGGGGCAGCACCAACTTACACTTCAAGATGGGCGTGTCATGCGCGGTGGGCATATTCCAGATGCGCTCCACTGGCACGCCTCCACGACGTTCAACCCGACTGATTGGACTCATCTACCATCAGGCGTCTTGCGCGAGTGTGCCTATGAGAAGGGCATATATCCTGAGCAACGAGTGATTACCTATTGTGGCGTTGGCATCTCTGCTTCACAAGGACTTTTCGCGCTCTACTTGGCTGGCTACCGCAATCTGGCTTTGTATGATGCTTCGTGGGAGGAATGGGGTACTGATGGGAAGTATCCTGTGGAGCGAGAGGAATAAATTGTAATGAAATGCATCTATCTAAGCACCTTTAAGGAAGTTTCAGGATGCGTTTGAGCGGCGTCTCAAACTCAGTCGAGAGACATTCCATCAGAATGCTATCATAGAGTTTACTCCCCCATTGATGCACTTCGCGCCGCCTTCCGATGATGCGGAAGCCAGCACGGGTGTAGGCTTTGATGGCACGCTCGTTGTAGCTGTAGGTGTCGAGCATGATATTGTGTACGCCTACAACACTAAAGCCGTAATCGAGCATCAGGCGTGTGGTTTCTGTGCCAAAGCCTTGGCCCCAATACTCTTTCTCTCCAATGAGGATGCCAAAATCTGCTGTGCGATCTCGATAGTTGATACGGCGCAGTTCTGTGAGGCCAATAGGACGCAGAATGGCGGCATCGTAGACAACGAAATCCATTCTATCACGCTGTGTCTCTCTATGATTTTGTTCGTAGCGTGATGTGGTAGTATCCACTGGAATGGGTCGTAGAGGGTCGCCTGACATGAAGGAAACCTCAAAATCGTTGTCCCATTTTGACAATAACGGCAAGATGCCACGATGAAAAGGGCCTAATGCGACCTTGTCACCGACAATATTGATGAGCGGTTTCTCGTTCTCGTGTTGTGTTATTTCTGTGTGTTCCATTATCCATCCTGCTGTAGTGTCGTAGGGGCCACCTTCAGGGCGCCCGTTGTTGAGTGTGGACTCTTCGGCGACGTTGACTATGGGGACGACGGGCGCCCTGAAGGTGGCCCCTACGACATCGCTCGTAGTACCTATCGCACGCCCCATTCCCATATGCCATAGGATACCTTCTTATCTAGTGGATGTCCAGATTGTGCTAGTATGATTCCGATCTCGCCACGATGATATGATTCGTGTGAGATCAAGTAGCCGAGAAATGCGGCGGCGTGTGGCTTAAAACCTTTGATTTTCCCGCCGTGTTCGAAGCTGTACACGAGTAGTTTGCCAATTGCTTCTCCAGATTGAGAGAGGGCACTGAGCAATAGAGCTTTCTCATGTGCTTGCTCTTTCTCGATTTTTGGTAGTCCTTCCAATAGCTCAGGAGCGGTGGATTTGAGCCACATTAAGCGGACATTGTGTATGTGCATAAATTCTTCGCCCACGCTACGCCCCTTTGAGGACGAAATGCCGCTTAGTGCTTCAGGTGCGATGGCGTAGAGCAGGTAAAGATTTATGCGGTTGTGAATACTCCAGGTATCAAGCAGTTGTTCTTCCATGATGGTTCTCCATAAAAAAGACTCTTTCTATTTTTGTCGTAGAATCGTGATGAGATCACTTAATACACCGTATGCTGTTTGTATGACAACTGGCTCGTGTTCGACAAGTGTGACCGTGCCCATTGCTTCAGTTTCTAGTGAAATGACGCTGGTGGTGCCTTTGCCGACATGGAGTATGTCGTCTTGTGTGATGTGCTGTGGGCCTACTTCCGCCATAATTGTTCCATCTTTGTAACTGCCTGTGCTGACAAGGCGTATAGGTGCGCCTGCATGAGCGGCGGCACGGATAGCGTCGGCAGGGAGTGCGCGGATGCCTTCGCGCTTGACCTGTGATGGAGAGAGCTTTCCACTGAGCAGATTGTTCGCCAGGATGGTCGTTTTCATCACGGCATCCCAGCCGTCGAGATCATACCAAGGGTCCGCTTCGGCAATACCTACTGCTTGTGCTTTGGCGATGGCCGCTTCTAGCGTATTTCCTTGCTCGATCATACTCAAAACAAGGCTGCTCGTGGTATTGAGCAGGGCGCGAAAGGATTGCATGCCGACAGCTTGAAGCGTGAATTGATGCAGGTTGATGAGCGGGAGACCATCCATGACGGTAGACTCGAAGCGAAGTTGTACGTGTTGTTGCTGCGCGAGATACTGTAGTTCTGCCTGCGCGTAGGCGATTGGCCCTTTATTTGCTGTGATGACATCCATGCCTGCTGCTAACGCGCTCTGAATATGCGAGAGTGCTGGTTGTCCATCTTGAGGATGGAGTGTCGTTAGCTCTATGAGGAGTGTGGCCCCTGCTGCTTTCCCTGTATGTAGAAATGTTTGCGCATCAGTTACCTGTTGTATGTGCGGCTGGTTTATAAAGAAGTGCAACGGTTGTGCTGTTTGAACAAGCTGCGGAGCATCAATACCTTGAGAGTGGATGAAGAAGCCGTGACGACGTGTGCCGATACCAGTGATGAGTGGGAGGATACTGAGTTCTTGGGCCATCCATTCTTGACGCGAGGCGAGCAATGGGAGCAATGCCTGAGCGATATTGCCAAAGCCTAGCAAGAGAATGCGGCATAGTAGTAGCGATGTGTGCATAATCATAAACTTGTACGGCGTATAAACTCATGGATACCATACGCCGTATGATAGAGCTCTATTTGTGCATGATGTGCTTGGTTTACGAGAAGTACAACCATAAGAATAAGCAGCATGATGACGAGTAAACCAATGATGATGAGTGAGCGTGGGCCTATCTGGAAGCCTGTTGTTGTTGGACGGGTATTGCTTGAGCTGATCTGATCCGGTGGCGGTTGTGTGATTGCACGCGATTGGGCAATAGGTGGATTCATCCGTGTTGCGGTAGTTGTTACGTTGCGTGGAATCGGACGGGACACTACCCTCTGTCCATTGGCTGCTATAGAGGAGGGTTGGGAAGATTGTGATCTGATAGGTGTAACTGATCTGGATGTTATCGTCTTAGGTCGTGGTGGTACAGTCATCGTCGCTTGTTCATCTGAACTGCTACTTGGAGTCTGTTTCGCTTGTGTTGATGGTATACCCGCCTTTGGCGTAAAAGGGGCGCTTGCTTTTGGTATGCCAACGAGTGGAGTGCCACAGCGTGGGCAAAATGCAGCTCTAGAAACAAGCGGAGCACTGCACCGTGGACAATATTGTTGTGGTTGTACCGCTTGTTGTGGTGCTGACACGGGGCCTACATTCGTGTCAGGTGATGTTTGATAGGGGTTATCTTGTGCCGCTTGTATGGCCTCATACAATTGTGGTAGGTCTGGTTGCGTACTGTGTGGATCTGGCACGCGTGCAGGTGGTTGCGGTGGCGCTGGTGTTGGAAGTGCTGCTGCAACCTTTTTGAGATCGTTGGCAAAATCTGCCACAGTTTGATAACGGTCCTTCGGTTTCATCGCCATAGCACGCTGAATGATCAAATTAAGCCGCGTGAGAAGCTCTGGTGGCAATGCACCAAGTTGTGCGAGGTGGCGCGAATGACGCGGAGTTGGCCTACCGGGTTTAGTCACACCTAAGCGGAATTGACGGGCAGCATTGGCCTCAGGACTATCTTCTGGTGGATTCTTTGCCAATTGTTCCTGTAATGATGGGAGGTCTGGCTGACCCTGTTGAATAGATTGGTTACGAGCTGAGACGCTGGGTGGTTCTTGCGCGATCAGCGCGAAATAAAGTGTTGCACCCAAGGCATAGACATCTGAGCGAACATCGGTGCCACTGCCACCGGGGTACTGTTCTTGTGGTGCGTAGCCGGGTGTGCCTTGATGCCGAATAAAGAGTAATGTACGTACGCCATCGGCGGCCTCTTTTGCATTGCCCAAGTCCACAAGAATAGCGGTACCGTTAGATGTAATACGAATATTATCTGGCTTAATGTCACGGTGAATGACTGGTGGGTGTTGATTATGGAGAAACAGAACGGCATCGCAAATAGACAAGAGCCATTGCAGAATACGCGCAATGGGAATGATATCATTTTTCTGGCGTGCCATACGGATTAAATCTGTCAGGTCGTGCCCTTCAATGTAGTTGAGAACGACATAGTAGCGACCGCGCTCATTGAATGCATTATGAAAGGCGGGAAGGCTTGGATGGTGTAATTGACCGAGGACATTTGCTTCATGTCGTAGCTGTTCTTGACCACTGGAGCCACTGACTAAATACTCTTTGAGGGCATAGAGCTGACTTGTGTCCAGATCTATAGCCAGATAGACGTGACCGAAGCCGCCACTGCCCAGCACGCGCTCAATGCGATAACGCCCCTGCAAGATAGTGCCTGACGGGACTGTTTCTATCATCAGGTGGTCTCCTTTTTTGCATTGCTGAACAGTGTTTCTGCTGGGAGATTGGCTGTATTTTCTGCGGCTCGTCCTCCCAGGACATAGAGCATGATTGTATCTGCATTATACAATACGTCCGAGTACATGTATATGTTCTCTTCTCTTTTGGTAAGAGCGTTCAACGGCTTTGCATGGTCACATATCTTCATGCGTAGGCGGTAATGATTGGGAACGGATACGCGGTGAGGAGGGGGATAATCTTGCCTGTGATAGGAAGGCCCGATCATCTTGTTTCAAAACACGGAGGTACATATGTGTCTCGGCCAGTTGTACACCGGGGACTTTATACAGTTTGTCCGTTAGGAAACTTAAAAGATGATCGTTGTCGCGGCACACAATTTCTGCTAGCATATCGAAACGACCTGTGCAGAGAATAAGGTAAATAACTTCGTCAAAGGTCGCAATTTCCTGGGCAGCTTCTAATAGACGTTCGCCGGAGACACGAATGCCAATCATGCTGGCAAGAGAGAAGCCGAGTTTGATGGGATTGGTGACGGCGACGATCTGTATGACACGTGTATTCGTAAGATTGTTGACACGTTGGCGTACACTGGCCTCGGAGATACCCAGGTCTGCGGCAATTTTGGTGAAAGGGCGGCGTCCGTCTAGTTGTAGCGCCTCAATGATACGCTGGTCTATTTCGTCGATGGATGTCTTGTTTACGTGTTGTTCCATAGTATATCCTATATTACTCTACTTTTATTCCCAATGCAATCAGGAAAAAGCTTGGTCTGTATATACGTACGATGATTGTACTCTATTGCTGAAAGGATGACTACTATGTTCCTCTATCGTACTGGTTTTGTGTTTGATGAGCACTATCTAGCACATGATACCGGTGTAGAGAATACGGTTGTGACGCGACATGGCTCATTTGCAGCATCGCCGGAAGCACATCCTTCTGCTGTTTTCATCACACGCCGTATCAAAGAGTTTTTGGATGGTTCGGGGTTGACTGCACAGATGCTTCCAATTGCGGCACGTGCTGCGACGGAGGATGAGCTAGCTGTCTATCATACTCGCGAGTATATTGCTGGTATACGTGCCTTTGTTGCTAGCGGGCCAGCCAGCAAAGCATGGGGTGATATCGATGAAGAGACAGTGCTTGGTCCCTATTCCTATGAATCTGCTCTTTACGCAGCTGGTGGTGCTATGAATGCTGTTGATGCAGTGCTAGATGGGAAGGTGCGCAATGCTTATGCACTCGTACGTCCACCGTGTCATCATGCTATGAGCAATAAGGCGATGGGTTTTTGTATATTCAATAATACCGTTATTGCTGCCCACCATGCACGTAAGGTGTACGGACTTGAACGCATTATGATTGTGGATTGGGATGTGCATCATGGCAATGGCACACAAGATGCATTTTATCAAGACGAGAATGTGCTCTTTGTTTCACTCCATCAGCAAGACTGGTTTCCCAAGCTGGCGGGAGAGCTAGAACAAGTGGGTAGTGGCGCGGGCGCAGGCTATACAGTCAACATTCCGTTGCCGCCAGGAACCGGCGATAGAGGCTATCAAGCTGCGTTTGAACAGCTCGTGTTACCAATCGGACGGCAATTTCGCCCACAACTAATTGTCATTACCGCCGGACAGGATGCGAGTTGGCTTGACCCATTAGCGCACATGATGGTTACAATGGATGGCTATCGTACACTGTCAAACATGATGGTTTCGCTAGCTGAAGAGATCTGTGAGGGGCGCTTAGTGATGTTACAGGCGGGTGGCTATAGCGTGGCTTACGTTCCCTATTGTACAACAGCGGTTGTCGAAGCATTGATGGGTGTCGATCTTGGTATTGTCGATTTGTATGCAACATCGTCAGAGCTAGCACGCTGCAAAACGATTATGAGTCAGGAGACGCGAGAAGCTTTAATTGCTGCCAGAGAATGGCATAAGCATTGGTGGAAGATATGAGGAAGAGACTAACAAAAAAGAGAGGTGCAAGATGCACCCCTCCTTTTTGTTATTCGCTTATAGCGCTCCCATTGAAGGTGCTTTTCGCACATGCCTATTCAGCGTTGTGGCAATTGCAAGCGCAAATTGCGGAACGGCAAGTAGGAGTATGGTTGGAACAGGTCCGACAGTTTGTAGTAGGATGCCAGTGAGTGTCAAACCGATGGGCTGGCTGCCGAAAGCAATCAAGCGGAAGACACTGTTGACACGGCCTTGCAAATGATCGGGAATTTGTGCCATACGATAGCTGTATTGTACAACTATGTATACTGGCACAATGGCATATCCAATCATGTTTGCTAGACCGAGTAGCAGTGGGTTAGGTGCTATCGCGTACAGGAGCCATGAAATAGCCCAAATCCACGTCGCGCCAGTGATGACACGTGCGAAGCCAAAGCGCCTCTCTAATGGACTGGCGAGTAAGGCACCGCTGATACTGCCTAGTCCCCCAGCTCCGAAGATGAGGCCAATGGTGAAGGCCGATGCATGTTGCCCTTGCGCGATCACAATCAGAATCAGGGTATAGCCTGCGCATGGAACTGTTAGGCCGCACGTGAGGATGGCAAGAAAGCGGATCAATGGATTGTGCCACAACCAAGTAAATCCTTCCTTGATCTCTAGCCACAAATGTTGTTGCTTCACAACGCGTTTATGCTGAAATTCTGCTCTAATGAAGAAAAGTGAGAGAGCGGAGCACATATATGAGATGGCATCACTGACAAAGGGCAGTATTGTTGTTATGCTATAAAAGAGACCTCCGAGTGATGGGCCTACCAGAATGGCACTGGAGAATATCACTTCATTTTGCCCCGTTGCTGTCGTCAATTGCTCTTTGCTGACAATGTGTGGCATCGCTGATGACTCTGCCATATCGAAGAAGACAAACAATGTGCCCTCAAGCAGAGAAACGAGGTAGAGTTGTGCCATAGAAATGTGCCCTAGTAGTAGTGCTATAGGGATGCTACCTAGTGCAATGGCACGGCCTGTGTCGCACCAAATCATCACGTATTTGCGATTCCAGCGATCAACCAAGGCGCCAGCGGGTAAGCAGAAGAGCGCGTACGGTAGCCCACGTAGCGCGGTCATTAAGCCAGCTTGTGCGGGCGAGTGGGTGAGCAGTAAGACAAGCAATGGAAAAGCCAGTTGTGATACCTGAGTGCCAGCAGATGAAATGGCCTGCCCACTCAGGAGTAGCCAGTAGTCGTGGTTACGCCAGAGTGGGGTGCTGTGTATTGGTGGCTTGGCCTGTTCTTGTGTGCCTGTTTCTAGCATTGACATAGTGTATACTCCCAATAGCTGTGGAAAGGATGTCTTGTAAGATGTCGTAGTGTGGGCACACTCGTTGTGGACAGGGGTAATGCGGTAACGTTGGCGACGACAACGACGGCACTAGCCCACTCGTCAGGAGACGACGAGTGATACCCAGCGACTCGCGCCGAAAAAATGGAAGGCAGAGGAAGATGAAACAGTACGAACTACTCAGAAAGAGTAGTTCTATGAAAAGAGATGGAGCCACTTCTTGCCGCATAAGCCCGGCGGAATCGCTTACGCGGCAAAATCAGCCATTTGTATGTGTTTCGTTGCCTGTGTGTTCATGCTACAATAGTAGCATTCTGTAGAGGTTGCTGTCAAGTCCAAAAAAGATGCATATTTATACAGTACGCGGATGCTTAACGTTGGGGTCATCCTTACTGCCAGGCTGGGCATTTGTAGGTAACACGGTTTGCCCAAAGAACGTGTCATGCCCTTCTTTTTCTGAAACAGCGTTAGAAGCTACGTCTGGATTGTTATTTGGGACATCAGCATCTAAGGCAGGATCACGTTGAAGGCCATACCCTTCAGTGACGATAGGCATGGTATGTTCGTTTGTTTGTTCGAAAGGAGAGGCATGAACCTCGGATACACCGTGATGATGAAGGATGTCAAGGACTTCCTGCTGACGCTCTTCCGCTTTCACTGCCACAACAATGAGATCGGAAGTTAGTGGTCCCTTTTCAGAAGTATCACTTGTATCCGTTTTTTCAAGAACTTCCTCTCGTCCCGCCAAGCCTATCAGGTCATCGCTAAATCCTGCCTGTTTGAGGGCGGCGATTGCTTTTTCTGCTTGCGCCCGATTATTGAATGTACCCATTACTGTAGAGTGATCAGTCGTTGACATATAGCAAATCCTTTCTCTGAAAAGGTCTGTCATGAAGAAAGAGACAACCTTCCTCACGGTTTCTTGAGCATACTATCTATATACACGTAAAAGATGCATAAGTGGTTGAGACAAATGCAGAAACGGTCCAGCGAGGATGCAACGCGAATGTTGCGCCCTCACTGGACCGTTTCTGGCTATCTAGAAGCTCTAGACGACCTGGGGGAGGCGCTTTTGAGCGTCGGCGACGGCCTCAGCCGGGTACTCGTAGTCTTGCAATTTGCCTGCAAAGTAGGAATCGTAGGCAGCCATGTCGAAATGACCATGCCCAGAGAGATTGAAGAGGATGGAGCGAGACTGACCCACCTCTTTTGCTTTCAAGGCTTCATCAATAGCGGCTCGTATGGCATGGCTCGACTCTGGGGCAGGAATAATTCCTTCGTTGCGAGCGAAGAGCACTGCTGCTTCAAAGGCTGCGTTCTGATGATAGGCTTGGGCTTCGATGATTCCTTCTTCGTGAAGCAGCGATATGAGTGGTGACACACCATGATAGCGCAAACCACCAGCGTGGATGCCAGGTGGCATGAAGTCGTGTCCGAGCGTGTGCATTTTGATGAGCGGTGTCATACCCACGGTATCACCAAAGTCGTAGGCATACACACCCTTGGTCAGGCTGGGACATGCCATCGGTTCTGTCGCCAGGAAGCGTGTGGATAAGCCTTTGCGACGAGCTTCACCGATAAAGGGGAAGGCTAATCCAGCCATATTGCTGCCACCACCCACGCAGCCAATGACAACATCTGGATAATCGTCAGCTTGAGCCATCTGGAGGAGCGCCTCTTCGCCAATGATGGTCTGATGCATCAAGACATGATTCAACACGCTACCCAGAGAATACTTGACAGTGCCACCGCTCTTTGCCGCTACCTCGACGGCCTCACTGATCGCTATGCCCAGGCTTCCCATGTTTTCTGGGTCCTTGGCTAGGATGCTACGTCCAGCGTCTGTCAACGGAGTAGGGCTTGCATGGACGGTTGCTCCATAAGACTGCATCATGCTGCGGCGATACGGTTTTTGCTGGTAGCTGATCTTCACCATGAATACTTCGATATCTACGCCGAAGAATGTTCCCGCCATCGCCAGAGCTGATCCCCACTGTCCAGCACCTGTTTCGGTAGAGATTTTCTTGATGCCTTCTTGCTTGTTATAGAATACCTGAGCAACGGCAGTGTTGGGTTTGTGGCTTCCTACTGGGCTGACACCTTCGTATTTGTAATAAATGCGTGCCGGGGTGTCCAACGCTTTCTCTAGGCGGCGTGCGCGATGTAATGGGCTAGGGCGCCATTGCGTATACACTTGGCGAATCGGCTCTGGAATCTCAATATAACGCTCAGTGCTGACTTCCTGCATGATCAACGCCATAGGAAATAGCGGAGCCAAGTCATCGGGTGTAACTGGTTGTTTGGTACCTGGGTGCAAGATCGGGGCAGGTGGTTTTGGTAGGTCGGCGGCGATGTTGTACCAGGAACGTGGCATTTCATCTTCGCTCAAAAAATACTTGGTGTGTTTGCTGTCTGGCATACATTGCTCCTCTCGTAGTTTCAACATAGAAACATGCTTGTATGCTTTAGTATGTCACATTCTTCTCTTTGCGGGTGACTGTCAAATAGCCGACAAAGCTGATGATCAAGATCGTCAAGACCAGGGAAACCTTTTCATCACCCAGCCCCAGACCGCCCAAAGATGGCTTTCCAAACCAGTCGGCAAACGAAGCGCCGAATGGCCGAGTCATGATATAGGCAAACCAGAAGGCGCCAATCTCGTTGAGACCGAGCAATCGGTAAGCAAGAAACGGTACAGCAAACAAGACGGAAAACAGCACACCTGAGGCGAAGTACCCCCAACCCAAGGTCGCTGCTGTCAGGTCACCTGCTGCGGTACCGAGGGCAAACGTCGCAAGAACAGTGGCCCAGTAAAACAGTTCGCGGCGAAAGGTATTGATACTATGAATAGACAGCGTTTTCTCGCTCGTATACCAGACAACGAAGATAACGGTAAGCACGAGAGCAAAGAACACGGTTGAGACGAGATACGGAATACCCAAAACCACGTGTGTTATGTCAGCAGCCATGGGTCCAAATATAGCGACCATGACGACGGCTAACCAGTAGATCCATGGGACATATTGACGTACCCAAAGCTGTAGTACCAGCGCGGCAATCAGGCCAATGCCTCCGAGACTTACTGCGATATATGGGTTGATGTGAAAAACCAGATAGTCGGACGTTGACTCGCCCATAGCTGTCGTCAACAATTTCACGATCCAGAAGTAGATGGTGACTTCCGGTATCTTTCTCAGAGTTTGCATTACAAGCTCCATAGGTTGAGATTGGGGTAAGGTTTTACTCATTGGTGACTTCTCCTCTTAGTTGCCACGCTCCCTTTCGTATCATCATTTTCTTCAGCAGTATAATATAAGATGAGCGCGGCATAGAGAGTGTAGCTTGTTTAGGTTTTTTGTTATTTCTGGGTAGGTGAGCCTTCCTTTTTCCGAAGCCCTAGAGCCTCCTTTCCAGGTCCCACCGCTGGAAACGATAGTAACATCCTTCCTTCATGACCTTGCACAGCAGATTTCAGATGGGTTGCTCATACTACTATGCTCCTGGTGTATAATTGCAAGCAGTGATCGCGTGTGATAAGAGGTGTACTCCACTCCCGTTGTAGATCTACCCTACCATGGGTGGAACATGATTGCGAACACAACAATCATACACAAGCTTCTCCTCACATGAATCGTGATGTGAGCTTCATATTGAGAATGTACGTGAGGTTATTTATTATGAGTGAGAATACCCTGATTATTGTAGAGACAGAACACTTGCTGTTGCGCCCATTGACGCTCTCTGACTTGGATGATCTAGCGACACTGTATGCTGATCCAGAAGTGATGCGCTTTCTGGGTGGGCCGCGTAGCAAAGATGAGGTGCGGCATATCCTGAACAGGTATATCCGCGAATATGAGATGTATGGACACTCGTTCTTTGCCACTGTTCAGAAGAGCGATCAGCGTTTTATTGGGCAATGCGGACTCCTCTATCAGGAGGTAGACGAGCTGCCAGTGGTGGAACTGGCGTATGTGTTGGCACCGGAGTATTGGCAACGCGGTCTGGCTTTGGAGGGAACGCAGGCGCTCAAGGACTATGGATTGCAGCAGCTCGGTTTGCCCCGCGTGATTTCACTCATCCCGCCTGACAATACTGCCTCCATTCACATTGCCGAGAAGATTGGTATGCAGTACGAGCGCGACGTGGACCAGTGGGGAGAGCGTTTCCGCCTCTATGCCGCCAAGCAGCCTAAGGGTGCCACTATTTGAACAGCAAGAACGTTTGCTTAGGTTGTGGGTGCCGCGTAGTGAAAGGACTCTTGATCTGCAATGGAACGTATTCATCATGATCTGAACACTGCTTCCTCAAAAGAGATGGGGCGACGAGAGTTTCTCGCTCTTTGTGTCGCATTGGGAACTGTACCAAGTGTGCTTACGGGATGCCAAGCTGGACCAACAAGCGCGAGCACTGCAACACCGAGTCCTATCAGAAAGCCGTCACCGACTGCACCCCCGTCTCCTACGGAGAATCCGTTTCCTACGAGTGCTGATTGGGCGCAGCTTGCTAAAAGTCTGCATGGCACGTTGGTCCGGCCCAATAGCCCACAATATGCGACGGCTCGCCAGCTTTTTAGTTCGCGTTTCGATACTATCTTGCCCGCGGCGATTGCCTACTGTGCTGCTCCTGCGGACGTTCAGACTTGCCTTGCCTTCGCACACCGTTTTGGTATACCTATTGCCCCTCGTACTGGCGGTCACTCTTATGCTGGCTATTCGACAACGACAGGTATGGTTCTTGATGTTACACGAATGAGTACGATAGCCGTGAATGCTGGTAATGGGTCAGCTACGGTTGGGGCAGGAGCACGATTGATCGATGTCTACTCGGCACTTGCGCAGAGCGGCTTGGTAATTCCTGCTGGCTCCTGCCCAACTGTGGGGGTTGCTGGTTTGACACTTGGAGGTGGCGCTGGCGTGCTTGACCGTAAGTTTGGTCTGACGTGCGACAATGTGCTGTCGGCGCAGGTGGTGGTGGCTGATGGACGCGTACTCACCTGTGACGCAAGTCATGAGCTAGATCTCTTTTGGGCATTACGTGGCGGTGGTGGTGGCAATTTTGGCGTTGTGACCTCGTTTACATTCCGCATACACCAGCTTACTACATTGTCGCTGTTTACGTTGAGATGGCCGTGGAGTAGTGCCGCGACTGTCGTTAATGCGTGGCAGAATTGGTCTCCACAGGGACCGGATGAACTATGGTCCAATTGTGCAGGTGAATGGCGTGTATGTCGGTGCTGTTGCGCCTCTCAACAACCTGCTACAGCAGTTGACCAGCCATATTGGTGTTGCGCCTACGCTCAATTATGTGTCGAGTGCTAGTCTACTTGATACGATGCTCTACGAAGCAGGTTGTTCTGGCAAATCTGTTAATCAATGTCACCTGCCCAACCAGAATCCGCAGGGTCAAGTGCGGCGCGATCTCTCAGGGGTGAAGTCTGACTATTTCACCCATACATTGCCAATTCAGGGTATCAATGTCCTGGTGAATGCGATCAATCGCCGCCACGCCTCCTCTCTCGGAGAGGGCGGCATTGGGATGGATGCGCTCGGTGGAGCGGTCAATCGTGTGGCGGCGGATGCGACAGCCTTTGTGCATCGCAATGCGTTGTTCTCAGCTCAATATTCGGCAAGTTGGAACGCTAATAATCCAGCCTCTGTTGTCGCTGCGAACCGCTCTTGGCTGAATGATACGTGGCAAGCTATGCGACCATATGCCAGTGGAGGCTCGTACCAGAACTATGTTGATCCAGACTTGGTCGATTGGCAGCGTGCGTATTATGGTACCAACTTACCACGGCTACAGCATGTCAAGGCGGTCTACGATCCAGGCAACTTCTTCCATTTTGCACAGAGTATCCTGCCGATAAAATGATCTATCTTCCTCGCCTCTGCGTACTAGGGATATGGCAAGGATTCCTTCCTGGGGCAGCCATTTATACCAATGTGCGTTCTAACAGATAACATTGTTCCGTGTTCACATGCATTTTTTGCCATTCAAATTTGTCCATTAGAACGCACATTGGTATTAGACCGCTCAAGTCATAAATACTTGTATTATTCAATGATGTATAATGTCTACTCCTGTATAGACAAGCTGGATACGGCTTTGCTATTATGTGCTGAGAAATTGTTACCTCGACTCTTCCGTTCCTGGAGCAAGTGTCAATTCAGTCGATGAAGCAAGAGAGCGCACCTGTACCAAGCAAGTGCGCTTTTCTTATGCCAAAGTGGGAAGTGCAATTCATTTTATGCCCTAAAATAGAAGCGAAGCGTCAGGTAGTATGTCGAAAAAGGAGTTTTCAAAAAGAGGTACGCCATCGGAGTCGCGAGGGGAAGGTGGGATGTCCGTGCTGATTGAGCGAAACGGCAATAATGATCCAATCCTCTCACCTATTCAGTCAGAATAAAATATCTCTCGCATGGCCGGGAATATTTCTGTGAAAAAAGCAGTCTAGCGAGATGAAGGCACTTCAAAGACGAAAACTAATGCCTATTAGACGCAGATGAGCGGTGGGACGGGACGTCCCTCACCGTTCATCTCAAACCTAGAAAGTGAGGCTTTCCATGGCTTCTTCTATCACGCAGCCCGGTTATCGCGCCGGACAACCACCCGCCTCTGCGGGTCAGACACTCCCGCCCGAGGGGTTGACGCCAGACGAGGCACGCGCCTCCCTGCGTTCCCCCTCTCTCAAAGCACCGACTGGCATGCGCAATCGCGCCCTCCTGGTCGTCCTGGCCGTGGCGACAGCGGTGGCTATCGCAGTCGGTGGTGTCATCCCCGGCCTAGCACTGGCCGCGTCGTCGCCCTTCCGGATCGTCACAAGCCCGCAGCCGGGCCAAACGAGACTGCACGCGAGCGTCGCCATCTCCGCCACCGACGTCTGGGCGGTGGGGGGCTTCAACGGTGATACCAACACCCTGGCAGAACACTGGAACGGCAGCGTCTGGCAGGTGGTGGCGACGCCCAATCCCCCCCTCAGCAATGCCAGTTTGAAAGCAGTGAGTGCGGTCTCCAGCACTGATGTGTGGGCAGCCGGCAACACATTTTCTGGAGCGCATGCGTCGTCCGTCTTCATTGAGCATTGGAACGGGACGAAGTGGAGCATCGTTGCCAGCCCCAGTCTGGCTCAATCCACCCCGCAGCTCAAGAGCATAGTCGCGATCAGCAGCACCAATGTGTACGCGGTGGGCGACTATTTTGTGAGCAACTCTTGCGCCTTTGGCACGCTGGTCGAGCATTGGGACGGCAGCACGTGGAGCATCATCCCCACCGCGGCACCCTGCGAAGCGGGGGCGTCCGGTGTCTCCGCCTCGTCGGCGAGCGACGTGTGGGTGGTTGGATCAGTTGGGAACATGCAAGCCACCGCGTTCACCGAACACTTCAACGGCCACGCGTGGAGTGTCGTCCCTAGCCCCGCCAACTCCAACATCAACGCGGTCGTCGACCTGTCCCCGACCAACGTCTGGACGGTGGGGGGCGTGGACATCTCCCACTGGAATGGCACGTCCTGGAAAGTAGTGGCCACCAACAAATTTGGGAACGGCCTGTCCGCGATCACGGGTGTGTCGGCTACCGACCTGTGGGCGGTCGGGAGTACCGCCGTGGGCAACACCCCGGAGACGACACTTGCGGAGCATTTCAACGGCACCGTCTGGTCTGTGGTGCCGACACCGAATCCCAATCCCGCCATCTTCACTACTCTGGAGGGTGTCAGCAGCACTACTAGTGGCCACGTCTATGCCGTGGGGTTCACGGCCCCAGACAATTTCACGCTCAACGGCCTCATTCTGGAAAACGACAACGGGTGAATCCCGAGCGTTCAGGTTGGCGTGGTGGGTGGCCGAGGCTACCCCACCACCCCGTGCCGCCGGTACCTGGTGTCAATGTGATTACTTGATGGCGTAGTTTTTTTGATACTTATATGGTATATGGCAAGGATGCGTTCCAGGAACAGCCATTTTTGCCCGATGCCTCAAAAACCTTAGCGGAAGTCGAAAACGCGGGTTTTTGAGCGCATGAGCAGAAATACACCGGGTGAAATCAAGGGTGTCATTTCGGCTAACCTTCGGTAGCGGAAGAAATACCTGCTCTCGTACATAGAGGTATATGTTACTTCCTTCGTATGAAAGCAGCGTTTCAGGCTTTACGGTTTCAAATGGCTGTTCCTGGAACGCATCCTTGCCATATACCTACTACCCCAATAGAAAGATGAGTCTTTCATGTAGAGTAAAAGAAAAGGAGTACGAAAACCATGGTCATAGCCTGTATACATCCATACTCAATAGATGTGTAATCCCCTCCTGATATGCCCATAACCCTCTCTCTTGTATTGTCTCTATAAGTGGAGCGAACACATTAGGAAGTGTGTTTAGGAGTGCTAGCTCATTGGATGATGCTGGCACTCCGCCGTTGTGTAGGGCGACTGTATAAGCATCAGCATCGAAGCGCCAGGGATGGCAACGTCCTGGGTAGCGTGCCAGGAGGTAGGCGGCGATTTGTAAACCTTTGAGATCGAAGTCGCCACTATAATAGAGATGGTTGGCGGGGGATTGTGCAAGCAACAAATCGAGGAGTAGAATTGCGGCGACACTGGGCCAACCGGACGTACAAAGCAGTGACGGGGGAGTATGCTCAGGTGGGCACCGCGCAAGAATTTCTTCAAAAACTTGGGGATTCTCACAGACGTAGATGGAGGTTTTGGCAGGGGTGATATGCTGCCATTCTTGTATCTGACGAAGTGGTAGCAAAACCACGCGCGCTCCGGCTGCTTGGAGGAGTGGGTCTATTTGTCCGTTATGATAGGTTGCTTTCAGCAGATTGAAGGCGGCGACATTGGAGGAGATGGTATCAACGAGGAGGTTAGCATTGGCGTAGAGGCGCACTGCTTCGATGCGGTCTCGTGAAGGCTGGGCAGAGAAAGCTGCATCTTCGTTTTCATTGGTTGTGCTCTGTGCTGGTGTGCTGAGAAGATCGTGTAGGGCGAGTAGGAAGAGACGACCGGCAGCTGTGTCGGCATCGAGCATGTGGGGGTTGCCACTTGTGTGTTGTGCAAAGAGCGCCAATCGTTCAGGAGCGTTGGAGTTAGGTAACTCATTCAGGGCATGTGCAACAATGCGTATTAACTGCAATTGCCGCTCTTGCTCGTCTTTGGGTGTGTTTTTGTAGCGTGTGTAGAGCCATTCCATGCCGTGTTGTCCTTGTTCGAGCCAGTGGCGCCCACGTGTTTCATCAAGCTCCTGCAGCATAATAGTCTGGAGTGCAACATGAAAATCGCTTTGATGAATATTATGGGCGGCCCTTTGTTCTTTGCGTGTGATGAGAGGTTGATCTGGAAAGAAGGCAGAGAGTACTTCAGGTAGTGTGCATGCGAAGCCGCTCCGTCTCAGTGCGGCATCAATGTCGCTGAGGCGTATTTTGATGGTGGTATTGTGATATGGCGCTTTGCCGAGAAAGCTAGCAAGCTCACGGCGTTCGTTGGGTGTGCTATCGTCAATGACGATTTGGCCTCCAACTTGGCCCACTTCGATGTATTTTTCGCGCAGTTTTCCTAGCAGGCGGGATAGGCCAGCTTGCTGGAAGAAGGTAATGGCTTTTTGTATGTTGGGTGGGATAGGTGTGTTCTCCACGCTTTGTCTCATTATTTAGAGTGTGATCCGGTCGTAGGGGCCACATTCATGGCGCCCGTCGTGGCCATGGTTCGTTCCTTTGATGTATACAATGGCCACGACGGACGCGCTGAAGCTGGTCCCTACGACCGGGCGGTCTGGATGTCTAGGCTGTTGCTCCAGAATGAGGCTGAGGCGGTGGCGATGGGTGAGCCTTTTTCGTGGAGCATTAGGTAGCGTACGCTGGCTGGTATTTTTGCTCCTGTACCACTGACTTGTGGTCCTGTCATGATCCACTGGAAGTCTTGTGAGACGAGAAACTCCATGATGCGTTGTGTATTGGCGACGCTGACTTTATCGAAGGCTTCGTCGAGTGCTAGCAGGCGCGGCGCACCTGCGGCGGCTGCTCGATAGAGTGCTCCTAATGCTGCGAAGAGCGGAACGTATAGGGCAAAGAGTTGCTCGGCACCACTGCGTGTGCCTGCGACACGGTCTGTGAGGCGTTGACGCTGACCGCCACTGACAGGTGTTACCCACACGTCGAAGTGGAACCATTCACGATAGTCAAAGACTTGCTCTAAGGCATCCATAAAGTTCATGTCGGGTGTCTCTTGCTGGCGGAGGCGCACGGTTTCGATTTCCTGGCGGAAGGCAGCCATCAGTGTTTCGCTTTCTTCGGCGGTCAACGTTTGTGCTGGCTTACGGAGCAGTTTGTGATTTTGTGCAAGGTGGCTGCCTAGCATGGAGGGATCATACTCACCCAATGATTTCCACTGCAACGAGTAGTGTTCACCGATCATAGGAAGTCCGCTAAGCACTGCGTTGATTTGCTGCACCCATTCTTCTGCTTCGAGGATATGGGTACGAATGGCCTCCGCGATCTCTTGCAAGAGGAAGTCTTCAAAGAGTTGCCGCTCTTCTTGGCCTAGCAATGTGCGCTGCATTTCTATGCGCTCGCTTAACAGCGTGAGTAGATCGATAGGTCTGGTTTTGTTCTCGTTTAAGAAGCGTACGTGCCCTTGATCGTCGAGGTCTGGTCCGTATTCGAGCAGGAAGGTTTGCTCGCGGTTAAATGTCTTTGAGAGGGCGTTATAGGCGTCTCGATAGGCTGTGTCTAAACGTTCTTTGCGCGAGAGGACATTTCCTTCGTCACCTGCGCTGATATCAGCTAGCACGTTGTGTGCTGCACGCAGGATAGCGTTACTTGTGTTATTGGCACTATTTGCGGCAAGTTGTTGCGCCTCTAGTAATCGTTCCACTGGATACTCGCTGAGGTGTTGTATAAAGCGTGTCTGCTTTTCGACAGTTTCAGTATGGGCAACCTGTAGTTGCTCTTCTATTTCTGTCAGTTGGATTTGGGCAGCATTGGCACGTTCATCGGCACGTATAAACGTGGCTTTCGTGTCTTCAAGCTGTTTCGAGAGTTCGTCATTTTGTTCGCGCAAATTACGTAGCCGCTCACCAAGGTCCTCTACATTGGTATGTTCTGTGATCTGTTGCAATTCTTGGAATTCGGCCTGTGCTTGCAGCGCTTGCTGGCGCACACGCTCATATAAATTGGCAACGTTTATTTCGTTGCTTTTTGTTTTCTCTAAGGATGCTTTGTCCCTCTGATAGTCTTCCCAGAGCTGTGCAAGCGTTCTTAACTGCAATTGCAGTGATCTGCCTTGCGTTCTTAGGCTCATGGTGCCCTCTATGGCACGCTGTACCTGTTTCGTGCTTGTTGCTAGAGGGCCAATGCCTTGACTCTCACGCTCTAGCTGGGCGACAAGTGCATTGTATGCTTGGCGGGCCTCCTGTGTTTGCTGACGCGTTTTCTGATACTTGGTGCTGACATCGGCAAGGGTGAGTTGTGCTTGTGCGAGTTGGGCATACAGGTCTTCTATGCCACTACTTGGCAATAGTTTACGAATCTGCCCTTGTTGCTCTTGTAGTTGTGCTATCTGTTGTTCATAGTGGGCGAGGCGTTGGTGTAACTCCCGTAGCTCTTCGTTGTGTTGTGTCAGTTGCTCATTGAGTGCGTCAAGTTCACGTTGTCTCACACGCAAGCGTGTTGCCTTCCCGATACAGGTGGCATTACCACGGCTGGCTCGCCCTGCTAGCAGACCGTGTGTCCAGTTACCCTCTTCGTCAAGGATGAAGTTTGCGTGAGGTAACACGTGGCTATGTCCAAGCTGTGCGAGGATATGCTCAGTGGTGCTCTTCCACTCGGTGCTTGCCTCGGTGATGGAGCCATCCTGCAAAGCGGTATCAAATTGGAGCCATTTTTGAAGTCCTTGACTCTGCTGTGTTGTGCTATTAATAGGAGACAAGTTCAGACGACAGTCGCTGAGTCCCTCGTTGGCAAGGATGGTATCGGCTGTGGCTACTTGTGTAGGTACGACTACTAATGCATCTAGCAAACCAGCGTCTTCCAGTGCATACTCGATGCGTCCAGCTTCGTGTTCTGTAATGCTGGGTGAGAAATCGAGTAGCATATAGAGAGGGAACGCGGCAATGCCCTGCTCAGCTAGTTTGGTGCGGGCACGGGTGCGACGCTCGGAACGTGGTGGCACATATTCAGGCTCGGCCAGTTTGCGATCATAGAGGGCCTGTAGTTCAGAAATCTCGTGATTCTTGCTGCCTGTCGATAACTGAAGTTCGTTGAGTTCACCCTGTACTTGGTCAACGCTATCAAGCGTCTCGCGTTCGAGTAGCTCAATGACGTGACGATAGCCTTCTAAAGCGCTCGCCAAGTGTGCGAGTACTCTTGCTGACTCGTTGCCCTCAGTCCCATCTGCTGATTGCACGGTCTCCTCAAGTTCAATGCTGGCGAGAGAGGTGTCGATGTCCTCTGTGGGGAGTATTCTTTCGTTGGTGGTGAGCCATTGCTCAAGTGTCTCGTTGAGTTTCTGGCGTGTTTCATCGGCGCGATCTTGTATGATCTGGAAACGGCGGCGTGCTTCGTCTAGCTCTTGAAAGCGTGTGGTTTCGAGGCTGCGTGCGTTCTGTACTTTGTTATCGGCCCTTTCACGTTGCTGCTGTAGCTCTTCCAGGTGCCGTAACCAGTTAATCCGTTCCTCTGCTAGCTCACCTGCTAGTGTGAGCACACCTTGTGGTACCTGTGGTGCAGGCGTCGTTTCTGTAGACATGGCTGTGACAGAACGTAGACTCTCCTCTAGTTGAAAGGCGGCAACTTCCCAATAACATTCCTCGGCGGCAAGTGTGCGCAGTTCGCTAAGTGATGCGGTGATATCGGTTTGTGCTTTTGCAAAGCTAGCATGTTTATGCTTTAGATTACTAGAGGTTGTTCGCAATGTCTGGCGCATAGACTCCAGGCTTTGCTCTTGGAGATGCATTTGCGCTTCACTCTCTTGCATGCGCTCACGAGTGGTTGCCAGCTGCTTGGCTAGTTGCAAGCCTTCGCTGCTCTCCAATGCTCGTATTTTTCCTACTACCTCGTAGAGTTGTTCTTGCAGGGATTGTGAACGTGCATCGGCCTTTTTACGCTCGTTATCGGCGGTTATGACCTCGCGGCGCAGTTTAGTAGCTTTGGTCTGAATAGCATCTTCGGTTTGCTGAGCCTCAACATACTCGTTTCCAGCCATTTGTACCCTGGTCAGTACGAGTTGTTGGACGGCACGATGGAGCCGTTCGGTCGAATCGTATGCCTCTTGAATGCGTTCGATCTCGCTTTGAATAGCGTCGATGCGTTCAATTGTGCCAATCACGCGGTGTGTGGTCTCAGTAGGAATTTTGCGCAGTGACTGCTTGAGATAGTCGTGGACGCGTGAGAAGTTCAATTCGGTGCTCAGATTCGGGCGGCGCAGGACCAGTAAGAGGTTGATAAGCTTACGAAAATCCTTTACGTCGGAATAGCCAAACAGGTAGCGCCCCACTTGCCGCTCATATTCGGCTTGTGACTCGCAGACGATGCCATGGCCTTCGAGCACTTGTTTGAAATGGGCGTGGTCATAGGCACGTTTTTCTTGCTTATTTATCTCAGAGACGGTATGCAGGTCGTGGCCTAGACGCGAACCATCGGTAATCAGAAAGCGTAGGGGGCGGATACGTTCGCCAATATTGGCGTTACCTGCGAGGCTGATGCCAATGGTCAGAAAACGTAGTTTCTGGCGCTGTTCCGCGTTCGCATTTTCCCAACGCTGGCGTATCTCTTGCGCGATAGGTGGATGATCGGGATCGCACCACTCAAACTCTAAGGCGATATAGGCAGTACGACGCTCATACTGAAAAGGCGTTGCCGAGTCGGCACTACCGAGCACATAGTAATCAATGTGCCGTTCGCGTCCACCGAAGGTATCGATACGGTTGGGGCGTAGATCACCATCAAGGGCGAGGGGCAACGCAGCAGTTAAAACTGTGGATTTACCACTAGCGTTCTCTCCTGCCAGGAAGAGTCGCCCATGTGGAATCTCAAATTCCTGTAGCCCATAGAGCCAGAAATTGGTGAGAAGAATACGACGTAGACGATAGCCGCGAGGCCCGCCCGCTAGCTCTTGCAGCATTGTGACGAAGGCTTCGATCTGTCGTTCTGGTGTTTTTTCGGTTGTTGTCCATGTATCAAACGTTTGTTGCATGCTTCTTTATTCTCTTCCAAAGGGCAGGATGTCTTCTACCTCATTGCCGGTAATTTTATGTTCGTTGGCTTCGTTGCGTTCTTGGGTTTGGGTTTTGTGCGCTTGAACGAAAAGAGCGTATTTTCATATTCTTGCTTGTCGTAGGTAGCGTTATAGCGTGCTGCTGTAGGCAGAATCAAGATGTTTCCTTGTTCGTCGGGTCCACGTAGAAGGCCAGCGAGACGCATTTTCTTATAGACATCGTTGAGTAGGGTACGTGAACTTTTGTTGCGAGCCTCAGTGCCCCAGTTATCGCTATAGCGTTCACGAACTGCGTAGAGTAAGGCGGTCATGTCTTCTGTTGTGGCGTGTAAACATCCATAGTCATCGGGAGGCGCCCATGCGTCAGAGCTTACCTGCTCTCTAATGGCTTTACAAAGGAGGATCGCAATTTGGTCATTGGTACCAAAGGGTGTGAGGCTTGTTATAGGACCACCTGACATACCACTGGCACGTACGATGCATGCGTAATTCCGTTGGATGTCGAGTTGCCAGCCAAAAGTGTCAAGTAGCTCATAGGCTATACTACCAGCATGACGTATCAGTTCGCTAAATGCTGCTGGATCGTCGAAGCGAAACAGGGCTGGACCGAGTAATAAGGCACGCCAAGCACGTGTTAAGTTGGGTGTAGAGAGGGCGTCGGCAAGTAGCGTTGGTTGCAGTTGTGTACTGTGCTGTTGCAGGCGTTGCGACAGCATTGTGACGCGTTGTGGGTCTAGTGCTGCTACCAATGAGCGGATGACATCGGTGAATTCATAGAGCACATCGGCATCCGTGGCCTGCTCAACCCATTCTCGTGTTTGCCCATCGACCAGTTGCAATCCACCCAGTTCTTCGAGTGTCTGTAGTGCCCGTTGTATGCTATAGCGGTCGGCAGGTTTGCGGAAGTCGAATACTGTCCCTGTTTCTGTTGTCGATTGCTCTTGTATTTGTTGTGCGAGTTGTGACAAGAGGAACTGCTGGTCGTTGCCACGTCCGGTCAATTGGCGATTTTCGGCAAACCAGAGGATCCAGGTGAGGCAAGCAAAATCATTCGGTTCTTTTAAGCGGTCGTAGAGATAACCGGGTGTAGTTGCACTGAGATGGCGTATCAGGCGAATCACCGTTGTGGTGCGTTGAACACGCCAGCCTGTATAGGTGTCGTGCCAAGTCTGTAAAGCGCGATAATGGCGATTGACGAGGCGAAAGACATCAACCTGTTTCGGCAGGATGACTTCTTTTTCCATCAAGGCAATATGTGCCTTCATCAGGTCTGCATTATAGGCGCGTTGGCGTGATGCCGTGAGTGCGTTGATACGTCCCGATACCTGTGCTTCTACAGGTGGATTTTGTTCCTGAGTAGCATGTTCACCATAGTGGTTTGTATCAGTTGTATCAGTTGTATCAGTTGTATCCAATGTATCTGCTATCTGCATGTTAGCTTCACCTTGCATAAATATCCTCCCTTTCTACCTATCAGAGCCACTTTGTGCGAGGATTTCTTCCTGACTATAACGCTGCAAACGATAGTGATGGATGAGTAATACGCCATCAGTGGCGGCTAAGAACGTGTATGCTTGCTCATCTGGGTTGAGCAAGACGATAATAGAACCATCGGGAGCACGATATTGATGGTTAGGGTCGGTCAGGCAACTATCAATGACGTTGATCAGAATGGTTCGCTCTTCTATGGAGACGCGTTTCATTATACCGATATCTACCTCACCTTTGGAAAAGAGCCGTGCGAAACGCTGCCGTTGCTCGCGGGCACGTCGTTCTTGTTGTGCGATTAGCTCTTGTGCCTTGGCTCGATTGTCAATAATCGGGTCTTCGCCGGTAGGATCAACGCGAAAAGAACGATTGATTGGACGTAAGCGCAACATCACTGATGGGGGTTCCTGCCATGGGTTACGTTTGTCTGAGTCAATGGTCGCTGTTGGTGTACCAGCGAGACTTTCTGGCAAGTGTATTGGCAAGAGGTTGGCGAAGGCAACGGAAAAGAGCTGTTGGGCCGCTTCTCCATCTCGCGCCTCAGCTAGAGAGTGAGCGAGCATATCCAGGTTGGTAGCATAGTTTGCGTTGGGCCGTGCAGTAGCAGCAAGTGTGGTTGCGAGACGCACCACGTTATCTACCTCTGCCAGTGCTTTGCGCCGGAACGAGTCAGCGTTTTTGCCCTCGGCAAACCAGTTCACGAGTGCATCGAACTGGTTACTGGCTTCTTGTAATAACTCTTCCTCTGAACGTTTATTTTCTGTTGCAAGCGTGGGAGGTTCGAGATAGCGATGGGCAATCTCAATGAGGAGGTCTCGCTTGCCTGTTGTGATCCATGATGCAAGCAATTCGCGAATGAGGCGTCCATGTTGTGTTAATGCTTGTGCAAAGCCATGAACGTAGGCCACCACTGCTGCTTTATATGCCTGATATGCCTCTAGATCGGGGCGTCCCTGCTGGGTGGCAATCGTCATCGCCGCCAGATATTGGGCGGCCTCGCGTGCCATGGTGTTCCAAATCTCGAATGCCTGCTGCCATTCCTCCGCGATTTCTCGCTCTGAGGTATCATTTCCCGACACAGATATCACTTCATCAAGATGTTGCAAGAGGTTCCAGAGACGCGCAACATCACCTTGACGGAGTGAGCCTTTACCAGCACTGGCACGCATCTGTTCATCAAGAAATGTTTCGATAGCGATACCTTCTGCTGTCGCCTGATAGAGTAGGGCAGGTGAGAGAAAACTGGCAATCGACGTGGCGCGGCTAGAGTCGTAGAGCGTATTGATATTGCCCCATTCTTTGAGGGCGGCGAGATCATTCTGGCATTGTTCGAGGCTATATTCTGGGTCAAAAGCGTCGCGTACGGCGTCTCGAACGTCCTGTGCTGTCAATTGATAGCGGTACAATTCGCGATGAGCATGGAGGAAGAGACGCATGATAACACGATACCAGCGCACACGATTCGACGAAACAAGATAGGTAAATATCTGTAAGCGATCAGTGAGATTGAAAACGTTTGAAGAGGGGATCCGATCTGCAACGATGCCCACACTTGTGTTTATCGCTGTGGGCGCATTGGTAGCATGACCGTTCTGTGAAGTGCCGTTGTGACCAACCACAAGCGTTGTATTCTGTCCATTGTGTTCCGAATTATTCATTCATCTCCATGAGCATGTTTACGTGTGTTATGAATGTTTGCTGACTATGTATATAGTACGATGACGGTAGTGTACAATGCTGTTTAAGCAAATCTGTATGAGAACATATTACCATACGATGCAAGAGGGGAAGGAGTTGAGGGTAGAGGTAGCAGTAGGTCGCCTGCTACGACCTGCTGCTACCTCTACCCTCAATAGTGCTAAAAAGTATTACGTGTTCTCATTATGTCTCATGGATGGTACTTACGAGTTGAGCGAGGGTCGAGATGCGGTCAGACACGTTATTGCCAGCGGGGTCAACGCGCAGTGTCGTAACACCCACCTTCTGATAAAGGCGAATGCGCTCACGAATCATCTCTGCGGTTCCGAGCAGGTTTGTTTTGAGTACCATTTCGTCAGGGATACATGCAATGGCGGCTTCACGTTGGCGCTGTAGCCAGAGGTTTTGCACTTCAATGGCGATATCTGCGTATTCTGTGCGTTTGTAGACATCATTATAGAAATTGTGCTTTTGTGACCCCATCGCACCTAGCGTGAATGCAAGGCCAGCTTTACGCGGCGCCACTAATTGCTCTACATTTTCTGAGAAGGCTACTACCCCAGCGGAAACTTGTAGGTCTAAGTCTGTAAGAGCGCGATTGGCGCGAGTGGCTCCGGCGGCGATGTGATCAAAAAAGATTGACGCGTACTCAGGGATAGACGACGTGCCGAGCCAACCGTGGGTGAGAACACAACATCCCTTTTTGAGCAGGACATACTACTGAGTTACCCCAAATGATGAGGTTCGTATCTTCCTATAAAAGGATACGAACCATGACTGATAAAGTAACACGTCCTCTCTACGATTACGACAAACTGATTGCAGAAAGTACAGGACTCTATAGAGACTGGTGGGTGATGTGGAAGTGCAACCATCCAGAGTGGGCATTGATACCAGAACAACCAAAAGAGCCAATTATCAAACTTCCGCCCAAACCGAAAGTGACCTTTAAACCACTTTCCTGTAAGAGATGTAACAGCACGTGGACACCGCGCAGAAAAGAGCCTCCCGTGCAGTGTCCGAAGTGTAAGTCACCATATTGGAGTAGACCAAAGAAAGTATGAATAACGATGATACTTTTTTGGATCTCCATCCTTCCGGGTGAAAACACAACAATAATTGTTTTAGCCTCAGCACCTTGATTAGCCTACTCTTTACGAGTTTACGACCAAAATCACCCGGAAGGATGGAGACCCACTTTTTTCTGATTACCTCGTTGTAATAGATAAGTACATACGGTTGTACGTACATATAAACGACAGGATAAAAAGCAATTGGAAGGATCAGAATGTCGACTTTTATAACTGTTTTATTAGCCTTACCCAGTGTTGTTGTTTGTGGCTTACAAATTTACGATTGGGTACAAGACCATCATAAAAAGAGGAGGAATAAAGATAACGCGAAGTAAGACAAGAAGCCCCTGAGCAATCAGGGGTTTTTGTTTGGTCTGTTACTCATCTGCTTATAGCTCGTTCAGATAAATAGGGTTGTGAAGAACCAGCCCGTTTGGGATTGAAACAAATACTCGGATGCTCACATTCTGCTCCGATCATTTTTTAACGTTTTCTGGATAGACCAGGAGAATTTTAAATGATTGGAGCAGAATGTGAGAAAGAGTACTCTGGTTCTTCTTGGGGCGTTGGGCGCATTAAGCCCAATTTTGCTACAGCCTATCGTGCTGTCACTGGCGGTGGTTATCGTTCTGATACCAATGTCGGTGATACTGATCGTCATCATTGTTATGTTTAACCAGGAGGCGAATAGCCGACTGATTAAACTCGCTACTGCTATACTTTCTCAAAGGGGACTATCAAAGGCTCCTACCAAGAAGGACTAGAGCGAATAGCGGTATACGGCGATCAGAGGGAGGGTGTCGAAAGACACCCCTCTTTTATTTTACTTTTGGATAGCATCTTTATAAAACTAAGGAGAAAGAAATGAGTAAAGCTGAAGAAGAAACGATTGTTGAATGGGCGGCATCTCCAACCCTATCTTTGTGGAATGATGATACCTTCGCTGCTAAATATAAGCTGGATATAGAAGATTTTTTCTCCTATTTAGTTGAGTTAAACATAAACATCTATATTGTTGAGCATGTTTTCGCATTTCCTCTCGATCTATTTTCTGGTGGTCACTTAGAAGGAAATATCTTTTTCAGACAAGTCATTGACAATTTCTTGGATCAATGCGTTGTCTTAATAACCAAATTGGTAAAGGATGATGGAACAAAGCAAACAAAGCCAGTTTACACCCTTAGACAGTTCAAGAATAGAGTCATGAAAGCATTAAGGGATGAGTATAAGGAAATTCTTATAAACCAGTTCAAAACGATTGATTTTGAGAAAAAGACAGATGAGCTGCTTGAGACGGCTAAAACAATCCGAGATACACGCATTGCACATTTTACTCCAAGCGTATTTCGAGCAAATTTTGATCAAACAACTCGACCAGAACGGCTTCTCTTTTCAGAAATTAAGGTACTTCGAGATGCTCTAAATGACTACTATGAGGTTCTGACGCTTGGCGGTGAATGCTTTATGCTACTGCTTACATATCAAGATAACAAATCTGATATCGAGTGGTTATTAGATAGCGTTGCGAAAAACAGCACTATTTTGAACATGCTGGAGCGTGATCCTGAAGAGTGGAAACATCAACGACAACGACTCACGGAACATGAGATAACCCACCTCAACCATTATCGTAAGAAATTGGGTTTATCAGAAATCTAAATTCATTTGCTCTACTTTGAACTAGTTTGTCCTCTTGTATCCGTCCTTATCATCATATATGATGATAATATATGAGCTTACCGAAGAATACCTGCAAACGTTGTAATTACTCCTGGACACCCCGAAAAAATGGATGCCATCCCGAGTTATGTGTAAAGATAACGAGGAGGAAAGCGAGCAGAGAAGAGTGCTCATTACAGCATCGACATGATGAGATATCCTCAGCAAGACTCACCAGAACACATGAAGGTACAAAGACATCGAAGAGGTAGAAGTTCTCCACGAGAAGGCGATACTCCACAAGGCCAAAACCAAAAACATCTCCTCCTTCACCAGTTGGAACACTGGTTCCTTGCTTTCTCGCCACGAGCCGTTCGTTCTTGCTTTTAGGAAACGGCGAGTTTATGAAAGCGGATATCTTGCATGACAGCCCACACAAGAGTCAGACAGCTCATGCGCGGCGCGTGAAGGTATCAATTTGATCGGTGCGTTGTCGAACATTGCTAAAAAAGCCCTCGATCGCATTGGTGGTCTGAAGGTGACGATGCATGCTCTGGGGAAAGGCGTAAAACGTCAAGAGATGCTCTTCATCCTCCATCAGGCTGCGCACCGCTTCAGGGTAACGCTGAGCATATTTGACTTTGAACGCAGTCAGGTTGCTCAGTGCATCCTCCTTCTTCTCTTGCTTCCATATCCCTGTGAACTCGGCTTGGACGCGCCTCCCGTTCTCTTCGGGGGATGGCACTCATGATGTTGCGTTGCTTGTGGACCAGACAGCGCTGACGAGGAGGCGCCGAAAACAGTTCCCCAACAGCAGAGAGCAATCCATCATGACCATCCGTGACCAGGAGATTCCACCTGAGTCGCTCCTCGTGTGCGCATGTCTTGCAACACGCTCAGCCACCCCTCTTTATCCTCCTGTGCACAAGCTCGCAGAGCCAGCACTTCCTTTTTTCCTTCGAGATCGACTCCCAACACCGTCAAAATGATGCTCGCATCGCATTTTTGCCCATGGCGGATCTTGAAATGGATGCCATCGAGGTACACCACGCGCCAATGAGGTTGCAACACACGCTCACGCTAGGCTTCAAACTGTTGGGTCAAGGTCTGATTCAGACGGCTGATGCTGCTAGCACTGGGAGCCACGCCCATGAGTGTTTGAGCGACTTCCCCCACGGATATCGAGTGCTTGTGCCTGCCACGAACATGTGCGTTACTCCTTCGGCGATCTGTGGTTCATAGCGACTGTCGTGCTCAAAGGCTTGGGTATGAAACGCTCCTTCACGGTCTCGTGGCACCTGAAGATCGTCGATGGGGCCAGAGGTGGTCATCAGATCCCGGCTGTAGAAGCCGTTGCGCGAAAGCGTACATTCTCCCCATTTGGCTCCCAGAAAACTGCTCAATTCCTCGCACATGATTTCTTCCATCACTAAGCGTGTCGCATGACGAATCTCTGTTCGCAAGTACTGATGAAAGTTCTCTAGCTTGAGTGGGGGTGCTGAGTTGACCATTGAGGGTGCTTGCGTGCTCGTAGGGGACGTGGTAGTCTTCTTCTTAGGGACAGGCATATTTCCTCCTTGTGGATAGGTGAATGAAGAAACGAAAGGGTTGTATGCCTGTAGTATTGCCTAAAGCTCTCCTCTTTGGGAAGCACTCACGTTACACAAGTCGGGATGGCATCAAGCAAGTGGTGTCGCTGCATCATAGCCCCACAATTCGGCGGACCATGCCATGTCAACACCAAGGCGCTCAGCTTCTTGCACGTAGGTAACAACCTCATTCCAATCGGTGTTGAACGGATCAATGCTGATCGCTATCTTCATGGCTATTTTTCCTCTTGTTGCGGGGTCAGCGTTGCGGCGATTGCTTGCATTTGGCGTGTGTGATCGAGTGTGTGGACACGGGAAAAGAGGAGCCATTCGCGCCAGTTCATCTGACCAAACTCGTCATGGCCCCACACGATATCAAGATGTGCCTGTGGATCAGCTTGGAGAACTGCGGTAATCAGTCGTTCGCGTGTGATCTCTAATGTGGAGAGAAGTTGCTCCTTTGGAATGCTATGTGGCGCGGCAATAGGCACCTCTCGTATATCCGCTGGACGTTGCCCCTGCTCGATAACGGTGCGAATGTCGTGATCTTCAAGGTCAGCGATGGCGCACACATGCTCTAGTATGTCGATGGCAGCCCATGTGCCTGTATGTGGTGGAGTCGAGAAAATAGCATTAGGAACGGCATTAGTCGCATGGAGAAATTGTTGATGGGCTTCACGTACGGCATCAACAATTTGTGCTGGTGTGCGTTTCTGCGATTGGCTGGCAAGGTAGCTGCGTACACGAGCGATCTCTTGTGCGCGAGTTTCCGGTTGTTCGTTTGTCATGATTGGTGTCCTTCCCCGAACGCTAGAAAATATAACCCTTTCCCATTCTTCTACCTATTCGACATGATACAATAACGTTAAGTGAATGTGAATAGCATTTTCCAGGAGCTAGTTGTGAGTAACACTTTCGAGCAATCTTCAACGCAAGCTAAAAGAGTAGTTGTGTCGAGCAAGGAACGATCATATGTGGTGGGAGATGTTATAGGAGTCAATGGCTACCGTGTCAATCGAACATTGCTTGTCCAAAGGTTTGCTGAGGGAGGGTATAAAGCTCATGAAACTGCTCATTTTTTGATCTTTACTCGTGTAGAAGCTCCGACACTCATTATTGTGCATTGGTTCGCACCAGAGGAGATAGATGCTGATATTGGTCAATATTTCCTGCAAGAATTGAAGCCTATAGGCGTTCTCAGACAACCTCAAGACTTTGCTGACATATTTGGGAGTGTTGTCTGCTCACTCTTTCCGCAGGATATTGAATCGGCTTGGTATAGCTTTGCGACAAATACGTTAGGGCGCTATCATGATCTTTTGCAGGCTAGTACACCTCCATTCTCTCACTCACCGATCAGTATATTTGCCTCACTTTATCGGTGTGTGCTTGAACTCGATGTAGGCGAAAGCCTTCTCGATGCCGGTTGTTTATCTGGTATGTTGCCTCTCATAGTAGCTGAACATCTTCCGTTACTTATCTTTGTTGCTGGCATCGACATTCGGTCTGAACCCTTTGCTATCGCAAGGCGAATTGCTATGGAACGTCATCTATCGCATGTGCAATTCATGCAAGCTGACCTCCTTGAAGACTTGGCTCCTCTGGGTAGGTTTGATACAGTAACTGCCCTCCATGTCTTGGAACACTTTTCAGAGGCCGAGATGTATGCTGTATTAACTCATCTTTTGATGATAACGAAAAAGCAATTGGTACTCGCCGTTCCATATGAACTTGAAGAGCCAGAAATTATTTATAAGCACAAACAAACGTTTACCCGTGCGAAACTTGAGGGAGTGGGACAGTGGTGTTTACAAAAACTCGAAGGCGCTGGAAAAGTGTGGTATAAGGAGTGTGAAGGAGGACTTCTGGTTATTGAACGACATCAATCCTAATAAAACAATTAGTACATATTGTAATCTCGTTAATTAGTGCTTAGGAGTAAGACTGTAGATGCCGTGGAGACCAAGTTATGATTGAACGTGAGATCAAGGGAATACCTATACAGGACCGGTCTGTGCTGGTAGGAGATATAATCGTTGTTAACGGCTATCGTATAAATAGGGTTGCTTTAAAGCGACAATTTACTCAAGGTGGCTATCAGGCTCAAGAGACGAAGCACTTCTTGCTCTTGACTCGTTCACTCGCTCCTACTACTGTACTTGTCCATTGGTTCTCACCGGAAGAAATGAATGCTGATATTAAACACTATCTCATCTATGAACTTAAACCATTAGGACTCCTTACTCAGTCTCATCATTTTGGAGAAATACTTAGTGGTATTGTTGGGTCTTTTTTTCCTGATAATGCACGTGCAGCTTGGTACGGTTTTGGAGCGAATACCTTGCAGCGATTTTTGTTGTTTCTCTCAACATCTCGTACTCCTCCGGTATTTGACTATTATGCTACCATAGGAACCTTTGCTAATCGCTATCAACGGGTATGTGAGCTTTGCGTGGGTGAATCTTTTCTTGATGTAGGTAGTGAATCTGGTATGCTACCTCTTATTATTGCAGAACGTATTCCATTCATGACTCATATTGTGGGAACAGATATCCAGATGGATATGCTCAACATTGCTCAGGAATTGGCTGAAGAACGTAAACTGCATCAAGTACATTTTGCTTTCGCTGATTTGCTCGATAAAGATTTTTACAAAATAGGGCAATTTGATACAGTGACAGCTCTTCATGTCATTGAACATTTGACAGAAGAAGAGATGTATCAGGCGCTAAACAACCTTTTGCGGGTTACAGTACACAGATTAATTCTCGCGGTACCTTATGAAGATGAGCCAGAAGCTATTTACGGACACAAACAGTTATTTACGCCTAGCAAATTAGAAGCAGTAGGAAACTGGTGCCTACAAAAGCTAGGAGGAAATAATAGAATGTGGTGTGAGGAATGTGAAGGTGGTTTATTGCTCATAGAACGTCGTCCTTGATGGTCCAGATATCACAACTGGTATGTTGTATATGCTCAAGGCGAATGCATTCACTGATCACTATTACTAACGCTCATATGGAAACTTGACGTTTTACATCCTCGACAAATGTTCGCACCTCCTCATTTTCAGAAAATGTGGTATAGAGGCTCTGATTCATTGACTCAACAAATTGCCTGTTCATTGTAGGAGCATTTAGTTTTTTAAGGGCAGAGAGTGCCTTTTGTGCAGTATGTAGACTCGCACTGCGATTATGTTGACATGTGTAAGCAACCATCATCGGTATGAGAATAAATATCTGTTGTACAATCCAATCAGGTGGAAGCAAAGCAAGAGCTTGTTCATAGTACTGTAGAGCGGTTTCTGCATCTCCCGTCATAAGAGCATACTTGCCAGAAAAGTGTAGCCAACTTGTACGGTCAAATTCTTCGTTAGGAAGAATCTGGTCTAGATACATTTCACTTTCTCCTAATTTCTTTTGTGCTGCATAGTTATCTCCAATAGTCATTGCATTATCTGCCCAGCAAGCAAGAAGATGAGCTTTTGCTCTAATATACTGTTCATCTATCTGATATTCTATAAGTCTCAGGGCTGCTTCTATTGTTTGCATTGCTTCATGGTGCTGACCTAATCCTTGTTGGCTATTTGCCTGACAGATCAAACTTTGGCACGTAAGCCAAAGTTTGCCAGCCTCCATTGCTGCTATATGTGCGCTGATGTGCATACGAAGTGCTTCATCATAACGACTCTGGAAGTGCAAACTAGAGCCGATGAGCATATATATAGGGGCATAAAGGCTTGACCTGACACGAGGATTGATAATGGAATCGACTTGCTTTACCAAGTGTAATTGAGCTTGACCGATAGCTAACACCTGCGTATTTTCAACTCTGTGAAATAGTTTCCATCCCTCGGCAACGCTTGCGTTTAATGCTTCACAGAGCTGAACCCGTTCCTCTTCGGTCACATGATTGCTTGATGGGAGCGTAATCCCGCTCATTGCGGCGGCTCCGCCGAGTTCGAGCAGTTTGCGACGGCTTATTTTTGGCATGCCTTGTACTCCTTGCAACACGACTCTTAGCGAAGCGAGAATGCCTTCGATGGTCCAGTTGGCATCAAAGAGTTGCCCTAGTTGGCATGCTTCTAACGCTAGCCATGCTCCTAATTGCTGTTGGAGGCTATGCTCTACTTGCTCATTGAGGATATCAAATGGATGAGCGTGAGTAATGATGATAGTGGGTGCCTCTTTCTTCTCTACAAGAGGTGGCGTGATGGTGGGTAGCTCAGGAGATGATAAGGTTGGTTGTGGTGGAACAGGATCAAGAGATAGGTCTTTGCCTCGGCCAAGTAACCCTAACTCTTGTGAGGTTTTGTTGAAGTATTTACAGAGCAATCTCCTGACGGCTGCACTGACGAGGTGGCCATTTTCGGCACGTGAAATAGTTGCGGCAGCGACTCCTGTTTCGCGTGCCAATTCTTCTAAGGTCAAGTTGTGTTGGGCGCGTAAGACTCGTAACGGATGACCGTTCAATTCACGCAAATCGTTCATCGTTGTTCCTCCCTGGTGTTCCTCTTTCCAAGTGTACCAACTGAGCAGGGGCTTGTCGAGGCTTTTTTGATGTAATTCTCTTGCTGCAAAAAACTGCAAAAAACTGCAAAAAACTTTCTGCGTATTTGGTGTTGCAAAGAGGCTATGTGGTGGTAATTCTCTCAACACAAGTGGGCAAGTCTTCATACTATGTGTAAGCAATGCAAAATGCATGGGTGCAAGTACACCTTAGCATCAAAAACAAGACAAGGAGTAAAAAGGTATGAAGAGCAATGAAAATAAGAGTGAAGTGGCTCTGTTGCGACAGAGGATCGAGCAAGAGATTGAGGCGATGCAACGTGGGTTATCGGGTTTGGCGGCAGGTGTGGCACGGCATCAGTTTATCCATACACGGATGGAACGTGTGGGAGAAGTGCAAGATGAGTTGGCGGCTCGTGTTGGCGCACAAGAAGCGATGCAGTTTGTGTGCCTCACGTATGTGAATGCGATGGACGTTGAGTAGAGAGGGCCAGAGTATGCGGTTAACCTTGTGGATGATCGATGTTCATGATGATAAGCTGAGCCAGCTTATTTTTGTCTATGCACGCGATAGGGCGCATGCCGTCAAGAAATCCTATCGTCAACGTAAACGGTATCCATATTTGTACAGGTATGAACTGCGTGAGCTTCCTTATGGCTTTCGTATCTTGTATCGCTATCTCCCTGGCTATAAAGATGTGGAGGAGCACCACCTTTCCGTCTTCTCCAAACTTGACGGGTAGAAGTCGTCCTCATATAATTGAAATGGATAATTCGTATCGTTTTAACATTGAAGGCGATATAACAGTTCATTAATATGAAAAGGAGACTTCAAGATGAGTCAAGCCCAGGAACTCGTTCCGGGAAATTCGCTGATTACCAGTAGTCCTGAGGAAGGGCGAGCGCTTGCTATCAAGATGGCACGCTTCACGATCCGTACAACGCAGCCAGATGCAAGTGTGCGTGAGCGCCTCCGCCCCGTCTATGCAGAGGATGCCCATGCGCTTATTGCCGTGGCTCACGTAGTGGCTCTCGAATTTGCCACGATTGCAGCTGCGAACAACTACTGGCGCTAGGTTTGATCTTCGTACCTCTTCATCCCTCATCCCCGGTGAAGTAGGGCTGGTGAGGCATAGTTCTGATGTGCTTCTCACAGCATTTACTAATCTCTTCGATATGTATTTAGTCCAATTGCCGTACGTCGCATACCAAGAGTGCGATACCCACAAGTATAAGATTCATCAGCCCACCAAAGATGAACACTTGTGCTGGACCAATGCGATCTGTCAGGATACCAACGAGCGCGTAGCCTATGGGGAGCAGGCAGAACGAGCCAAGGGCATCGATGCTAAAGACGCGGCCCAGCTTGTCACTTGGGATAAGTTTCTGGAGGACCGTAATCCAGATGACGGTAAAGACACCTTCACCCAAGCCAACAAGGAGGTTGGCGAAAATAGCAATTACAGGTTCGATAGTATGGGGCAGTGGGACACCTAGTAAGATGATGCCGATGCTGGAGAGAGCAACACCCAAGTAGGCCAGGAGACCACGCCGATGGAGATTCTTCATTTGTCCGATGAATAGGCTGCCCACGATTGAGCCAAGTGCGTTTGCTGTACCTAATACACCCAGAAGCCAGACACCGGCTCCATAGACGACATACACCAGTTTGGGAAGTGCCACAAGCAATGGACCTGCTAGCCCGACATTTCCTAATGCGAAGACTATGATCGTTACCCACAGCCAGGGATAGCGTGTGACATAGCCCAGTCCTTCTTGTATGTCGCGCAATGCTCTTCTTATCTCACCTCCTCGTTGTGAGTGAGTAGGAGATACTGCTGTCTGATCATCAGTAATAGTTTTATCAGAAAGAGACACAGGTGATGGAGAAGCGGGTGCAGCAACACGAACTATAGGTTGCATGGCGAGAATACATAGTGCTGAGAGAACGAATGTTACACCATCAAATGCGAAAGCGCTTGCTGGTCCGGTTAACGCAACACATGTTGCCCCCAATACAGGTCCTATAAGCTGTCCAAGTTGTCGGCTAAGCGCTGTGAGTGCGTTCGCGGATGGTAGGTCATCAGCAGCAACGAGTTGTGGTGGAATAGCTTGATAGGCGGGAAAGAAGAAGCCTGATGCCACGCCGAAGATGAGGCTCATAGCGATCAGATGCCAAAGTTGTAGCAGATGTAGCCAACTGAGTAGCGCAATGAGAAGCACTGCAATCGCACGTCCTGTATCTGAGACAAGGAGTACAAGTCGGCGTGGCAGACGGTCGGCGACAACACCACCAACCAGCAGAAACACTACTTGTGGAATGCTCACGGCCACGAGCACGAAGCCCATTGCGGCCCCAGAACCAGTGAGACGCAATACTTGCCAAGCGAGAGCTGTTAAATACGCGCCATCGCCCAGGCGTGAGATCGTCTGGCCTATCCAAAGCAGTGCAAAACGTTGTGATTGGAGTGCGTGTAAAAAGCGTATTCGTTCTGTAAGCACGAGTTTCATGATAGATGCTCCGTTTCTGACTGAGTCCCCAATACATAACGTTGACTCTCTTGGAGGAAGGCGGTGAATGCTTCTGTTTGCAAAACAAGGTAGGTACGATGGGCTTGGCGTTCCATACGTACAAGACCAAGGCGCGTCAACGGCAATAGATGATGTGAAATGGTTGCCCCTGTCATTTGTAATGCTGCGGCTAACTCCTGCTGATAGTGTGGACGTTGCGCTAACAGATGAAGCATGCGCAGCCTGGATGGGTCAGCGAGTGCGCTATAGACATCGGCCCAATGTTCTGCTGGATCAGAAGTAGTCGTTGAAGAGACGGAGACACGCCGTTTGGGTGGAGCGGTACCAAGCGCTTCACGCGTACCAACCATAAGGATCAGCGGTTCATACGTGATGCTATCGAGAAGCGAACGTTTGATCTCATGAATGTAGCCTCTCACACCTCTATCTAGAATGGCTGATGGGGCGAGAACAACTGGAGTGAAGCCTTCTAGTTCATAGGTTTGGTGAACAAATCCTGGTAATGTTGTTGATGATTCTCGCAAAATCTCTTGCAGGCGTGTTGCAGCCAGTGAGCGTTCTTCTTGTAACTCTGGTTCTATTTGTACAAAGATTAGCTCGTAGTAGCGTTGTAACACACTTATTAATTCGCTGCGAGCTACCTCTGGGTGAGCGAGCACTTTGAGCACATGTGTTCGTTCCTGGCCTGTGAAGCGCAGATGTGTATCGGTAAATGCCCGCGCCTTGTGTGGGTTGATAGACAGCGAGAGAAGGCTTTCGTTATCAAGCGGTGTGTCAGGATTGGTCGGACTCATGGTGACGATAATTCTAAGAAAATCTGCTATTGGCAATATTGCAAGTGCGTGTAGGAGTTCCTCTATACTAGCGGGAGGTGGTAGTAAAGGGATAAGCGGTGTTCCTACGTTGCCTAATGGGAAAGAGCCGCGAAACCAGCGACGGATGTCTTGCCACAGCGTCACCTCTTCTCTAGCAATCTGCTGCTCGACCTGTTCTGCCCATATTTTCCAACGCCCCTTTTTCTGTGATTGGGCGAGCAGAGACAGACTTTGCAGTAGATCATAGGCAGGCGAGAGGCTGATTACTGGTTTATTAGGAGCATCTGACATCGTGACGGCTTTCTGCTAACATTAGATATATATCTAATGTTAGCAGAAAGCCGTCACGATGTCAAGCCTAAAAGTTCCTTTACAAATCTATAAGAAAAGATGTGAGCTAGTTCACATCTTTCTGCTATCACAATTCAGTATACTTCTCTTGGATGCTTGGTACTTCATCGAAATTCTTCTTTCTTAGCGAGACAAACGGTTCCTTGTTGGCATTATGCTTTATAAGGGATAGGATTAGCATTGTCTAGCTGGGGTAATATGAGCATTATTATGAATGCGGTCGAGGATGAAGCGCGTCTGACTATTGAAGCTTGTCAAGGCTCAATAGAGGCATTCGAGCTTCTGGTGACTCATTATGAGCCACGTATTAGGCGCATGTTGTATGGATTGACGCAGGATGTACAACTGACGCAAGACCTGTGCCAGGAGACTTTTTTGGCTGCGTATAAAGCTCTACCGCGTATGAATGGCATAGAGTTACATTTTGCGCCTTGGCTGTATCGCATTGCATTGAATCAGGTACGCAGTGAATGGCGACGTAAAAAACATGTGACTGTGATTCCTTTTGCACTTCCGCAGGGGTTGCAAGATGATACACTTGGTGAGTCAAGTGAGGAATATTTGGAGAGTGATGAACAGTTCGAGGACCGTGTGGTAGAACGTGATTTGATACGACATGCATTAGCACAACTCCCTCCACCTTCTGCACTTTGTTTATTGATGGATGCCGAGGGATTTTCTTATACTGAAATTGCTGAAACACTCAAAGATTCTCTGTCGGCGGTACGGAGTCGTTTGGCAAGGGCACGGCAAGCGTTTCGGCGTATTTATATAGGGCTTGACCGGGAAGAAAAGGTATGAAGGACGAGTTATCTGAGCATGATGCGCTGAAAGATCTCCTTGATGAAGGGGAGCAGAAAGTACCCTCAACGGCTCCGCGGATTATAGCTGTGCTTCGCGAAGAACGAGAGCGGCAAACAGCGCCACGACTGGCGGGTATGAACACTTCCCCTCTGAAACAGGAGCCATCGACATCACTGCCTAAGGGAAACACTACTCGTAGTGTATCGCGGTATCCAGGAACGAAAGTACAAACCGCACTCTCTCTTGTCGCGGCGCTATTACTTGTGATCTCGCTGAGCCTCCTCACACGCTTGCTTCTGTTACATCCTACATCTTCTAATAGTAGTGCTGTGACGAACTCATCTCTCGTACGCTCATCAACTTGGTCTTCGGTAGTGATTACGTCTGTGCAGAATAATCAACTGACGATTGCGAATTATGATCCTCTTACTGGAAAGAACGTTGTGCTTGCCAGGGTAGAGAATGCCGCTAGTGTCACCATCGATGGTATCTCTCATGATGGCTACTCGTTGCTCTATCATGTCTTCGATGGCTCGCAAACAAACTATATGCTTCTAACTCCACCGATGATGCGCGTCGTCTATAGTACACCGGGACGGGCTGGTCAGGCTCTGTGGAGTACGGACGATCACACCCTCTATATTAGTACTCCTGGAGGGATAGAACAGGTCAATAGTGCTGTCGGGAACGCAACGCTTGTCTGGTCTGCGATGTCCTCTCCTGATATTCGTTATTATCGTGATGGCTATATCTATATCGCTACCCACCAACAAGGAACGACCACGAGCGGGTTGCAACGTGTACACATTGCTACGGGCAACACGCAGGATGTGGTAATGTGTGCGAATGCGAGCAATTTCTGGCTCAGCCCTGGCGGTTCAACTGTCTATTATACGTGTGCTGCTCAGGATGTGCTCTATGCGGTCAACAGCGATGGAACCCAACCACGTACCTTCCGTAGCGGTGTAGGACAAGTCATTGGCTATGCTGCTGACGGTTCATTGCTGACGCTGATTACTGAAAATGGCGTGTATAAGGTAGTGAAATTGGGACCTGCTCCTTTGCTAGATCGTGTATTGCTTGATACTGTCGCCCCACAAGCTACCAACATCACCCCTGATGCTGTTGCTGTAGCCCCTTATGGAGCGCGTCTTGTTGTACGTGGAAACTATGGAAATAACCTGCAAAAGGTATGGTATGGAGACTTGTTGCATGAGCAACAATCCTTGCTGTTGACGACTGGAAATGGAACACAGGTGAATGTGATTGGTTGGGATAAACTGCTGTTGCCAGGGGCAACGCCGTTGCCGCAACCAACTGTTCCTCTGCCATACAACGAGTGGCATAATGTGCTAATGGTGAGTAGCGATGCGAAGGCAACCACTATTGCAAACTACGATATTCTGAATGGCTCAAATACTCCGCTGACTACTCCCAAGCTCCCATTGGATGGCACGCATGTTGATGGCATTTCACATGATGGCAGCAATGTGCTGTATCACCTATCTAGTAGTGGCCACACGCTCTATTATACATTAACGCCTGTTGCGCGTACGGGTTTCTTTTATGCATTAGCTGATGAGAATGTTGGGAACGCGAATAATGCTATCTGGCTACCGGATGATCGTCATGTGCTGATTAGTACGGCCAATAGCAGTGTGGTAAAAGTGGATGTACAGACTGGGCAGTCAGATACGGTACTACCTACGCTCAAAACGGCTGGTTTAGTGATCTATCGCGCTCCATATCTCTACTTCATTGGTGCAGAGGATCGTGTGACGGGGGCACTATATCGTGTAAATGTGGATGGAAGTAATGCGGTGCCTGTGCAGGTGACATGGAGTTCACCAAATACGACGTTCTTGATCAGCCCTGATGGAGCGACGGTCTATTTTGTGAACAATGGTAGCGTAGGTCAGGCGGGTATCTATGGCTTCAAGAGTGATGGCTCCGATGTGTCGTCGAACCCTCAGCCATTGCGTGTTGATGGTGTGCCAGTTGGCTACGCTGCTGATAACAAGCTTATTTTCGTGAGTGAGGTGCAGGGCAAATTTCAACTTGTCAAGCTTGGAGCGACACCAGATCAAGACCAAGTGCTGCTTGTCGATATTGCTCCCAACGCTGTAAGCTTGTGTGATGGTACTGTAAATACAGGTATTGTGCCCATCTGTGATGCGAGTATTGCGCTGGCCCCACTGGGTGGCGCGTTGGTGGTCGAGGCAGGTTATGCGGATGGTAGCTCTAAAGTATGGTCTATCGATCTGCAAACGGGAGCGCGTTTTGAACTCGCAACTCCCGCCGGATTACCAAACGTGCAACTCAAAATGATTGGCTGGGATCAGGTCGCAGGTAATTGATGTGGGTAGATGGTTCTTGAGGCTGTTTATAGGGGTCTCCCGCCCCTACGGATATATGCGGCATGTCGATGTCTACTACAGATCGGGAGCAGTTAGGCCGTGGATGCCGAGCAGGATGGAGATTTCGCCACCGTGATGGAGATCGTGCTCAATGACGTGCCAGATTACCCATTGACGGGTGAGTGTGTACTCTTCCCCTTCATGTGTGCCGCTATAGATTTTTTCTAAGTCGTCGGGTGTCCACTGCTCAAGCGATTTCTGTATCATCTGCCCTGATGCTTCCAGGCCAGAGATCAGTTCTGCTGCGGTACGAGTAGGCTGTCCCGTCCGATCCCATTGACCCAGTGGCTCAATCTCTGTTCCGCCCTGTTCCATTAGTCCATGAAACCAGCGTACACGCGCTCCTATAATATGCGTCGCAATCTCTCCAATTGAGCGCAGTTCTGGTCCTCCACGCAATGTGAGTTGTACAGGTGAAAGTGGGGCCAGTGCAGTGGTCAGCAGTTGCTGGTAGTTATCCCAACCCTTGTAGAATGGTGCTAGTGAGGTAGCGTTTTGTGTCATTGTTTCTTTTCCTCTCGTTCGTTATTCGTGCGGGTGATTTTGTTATCTATGAGTAGTCTATCATAGAATGCGGTCAGGATCGGTCCTCATTGCTATGTAACCAGACCAACCCATACGGTGGGAGCGTCAATGATGTATCTCTCTCATAGGCTGTGTCCGTCAGTAGATCGGTTGTGTGCTGGCCCATGACAAAACGACGCAAGTCGATGGATTGCGGCCACACGCTAAAATTAACAATGACGTAGAGCGCTTGCTGACCTTGTTGGCGTACAAAGAGGACGGTGTGGTTGTTCTCGTTCTGTAGCCAATAGGTAGGGTGCTCTGCTGCAAAAATCGGATGGGACTTGCGTAGCGCGATCAATCGTTGTAGCGTGCCAAAGATGCGTCCTGCTACTGTAGTGGGATCGTGCCGTTGCGCCATGGCTTGCAGGTTTGCAAAAGGGCGATGAACCCATCGATTATCGGCAGCCTTGGCGGCATCGTACCGATAGCTATAATCATTGAGCGTGCCGACCTCATCACCAAGATACAGTAGCGGAATACCTCCCACTGCGAAAATCACACCCATCAGCGCCTGAATGCGCCCAATAGCTAGGTCAATCGCATTGGCATCTCCATTGTGTAGCGCTTGTTCCAAACCCGCTAGTGAAGCTGTTGTACCACAGATGCGCATATCGCCTGTGCGCGGATTATAGCCAAAGGGGAGGCCGGCGGCAAAACTACCCTCTACCTGACCGGTATAGAAAGCATTCAGGAAGAGACGATGGATGCCTCCATCGATGCCAACCTCGGCGCAGTCCTCATTCGCAAAGCCCCAGCCTATATCATCGTGGCTGCGCACATAATTCACCCACGCGGCATTCGCGGGAATGTTGAAGCGTTTGATCATACTGTGTTGCAACAAGTGTGTCCATCCGCTTGCTAGTGCTTCCCACAGCAGAACCATGAGCAAGGGATTGTAGCTCAAGGCACATTCCCTCCCGATATATTTCACGATTTCATCAGGATGTACAATCGCCTCGGCCTTGAAAATCATAGCCGGTGCAGCAATTTGGATCAGCAGATTGAGCGCTGCAATGATGTCGTGCGTCTGGGGAAGATTCTCGCAATTAGTACCTAGTTCCTTCCAAAGGAAAGGGACCGCATCGAGTCGTAGCACTTCTACACCCTGGTTCGCCAAGAAGAGCATTTCACCGAGCATTGCGTTAAAGAGCGCGGGATTGGCGTAGTTGAGGTCCCATTGATAGTGATAGAATGTCGTCCAGACCCAACGCTGCACTTCTGGCACATAGGTGAAATTGCCCGGTGCCTGTGCGGGGAAAATCTCGCGCAGAGTTTGTTCATAGCGTTTTGGTAATGTATCGTCAGGGAACATCCGATAATAGTCTTGATAGATCAGTTTCCCTTCCTTGGCATGTAAGGCCCATTCATGCTCATCCGAGGTATGATTCATGACCATATCGAGCACCAGACTGATGCCATGTGTACGCAACTCAGTAGCGAGGTCTGCTAATTCTGCCATCGTTCCCAAGTGGGGGTTTACCTCGCGGAAACTACTAACAGCATAACCACCATCGTTGAAGGGAGAGGGCGAGCGGAAAAGAGGCATCAAGTGCAGATATGTAAGGCCCAACTCTTGGAAATAGGGGATGCATGCGTGAATACCTGCCAAATTGCCTGCGTAGAGATCGACATAGCAGACGCCACCCACCATACGTTCATTTTGAAACCATCGTGCGTCACGGCTAGCATCAAGTGTGTGCAAAGCTGGAGGGCGTGCGATAAATGCCTGCGCTGCTGTGACCAAGATTTGCTCTAGCTGCTTGGCAACATCGGGTCGCTTCCCATAGAGACTCAACAACAGATCGGTGAGGGCGACGAAACGTTCTTCAAGTCGTGTCAAAAAGATCGTGCATTGCGTGTCATCGGTGAAAAGTGCGGCCAAACGTGGGCGTAGCACATGCCATGTGCTTTGCGATGAATCCATAATGATCAAGAGCCTCCATAGAAAAGGTATCTGGGAGAGATGAAATGGTGCTCAAACACAGGTGACTGTTTTCTTATGATATAAGTAAGCTCACCTGTGTTCCAATTGTTTGAATCCTGCCTCACAGTAATTCGTGTGCGTAGGGTAAGGAGGGTATGGCTCCAGCACGTGCAACAGAATAGGTACCTGCTTGACAGGCACGCTTGACAATGGAAGCGACCGTCTCCGCATCAAGTTGTGCGAGATGAGCGGGTAACCCGGCTAACAACGCAGCCATCAAGGCATCACCCGCCCCGGTTGTGTCAATGACCTGGGTAGCAGGAGGCGCTTTTTGCTCATAGAGAGCACCTTGGAAGCGATAGAGACAGCCCTGTGATCCTTGCGTTACTACCACTAATGCGGCTGTCGTATTCAACTCTTGTAATCCTAAGCGCATATCCTTTTGCCCCGTGAGTAGGGTTAACTCGGCGGCATTCATTTTGACGATATCAACCAGTTGCAGCGGTTGCTTGACGATGAGTACTCCTTCTGTCACATCGGGCCACAATCTCGGTCGCCAATTGACATCGTAGGTGCAGATGGCGCCAGCATCATGCCCGATCTGCCAAGCCGCGAATGTAGCGGATCTCGATGGTTCTTGCGTTAATGTCACTGAGCCTCCGTGGACGATGCGTGCCTCACGCAATAAGCTGGAATCGATATCCGCGATCTGCAAATGGGCATGTGCGCCAACGAAAAAGTCAAATTGCGGTTCACCCATAGCTGAGAGTACGGCAAAGGCCAACGTCGTGAAGTGCTGTGGATCATCGAGAAGGCCACGAACATCTACGCCTTCAGTTCGTAACAGGTTGCGCAATCCCACACCAAAGTTGTCGCATCCTACCTTGCCAATGAAAGCAGAAGACTTGCCAAGTCGTCTCACCCCCACGGCGACATTCGCTGGTGCTCCGCCCGGTAGAGGGGCGAAGCTTGGTGCATCGAAAAGCGCTACATCCTTGCTTGTAGCAATCAAATCCATCAGAATTTCCCCGACAGCTACAACATCGATCATGCTCGTTGCTCCTTTCAAACCGTCGTAGGGGCCTCATTCATGGCGCCCGCGCTGGGGTGCTCAGTGCTTGCAGACATGGACTATGCCCACGACGGGCGCCATGAATGAGGCCCCATACGCATCAAGCTAAGAGAAAGAATGGGGTTATATGATTGTCCCGTAGGGGCGGGATGGGCTGGGACCCAAGCGGCGCGCCCAGACGTGCCGATGTTGCCCGTCATACCCGTTTTTCCGGCGAGGGAGGGCGACCGCAAGGGTCTCAGCCCATCCCACCACGCCACCCCCGCCCCTACGGGGACGAGCGGGCCCGTTGTTCAAAT
>JRHI01000141.1_pt1 | contig 78242 bp, 69 predicted proteins | sample 215371 | NCBI WGS metagenome assembly JRHI01 (sample SAMN02929681, study PRJNA255918) | sediment metagenome | biome: cave system; feature: Ice Cave; material: Sediment; isolation source: sediment from deep within a dark volcanic ice cave with no known source of... ... | reverse complement strand
GGTGCCGCGGTGCTCGACTACGGGCAGCTGATCAGCGCCGGCGACGCCCGCCGCCTGGCGTGCGACTGCAAGCTGATCCCGGTGGTCCTGGGCAGCGACTCCGAACCCCTCGACGTCGGCCGGGCCATGCGCACCGTCCCGCTAGGCATCCGCCGCGCCCTGATCGCCCGAGACCGCGGCTGCAGCTACCCCGGCTGCGACCGACCACCCGGACTCTGCGCGGCGCATCACGTGCGACACTGGATTGATCTTGGCGAGACCAAGGTAGGAAACTGCTGCCTCCTCTGCCCGGCCCACCACCAGCAAGTACACCTCCAAGGCTGGGACATCACCATCACCATCACCGGCCGACGGGTCGAATTCCGACCACCCACGATCATCGACCCCGACCGCCGACCCCTCACCAACCCGCTACGCCACTAGACCGACTTTCGGTTTATTCGCCAGACGCCCGCACTCCCAGCACGTGGGCCGTAGTCGCCAGCTGGGCCACCGCATGCTCGGAGCTGCGCATCATTGCGTACTCTCCTCGTCCGACCCGGGGCAGCGCACCCGTTGCCGGGCGCAGCCTGAGGAGGGCCCATGTTCGACACTGACCCCGACCAGATGGAGCGGCGGCTGTCACAGTGGGCGAAGGGGTTCTCTGATAAGGCCGAGCAGTTCCACGCCATGCGAACCCACGTCGAGCAGGTCCAGGTGACCGAATCCTCTAGGGACGGCGCGGTCCGGGTCACGGTGGACTCCCGCGGGACGCTCACCGACCTGGCCTTCACTGACAGAATCCGCGAATTGTCGCCGCCGGAGCTCGCCACGCAGGTGATCGCGTGCTTGCGGCGCGCCCAGCAACAGCTGGCCCCGTTGGTCCAGGACGCCATGCAGGCCACCGTCGGCGGCGAGGAGCCCCTCGTCGACGCCGTGGTGTCGAGCTACCGGGAGCGCTTTGGCGAAGACCTGAGCCGGCACAGCGCGGAACCGGACCCTATGGTGCTCGGACTCGGCGTGATCGAGGACGAAAACCCGCACCAGCATTACCCGCCACCACCGAGGCGGCAGCCCCGCGCGGCGCCGCCTGACGATGAGGAGTACTTCGCCGACCGGGATTACCTGCGCTAGGGAGCACAAATGGCCGACCAGTACCAAGTGCTCACTGACGCGCTACGGGAGCACGCCAAGAAGGTCGACGGCGTCGCCGACCGGTTGGTACGGGCAGTGGATGCGGCGCGGGAGATAAGCCTGCCCACGGATGCCTACGGCTCCTACTGCCAGGCCCTGCCGATGATGCTCAACCCGCTGCAGCACCTGGGAGCGACCGCGCTGGACAGCAGCGCCAAACGCCTGAGCAGCACCGCGGCTGACGTCAGGGCAACCGCCGTGGACTATGCGGACGTCGACGACGCCAACGCGATGGCCCTGTACCGGATGAGGGGATCTGAATAGATGTCGGCGAACCCGCTGGTCGCGCACGAGGAGCAGCCCACTGCTTATGCCGGGATAGGAATCCTTGATCCAGCAACCCAGTGCGTCAATGCCATCTCCAGCGGGGATTGGGTCGAGGTCGGAATCGACACGGCGTCGACGACCGTGGACGCTCTCAGCTACGTCTCGAATCCGGCCGGCGCGTTGCTGTCTTACGGCGTTGGGTGGCTGATGGAGCATGTCGAGGTCCTGTCCGAGCCGCTGGACTGGCTGGCCGGCAGCCCCGATGTAATTACCGCTCATGCTCAGACCTGGGAAAACGTCGCGGATGAAGTATCCGCAGCGCGGAAGGACTACGCACACGCCGTTTCGGACGACCTCACGACGTGGCAAGGCGCGGCCGCCGAGGCCTACCGGGCCCACGCCCAGGGTACCGACCACCTGCTCGAAGCGATGGCCATCGCAGCCGACGGCATCCGGGTTGCCGTGACTATGAGCGGGTTGATCGTCGCCGCGGTCCGCGAGCAAATCCGAAAGATGATCACCGAACTCGTCGGCGATCTGATCGAGTATGCCGCTGAGCTGCTCGGCAGTGGCGGGCTTGCGGCTCCGGTGGTGGCCGAGCAGGCCATGACCCTGATCGCCGAGTGGGCCACCAAGATCGCTGAGCTGATCCTCAAACTGCTCCGCACCATCAAGAACCTGATGCCGCTGCTGCGCGACCTCGATGAGGTCTTCAGCACGCTCCACGATGCTATGGACGCCCAGCCCCGCCGCCGCGCTGGATGGATGACGTTGCCGACGAAGGCAGGGCTACCCTGATCCCGTGATCGAGGCCAGCACCAGCGTGTCGCCATCGACGCATGATCTCACCGAGAGATTGCGCCGTCTGCTGGGCAGCGCCCCCGGAGTGCTCGTCGCCTACCTGTACGGCTCGCACGCCCGCGGACGGCCCGGGCCGTTGTCCGTCGTCGACGTCGCCCTGCTCCTCGACACCGACGACGACGACGACGACGACGACGAGCGCGGACTCGAACTCACGGCAGCGGTTGCGCACGCCATCGCGCCGGCGCGGGCGGACGTCGTTGTTCTCAACGACGCACCGCTCGCCCTGTCGTACCGCGTCCTCCGCGACGGCAGGGTCCTCGTGTCCCGTGACGAGAGGGCCCGAGTCGAACACCGGGTCCGGACGATCGACCGTTACCTGGACATGGCTCCGGCTCGGCGGTTGCTGGCGGCCGGCACGCGCAACCGGCTGCGTCAGGCCCGTTTGGTCGACGCTGAGGTCGTCAACAGGCGGCTGCGCGAGATCGGCCGCCGCCTGGGTGCACTCCGCGAGGTCCACTCGCACGGCGAGAGCACCTTCCTCGCCGATAGCGCGCTGCAGGCGCAGGCGGAGCGACGTCTGCAACTTGCCCTCCAGTGCGCGATCGACATCGCGCTGCACATCCTGGCCGCTGACACCGACCGGACCCCAGAGGACTACGGAACAGCATTCCGCGAGCTCGGCGCGGTCGGTGTACTCGAGACGGATCTCGCCGATCGGCTGCGGCTAGCAGCTGGGCTGCGCAACGTGCTCGTGCATGCCTACCTTGACGTCGATCCGGCCGGATCTGGACGCACCTGGGCCGGCTCGGCGATCTCGAGGACTTCGCGCGCGCAGTCGATGCGTACCTGCAGCGATCGCCGTAGCCGTTACGGCCGCAGCACGCTGGTGACCAGCTTGGTGCACCAGTCCAGCAGCTCCCGATCGCGCAGCGGCGCAGCGCCGATACCGCCGGAACCTTCGCTGGGCCGAGGCACAGCCAGGGTCCGGCCAGCGGAGCGGTACGCCGCCTGCGGGTAGAGCCGGTTGAGGCGCACCACCTGGGAGTCCCGGAGCGTCACGGGAGTGAACCGCAGCTTCGAGCCTTGCACCGTCACCTCCCCCACCCCGTGCGCCCGGCAAACCTGGCGGAACCGGGCAACGTCGAGAAGGGTAACCACGGGAGGCGGCAGGGCGCCGTAGCGATCCCGCAACTCGTCGGTGATAGCGGTCAGCGCCTCAGCGTCCATCGCCTCGGCGATCTTGCGGTAGGCCTCCAGACGCAGCCGCTCACCGGGGATGTAGTCGTGCGGCAGGTGCGCGTCGACCGGCAGCTCCACCCGCACCGGCGCCGGCTCGGGCGCGCCATCGGAGGTGCCGACGCCGGCCGCGCCGCGGAATGCCTCGACGGCCTCGCCTACCAACCTGATGTACAGATCGAAACCGACTCCGGCGATGTGCCCGGACTGCTCACCACCCAGGATGTTGCCCGCGCCGCGGATTTCGAGGTCCTTCATCGCGACTGCCATGCCCGCGCCCAGCTCGGTGTGCTGGGCGATGGTGGACAGCCGGTCGTGCGCCAGCTCGGTCAGCGGCGTCTCAGCCGGGTAGAGGAAGTAGGCGTATCCACGCTCGCGACCGCGTCCGACACGCCCGCGTAGCTGGTGCGCTTGGGCGAGCCCGAGCAGGTCACCGCGCTCGACGATCAGCGTGTTGGCGTTGGAGATGTCCAGCCCGTTCTCGACGATCGTGGTACAGACCAACACGTCGTACTCACGGTCCCAGAACCCAGCGACGGTGCGTTCGAGCTGGTCCTCGTTCATCTGCCCGTGCGCCACCGCCACCCGCGCCTCGGGCACCAGCTCGCGGATCCGCCGAGCGGCCTTCTCGATCGACGACACCCGGTTGTGCACGTAGAAGACCTGCCCGTCGCGCAACAGCTCGCGGCGGATCGCGGCGCCGACCTGCTTGTCGTCGTAGGCACCGACGTAGGTCAGCACCGGGTGGCGGTCCTCCGGTGGGGTGAGGATGGTCGACATCTCGCGGATGCCGGCCAGGCTCATCTCCAAGGTCCGCGGGATCGGGGTGGCCGACATGGTCAGCACATCGACGGCTGTGCGCAACGCCTTGATGTGCTCCTTGTGCTCGACGCCGAAGCGCTGCTCCTCATCGACCACTACCAGGCCAAGATCCTTCCAGCGCACGCTCGGCTGCAACAGCCGGTGGGTGCCGATCACGATGTCCACCGAACCTTCGGCGAGCCCGCGCAGCACCTCCGTCGCATCGCCGGGGTGGGTGAACCGCGACAGCCCACGCACCGTGACCGGGAACGGGCGCATCCGGTCGGAGAACGTCTGCAGGTGTTGCTGGGCGAGCAGGGTGGTGGGTACCAGCACGGCTACCTGTTTGCCGTCCTGGACGGCTTTGAAGGCGGCCCGCACAGCGATCTCGGTCTTGCCGTAGCCGACGTCACCGCAGACCACCCGGTCCATCGGGACACCGCGGCGCATGTCTTCCTTGACCTCGTTGATCGCGGCGAGCTGGTCGGGCGTCTCGGTGTAGGGGAAGGCGTCCTCCAGCTCGGCCTGCCATGGAGTGTCCGGGCCGAACGGGTGCCCCGGGGAGGACTGTCGAGCCGCATACAGCTGCACCAGCTCAGCAGCGATCTCCTTGACCGCCTTGCGAGCCCGGCCCTTGGTCTTGGCCCAATCCGAGCCGCCCAGCTTGCTCAGCGTCGGCAGCTCGCCCCCGACGTAGCGGGTGACCTGGTCTAGCTGGTCGGTGGGGACGTAGAGCCGGTCTCCTGGTTGACCCCGCTTGCTGGGCGCGTACTCCACCAGCAGGTACTCGCGAGTGGACTCGGCAGCGCCCTTGACGGTGCGCCGCACCATCTCCAGGAACCGGCCGATGCCGTGCTGCTCGTGCACCACGTGATCGCCGCTGCGCAATGCCAGCGGGTCCACCGCGTTGCGACGGCGGACCGGCATCTTCGACATTTCCCGGCTGCTGGTGCCACCGCGGGCGCCGGTGATGTCCGCCTCGGTGAGCACCACCAACGCCAGCGCGGGGACTGTGAAACCGTCCTCCACGGTGCCGCGCACCACCGTGACAGTGCCCGCTGCGGGTGGGTGGACCAGTCCATCGGCGGCGTGCACCGCCGGCACATCGGCGTCGCGCAACTGCTCGCAGGCCCGCTGCGCGGTCCCGGTGCCAGGCACCACCAGCACTGCGGCGCCGCCGGTGGCGGTATGCGCTCGCAGGTCGGCGAACGCGCGCGTCACGTCACCGTGATAGGGCTGCGCGGCAAGGATCTGCAGTTGCAGCGCGCCGTGGGAATCAGTGGTCAGCGGGCTCAGCGTCCACCAGGCCAGCCCGGTACTGCGGGCGTGCGCGGCGACCTCGCCCAGGCCGCGGTAGGCCGACGCCGACAGATCCAGTGTCGCGACGTCGACCGGAGCGGCACCGCCCCCCGCGGCGACCATCCAGGACGCTTCCAGGAACTCCTGCCCGGTCCGGACCAGGTCGGCGGCCCGGGTCCGGATCCGTTCCGGATCGGCGAGCACCACGTGGGTGCCCGCCGGCATCACGTCGGTGAGCAGCGCCAGCTCCCCGGCGAGCACCGGGATGAGCGATTCCATGCCCTCGGCTGGGATCCCGGCGGCGATCTTCTCCAACAGCTGCGCCACCGGCCCGGCCGGGGCCTGCGCGACGAGCTGCGCCGCGGCGGCCCGCACCCCTTCGGTGAGCAGCAGTTCCCGGCACGGCGGTGCGTGCAGCTCGTCGGCGGGTGCCAGGGTGCGCTGGTCGGCGACCGCGAAGGAGCGGATCTCGGAGACCTCATCACCCCAGAACTCCACCCGCAGCGGATGGTCAGCGGTGGGCGGGAAGACATCGACAATCCCGCCACGGACGGCGAACTCGCCGCGACGATCGACCATGTCGACGCGGGTGTAGGCCAGATCGGCCAGCCGAGCGAGCACGCCGTCGAAGTCGTGCATCTGCCCGACCCGCAGCCGCACCGGCGTGATCTCCCCCAGGCTGGCGAGCATCGGCTGGATCAGCGATCGCACGGTCGCGACGACAACTCGCAGCGGGTCAGCGGCGCCTTCTTCGGGGTGGGCCAGCCGGCGCAGTACCGCCAGCCGCTTGCCCACGGTGTCGGCCCGAGGGGACAGCCGCTCGTGCGGCAGCGTCTCCCAGGAGGGCAGCTCAGCGACCACGCCGGCGCCCAGCACCTCGGCCAGCTCGGCGGTCAGCTCGCCGGCCTCCCGATCGGTGGCGGTGATGGCCAGCACCGGGTGCCCGGTGCGGGCCAGCGCAGCGACGACCAGCGGGCGGGCCGCTGGCGGGCCGTGCAGCTCCAGCTCGGCGGCACCGGCCCGGCCGACGAGTTCGCGCAGCGAGGGCTCGGGCAGGACCGCCTCGAGCAGGCCGGACAGGTGAGCGGATGTGGTCGGTAGCGCGGTCGCTACGGGCACCGTGGTGGACCTTTCGGGCGCGGGAGTGGTCGACGCGGACCCCTCCCCGGGACGCGACCGGCGCACGGGGTCGGGTACCCACAATAGGCGATCGTCCACCTGCGCGATCACCTGGGTTGGCAGTGGTTGGCGGCACCGGCGAGCGGGGTTGGTAGTCCGTGAGGAAGATATTACGTGGGGTGATCGACGATCTCGGTAATCAGTTGCCGCCTGCCGTTGTAGGCTGAAGGCGTGCAATCGCTTATCTAGCGGAACTTGTTCGCGGCGAAATACTCATGATGGGGTGGGGATATTGGCGACCGCTGGGGGGCGGCCTGACCGTGGCAATCCGGTCAGGCCGGCATGATCCGCCATGACTAGCATCGTGCTCGGCGACGACCACACGGTATTCGTGGAATCGTTGGTCGCAGTACTGGTAGGTCAGGGATTCCGAGTACCGGCGGTCGCCCGAAGCCTCGCCGGTACGATCGAGGCGGTCCGCCGTCACCAGCCCGATATCTGCCTACTGGGTCGACGTTTTTCTGATGGCGATGGAATTACCGCAATCGGTCACGTTATCGCGGTAAGCCCGGCGACCCGGGTACTCATCCTGGCCGCAGACGGTGATAACGACGCGATGCGTCGGGCCGTCCGGCTCGGCGCCTCAGGATATGTGCACAAGACATGTGGCATCCGCAAGTTGGTCCACGCGCTGGAGCGCGTGATCGACGGTGCGGTAGTGCTGGACGCACCCCGGGCCCCGACCAGTGCTCGATCCGATGTCTCCGAAGCACGCCGGCTCGCGGCTCACCTGACGGCCCGCGAGCGGGAATGCCTTGGATTGCTCGTCGAGGGGCTCGATACCCCGGCGATGACGGTGCGGCTCGGCGTCTCGACGACCACCGTGCGCAGTCATGTGCAGGCACTGCTGACCAAACTGGGGGTGCACTCCCGGCTCGAGGCTGCGACCTTCGCGGTGCGCTACGACCTCGTCGACCATGAGCAACACGGCCCCCAGTACGGCGGATCGAGCGAGGGCCAAACGAGGACGGGATAGCCGTGGTGCGATACCGCTGGGCACGGTTGGCGCGATGACTCCGGTTCGGGTACTGCTTGTCGACGACCAGCAGATGCTGATCGAGGCGCTCGCGGCCAGGCTGTCCAGCGCCCCCGACATCGTGGTTGTCGGGCACTGCACGACGCGGGATTCGCACCCTGATGTGCTCGCCACACTGCTGCGCCCTGATGTGATCACTATCGAGGTCGCGCAGGCCCACGACGCGGCGCCACCGCTGGCGTTGTTCCGCGCGGCGTGGCCGCCGGCACGCGTCGTGGTCCTCACCGCGAGCCGTGACCCGCGGCAGGCTGTCGAAGCGGCACGGGCGGGCGCCGACGGGTGGGTATCGAAGGAATCCTCGATTGACATACTCGCCGACGCCCTGCGCAGTGCGAGCCGGGGGCATGCTTACTTTCCGCCAGAGCAGCTGGGCCACGTCCTGCGGGATCTGCGGGCAGACGTCGGCCGGGTGCAGCGCCGGGAAGGTCCGCTGGACCTGCTGACGCCCCGGGAGCGCGACGTCCTGACGTGCCTCGCGCTAGGCCGCTGCCCGGCTGAGATCGCCGACGACCTCGGGATGTCGGCGAATACCGTCCGTACTCACACCAACAAGATCTTCACCAAGCTAGGGGTGCACAGTCGGCTGGAGGCTGTTTCGGTGGCGCGCGGGGCGCTGCGCCGCGGCCAGTCGCCCCCAACGGCCCAGTCTCCCCCAACGGGCGTAGCCGCGGTCCTCTCAGCACAGGAGCCCGCCATGACCGCGCAGCCGTAGCGTCAGCTCACACCATGAGCGAAGCGATCGACGCACTCCGGCCAAGCAACGGCCCGGACGACCGCCCGGATCACCGCGGTTATGGCTCGCTGCCCCCGATCTTGATGTATCACTCGGTGGCACCCTACGATCACGACCCGTATCTGGTGACCGTGCGACCGGAACGATTCGAACAGCAGCTGCGCTGGTTGCACCGGCGAGGCCTGCGGGCCACCTCGATGCGCGAGTTGCTGGCGGCCCGGCGCTACGGCACTGGCCGGGGGCTGGTCGGGCTCACCTTCGATGACGGCTACGCCGACTTCCGCGAGCATGCGCTGCCCGTTCTGGCGCGATTCGGCTTCACCGCCACCGTGTTCGTCATCGCCGACCTGCTCGGCGGCGCCAACTACTGGGACCCGGAAGGTCCCCGCAAAACTCTCATGACGGCCGAGGAGATCCGCCACATCGCGGCTTGCGGCATGGAGATCGGCTCGCACGGTCGGCGGCATGTGTCGCTGACCTCGATCACCACCGCTGATCTCACCGCTGAGGTCTCGGGGAGCCGGACCATCCTGCAGGAGGTGTCCGGGCAGGAGGTGTCAGGGTTCTGCTACCCCTACGGACACGTCGATGCGCTGGCGGTCAACGCGGTGCGCGCCGCCGGCTACCACTACGGATGCGCGATCTGGCGATCGCGGCTGACCGCTCTGCACGCGCTGCCGCGCAGCTACATCGGGGACCGCGACGGGTCGCTGCGGCTGCTCGCCAAATGGTACCGGCACCACCTGCCGTCCCGACCCAATCGGAGGCAGCAACGCGGGTGAGACCCCTGACCGTGCTGCACGCGGCGCAGCCGACCGACGCTGGGGTGGCCAGGTATGTCGCCGCGGCTACCCGCGACCAGCTCGCCCGAGGCTGGCAGGTGGTGGTCGCCTGCCCGTCGGACGGTCAGCTCGCCGCCGAGTTGAGCGCACACGGGGTGCCGCGGCTGCACTGGGCCGCGACCCGTTCCCCCAACGTGGACACCGTTGGCGAAACGCAGCACTTACGCCGGCTGATCAGCCGGGTCGACCCCGACGTGGTGCACCTGCACTCGGCGAAGGCGGGGCTGGCGGGGCGGCTCGCGGTGCGCGGGACCCGACCCACGCTGTTCCAACCGCACGGCTGGTCATGGCTGGCAGCGCGGGGCGCTACCGCCCGCGGGGCGCTGGCCTGGGAACGCCTCGCGGCACGCTGGACCGACGTGTGCGTGTGCGTCGGCGACGGTGAGGCCGCCCACGCCCGGCACCGGCGAGTAAGGAGCCGCCACGTCGTGGTCCGCAATGGCGTCGATCTCGCGGACTTCGCGCCGTCCGACGAGCGAGCTCGTGCCGCCGCCCGGGATCAGCTAGGAATCGACCGGGACGTGCCGCTGGCGGTCTGTCTCGGTCGGATCACCCGGCAGAAGGGGCAGGACGTGCTGGTCACAGCCTGGTCCCGAGTGCGTGAGCGCTGCCCGACAGCGCAGCTGTGCATCGTCGGCGACGGTGACCTGCTGGCCACGTTGCGTGGCCGCGCTGCGCCTGGCGTGCGGTTCATGCCAGCTGTCACCGATCCCCGACCCTGGTACGCGGCGGCCGACGTGGTGGTGCTGCCATCACGCTGGGAGGGCCTGTCGCTGACCCTGCTCGAGGCGCTCGCCAGCGGCCGCGCCGTGGTGGTCTCCGACATCCCCGGCCTCGCAGAGGCGGTCCCCCCTGGCGTGGGTGCCCGGGTGCCCACCGGCGATGTCCGGGCGCTGGCCGGAGCGCTCGCGCGGCGGCTCGCCGATGCCGACCTGCGCACCGCCGAGGGCCACGCGGCTGCACTGGCCGCGAGGGCCTTCGACGTCCGCCGAACCCACGACCATCTCGCCGCTACCACGACCCAGATCGCAAGCCCCTCGATGATCTTTCATGAGCCGAGGCCACCGAGCGCAACCAGTCCACCGCGTGGCGTAGCGGGCCTACCCCCGATGACGGAGGACCCCGCGCCTAGCTGATGCCACGGTCGGAGTAGCACATATCCACAGTCGGGGGGAATTGTGGCCGAGCACCGGCTTTCGCTTGCGATCAACGGGCGTGAGCGACTTCTGGAGAAGCGGCTCGTGCCCTTCTGCCTGCCGGATGGTCAGCCGGCCGCCGGTAACGGGGACGCCCGGCTGGGGTCGGTCGCGATTGTAGGGCTCGGATACGTCGGGCTGCCGACGGCGTTGGCGCTGTGCGGCAGCGCATCGCAGATCACCGGCTTCGACATCAGCGAGGACCGGCTGCGCGCCATCGAAACCGGCGACGTCGACCTCAGCGACCTCGACCGGGCTCGGCTGGCAAAGGCCGGCAGCGACGACAGCTTCCGGCTCACCAGCGACAGCGCCACGCTGGCCGAGGCCGATGCGGTGATCGTCTGCGTGCCGACCCCGGTGGATGAGCACCACATTCCGAACCTGACCGCGCTGCGCAGCGCCTGCCAGACCGTCGTGATGCATGCCCACCCAGGGCAGACGATCATCCTGACCTCCACCAGCTTCGTCGGCACCACGCGCCAGCTGCTCGCCGATCCCCTGGGCGCCCGCGGTCTGGTCGCCGGCACGGACGTCTACGTCGCCTTCAGCCCGGAGCGCATCGATCCCGGCAATGCCGACCACCTCCAGCGCGAGACACCGCGGGTGGTCGGCGGCACTACCACCGAGTGCGCCCTGCAGGCCGCGCGAGTGATCGGGAAGTTGACCGACTCGGTCTATCTGGTGAGCTCCATGGAAGCCGCCGAGCTCACCAAGCTGTACGAGAACATCTTCCGCGCGGTGACCCTGGCGTTGGCCAACGAGTTCAGCGACGTGTGCGGCACGCTCGGGCTCGACCCCATCGAGGTCACTCTGGCGGCGGCGACCAAGCCCTACGGTTTCCTCGCCGCGTTCCCCGGGCCAGGGGTGGGCGGGCACTGCATCCCGTGCGATCCGCACTACCTGCTGTGGCAGCTGCACGGGCGCAACCGGCCGACGCCGCTGATCGAGCAGGCCATGCAGTCCATCCACGCGCGCCCAGCCCGCGTTGTCGAGCGGGTCGCTGAGGTTCTCGCCGCCGACGGGCGGCCACTCGCCGGCGCCAAGGTGATCGTGATCGGCGTCAGCTACAAAGCCGGGGTCGGCGATGTCCGGGAATCGCCGGCGCTGCTGATCATCGACGGCCTCGCGCGGCACGGCGCCGACGTCGGGTACCACGACTCGCTGGTACCGGTGGTCCAGACCCCCGATGGTCCGATGCGCAGCGTCGCGGCCCCCGCCGCAGCCGACTGGGACCTGGCGGTCATCCACGTGGTGCATCCCAATGCCGACTACAGCTGGGTACGGGACTGCCCGCGGGTACTCGACGCGACCTACCTGTTCGAGGGTCTGTCGGCCAGCCCAGCGCAGCGCAGCGTGGTGTGACCGATGACCCGCGCACCGCTCGCCGAGCTGGACACCTCAACACCGGCGGTCATCCTCAAGCTCGACCGCAACGTCATGCACCACGGCGGGCTGGGTGCGATCCGCAGCCTGGGGCGCCTGGGCGTACCGGTCTACGGCGTGCACGAGGACGCGTGGGCACCCGCGGCCAGATCCCGTTACCTGCACGACCGGTGGATCTGGCGGCCACCGGTCGAGGATGTCGGTCGGGTGCGCGCTGGGCTGATGACACTTGCCGAGCGGATCGGGCGCCCGGCCGTCCTGATCCCGACCGACGACGCCGGCGCGATCTTCCTCGCTGAGCATGGCACCGAGCTGCGGCGATGGTTCCTGTTCCCGGACCCGCCCAGCGACCTGCCCCGCCAGTTGGCCGGCAAGTACACGCTGTACGAGTTGTGCCGCCAGCTCGGCGTGCCGTGCCCGGCGGCCGCGCTGACCGGATCCCTGCTCGAGGCCCGGCGCTTCGCCGACCGGGTGGGGTTCCCGCTGGTGGCCAAGCTGGCCACGCCGTGGCGGTCCAGCAGCGCAACGGCGCTGCGCAGCACCTCGGTCGTGCACACCCGTGCGGAACTCGCCGATACCTGGAGAGCCCGCGGCGATCAGGAACTGATGCTCCAGGAGTACGTCGGCGGCCAGGACTACTTCTTTCACGGCTACTGCGACGCGCAGTCGCGCTGCCGACCCGGTTTCGTCGGCATCAAGGAACGTTCCTACCCGGCGCACGCCGGGCTGACCAGCCTCGGGCGCTGGGTGGATAACCCGCAGCTGCACCGCCAGGCCACTGAGCTCATAACCCGGGTGGGGTTCCGGGGCATCGTCGACCTCGACTACCGCTTCGACCCCCGGGATGGCCAGTACAAGCTGCTGGACTTCAACCCGCGCGTCGGTGCGCAGTTCCGGCTGTTCTCCGACACCGCCGGCGTCGACGTGGTGGTCGCCGCGCACCTGGACCTGACCGGCCGCCCGGTACCGCAGGGTTCACCACAGCACGGTCGCCGCTTCCTGGTGGAGAACTACGACCCCTTCGCCGCCGTGGCCTACCGGCGCTGCGGCTTGGATTTCCGGTCCTGGATGACGTCGCTTCGCGGGGCCGACGAGCTTGCCTGGTTCGCCAAAGATGATCTCGCCCCGTTCGGGCTGATGTGCCTGTGGATGAGCTGGCGGGCAATGACCCGCCCGCTGCGCGGCGCACCTCGGCCCGCCACCACGCAGCTATCCGCACGGAAGGCCCGAATATGAACGATCCGGTTGAGGTTGCAATCGTGGGCGCCGGTCCCTACGGCCTGTCGCTCGGTGCGCATCTGCGCGCCACCGGCGTGCCGTTTCGCCAGTTCGGGTTGCCGATGCAGCTGTGGCGAGACGCGATGCCGGCCGGCATGTTCCTCAAGTCACAGGGATTCGCCTCCAACCTGTCCGACCCAGCCGGCCGGCACACGTTGCGCGCTTTCTGCGCGTCCACCGGCCGGGACTACGCCGACTACGGGCTCCCGGTGCCGCTGGAGACCTTCGTCGCCTACGGAGACTGGTTCCAGCGAGCGGAGATCCCGCACCTGGAAGAGCTGATGGTCAGCGACGTGACCCGAGCCGGTGAGAACTTCCAGCTCACCCTGTCCGACGGGAGCACCGCGCTGGCCCGCAAGGTCGTGGTGGCCACCGGAGTGCAGCACTTCGCTCACCTCCCCGGCTCCCTCGCGGCGCTGCCAGCGCACATGTGCACGCATACCAGCGCACACAACGATCTAAGGGTGTTCGCCGACCGCGAGGTCGCGGTGCTCGGCGCCGGCCAGTCCGCGCTGGAATCAGCGGCGCTGCTGCACGAGTCCGGAGCGAGGGTCACCGTGGTCGCCCGCGCATCAGAACTGGTGTGGAGCGGCGCTCCGCTGCCTGACCAGCGCTCGATCCGTCACCGGCTCCGGGAGCCGGAAGCCGGGCTGGGCTCAGGCTGGGCAACCTGGTTCTACTCCAACCAACCCGACCTGTACCGCCGGCTGCCGGCCGCCCGGCGGGTCCAGACCGCGCGGACCGCGCTGGGACCGGCTGGCTCCTTCTGGCTGCGTCCGCGGGTGGAAGGCAAGGTCAGCACGCTGGTCGGGCACACGGTTCGGTGGGCCGACCCTGGGCCGGGGGGCGTGCAGCTCGGACTAGGAGTCAACGGTGGAGTCAACGGCGGGAGTACCCGGGAGGTCACGGCCGAGCACGTGCTGGCCGCCACCGGCTACCGCCCCGACCTGGACCGGCTGACCTTCCTCGACGCCCGGCTGCGGTCTGCCGTGCGAACCCTGGCGGGTACTCCCGACGTCGGCTCGGACTTCCAGTCCTCGGTGCCGGACCTGTACTTCATCGGACCCGCTGTGGCACCGACCTTCGGACCGGTCATGCGGTTCGTCTACGGCGCCGACTTCGCGGCACGCACGCTGGCCCGCGAACTCACGTTCATCCCGACGCAACGATCCGCCGTGGGAGCCCGCCGGTGACCACCTCACTCGCCCCGGCTCCAGCGGTACGGCTGCGTCGCGGCGCGCCGGTGGCTGCGCTGCCGATGGTCCTGCCCATGGCGGACGTCACCGGGCTGGCCACGGCAGGCCTGCTGGTCGGGGCATCGGGGTGGGCAACGGCGGTCTATGCCTGCGCGGTGCTCGTGCTGCTGGTGGCCGACGGGCAGCACCGGCTGCGGATCTGCCGGCGGGTATCCGATCAGCTGCCCCGGACCGTGGCGGTAGCGGCGATGCCGCTGCTCGCGGTGCTGCCATGGATGGGACCGGGGGGAGCACCCGGCGGGCTAAAATTGGCGCTGATCTCCGCCGCGTCTCTGGTCGCCGTGCGCGTCGGGGCCTGCACGGCCTTGAAGACCGCGCACCGGCGTGGGCGGCTGCTCGAACCGGCGCTGGTCGTCGGCACCGGCGCCACCGCGGTCCGGGTCGAACAGCTGCTGCGCAACCACCCCGAACTCGGCTTGACGCCCCGAGGTTTTGTGGACCGAGGTTTTGTGGACCGGGGGTTCGTGGACAACCGGTTCGTGGACAGCCAGCTGCCGTTGCTCGGTGAGCTGTCGGAGCTGGCCGACGTGGTCACGCGCTACCGCATCCAACGCGTCATCGTCTGCTTCCCGGCAACCCGGGATGCGGATCTGGTGCCGCTGTTGCGGGCCTGCCGACCGTTGCCGGTGGACGTCTGCGTCGTGCCGCGGATGTACGAGCTGGGCGCTGCGCTGCCCCGCGGTTACCTCGACGAGCTGGGCGACATACCGCTGGTCCCGCTGCGCCGTCTCGGGGCCGGCCGGCTCGGCGCCGGCGCCAAGGCCACCTTCGACTTCGTCGCCGCGACAGCGTTGCTCATCGCGGTCACGCCGGTGCTGCTCGCGCTCGCCTTGGCGGTCCGGCTCGATCGGGCCGGCCCCGCGCTGTTTCGTCAGACCCGGCTCACCCGTGGCGGACAGGCGATGGAGCTGCTCAAGCTGCGCTCCATGATCGACCACGCCGACTCGGACACCCGCTGGGCGGTGCTCCCCGAGCACAGCAACCGCCTCGGTCGATGGTTGCGCAGCACGCACCTCGACGAGCTTCCCCAACTGATCAACGTGCTGCGCGGACAGATGTCGCTGGTGGGGCCCCGGCCGGAACGCCCGTACTTTGCGGCGGCCTTCGAGCAGCAGATACCGCGCTATCGCGACCGGCACCGGATGCGCGCCGGGCTGACCGGATGGGCGGCGGTGAATGGACTGCACGGAGACACCTCTATCGCCGAGCGGATCCGCTTCGACAACTTCTACGTCGAGCACTGGTCGCCATGGATGGATTTGGTGATCTTGGCTCGCACGCTGTGCACCGTGTCCTCAGGAGGAAGTAAGTGAAGGTTCTCCACGTGATCACCGGGCTGGGGGTGGGAGGGGCGGAGCTGCAGCTGCGGTCGCTGCTCCAACACAGCTGCCACGAGTCCGACGTGGTGACGCTCTACAACCCGGGTCCGGTCGCCGGGATGATCTCCGGGGACGGCGTGCGGGTGCGCGATCTGGGCATGACGCGCAACACCGAGCTGTCCGTATTAGGACGCCTGACGAGACTGATTCGAGCCGATGGTTACGACGTGGTGCACGCCCACCTGTACCGCTCGTGCATCTACGGCCGGCTCGCGGCCCGGTTGGCGGGCACGCCGGTGGTGGTGACCACCGAACACTCCATCGGCGAGACGCACCTGGAGCGCCGGCGGATGACTCTGGGTGTGCGCGCCCTCTACCTGGGCACGGACCTGTGCTCGGACACCACGATCGCGGTATCAGACGCGGTGGCGCACCGGCTAACGAAATGGGGAGTGGCCGCCCGCAAGATCGAGATCATCCCGAACGGCCTGGACTTCACCCGAGTCGCCTACGACGCCGGCGCCCGAGGCCGGATCCGCGACGAGTTCGCCCTGCCCCGCGACGCCTACGTCATCGGTGTGCTGGGCCGGCTGGACCCGATCAAGCGCTTCGATCTGGTGATCAGGGCCGCCGCGCCGCTTCTGGACGATCAGCACCGGCTGCTGATCGTCGGCGACGGGCAGATCCGATCCGAGCTGGAAGCCGAGGCGCAGCGCCAGGGCGTCGCGGAGCTGGTGACCTTCGCCGGTGAACGCCACGACGTGGCCGCCATGCTGTCGTCGCTGGACCTGTTCATCGCCTCCTCCGAGCAGGAGACCTTCGGACTGTCGGTGCTGGAGGCGCTGGCCAACGGCATCCCGGCGCTCTACACGACCTGCCCGGCGCTCGATGACATCGAGACTGCTCGGGCCCGGCAGATACCCGGCGACGTCGAGGGGATGCGCCGGGAGATCGCCGCTGAGCTGGCCGCCGGGCGCCGCCCGCGCGAAGGCGTGCCCGCCATCGGCGAGCTCTACGGCATCGAGGCGGTGGCCCGGCGCATCGACGACCTCTACGAGCGGTTGATGGCCCGGCGCCGACCGGCCGCCGCCCGCGTTGTACCTGACCCGATCGGAGGAAACCGATGAAAGCGTTGATCACCGGCGGGGCCGGCTTCATCGGCTCGCACCTGGCCGACCACCTGCTGACCGAGGGACACGACGTCGTCGTGCTCGACGACCTGGCCACCGGATCGCTGGCCAATCTGTCCTCGATCAGCGAGCACCCCCGCTTTCGCTACGTCGAGGGCTCGGTGCTGGATGAGGCGCTGGTCGACACGCTCGCTGGCGGAGTCGACACGATCTTCCACCTCGCCGCGGCCGTCGGGTCGTTCGTCATCCGGGATCGGACGTTGCAGAGCCTGCGCACCAACATCCACGGCACCGAGAACGTCCTCACCGCCGCGCACCGGCACCAAAACCGGGTCCTGATCGCCTCCAGCAGCGAGGTGTACGGCAAGAACACCAAGATCGGCCTGTGCGAGGACGACGACCGGGTGGTGGGTTCACCATTGCTGCACCGCTGGTCCTACTCCGAGGCCAAGGCGGTGGACGAGAGCCTCACCCACTCCTATGTCAAGGAGCTAGGCCTGCAGGCGGTGATCGTCCGGCTGTTCAACACGGTGGGGCCCCGCCAAAGCGGGCGCTACGGCATGGTCATCCCCCGGTTCGTCGCCCAGGCCCTGGCCGGGACGCCGCTGACCATCTTCGGGACGGGTGCTCAGATCCGCTGCTTCTGCCATGTCTACGACGTGGTGCCGGCGTTGATGGCGCTGGTGGAGGCGCGCGACGCGTACGGCACCGCCGTCAACGTCGGCAGCACCGAGCAGGTGTCCATCGCCGGCCTCGCACTGCGGGTGCTGGCGTTGACCGGGTCGTCCAGCGACGTCGTGCACCTGACTTACGAGCAGGGCATCGGCCCGGGGTATGAGGACCTGCAGCGACGCGTTCCGGACTGCACCAGGGCCCAGAAGCTGATCGATTTCCGGCCGACCCGGACCCTGGACGACATCCTGCGCACAGTGATCGACGAGCAGAGCCGGCCGGGTCTGGCACCGGCCGTGGTGCGCTGATGATGACCAACACTCGGGTCAACCCTGGGCGCGGCGCCGCCGGCAGTGCGGGGGGGCAGCGACGGTCCAGGCGGCGGGGCTTGCTGGGCGGATCGGGCTTTCTCATCCTGCTGTTCTTGGGAGCGGTGGCGTTGCTGGTCACCGTGCCGCGGCTGCTCGGATCGGGCGATAAGCCGGCCAGCCTGGTAGTGGGATCGCTGCCGTTCTGGAATCTGGCCGAAGGCCCGAACGTCGTGGCGGCCAACCGCGGCAGCTTCAACGAGGCCTCCCCGTGGATCTACGGGATCACCGGGAACGCTCAGATCGTCGCCCAGGTGCCCGAGCGGGCCGCCGAGACCGCCGCCGGCATGGAGCAACTGCGTAAGTCCGGCCTCCCGCTGGTGCCGACGATCGCGAATGTGACCAACGGCCAGTGGGCCTACGAGCCGGTCGCCGCCATGCTGCACAATCCCGCCGAGATGGCCCGGCACGTCAACGACGTGGTCGCGCTGGTGCAGCGGGAGGGCTACGCCGGGATCGACATCGACTACGAGGATCTGCGCGCTGGTGATCGGGAGGCTTTCACCACCTTCGTGACCAAGCTGGCTGACGCGCTACACGACAAGGACAAGATCCTCTCGGTTGACGTGTTCGCCAAGTCCACCGACGCCGGCGAAGACCAGCGCAATGTCGCGCAGGACTTCGCGGCCATCGGTGCGGCGGCTGACCAGGTCCGGCTGATGGCCTACGACTACCACTGGGCTGGGTCGACGCCAGGACCGGTCTCGCCGATTACCTGGGTCCACCAGACGCTGGACTACGCCAAGACCCAGATCCCCCCGGAGAAGATCGTGCTCGGGGTACCGGTCGCCGGCTACGACTGGGTGGACGGCCAGGGCGAGGTGGTCAGCTGGCTGCAGTGTTTCGGACGCACCAGGGCTTACAACGCCACCTTGCAGTACGACCGGCTCAGCCAGGCACCGTCGTTCAAGTACACCGACCCCCAGGGTCGGGAGCACGAGGTCTGGTTCGAGAACGCCGAAAGCACCGCGGCCAAGCTCGAAGTCGCGAAGAGCACCGGGATCCGCGGTGTGTACCTGTGGATGATCGGCGGCGAGGACGACCGGACCTGGGCGACGCTGCACAAGATCATGCCGGTGAGCTCTCCCAGCGCTGAAGGGACGTCGCGCTGATGCCCTGGTGGTCGGTAGCAATCATCGTTTTCGGGGTGAACTTCGCGCTGTGGGCCGGCGTCGGTCTGGCGCGGCTGCTCGAGGAGTCCTGGGCCAACCGCGGTCGCCGAGGCCGCGCTCGTAGCGGTCCGTCGATGACCGTGCACGACGTGGCGGTGCTGATCCCCGCGCACAACGAGGAACTGGTGATCGAGAGCAGCATCGCGGCGATCGCGGCGCTGGTGCCCCTGCGCAACGTCCACGTGGTCTCCGACGGCTCCACCGACCGGACGGCCGAGCTGGCCCGCCAGACCGGCGTCAACGTCATCGAAACGCGCACCAACGTCGGCAAAGCCGGCGCCCTCGAAGAGGCGATCGAGCGCTTCGGGCTGGTGCAGCGGTTCCAGGCGGTGCTGCTATTGGATGCCGACACGACCATCGAACCGGGATATTTCGACGCCGCCCTGCCCCATTTTGACGACCCCCAGGTCGTGGCCGTCGCTGGCGCGGTCCGGACCTATTGGCATGGCCGCGCCCTGTCACTGGTCGGCAAGGTGCTGGTGTGCCACCGGGAACGCATTTACGCGATCAGCCAGCGGCTGCTGAAGTTCGGTCAGACCTGGCGGTTCACCAACGCCACCCACATCGTGCCCGGTTTCGCCAGCATGTATCGCACGGCTGTGCTGCCGCAGATCGAGATGAACCCGCCCGGCCTGGTGATCGAGGACTTCAATATGACGTTCGAGATCTACCAGAAGCGGCTGGGCAAGGTGGCGTTCTCCCTCGGAGCGGTCGCGGTGACCCAGGATCCCGACAATCTCCGCGACTACGTCCGCCAGATCAAGCGCTGGGGGCTGGGTCTCTGGCAGACGGTGCGCCGGCATCCGCCGCGATTGAACCTGTTCAGCGCCATGCTCACGGTGCTGCTTCTCGAGCTGTTGACCAGCAGCATGTTCTTCCTGCTGCTGCCGTTGCTGGTGGTTGTTCTCGCCCTGCCCGCATTGTACCCGGACGCCCTGTTCTGGCCCGGGATAGCGCCCGCGCACGACGCGGTTGCCGCGCACATGACCCTGCAAGTGCTGCTGCTCGCGGTGACCGGCGCCGACCTGGCCCTGACGTGTGCGGTCGCGTTGATCGAACGCAGGCTGCGCTTCCTGGTCCTGTGGGTGTTCTTCCCATTCCTGCGGGTGCTCGACGCCGCGATCGCACTGTATGTGTTCCCCCGGGCTTGGTTGAGCTCCACCGGGCGCTGGACCAGTCCGGCCCGCCGGGCGGTCGAGATGCGGCCGGCACTGAGTGATCAGATGACCATTTCGGCGGCGGTGACAGCATCGTCGACGGACTAGGCCCGTTCGGCGGACCGGGTGACATGGGTGGATTCGACAACGTCACGCAGATCGGGTTTTGCCGCCCGGAGCCTTGCCGTCCGAATACCTTGCCGGGCACAGTTGATCCCGTGACGTTCGTGCGGGTTCTGCTCGTGGACAGTCACACCATGCTGACCGATGCCCTGACCGTCCAGCTGTCTACCACCACTGATCTGTGGGTCGTCGGTAGCGTCACTCCCGACGACCCGCGGCTGCTGGATACGGTCCGCACCCTGCGGCCCGACATCGTCACCACCGAGGTCAGGTCCGCGACTGTCGCGACCGGCGGGATGCTACGGAAACTGCGCGCCGCCTATCCCCCGGCACATCTCGTCGTCCTCACCGGTAGCCACGACAGTGCCCATGCCGTCGCGGCGGCGCGGGCCGGCGCCGCCGCCTGGGTGTCCAAGGAGAGCTCGCTGGATCACCTGCTCGAAGTCCTGCGCGGCGTACCGCTCGGTCATGCCTTCTACCCACCGGCCCAGCTCGGTGTGGTGCTGCGCGAACTACGCGACGACGTGCGGCGCGCCCGCGACTGCAGCGCGCGGCTCGACGTGCTGTCCCACCGTGAGCGCGAGGTACTGCTTCACATGGTCAATGGCAAGCCGGTGAGCCGGATCGCCGTCGAGTCGGTCGTGTCCACCAGCACCGTGCGGACCCATGTGCGCAGCATCCTCACCAAACTCGGCGTGCGCAGCCGACTGGAAGCGGTCAGCGTCGCCCGCGCGGCAGGTCTGCGCCCCGTTGCCGACTGACCCGCCCCTGCGGGCGATGGTGACCGGCGGGGCCGGCTTCATCGGTTCGCACATCGTTGACGCGCTCCTCTTAGACGCGGGCGCCGACGTGCTCGTCATCGATGACCTCAGCGGCGGTACAAGTTCACACCTGGAACACGCGGTGGGCCGTGGCGCGAAGGTGGCCGAGCTGGATGTCCGTGACGGTGTCGCCGTCGAGACGGCGGTCCAGTCATTCAGACCGGAGGTGGTGTTCCATCTGGCGGCCCAGATCGACGTCCGGGTCTCGATGGACGAGCCGGCCCGAGATGCCGCGATCAACGTGCTCGGGTCGGTGAATGTGTTCGCCGCCGCCCACGCTGCCGGCGTGCGCCGGGTGGTGAACACCTCCACCGGTGGCGCGATCTACGGCGTGACCGACGTGGTGCCCACTCCGGAGGACGTGCCGGCGAACCCGATCTCGGCGTACGGCCTGAGCAAGCTCACCGCGGAGCGTTACGCCCGCTGGTTTCGGCGGATGCGCGGGCTGGACGTAGTGACATTGCGCTACGGCAACGTCTACGGTCCGCGACAGGATCCCCGCGGTGACGCCGGGGTGATCGCGATCTTCTGTGATCGGGTGCTGGCCGGGCACCGGCCGATCGTCTACGGCGATGGGCGCCAGACCCGCGACTACGTCTTCGTCAGCGACATCGTGGCAGCCAATCTGGCAGCCGCCAGTGCCGGCGGGCTGGCCCACGACGAGTACAACATCGGCACCGGCACGGAGGTCACCGTGCTGGAACTGGCTCAGGCCGTCGCGGCGGCCGCGGGCGTCGACCCCACGGCATTCGAGCCCGACTTCGCCCCGGCCCGCGCCGGCGAGCTGGACCGCAGCTGCCTCGATGTCACCCGCGCCTGCCACGACCTTGGCCTGCCACCACCGACGCCGCTGGCCGAAGGCCTGGCCCGGACCCTGGACTGGGTACGCACAGTGGGTGTGGGCTAGGGGCGCAAGGCGAACGGTGGAGGCGACGTGGTGCGGCGCACGGAGATGCCCATGGTTTCGATCATGTCGTCGATGGTGATGGCCTGCGCGTCGCGGTGCATGGCCAGGCGTCGCCGGGCGAGTTCGGTGGCCAGCTGGGTCTGGTGGTCGTCGACCTGCTCGCCGCGGGTGCTGTCCCGGGTGGCCAGGATCGGGAAGCGTCCAGCGTTGAGTGCGGCCAGCGCTGAGCCCGTGCCGGCATGGCTGATCACGAGGTCCGCCTTGCCCTGCGCGGCACCCAACTCGGCGGCGGGCAACGCCGGCGTGGCCCGGATGGGCAGATCGTCCACCGGGGTTTCCCCGGTCTGCCACAGCACCTCCACCGGCAGCCCGGTCGCCTGCGCCAGCGCGCCTTCGGCTGCCAGCAGCGGCGCGAGGTGCTCGAACAGCCGGCGGAACGGGTACTGGGTCGCCGCACCCACCGTGACCACCACCCGCAGCACCGCATCGGGCACCCGCGTCACGGAAACGGATTCGTAACCGTCGAACACGCTGCCCGCGTATCCCCAGCGCTGATCTGCCCAGCTCTGGTACTGGGTGTAGGTGCGCACTCCGGGTACCCACTGCAGCACGCGGCCGGTGACCGACGGTCCGCTGACCCGCGTCGCGCTTTCGATGTAGTGGCACTCCACGCCGCGGGTGGCCAGGTATGGCAGGTACCCCAGCGCGATCCCCGACCCCGTGGACACCGCCCTGGTCACGTTGCGGCGCTCCAGCAACCGGCGCGCATTAGGAATGCAGCGAAGCACATCGGGCACGTTCCGCACCCCCACGTAGGGCACGAACTCCACGTCCCGATCCGCCAGCATCGACCGGCTCTGCTCATTGGCGTGGGTCACCCACAGCGCATCGCCATTGGGCGGGATCCGGCTCGCCAGGCTGTCGAGCTGGGTCAGATGCCCACCTGTCGTGGCGACAAACAGCGTGGTCATCAGCCCTCACCCCTGTTCAGCCCGGCTTCACCGTGCGCACTCGCTGCGACGACTTGCTTCCAGCGCGTCACGACCACCCTACTCCAGTACCGGGTACGGTCGCGTGCGTGAATGCGCCCGCGCCTCAACCGGAGACCGTACTCACCGATCCGCGCAGCGACCCCCGCTGGCGTCAGCTCGCACTCGGGCCGCACGGCAGCGTGTTCACGTCGCCGCCGTGGATCGACGCGGTGTGCGCCACCTACGGCTTCACCCCCGCCAGCACCATCCGGCTCGACTGGGACGGGAACCCGCGCGCGGGCCTGGCCTGGGTCCCGATCAGCGACATTCGCGGCGATCGGGTGATCAGCCTGCCGTTCTCCGACCGTGCGGAGCCCCTGACCGATGACCCGGGCGACTGGAAAGCCCTCGTGGACGGGATCATCACCGACGCTGTCCCGCTGACGCTGCGATGCTTCGGCACCGCCGTACCCGCCGGCGATCCCCGCTTCGAGCGGGTCGCCGCGGCGGCGTGGCACGGTACGCCGCTGACCGGCGGCGTCGAGGAGATCCGGCTGCGGCTGTCCCAGCACGCCCGCCGCAACATCGTGATCTCCGAGCGCGAAGGGGTCCGCGTCGAGGTGCACACCGGCTGCGCCGCCGTGCACCGGTTCCACGGGTTGCACGTCGGGCTGCGCAAGCGCAAGTACCGGCTGCTCGCCCAACCCGTCGAGCTGTTCGACCACATCTGGGAGGCCTTCGCCCCCGACGACGCGATCGTGACGATGCTCGCCCACGCTGGTGACGAGCTGATCGCCGGCGCGGTCTTCCTGGCCTGGGGTGACGCGCTGTACTACAAGTTCGGGGCGTCGCGCCACGAACACCTGGCGCTGCGCCCGAACGACGCGATCTTCTGGGCCGGGATCCGCTGGGGTGTGCAGCGCGGAGCCCGGCTGGTCGACTGGGGCCTGTCCGACCTCGATCAGCCAGGCCTGATCGCCTACAAACGCAAGTGGGCCACCGAACAGCGCCAGATCGTCACCCTGCGCGCCGGCGGCGAACACGCCCGCAGCACCGCCCAGGCCGGCGCGATGCTCGGCGAGCTCACCCGGTTGCTCACCGACGATGCGGTGCCCGATGAGCTGACCAGGCAGGCCGGGGCGCTGCTGTACCGCTACTTCTGCTGACCCTGGAGACTGGGTTGTTTTACCGGCACTCCCGCAGGCTGCTTTACAGACCGCTGTGCGGGCACTTGGCTGGGCTGTTGCTCGGGCCGCCGACCGGCTGGCTGCCCGGCCCGACCGCGCGGTGTCTTGCCCCACGGCTTGACCACCGAAAGGCCGGTCGCCGCGAGCAGGAGCACCAGCGCCAGCACCCTCGCGATCAGCGTCTGCATCCCGGCCGGCTCATTACCACCGGCGATGAGAACAGGCAGCTGGGGTACCAGAAATGTCAACCCAGTGGCGGTCAACGCACCGGCTATGCCGCATTTGGCGAGCACCCACCAGTATCGCCCCAGGCCCCACGGGGTCGACAGCCCCAGCACGAGCCCGCTGACCAGCGAGGCGAAGACCACCGGTATCAGCACCCAGCACGCGATCACGGCCATCGCGGCGCCGATTCCAGCCCGTATTGCCGCGTTGGCGGTGGACAGTCCAGTTATCTCCAGCGCCACCAATGCGCCGTCGAGCCCAAGCCACCCAACCGACATCGCGACGTGGATTGTGAGCACGGCTGCCCGGGCTCTGCGCGATAGTCGTGGGATTGCAAAAATTGTCGCTGCTATGGCCGTCACGGCTGCTCCCCCCAGCTGCCATAAGACGATCTTCAGTTAACGCGCGCCGTGCCCCCGCAGCAGCGTCGGAACGGTTCGCAACAAGATCGTGAGATCAGTCCAGAAACTCCAACTACGCACATAGGCCAGATCGAGTTCAAGCATCTCGAGCGTGCCCATTGTGCTGCGCCCGCTGACCTGCCAGAGCCCGGTGAGGCCAGGCGGCACGTCGAAGCGCTCGGCGAATTTGGCTGGGAACATCTCCGCTTCCCAGTCCAAGCAAGGACGCGGCCCGACCAACGACATCTGTCCCAGCAGGACGTTCAGTAGCTGGGGAAGCTCGTCGAGACTGGTGCGTCGCAACATCGAGCCGACCCGGGTCACCCGCGGATCGCTGTCGATCTTCCAGCTACCGCCGACCGAGGTGTCCTCCCCCCGCAGCTCGCGGGCGATGAGCTCGCGGTGCTGCGAGTCGGAGCAACCCGCTCGCATGGTGCGGAACTTATACATCGTGAACGGTCGGCCCCCCCGGCCTATTCGCCGCTGACGATAAAACGCTTGGCCCGGGGTCCCGACTCTGATCATCATTGCGATGAGCAGCATCGGGATCACCAGCACCATCAACGCGATCACCACCACCACCAGGTCGACGGTGCGGCGGGCAATCGGTTCCCACCGGGCGGGCAAGCGTGCCTGTTCAATGCCGCTGGACACTAAGCCTCCCCTGGACACTAAGGCTCCCCGTGGTCATTCCCATCAGCACGAAAAGCAAGTCCCCGGAGCCTCGGAACGTCAGATGCGGATCGAGAACGGTGAGGATGACCACCAGGCACCAGGAGACCCACAGCGCTGAGGCCGCCACGGACAGCGCACCCCGTGGACCGTCCGAGGGACCGTCCGAGGGACCGTCCGGCTGACCGTCCGACTGGGCGATGAGCTTGCCGGTTCTGCGCAGCACCACAACCGAAAGCCACCCGAAAGCCGCCAGCAGCGGGATCCCACCGATCCAGATCAAGTTCAGGTAGCCGCTCTCCAGGTAGATGACATCGCGCCACCTCTCAGGTGCCGGCAGCACCGAGTTGGGCGACACCCCCAGCAGGACGTTGATGAAGTCGAACCGCGGTAGGTAGAAGGTGGACAGGTTGCTCCAGCGACCGATCCAGCTGCGCGGCACGCCGAACTCGCCGAACCCCTGCAACCGGCCGATCAATGCCGGCGCGCCGACCGCGAGCGCGACCGGGACCAGCCACAGAAACCGAAGCGAGTTGCGGCGCACGGTGCTGAAGCGCCACAGGATGACCCCGCCCGCCACCACCGCGGAGATCCAGGTGGAGAACTGGCCGGTGGACAGGACGCCCGCGCCGAGTACGAGTCCCAACGCCAGCCGCTCCCGGCGGTCCAACAGCCCCCGCATCCCGCAGCAGATCACCAAGGTCAGGCAGATGACGAGGTAGTCACCGGTGGCCAGCGGTGAGCCGAGCGTCGTGGTACCCCGCTCGGCGAGGGCCGCGGCGTTGCTGTCGGGCGTCCAGACGGCTTGCAGGATCGAGACGACCGGGCCGAAGTGCAGGGTCTGCAGGATCGCGATCACCGCGACCACGGCCCCCGGCCAGATGATCAGCCGGAAGCACCGAACCAGCTGCCCCTCGGTGTTGACGCTGAAGCGAACCAGCAGGTAGATCGCGACAAGCTTGCAGACGGGCAACACCGCGGCCAGATCGGAGGTCAGTGGTGTGTGCCCGCGCAGGATCATGGACAGCAGCGGCCACGCTGTCGACATCAACAGAAAAAGGCCGAGCGGGATATCGAGTTGGTTCAGTCGCAGCGCAACCCGCTCGCCCCGGCACCATCGAAGATAACCGCCCACCAGCGCGCCAGCCACCAGCACCACCAGCAGCGCCTCGTTGGGGCGCAATAGCGGGATGAGGTTGCCGCGATTGATGCCGGCGATGATGGGCAGGGTGACCAGATAGGCGTAGGTCGCGAAGATCGGCCGGTAGACGGCCGCGGCGAACAGACCGACCAGGACCAGCACCCCGATGACGGCGAGTGCGAGCAACGGCCCGGCCGCCACCGCGAGAATCCCGCCGACCACCGCGCAGCCAGCGGCCCCCAGCCCCAGCCAGCGGCTGACCGCAGGGGTTGGTCGGCTCTGGCCCTGCGTCGGAACCGGGCTGGACCCCGACGCGGGAGATTGACTCGAGCCGGGCGGGAGGGTTCGGGTCATGACCCACCACCTATCCGTCGTACCGCGACACGGAGCACTAGGACGTAAACCCCGAGCGCCACAACACCGCCCAGGGACAGCAGCGCGAAGTCGGCGAGCCGGTCGCCACCCAGCTGGTCGCCACCAGTGATGTGGGCCAGCCACCACATCGCGGCGGCCACCGGCACCAACGCGAGCGTGGCCACCAGCGCAGCGGCCAACGCTCGGGGTTCGAAGAAACGCTCAGGCCGGATCGCCCGGCGCAGCCGGATCAACACCGTCCCCGCTGCGGCGAGTTCGCCGGCCAGGATGGCCGCCACCAACCAGATCAGGCGGGATCCGTCGGCGGGCAGCAACAGGGACGCGGCCGCAGCCACCAGGATCACACCGAAGGCGACTTCGCTCGCGCGGCGCGGAACGCGGTCGTCCAGCCGGGCGAACAGTGCCTGGCGTCCGATGTCGTGCACCCCGCCGACCAGTTGGGCCACCGCCACCACCCCCAGGCAGGTGGCGAGAGGACCGATCAGCGCAGCGTGCCGCAACTCGCCGTTGGCGAGGATGTTCGCGGTGGGTATCGAGTTCAGCGCGAGCAGCACCAGCAGCGGCAGGCTGGCCATGACGGCGTAGGACAGACCTTGCCGCCACGTCGACCCGAACGTTTCGCCGTCCTCCCGATTGGCAGCGTGGGCCAGCCCGGGCAGCGCAGCCATCGAGACGGCACGGGCACCGACGTAGGACAGCGAATAGAACACGCTGTAGGAAAGCTGCACGACGAAGACGCCGCCGGGCACCGAGCCGGCCAGGGCAAGCAGCACGTACATCGCCGCGGCCGGCCACGCCGCCACGCCGACCGAACGCACCAGCCGCCGGCTGACCGCGCGCGCCTCGGGGTCGTGCCGCCAACCCATCGACGGCCACGTCAGTAAGCCCACCCGCGCGGTGCCGAACAGCTGCAGCGCCGCGTGCAGGGCCACGGCCGCGGTGCTGCCCACCCCGAGCACGATCACCAGATCGACGGGCACCTGCTCGACGTCGAGGCCGGTCCCATAGTACCAGCCCGCCAAGATCACCGTGACGATCAGGATGACGTTTTCCACAGCGGGCGCGCCGGCCGCCAACGCGAAGCGGCCGCGGGACTGCTGGGCGGCCATGCCCAGGTGCGCCAGGATGTACAGCAGGACCTGAGGCGCGACCAGCAGGACCAGCACGGTGGTGAGCCACAGGCCCCGAGCCCGAGCAGCCGGATCCGGGATCCCGAAGGTCAGCGTCCAGGCCACCGCCGGAGACAGGATCATCAGCAGCGCGACCACGGCACCTGAAACGCCGAGCAGCCACCCGGCCGCCCCACCGAGCACCTCCCGACCCCGCTCAACGCCGCCGGCACCGATGGCGCGAACCACGCCGGGCACCAGCACCATCGCCAGCACCGGCCCGGCGACCATCGTGAACACCAGGTTCGGAACGACGTAGCCGGCCTGGAAGGCATTGGCGAAGTAGGTTGGCCCGAGCACCGCCCCGATCACCACGACACGCAGCAGCCCGGTGGCCCTGCTGACCAGCGTCCAACCTGCAACGGTGGCCGATTTCCGAGCTGTCGTGGTGGGGGTTGGTTCCTCGAGCGCTATCACCGTTGAGGCGGCCACAGCCGGGCCCTCACGGCCTGGTCCGGCGCCGGGCACCCATCGCCACGACCCCGCCAGCCACGATCAATCCGACCAGTGCACCGGTGCCGGCCGCGATCAGCGGCTGCGGGAACACGGGGTCGGGCATCGAGTACGGCGGTGTGAGCAGCTGGGCGTCCGGTCCTTCCTGGCCGGTGAGTTTCAGCTGATCGATCCGACCTTGGATCGCCTTTTCCAGATCCTGGGATGCGGTGAGCAAGGCTCGGGTATCGTTTAGGGAGATCTGGGTGGCGGTTCCGGCCACCACCGCGGTGGTGAGTTGGTTCACCTGCGTCTGGAGCTGGGTGGTGTTCGTATGGGCGTCCGACAGCTGGGTGCTGAGATTGCGGGACACCCCGGTGGGCTGACCGATGAGCGTCATGTACCCATCCATGATGGCCTGCAGCGTCTGCATCGCGGCCAGCTTGGTGGCACCGTGCGCCTCGACCTGGATGACGTCGCTGTTGTCCACGACCGCCACGCTGACATCTTTGGTGAGATCCTTGAAGTCCCGGCCCTGCTTCTGCGCGACCGGCCCGAGCACGGCCCGGCTCTGTAGGTACACCAGTTGGGTGGACAACTGGCGATCCTGCTTGAGCGGGTCGCCGCCGCCCTGCTGCCCTTGGCCGGTGGTGTAGAGGATCTCCGCGCGGGCACCGTAGGTCTTCGGCAACACCAGCGCGCCGAGCAGCCCGGCGGCAGTGCCCAGCAGGATGATCGTCAACGCCAGTATTACCAGGCGCGTCGTCAACCAGCCGCCACCGCGGTCTTCGGAGGGGCCGTCGAATCGGCTCTCCGGGCGCGGCGACGGCACCGTGACGGTATCTGCAGGGCCGGTCCCCGGGGACTGCAGTTTCTCCTCGTAGCCCATCGAACGTCCATTCGACTCGCTAGCTCCGTATTGAAAGACATGGGAAACATCGCTCATAGCGCACCTCCGAGCACATCGCAGACCCGCGCAACCTGCTCGATAGTCAGCGTCGGGGACATCGGGAGGGAGAGGATCCGGCCGGCTGCATGCTCCGCTACCGCGAAGTCGTCGGACACCGCTTCTTGGGCCAACGGCTGTTCGTCAACAACGGCCGCCAGGGCCGGCTGCTGATGGCAGGGGATCGGATAGTGCACACCCCAACCGATACCGGCCGCGGTCAGCGCGGCGCCGACCCCGCGGCGATCATCGACCTGGACGACCGCCAAGTGGTAGACGGGCTCGGCGCCCGGCCCCACCATCACTGGAGTGCAGCCCTGCGGCAGCATCTCGCGGTAGGCCGCCATCGCCGCCGCCCGCCGGGCGTTGCCTGCGTCCAGCYGCGGTAATTTCGCGGAAAGAAGCGCCGCTTGAAGCGTGTCGAGCCGGCTGTTTCGCCCGGCCAGGTCGTGCAGGTAGCGATCGGTCACCGACCGCCCATGGTTGGCCATGCTGCGGATCCGATCGGCCAGGGCGAGATCGCTGGTGACTATCGCACCACCGTCGCCCAGGGCGCCGAGATTCTTACCGGGGTAGAAGCTGAACCCGGCGGCGATGCCCACGCTGCCGGCGCTGATCCCCCGGTGCCGGGCACCGTGGGCCTGCGCGGCGTCCTCGATGAGGGCGAGCCCGTGCGCGGCGGCGATCGCTGAGATCGGCTCGGGATCGACCATCTGGCCATACAGATGCACGGCGATGATCGCCGCGGTCGAGCTGTTGATCGCTGCCTGCGCGGCGGCTGGGTCGATCAGCAGGGTGTCGGGGCACACGTCGACGAACCGGGGCCGCGCACCGGTCGCGCATACCGCCTCGGCCGTCGCGATGAAGGTATTCGTCGGGACGATGACCTCGTCACCACGCCCGATTCCCAGGCCGGACAGGATGAGTTCCAGGGCATCGGTTCCGTTGGCCACCCCGATGCATGCCTTCGCTTCACAGTAGGTGGCGAATTCGCCCTCGAAGCGCTCGACCTCGGGACCGCCGACGAAGTGGCCGTGGTCCAGCACAGTCTTCCAGGCGAGGTCGAACTCCTCGCGCAGCCCGTTGTTGACACCTTGGAGGTCCAAAAATGGAACACCGGTCATGAGGCCACCCCCCGCACCCGCTCCGTACCAGCCGGGTCGATGCTGCCGGCGACGAAGGCTGGGCGTCCAGTGGCCTCCGCAACGTCGGTGGCGGCCAGGACCCGGACGATGTCCAGTCCGCGCTCGCCAGGCGTGTTCGGCTTGGCGCCGGTACGGATGCAGTCGATGAAATGGCTGTCCTGAACCAGCAGTGGCTCATTGAACTGAATAAATGGTGAGACGATGTCACCGGTTCGGTAAGAAACCGGCATCGCGTGCGACTCACCATGGTCGTCAGGATCGGTCGGATCGACGCCGATGTCGTAAATCCGGATACGCTCGTTGTCCGACATATCGTTGTAGACAGCCATTTTGCGTTCGCCGACGACGGTCACCCGCCGTTCCTTGCACGGGTCCAACCAGCTGACGTGGACGAACGCATGGGTGGCCGCCTTCTCGAAGTCCAATCGCAGGTAGGCCACGTCAGCGTGGCGGTGCCCGACATGCCGTTTGGCCCATACCCAAGTGGACCGGGGCACCTCGCCGAGCAGGAACGTCGCGATCGAGATGTCGTGTGGAGCGAGATCCCAGATGACGTTGCAGTCGCGCTGGTACTTGCCCAGGCTAAGCCGAGCCGCGTCGATGTAGAGGACCCTGCCGAGCTCGCCGGAATCGATAATCTCCTTCAGTTTCCAGACGGCCGCGTTGTACTCGAAGGTATGACCCGCCATCAAATGCACGCCGTTTGCCGCCGCGGCGTCGACCATCTCCTGCGCGTCCTCAACGGTCGTGGCCAGCGGTTTCTCCACCAGAGCATGCCGCCCCTGGCGCAACGCGTGCAGCGCGACCGGGGCGTGCGCGGCCGGCGGGGTCGCGACGACCACCGCGTCCACCCGTCCCAATACCTCGCCGAGATGCAGTGCTGATTCCGCCTGCGGGTAGCTTCGCCTCGCCTCCGCGATCCGCTCCGGATCCTCGTCGACGATGGTCACCTGCACACCCGGCATGCTGCTGAGCACTCGCATATGCTTGGAGCCCCAGTAGCCATAGCCCACCACAGCCACGCGAACATCGGGACCGAAGGTCGTGAGACCTCCCGGTTCGCGGCCAGCTAGGTTTGCGGCCGGTTGGGCGGTACTTGCAACGAACTTCATCGAGACGGGCCCCCTGCCGTGACTCGAGATGTCTTCCGACAACTGAATTTTCGCCGAACGCGTACGGAAGTGAGCACGCCTACGGGCCCCAACGGGTCCCAACGTGCCGTACTCACCCTCTCGTACTGTGGGTTCGCCCCTCCCCACACTGCGTATATCTATCGCCCACTGCCAGTCGTTACTGGGTAACTGTAACACCAACCACGTTCACCCGAACGGCGCAACCACGTTCACAGTGTGTTGAATGCGCATAGTCACCACGCAATTACCCAGCGAAGTAACCGGTGCTCCGGCAGGCCGTCGCACGAGGCCCACAAGCACGGGCCGCAGCGCCCGACCTAGGCCCTTGCCGCAAGCTTCGCCAGCCTCTGCGGCGTCGGCCAGCGGACGTTCCACACCCAACCGAGCTTCTCGAACAACCAGATCACCCGGGCTGAGATGTCGATCTGACCACGGAGCACGCCGTGCCGGGCTGAGGTCGGGTCGGCATGGTGCAGGTTGTGCCAGGACTCCCCAGCGGAAAGGATTGCCATCGGCCAGAAATTCGCGGACTTGTCGCGGGACTCGAACGGCCGCTTGCCGATCATGTGACAGACCGAGTTCACCGCCCAGGTGACGTGGTGCAGGAACGAGACCCGAACCAGCCCAGCCCAGAACAGCCCCGTCAGCACAGCCCACCAGGACCAGGTCACCAGCCCGCCGATGATTCCCGGCAGCACCAGCCAGATCGCGGTCCACAGCCAGAACAGCTTGCTCACCCGCACCATGGTCGGGTCGGCCAGCAGGTCTGGGACGAACCGGCGCGGGTTGGACAGGTCGCGGTTGAACAGCCAACCCATGTGGGCATGCCAGAAGCCCTTGGCCACGCTCATCGGGGAGGTACCGAACAACCATGGCGAATGCGGGTCCCCCTCCTTGTCCGAGTACGCATGATGGCGCCGGTGGTCGGCGACCCAATGCAGCAGTGGCCCCTGCATGGCGGTGCTGCCCATCACAGCCAGACCCACCCGCAACCACCGCTTCGCCTTGAACGAGCCATGGGTGAAGTACCGGTGGTACCCGACAGTCACCCCGAGCAGGCTGATGAAGTAGCTGACCACGAACAACACGACGTCCACCCAGCCCAGCCCCCACCCCCAGGCAACCGGCACCGCGATCATCAGAGCCAGCATCGGGGCGAGCACGAAGAGGTACACGAGGACCTGCGGCCCCCAGGTCCGCTGACCCGAAAGACTCGGCTCGGGACCCGTGCGTTGCTGGTCGGCGTCGGCGGTCAACGTCATCGGCCGGTGCTCCTCATGTCGACAGGCGCGGACAGCCGCCACGCCGGGGCCCTCATGCTTGCACGCGTGGTGAAACCACAGGTGGCGCTCGTGGCATACCTATCTGAACCGTAGATTATCCACCGGAGCGCGTCACGACACGCCACGTTTGTACTGGGCGTGTCTCGCGTGTCGCGCTTGCTCCGTGCGGCTCAGCCAGCGGCGATCCGTCTCCCGAATACCGGGGAGGGCTGGCTGAGGTGAGCGCAGCGGGCGTGGCACCATGTGCCTGCGGGTTGGGGCCCGCTCGTCCGCCGTAGTGTAAAGGCAGCACCTCGGATTTTGGTTCCGATGGTCCAGGTTCGAATCCTGGCGGCGGAGCGTCACGTGCCCCGTAGGATCCGAGGGTCGGGGCCGTGGAGGCACAGCCTCACACCAGGATCGGGAAGGACAGGCCGATGCTCCCAGACGGGAGCCTCACGACGGCGATCGTGCTGGCCGCCGGCGAAGGCACCCGGATGCGCTCGGCGATCCCCAAGGTCCTGCACCCGCTGGCCGGTCGGCCCCTGGTGGAGCACGCGCTGCGGGCCGCCGCCGGGCTGGCGCCCGAGCACCTCGTGGTGGTCGTCGGCCACGGTCGGGACGCGGTGACCGTCCACCTGCAGGCGGTCGCGGCCGCACTGGGACGCGAAGTGCGCGCCGCGGTGCAAGCCCAGCAGCTCGGCACCGGCCACGCGGTCGCCACCGCGTTGGACGTCCTGCCCGCAGGGCTGTCCGGAACGGTGCTGGTCAGCTACGGTGACGTGCCGTTGCTGGACACCGCCACGCTCGCTGGGCTGATCGCCGAGCACCATCGGGCCAGCAACGCGGTGACGGTGCTTTCCGCGGTGGTGGGAGACGCGACCGGCTACGGGCGGGTGCTGCGCGACGGTTCGGGCGCGGTCACCGGCATCGTCGAGCACCGGGACGCCAACACCGCGCAGCGCGCCATTTGCGAGATCAACTCTGGGGTGTTCGCCTTCGACGCCGGGGTGCTGCGCGATGCACTGGGTCGGCTAGCCCCAGCTAACAGTCAGGGCGAGCTGTACCTCACTGATGTGCTGGGCCTGGTCCGCGCCGACGGGCGCCCGGCTGGTGCGCACCTGTGCGCGGACCCGTGGTTGGTGGCCGGTGTCAATGATCGGGTGCAGCTGGCCGCGCTCGGTGCGGAGTACAACCGGCGGCTGCTGGAGCACTGGATGCGAGCCGGCGTGACCGTCGTCGATCCAGCCACGGTGTGGCTGGACGCTGACGTCGCGCTCGCCCCCGACGTCGTGCTGCATCCCGGGGTGCAGCTGCACGCCGGGACCGTGGTGGGTCACGGCGCCACGATCGGGCCGGACTCGACCCTGTCGGCGTGCACCATCGGCGCGGGCGCCACCGTGGTGCGGACTCACGGCATCGGGGCGATGGTGGCCGATGGGGCGCAGATCGGCCCGTTCGCCTACCTGCGGCCGGGCAGCCGGATCGGCGAGCGGGCCAAGGTCGGCACCTTCGTGGAGACCAAGAACGCTGAGCTGGGGCCTGGTGCGAAGGTGCCGCACCTGAGCTACGTCGGGGACGCGACCATCGGCGAGGGCAGCAACATCGGCGCAGCCACCGTGTTCGTCAACTACGACGGGGTGACCAAGCACCACAGCACCGTGGGCGCGCACGCCCGGACGGGGGCCGACAACATGTTCGTGGCCCCGGTGACCATCGGCGACGGTGCCTACACCGCGGCCGGCTCAGTGATCACAGAGGATGTACCGCCCGGGGCGCTGGCGGTAGCCCGAGGGCGTCAGCGCAACGTCGAAGGATGGGTCAGCCGGCAGCGCCCGGGAACCCCGGCCGCGGACGCAGCGAAGCTGGCCCAGCATGCGCGACCGCCCGACCGGACCTACGGTGACCAGACGCGGCAGGAGTGAGCATGACCCTTTCCACGATGTCGGCGATCCCGAAGAAGAGCCTGATGCTCTTCTCCGGGCGCTACCACCCCGAGCTGGCCGAGGAGGTGGCCAAGCATCTCGACATCGCGGTCACCCCGCAGTCGGCCTACGCCTTCGCCAACGGTGAGATCTTCGTCCGGTTCGAGGAGTCGGTTCGCGGTTGCGACGCCTTCGTCGTGCAGGCGCACGCCGCTCCGATCAACGACTCCATCATGGAACAGCTGATCATGGTGGACGCGCTCAAGCGCGCGTCGGCCAAGCGGATCACCGTCGTGATGCCGTTCTGGGGTTACAGCCGCCAGGACAAGAAACACCGCGGGCGCGAACCCATCTCCGCCCGGCTCATCGCGGACATGTTCAAGGTCGCCGGCGCGAACCGGATCATGACAGTGGACCTGCACACCGCGCAGATCCAGGGCTTCTTCGACGGACCGGTGGACCATCTGTTCGCGCTGCCGGTGCTCGCCGAGCACATCAAGAACACCTACGCCGGACGGGAGCTGGCCGTGGTGTCGCCGGACTCCGGCCGGGTGCGGCTGGCCGAGCGGTGGGCCGAGACCCTCGGTGGCACACCGCTGGCGTTCATCCACAAGACCCGTAACCCCCGCGTGCCCAACGAGGCGGTCGCCAACCGGGTGGTCGGCGACATCGAGGGTCGGCTTTGCGTGGTGATCGACGACATGATCGACACCGGCGGCACGGTGGCCGGCGCCGTGCGGGCGCTGCTCGCCGGCGGCGCGACCGACGTGGTCGTCGCCGCCACCCACGGGGTGCTGTCGGAGTCCGCCAGCCAGCGGCTGTCCACCTGCGGCGCCCGCGAGGTCATCTTCACCAACACGCTGCCCATCCCGGACCACAAGCGCTTCCCCGGGTTGACGGTGCTGTCCATCGCGCCGCTGCTGGCCCGGGCGATCCACGCGGTCTTCGATGACGGCTCGGTGACCAGTCTGTTCGACGGCATCGCCTGACCCACCCTGGTGCCGACCCGGTGAACGCGCCCCGCCTATACTCAACGCATTGCCCCGGCGAGGGAGAGCATGACGCTCTTCGTGATCGACGCGGCGTGCCGCTTTGCGCGCCCGCTCAGCGATCACGAGGCGCCGCCGACCCACCGACCTCGATCTCGCCCACGCCTCGAAGCCGCTAAGGAGCCCCATCGTGTCCGAGGTCCGTCTGGCCGCCGAGCCGCGCACCGAGTTTGGCAAAGGTGCCGCCCGCCGTACCCGACGCGCCGGCAAGATTCCCGCAGTGCTCTACGGGCACGGCAGCGATCCGCTGCATGTGGCGCTGCCCGCGCTGGAATTCGCCAGGGTGATGCGCGAGCAGGGCAGCAACGCCGTGCTCAGCATCGACCTGGACGGCCAACCGCAACTCGCGCTGACCAAGACCGTCACCGTGCACCCGATCCGGCGACACATCGAACACGTCGACCTGCTGATCATCCGGCGTGGCGAGAAGGTGGTAGTTGACGTTTACCTCGTCGTCACCGGCAACGCCGCCCCGGACACGCTGGTCACCCAGGAGCTGGTAAGCCTGCAGGTCGAAGCCGATGCGATGTCGATCCCCGACGAGATCGAGGTCTCCGTCGAGGGCGCCGCGATCGGCACCCGGGTGCTGGCCAGCGAGGTCCCGCTGCCGCCGGGGGTGGAGCTACGGACCGATCCGGAGTACCTGGTGGTCAACATCGTCGCCGCACCGACCACCGCAGACCTCGAAACCGAGACCACCGGTGAAGAACCGGCGCCGACCGGAGCTGGGGCTGCTGACGAGCAGGCCTGACGGGAGCCTTCGACCACGCCGTGACCGTTGAGGCCAGCACCGACCGGGTCGCCGGGGAACTCGCGCTGATCGTGGGTCTGGGCAATCCGGGCGCCGGCTACGCCGGCAACCGGCACAACGCCGGATTCATGGTGCTCGACGAGCTGGCCCATCGGGTAGGTGAGCGTTTCACTTCGCACAAGGCTAGGGCTGACGTGCTGGAAACGCGGCTGGCCGGGCGTCGGGTGGTGCTGGCGCGCCCGCGCTCCTTCATGAATATCTCCGGGCCGCCGGTCGCGGCGACGGCGCGATACTACAAGGTCCCACCGACCGATGTGGTGGTCGTCCACGACGACTTGGACCTCGACTACGGCGTACTGAAGCTCAAGCGCGGCGGCGGCGAGGGCGGCCACAACGGGCTCCGCTCGATCTCGGAATGTCTGGGCAGCCGGGATTACCTGCGGGTACGTTTCGGTATCGGCCGACCGCCGGGCCGGATGGACGCGGCTGATTTCGTACTGCGGGACTTCACCGCCGAGCAGCGCCGGGAGCTCGATTTTCTGGTGGACCGCTGTGCCGACGCCGTCGAGCAGCTACTCACCCAGGGCCTGGCCGCCACCCAGAACCAGGTGCATTGAGCGGTTTCCGTTGAATGCAGGCTAGGACAGGTAGTCCGCGATGCGGTCGCGGACGGCGGCGCGGCGCAACTTGCCCGAGGGGGTTTTCGGCAGGGCGGCGGGTGGCAGCACCACCACGGCGCCGGGTCGCAGCCCGATCGCATCGACCACCCGCGAGATGACCTCCTTGCGCAGGACGCGCTCAGCGTCAGCGTCGCCGGCCTGGGCGGACTCGATGGCCACCGCGAACGACTCCCGCCGGACGCCGGCATCCATCCGCACGGCCGCCACGTTGCCCGGCCGGACCCCGTCGACCAGCCCGGCGGCGCGCTCGATGTCGAGGGGATAGATGTTGCGCCCGCCCATGATGATGACGTCCTTGCGCCGCCCGCAGACCACCACCTCACCCTCGATGAGGTAACCCTCGTCGCCGGTGTCCAACCACCCGTCGAGATCCTGGGTGGGCAGCGGTCCGGCCGTGGTCAGGTACTGGCGGGTCACCGACTCGCCCCGCAGTTGGAGCCGGCCGATCTCGCGCTCACCGAGCGGGCGATCATCGTCGGCGAGCACCTGCACTTCGATCCCGGGCAACGGCGGGCCCAACCGGGGGAAGGCCCGGACGTCGCGGTCCGATGGCTCGGCCACGACGGCGCTCCGTCCGGTCTCCAGAGCGTCGGCAGCTACGGTGTCCACCTGCATGCCGATCCCCAGTGGGGCGAACGAGACCGCGAGAGTGGCCTCGGCCATCCCGTAGGCGCACACCATGCAGGTTTCCGGCAGACCGAACCGCGCTCCAGCGCTGGTGAAGGCCCGTACCGCCGCCGGTTCGATGGGTTCGGCACCGTTGAGTGCGAAACGCAGGCTGGACAGGTCGAAATGTTCGTCGCTGCTGGCCAGTCGCCGAGCCAGCAAGGCGTAGCCGAAGTTCGGCGAAGCGGTGATCGTGCCGCGGTACTTGCTGATCAGCTCGGCCCATAGCAGCGGGCGAGACATGAAGTCCGTCGGAGTGACCTTTACGAGCTCCAAGCCCAGCGCCATCGGAACGGTGAGGAGCCCGACCATCCCCATGTCGTGGAACAGCGGCAGCCAGGACACCATCACATCGTTGACCGGGTCGAGTGCCCCAGCTTGAGCCATCGCGGTCATGTTGGCGTAGAGGTTGCCGTGGGTGATCCGGACAGCCTTGGGTTCGGCGCTGGAACCCGACGTGAGCTGGAGCAGCGCGGTGTCGTCCTCGCCCACCGGCACCGGCGCGCTGAGCGGTCGGACGGCCGGATCGTCGAGGTCGGCGAGCATCAGGTAGCTGATCCCGCGCTGGTCCAGCAGCGGGGCGAGCTGGTCGAAGGGCGGCCCGAGCAGCACCAGCTTGGCGTCGATCATGCCGAGCACCCTGATGGTGTCCGCCGCCCAACTCGCTAGATCGGCCCGGTGGGTGGGTTGGTGCAGCATGGTCACGCTGCCACCGGCCAGCCAGACACCCTGCACCGCCGGCGCGATCAGCGCGGGGTCACCGGCCAGCACCGCCACCGCGTCACCGTGTTGCACACCGGGTGCGGCGGTGCCCATCAGATACCCGGCGGCGCACAGGGCCTTGTGGTGGACTTCCGTCCAGGTGACACGGCGCGGCTGGGTGGGCTCGCCGGTGGTCATGCCACGGTCCGACCGGGACGGTGAATCCGGTGCGCAGCGTGCCACCAGAGTGTCCAGAAACCTGCTCACAAACGGCCACCTTACGGCTGTGCTGGGCAAACACGACTCGATGGTCATCAACCGGCGGCGTCGGCGACTTCCAGCCAACGGGTCTCCAGATCGTTCTTCGCAGCGAGTACCACGCGCAGTTCACCGTCGAGCTCCCGGAATGCCACGGGATCGGCGGCCTGCTGGGTGATCTGTTGTTGGAGCTGCGCTTCCCGCCCAGCCAAGCGCTCCAACTGCCGTTCCAGCCGGGCCAGCTCCTTGCGGGCGGCCCGCAGCTGCGCGGCTTCCTTGGGCGCCCCCGCAGGTGCCCCGAAAGACGGTAGCTCGGCGCTATCGGCCGGGGCGCTATCGCATCGAGCCAGGTATTCCTCGATGCCGCCGGGCAGGTCAGTGATCCGCCCATCACCGAGCAGCGCCACCACGGTGTCACAGACCCGATCGACGAAGTAGCGATCGTGCGACACGACGACCAACGAACCCGGCCAACCGTCGAGCAGATCCTCCAGCTGCTGCAACGTGTCGATGTCCAGGTCGTTGGTGGGCTCGTCGAGCAGCAACACGTTCGGCTCGGCCATCAACAGCCGGGTCAGCTGCAGCCGCCGCCGCTCCCCGCCGGACAGATCCGCCACCGCCGTCCACTGCCGCGATGCGGGGAACCCGAGCCGCTCGGCCAGCTGCGATGCGGACAGCTCCCGGCGGCCTAACGTGACGCGGGAGGCGACCTCCTCCACCGCCTCCAGCACCCGCAGCGACTCGGGTAGGTCCTCCAGTTCCTGATGTAAGTGCCCGAGGAACACCGTCTGGCCCTGCACGCGACGACCGAAGCGACCTTCATCGGGTGCCAGCTCCCCGGCCAGCAGTCGCAGCAACGTCGTCTTGCCCGATCCGTTGATCCCGACCAGGCCGATGCGCTCCCCCGGGCCGATCCGCCACGTCTCGGTGTCCAGCAGCCGCCGGCCGGCGATCGTCACCGTGACGTCCTCGAGCTCCAGCACGGTGCGGCCCAGCCGGCGCCTCGCGAAGGCGAGCAGCTCGACGTTGTCCCGCGGCGGGGGGACATCGGCGATGAGCGCCTCGGCAGCCTCGATGCGGTATCGCGGTTTGGAGCTGCGCGCCGGCGGCCCGCGGCGCAGCCACGCGAGCTCTTTGCGGGCCAGGTTGCGCCGCCGGTCTTCGGCCGCGCCGGCCAGCCGGAGTCGCTCGGCCCGGGCGTAAACCCAGTCAGCGTAGCCGCCGTCGTAGCCGTCCACCCGGCCCTCGGTGACTTCCCAGGTACGGGTGCACACGGTATCGAGGAACCACCGGTCGTGGGTCACCACCACCACCGCGCACCGCCGCGCCAGCAGGTGCTCGGCGAGCCACCGCACCCCCTCGACGTCGAGGTGGTTGGTCGGCTCGTCGAGCATCACCAGGTCGAGCTCGGGCACCAGCGCGGCGGCCAGCGCTACCCGGCGCCGTTCCCCACCGGAGAGCCCGGTGACCGGCCGGTCCAGTCCCAGTGCCGTGATCCCCAGCCCGTCAAGGATTCCGCGCACCCGGGGATCGGCGGCCCACTCGTACTCGGAGGTGACACCGAGCGGATCCAGCACCGCGTGGCGCACGCTGGCCAGCTCGGGCAGTTCGATCCGCTGGGTCAGCACCGCGGCGCGCAGACCTCTGTTCTGGCTGACGCGACCGGTGTCCGGCGCCTCAACCCCGGCAAGCACCTCGAGCAACGTGGTCTTACCACCACCGTTGAGTCCCACGACGCCGATCCGATCGCCCTCGTCAACTCCGAGCGACACACCGGATAGCAACGGGCGGACCCCGTAGGACTTCGAGACAGCCTCCAGGTTGACCAGGTTGGCCATCAGGCGTGCGCCATCGGTTCGTTAGGCGGCCCAGGGTTGGGTGGCACTGGGCGCGGATCCTCCACGATCCGGGCACCGGGCACCGGGCCGCTGGCTACCCGGACAGTGCGGCACACGCCGGCACCGGCCAGCTCGGCGGCGACCCGGACCGCGGCGTCGCCGTCGGTGCACAGGAACGCACAGGTCGGCCCGGATCCCGACACGATGCCGGCCAGCGCCCCGGCGTCGACCCCGGCGCGCAGCGTGCGGCGCAGTGTCGGGCGCAGTGACACCGCGGCGGCCTGCAGATCGTTGCCGAGCAGCAACGCGAGCCGTCGAGGGTCCCCCGACGCCAGCGCCTCCAGCAGCGGTTCGACGTCGCCGAGCCGCTGTAGCGACTGGGGCGCACCGTGGCGCAGCCGATCCAACTCCCGGTAGACCTCCGGTGTGGACAGGCCGCGGTGATCCAGCGCGATCACCCAATAAAAGGTGTGCCGCGCCAGCACCGGCACCAAGGACTCACCGCGCCCGGTGCCCATCGCGGTGCCACCGCACAACGCGAACGGCACATCGCTACCCAGTTCAGCGGCCAGTCCGGTCAGCTCTTCACGACTGATGTCCAGCCGCCACAGCCCGGCCAGGGCGACCAGGGTGCCCGCCGCGTCGGCGCTGCCGCCGGCCATGCCGCCGGCGACCGGGATGGCTTTGCGCAGGACCACCCGCACCGCAGGCCGGCGTCCGACGCGCTCGGCGAGCAGCAGGGCCGCGCGCCACGCCAGGTTGCGGTCGTCGGTGGGCACCGTCGCGGCGCCCTCGCCGTATACCTGCACGCCGGGCTCGTCAGTGGCCGCGACGGTCACCTCGTCGAGCATCGACAGCGCCTGAAACACGCTGGTCAGCTCATGGTAGCCGTCGCCGCACAGGCCACCGACGGCCAGATGCAGGTTCACCTTGGCCGGGACGCGCACGGTAACCGGTTGCGGCACCACAGCGAGCACCCCCCCAGGATACGGGGCGCCTATGGACAACCCGTGAGTGGCAATGCGAGCTATTGCCTCTCACGGGCGATTTTCGCGAAATCGCTGACGGTGAGCTGCTCGCCGCGGGCGCTGGGATCCACCCCGGCCGCCCGGAGCACTTGCTCGGCGGAGGCCGCCGAACCCGCCCAGCCGGCCAAGGCGGCCCGCAACGTCTTGCGGCGCTGCGCGAACGCGGCGTCCACCAGCGCAAAGACCTGTTGCCTGGGCACTGTTGAGGGCGGCGGGCGGCTGGTGAGGGCGACCAGGCCGGAGTCCACATTGGGCACCGGCCAGAACACCGCGCGGGGCACCGGGCCGGCGCGGCGGACGTCGGCGTACCAGGCCGCCTTGACGCTGGGTGCGCCGTAGCATCGGCTACCCGGCGGGGCGGCCAGCCGGTCAGCCACCTCAGCCTGCACCATCACCAACCCACGGCGCAGGCTCGGGAGCTCGGCCAGCAGATGCAGCAGCACAGGAACACCGACGTTGTAGGGCAGGTTCGCGACCAGCGCGGTGGGTTCCAGACCCCCGGCCGCCTCGACGATCTCCGCCCGCCGTACCCGCAGCGCGTCGGCTGTCAGTACCCGCAGCGCACTGGCACGATCCTGGGCACGGTCAGCCACCGTGGCGGGCAACGCGCCGGCCAGCAGTGGATCCACCTCCACGGCCAGCACCCGGTCCACCGCGCCGAGCAACGCCAGCGTCAGGGAGCCCAGCCCGGGCCCGACTTCCAGCACGACGTCGTCGGGGGTCAGGTCGGCCGCCGCCACGATCCGGCGCACCGTGTTGGCGTCATGTACGAAGTTCTGCCCAAGCCGCTTGGTGGGTCGCACCCCGACCCGCTCAGCCAAGGCTCGCAGCTCAGCCGGCCCGAGCAACCCCGTCTCCATGACGGGCGAGACTAGGCCAAGCCGGCCTGGGCTGAGCAGGTTGGCCAGGCGTGGTAGTTGCCACGGGCGTTGCGGACCCGCTGGGCGACCTCGATCTGCTCCTCGCGGCTTGCCTGGTTCGGATAGGGGGCGTACTGGTTACCGCCGTTGGCGCTCCAGGTGGCCTTGTCGAACTGCAGGCCGCCGTAGTAACCATTGCCCGAGTTGGCAGCCCAGTTGCCGCCGGACTCGCATCGGGCCAGCTGGTCCCAGACGGTGGCCCCACTGGCGGTGGTCCCGGTGGACCGGTGCGCGGATCCCTTCGCGCCAACCCGGATCCGGGCCGGCCGTGCTGGAGTGACCTCCTGGGCGGCGAGCTGCCTGCGGTCGGCTTCTTGACCATTGGCCAAGGTGACCCGGAACGTGACGATCTGCTCGCCCGGGACGCCGGGATCCTCGACGACCTCACTGCCGATCGGTAGCGCGGGATCTTTGATTTTCTTGACCGGAGGCGCGACGAGTTGCTTGTAAGTCCGTTCCTCGGTGAGCACCCGAGTCACCTGCACTGTCATTCCGGGCAGCACCGGCGAGTTGCGGGCCGGGTTTACCACGTCGTGGTCCTGCAACGGCACGCCGTGCTGGGTGAGCAGATCACCGACCGACAGCGCGGTGGACTGGATCTCCTTCGGTGGCAGGCCGCCGTCGAGCAGGGTGATCGGTTTGGCGTTGCGCACCACCAGGGCCATGCCCTCCAGCGGGATGCGCCGGGACCGATCAGCCGACAGCTCCATGCCCGGGGCGCTCATCCCCACCTGCTGCAGCGCGGTGTCGACGGTCAGCGCGGTGGTCCAGACCTCATGCTGGGCACCATCGACGGTCAGCGCGAGGGGTCGAGCCCGCTTGAGCACGATCCGGCTGCCGTCTGCGACGGCGCTGTTCGCCGTGGGGGCCAGCGCGTCCTGCTCATCGACCCGCAGTCCCGCGGATTCCAGCGCCCCCGCGACCGAGGACGCGAAGGTGTGGATGGTCCGCTGCTCACCGTCCACTGTGACGGTGATGGCCTTGTCCATGGTGAGAGCCGCGGCAGTACCGGTTGTCAACGCCAGCATGGTTGCTACCAGGGTGCCTCTGACGAACGTACGAGTGGTCACCAATGTCCAGTCGTCGCAGTTCCGGGCAGGGGAAGCACGAGAACAGCCGGAACCGCACGCCTACCTCGACCGAGCAGGTAGACTCATCCCGACGGGCCTGACAGCGACCCACGTCCCCGTGCCGGAACTACCCCATCCCGGCTGACAGTGACGGAACGGTAACGGTTCGTAGCCGAGTGCGCAAACATCTGTCGGGAAGTGTCGCCGATTGAACGCTCAGGAACGCCCAGCGGTATCGGTCGCACCGAACTGATTTTTGGTAGCTGGGTGCCCGAATCCGAAGACGCGTTCGGCGTTAGCGCAGCTTGACGCCGCCAGCTCCGCCACTTCCTGGCCGCGCAGCGCGGCGAGGTCCCGGACGGTGTAGGGCAGGTTGACCGGCTCGTTGGGCTTTCCCCGGTGCGGATGCGGGGTGAGGAACGGCGCGTCGGTTTCCACCAGCAGCTGCCCGTCCGGGACCAGCACCGCTGCCTCGCGTAACGTGCGGGCGTTGCGGAAAGTCACCGTGCCGGAGAAAGAAAGGACATAACCGGCGTCCACGCAGATCTGTGCCATTGCGGCATCTCCGGAGAAGCAGTGGAAGATGACGGTCTGTGGTGGCCCTTCTTGCTCGAGCACCGCCAGGACGTCGCCGTGGGCGTCCCGATCGTGGATCATCAGCGGTTTGCCGAGCCGCTTGGCGAGGTCGATGTGCCAGCGGTAAGCCTCTTGTTGCGCCTCGGGCGGCGAGCAGCGCGGGTCGCGTTGCGTCCAGTAGTAGTCCAGGCCGGTCTCCCCCACGGCCACCACCCGAGGGTGCCGCGCGAGCTGCTCGAGCTCGGCGCGGTCGGCGTCGGTCATCGTCGCGGTGCGGGTCGGGTGCAGCGCCACCGCCGCGAAAACTCGATCGTCCCAGCCCGACGCCTGCACCACCCAGCGCGCCGAGGCCATGTCATCAGCCACCGTCACCACCGCGGCGACCCCCACCGCCGCCGCCCGGTCCAGCGCCTCCCGAACCCCCGCGGGGTCAGTCGCGCCGCAGGCATCCAGATGCGTATGCGCGTCGACCACCGTCGCGGGCAACGCCTGCGGAGGTGGCGGCAAGCCGCTCGTGAGTGGCATCAAGTGCTATAACACTGTTTGGCACTCACGACTGGATGGGGGCCCAGGTGGGGCCGGTGTCGCCGAAGGTGGGGTCTAGTTTGGTGAACAGGGGGGTGGGCTTGGACAGTGGGCGGCCTGGCTGGATCGGGACGCTGAACCAGCGCGCCTGTTCCGCGGCGTAGTCCCCGGTGATTACCGGGTAGTCCGGTCCGGAACCCTCGACGATCTCGCTGACCGTCCGGATCTGCGGCTGGGCTGACCACACGCCGGTGCCCCCGAGCTGCTCGTGCACCTGCTGGGCAGCATGCGGCAGGAACGGGGTGAGCAGTGTGTTGGCGTCGGAGACGACCTGCAGGGCGGTGTGCAGGATGGTGTCCCGACGCTGCGGATCGTCGGCGCGCTTCCACGGTTCCTGCTCGGACAGGTACTTGTTCGCCGCGCTCACTACTCGCATCGCCTCGCTGATCGCGGCCTTGACCCGGTTGCGCTCCAGCAGCCCCCCGACGGTGTCGAAGGCCGCCCGCGAGGTGGCCAGCAGTTCGGAATCGGCGTCCTGCAGCACGGCTGGCGTCGGGACCGCGCCGACGTTGCGGTGGGCCATCGCGATGGAGCGGTTGACCAGGTTGCCCCACTCGTTGGCCAGCTCGAAGTTGGTCCGGCGGACGAACTCGTCCCAGGTGAAATCGGTGTCCTGGGTCTCGGGGCCGGCCACCGAGATGAAGTAACGCAACGTGTCCGCACCGAATTCGCGCAGGAAGTCTCCGACGTAGATCACTGTGCCGCGTGAGGTGGAGAACTTCGAGCCGCTCATGGTGAGGAACTCGCTGGAGACCACCTCGGTGGGCAGGTTCAGCGTCCCGAACGGACCAGGCTCACCACCGCGATCCCCTACCCCGTTCTGGCCGAGGAGCATGGCGGGCCAGATCTGGGAGTGGAAGGTGATGTTGTCCTTGCCCATGAAGTAGTACGAGCGGGCGTCCGGGTCGCACCACCAGGCCTGCCACGCGTCGGGTTCACCCGAGCGCACCGCCCACTCCACCGACGCCGACAGGTACCCGATCACAGCGTCGAACCAGACGTAGAACCGCTTCATCGGGGCGTCGCGCCAGCCGTCCAGCGGGACCCGCACACCCCAGTCGAGATCGCGGGTGATCGGGCGCGGGCGCAGATCGTCGAGCAGGTTCAGAGAGAACTTCAGCACATTGGGTCGCCACTCGGTGCGGGTGGACAGCCATCCACCGAGCGCCTTGGTGAACGCCGGCAGGTCGAGGAACAGATGCTCGGTCTGCACGAACTTCGGGGTCTCGCCATTGATCCGGGACCGTGGTTTGATCAGGTCGGCCGGGTCGAGCTGGTTGCCGCAGTTGTCGCATTGGTCGCCGCGTGCGCTGTCGTAGCCGCAGATCGGGCAGGTGCCCTCGATATAGCGGTCAGGCAAGGTCCGACCCGTCGACGGGCTGATCGCGCCCAGCGCGCTGCGCGAGAGCACGTAGCCGTTGCGATGCAACGCCAAGAACAGCTCCTGCACCACCCTGTGGTGGTTGGCGGTGGTGGTTCGGGTGAACAGGTCGTACGACAGGCCCAGACCCTGCAGGTCTCCCACGATCATCCGGTTGTACTTGTCAGCGAGCTCGCGGGGCGTGACCCCCTCGGCGTCGGCCTGTACCTGGATCGGAGTGCCGTTCTCATCGGTTCCCGAGATCATGAGCACCCGGTTGCCGGCCATCCGCTGGTAGCGCGCGAAGATGTCCGACGGGACACCGAAACCCGAGACGTGGCCGATGTGCCGAGGTCCGTTGGCGTAGGGCCAGGCCACGGCGGTGAGCACGGGTGCATTCATGGCGCTTAGCGTATGGGGCCGCCACAACGTGGTTTACCGAGGCCGCCCTACGCGCGGGGCGAGTTCAGACGTCGGCGCCGCCGTCGTGCCGACTGATCCGGTAGATCATTAGTTTCCTGCAGCGGCGTTCCAGTCGAGGAGCTGGACGATGACCCCGTTGGGATCGCGGACCTGGAAGGCGCGCTCGCCCCATTCCTCCTCGGTCAGCGGCATGGTGATGGCCACGCCCTCGTCTTCCAACCGGGTCAGTTCCGTTTCGAGGTCGTCGACGACGAAGGCGAGGATGACGCCGCGAGCATGGTCGTCGCGCTGGTCTGCGGGCAGCGTGTGCAGGCCACGTCGCAGGAACACCACGTTCATCCCCGCGTCCGGCCGGCGAAGCGAAGCGAACCCGTCGGCCGCCATCTCCTCGTGGAAGCCGAAGTGCTTGACCAGGAAAGAACTGGACGCTGCGACGTCATCGACGTTCAGTGACACGGCCGACGATGTGATATTCACGGGCACTCCTTCGACGGTGATAGCGAACTCTTTCATCGTACGCTGTACTGAATTAGGGCGAGAGGATGTTCCGGTGGCCTCTGAACGCAGTAGCGCCGGCGATCCGGCTCGGACCCTCCACCTGTTGTGGCACAGTTCCGCCGCGGCGTCGCGACGCGGTCCGCAGCGGGGATTGGACGTCGACGCGGTGGTGGCTGCGGCGACGGACCTGGCCGACCGCGAAGGGCTGGAGGGGGTCACGATGCGCCGGGTCGCCCAAGCGCTCGGGGTCGGCGCGATGACCCTCTATACCTACATACCGGGCAAGGCCGAGCTGCTGGACCTCATGCTCGACTCCGCCTACGCCCGGATGCCCCGCGCGAACACCGCCGGACAGCCCTGGCGGCAGCGGCTGATCACCATCGCGGAAGAGAACCGAGCGCTGTTCGACGTCCATCCGTGGTCAGCGACCGTGTCTACCCTGAGGCCACCGCTGGGCCCAGGGCTGATCGGCAAGTACGAACACGAGCTCTCGGCGCTGGAAGGTCTCGGCCTCGACGACGTCGAGATGGACGATTGCCTCACCCACCTGCTGACCTTCGTGCAGGCCTCCGCCGGTGCCGTCGCCGACGCCCGCGCCGCCCGTGCCATGGACGACGAGCAGTGGTGGGCCGCCAACGCTCCCCTGCTCGCCCGGGTACTCGACGAGCGGACCTATCCGCTCGCCACCCGCGTCGGCACCGCGGCCGGTGCCGCGCACCGCAGCGCCCACGACCCCGCACACGCCTACGATTTCGGTTTGCACTGCGTCCTCGACGGGCTCGCAACCCTCATCGACAGCCGCCAGGTGCCGACTCCCGCCGATACCCAAGATCGTCGAAAGTGAGTCGTGACCGTGCAGATGTGCACAGCTGTGGCTCACTTTCGACGATCAAGATTCTGCGGCCCAGCGGTAGGGACCGAAGCTCCGCAGAAACAGGAGCACCATCAAAGCGGCACAATATAGATTGCCCTCTATATAGTTCCGTGTGAAAATAGATATATGTCGAAGCAATCGGGGCAGCTGCCGGTGGTGGAGTTGCCGGAGTGTTGTTCGCCGCTGGTCGCCGAACCGTTGACTGGAGAGCAGGCGGCCGAGTTGTCGCGGGTGTTCAAGGCGCTGGCGGATCCGGTGCGACTGCGGTTGCTGTCGCTGATCGCGTCCCACGCCGGCGGGGAGGCTTGCGTGTGTGATCTGACCGGGGCGTTCGAGTTGACCGGCCCGACGATCTCGCACCATCTGAAGGTGCTGCGCGAGACCGGGCTGATCGCCGGGCAGCGGCGTGGCACCTGGATCTACTACCGGGTGCACCCCGAAGTTTTGGCCCGGCTCTCCGCGGTGTTGGTTCCTGGTGGGACCTCCGAAACGACGGGGGTGACGGCGTGACAGCCACCGAAACGTCGACCATGGGCGCGGGCGCGCCGGCCGGGGTCGTGCGCAGGCTGTCGATGCTGGATCGATTTCTGCCGGTGTGGATCCTGGCCGCAATGGCACTGGGCCTGGCCGCCGGCTGGCTGGTCCCCGGCCTGGGCGCGGCCCTGGATGCGGTGCAGGTCGCCGGGATCTCGCTACCGATCGCCATCGGGCTGCTGGCGATGATGTATCCCGTGCTGGCCAAGGTCCGCTACGACCGCCTCGACACCGTCACCCGGGATCGGCGGCTGCTGGTGCCCTCGCTGCTGCTCAACTGGGTCCTGGGCCCGGCGTTGATGTTCAGCCTGGCCTGGGTGTTTCTGCCGGATCTGCCCGCCTACCGCACCGGTCTGATCATCGTCGGGCTGGCGCGGTGCATCGCCATGGTCATCATCTGGAACGATCTGGCCGGCGGTGACCGGGAAGCCGCCGCCGTGCTGGTCGCGCTGAACTCGGTGTTCCAGGTGCTCGCCTTCGCCGGCCTCGGCTGGTTCTACCTGTTCGCCCTCCCCGGCTGGCTCGGCCTGGCCACCGCCCCGCTGGACGTGTCCACCTGGACGATCGCCCGCTCGGTGCTGGTGTTCCTCGGCATCCCGCTACTGGCCGGCTACCTGTCCCGCCGCCTCGGCGAGCGCGCGAAGGGCCGCGACTGGTACGAGACCCGGTTCCTGCCCAAGGTCGGCCCGGTGGCGCTCTACGGGCTGCTGTTCACCATCGTGATCCTGTTCGCCCTGCAGGGCGGGGGGGTCACCAGCCACCCGCTGGACGTCGCCCGCATCGCGCTGCCCCTGCTCGCCTACTTCGCGATCATGTGGACCGGCTCCTTTGCCGTAGGCAAGGCCGTCGGGTTGAACTACGAGCGCACGACCACCCTGGCGTTCACCGCCGCCGGTAACAACTTCGAGCTGGCCATCGCCGTGGCCATCGCCACCTTCGGAGCCACCAGTGGGCAGGCACTGGCCGGGGTCGTCGGCCCGCTGATCGAGGTGCCAGCGCTGGTCGCGCTGGTCTACATCTCCCTCGCCGCCCGACGCCGCGTGTTCGCACGCGAGCGATCCGTCGCCGAGCGAGAGACGTAGCCGATCCCGAGGAGCCATCGTGACCACCACCACCCCCGAGGTGCTGTTTGTCTGTGTGCACAACGCCGGGCGCTCCCAGATGGCCGCCGCCCTGCTCGACCACCACGCCGCCGGCACGGTCACCGTCCGGTCCGCCGGCTCCGCCCCGGCCGAGGAGATCAACCGGGCAGTGGTCAAGGCGATGATCGAGATTGGCATCGACATCGCCCGGGAGCTCCCCAAGCCGCTGACCGACGACCTGGCGCAGGCCGCCGACGTGGTCATCACCATGGGCTGCGGTGACGCGTGCCCGATCTACCCCGGCAAGCGCTACCTGAACTGGGACCTGCCCGATCCCGCCGGCAAGAACATCGAGGAGATACGCCCGATCCGCGATGAGATCGACCACCGCGTCCGGGGGCTGCTGGAGCAACTCGTTGCTGCGACGAGTGAGCAGGCCGACGGACTGCGGGAGTTGGTCCGCGAACGCTACGCCGCGGCTGCGACCATGGCCGCCGCCGGAGCGCCGCCGAGCTGTTGTGACAGCACCGGCCGAGCCGTGGACGTGGGCGAAGGCTTCGGCGCGGACCTCTATGGCGAGGCGGAGCGCGGCGAGCTACCCGCCCAAGCCGTCGCTGCCAGCCTGGGTTGCTGCAACCCCCTTGCCGTCGCCGAGCTAACCGATGGGGAGACCGTGCTCGACCTTGGCTCCGGTGGCGGCATCGACGTGCTGCTCTCCGCCCGCAGGGTCGGTCCCAGCGGCAAAGCCTACGGCCTGGACATGACCATCGAGATGGTCCAGTTGGCCCGGGCCAACGCCGCGCGGGCCGGCGTGACCAACGTCGAGTTCCTGCAGGGGACGATCGAGGCGGTGCCGCTGCCGGACACCTCGGTAGACGTGATCATCTCCAACTGTGTGATCAACCTCTCCACCGACAAGGCCACGGTGTTCGCCGAAGCCTTCCGGGTGCTGCGCCCGGGCGGCCGCCTCGGTGTCTCCGACGTCGTCGCCGAGGACGACCTCACCGCGGCTCAGCGGGCCGAACGGGGCAGTTATGTCGGCTGCATCGCCGGCGCTTGCTCGACGCGCGAGTACCGCGACGGTCTCACCGCCGCCGGGTTCATCGACATCACCATCACCTTGACCCACCCGGTAGCCAAAGGCATGCACTCGGCGATCATCAGGGCCACCAAGGCCGCCGCAGCGCAGGTTTCCTGGAGTTGGCAACCGGCCACCGACTCCTTGACTGGCCGCTCGTGCCCGAGTGAGGATAGTTGAACGCAACTTTCGCAACCAGAGGGAACGGGTACCCACCATGCGTTTAACGCTCATAGGTAAGGACCCGGACTCCAACCCGACCGGCGCGCCTACGGTGTATCGGACGGATCGGGCCTCCTGGGTCGTGCAGGGTTGGGCGGTCACCGACCCAGAAGCGTTCGCTCAGATGGACATCCCCGATGGCGAGGGGTACGTGGAAATCCCAGACAGGATGGCCCAGTTCTTCAGACAGGCAGACCGTGACGTCGATAACGGATGACGAGTTCGACAGTCTTCTGTCTCGCTTTGAACGCGACGCTATCCACTTAGAAGCCCGCGACGCGTACGGGACGGCGACGGAACTGCCTCACATGGCTAAATGGGAAACCGGGGAGCCGGATGACCTGGGATGGTTACAGAGCTGGTACGCCACACTGCGCGAGCATGTCAAGGCTGGGAAGTCCGTGCGTCGCGCTCGGATTGTCTCCGAACCGCTCAGTGATTACCAGCGCTGGTCCTACAGCATCGCCTCACCGATGGTTGAGGCAGGTGAAGACATCCGGTGGGTTCCCGTCGACTGGTGTCATCGGTGGCCCTTCCTGGGAATGACTTCTATCTTTTCGATGACCACCTGATCGTCTTCCTGATCTACGTGGGGAGTGGTTTGACCACGGACAAGATTATGTCCATCGATCCCGCCGACATTCGACTCTGCCGGTCGGCCTTCCAGGCTGTGTGGAAGCTGTCGATCGCCCACAGTGATTACCAGCCCGTCTAGCTCTGCCAAGCAGGAGAAGGAGGCGCTTGGCGTCCGCCTAAGTGAGTTGCGGAAGGATGCCGGCCTCACAGCGAGGGCGCTGGCCGCAGCGACAGGTCAGCACTACACGCGCGTGAGCAAAATCGAGCACGGAGTGCAGGCGCCATCCGATAGGGACATTCGCGATTGGTGTCGTGCCTGCGGTGCGGATGACCAACTACCCGATCTGCTGGCGACCCTGCGCGCCATTGAGTCGGCCTATCTGGAATTTCGGCGTCAAAGCCGCGCCGGAATGAAGCGAGTACTCGGCGCCCACACATTCGCCCTGTATGAACGCACGAAACTGTTTCGCATATATGAGCACAACGTGATACCCGGCCTGTTTCAAACCGCCGAATACTGCTCAGCCATGCTGTCCTTCTGGACCAGGTTTCTCGGTGCACCAAACGACCTGGAAGAAGCAGTTGCCACCCGCATGGAGCGTCAACGAGTGATCTACCACGGCGGCAAGCGGTTTATTGTGGTGCTCGAAGAGCAGGCGTTACGTACCTGGTTTGGCGCGGCCGAAACCCAAGCCGGCCAGTTGGATCGCCTACTCGCCCTGACGTCACTACCGAACGTCTCGCTAGGCATCGTGCCCATGATGACCGAACGGATTGCGGTTGGTTCCACCGGATTTTGGATCTTCGATGACGCGTTGGTTGCCTTGGAAACACCCACGGCAAGCATCGAGGTCAACCGGCCGCAAGAATTAGAGCTATACGTCCAAATGTTCGAGGCACTGAAGACCCCGGCCGTATACGGACGCGCCGCGAGAGACCTCATCACCAAGGCCATCGACGAACTGGGCTAGCGCGCGGCGGGCACCCCACGGGGAGGTTTTCGCAACCTTTCGCAACATCCTTCCAGGGCGGCCAACCGTAGCCCTAGCGTTCCCAACCATGACCAGCAGCAACCGCAAGGTGATCCACGCTACCTGTGCGCTGCACCGCGGCCCGGCGGGTTTCACCAACGTTGTCGTGAGCAAGCGCGATGGGACGATCGAGTTCGACCCGCACGTCACCGGCTCCTGCGTGCTGACGCTGGCCGAGGATGAGGCCATCGCCCTTCGCGACGCGCTGACGCAGTGGCTCGGATGAACCGCTGGGTGCACCTCACTCGCCTGCCCACCGCCGCGGCCGCCCAGTGCGATCTCAAGCCGCCAGATCGTCCGCACCACCTCCTTCGGCACTAGCTGCCACGGCGCTACATCGGTCGGGTCCTCGGATCCACACGGAGACCGTTACGGGCACCAGTGGCGACTTAGCCATCGCGTGCGGGCGTGGCCACCGAGGTCAGCGACGTGGGCGTTGCCCATCACGATGTTGAGGGGCGGCGATCTGAAGGGTACCGCCACATTCGCCTGACTGCCCCGCGAGCGGAATGGAATCAAGCATTTCTCCGGACGTGCCACGCCGGGCAACTTTGCCCAGAAGTTGCCCGGCGTGGCACGTGTGCACACTGCAATACCCCTCCCCGAGCGACCTGCCGACGCCTACAGCGCAGGGGTCAGTCGCTGAGGTGGCGCCAGAGGAACTCGTAGTCCAGGGCAGACATGAAGGCCGCCTGCTCGTTGTCCGCCGCGCCGCCGTGGCCGCCCTCGATGTTCTCGTAGTAGGTGACCGGCAGGCCGTACTCGCGCATTCGGGCCACCAGCTTGCGGGCATGGCCGGGATGCACGCGGTCGTCACGGGTGGAGGTCGTGAGCAGAATCGGCGGGTAGCGGCCGTCGGCGCGCAACTGGTGGTACGGGGAGAAGGGCAGTAAGTGCTCGCGGTCAGCCGGGTCGTCGGGATCGCCGTACTCGGCGATCCAGGACGCGCCGGCCGGCAGCAGGTGGTAGCGCAGCATGTCGAGCAGCGGGACCGCGGCGACGATGGCACCGAACAGTTCCGGGTACCGGGTGAGCATCACCCCCATGAGCAGCCCACCGTTGCTGCCGCCCTGGGCACCGAGGCGGGCCGGTGTGGTGAGGCCGCGGGTGACCAGATCTCCGGCCACCGCGGCGAAGTCCTCGTAAACCAGGTGGCGGTCGCCCTTGAGCGCTGCTGAATGCCAGCGCGGGCCGTACTCGCCGCCGCCGCGGATGTTGGCGACGACGTAGCAGCCGCCCCGCGCCAGCCAGGCCCGACCCAGGCCACCGCGGTAGCCGGGTTGCAGGGAGATTTCGAAGCCGCCGTAGCCGTACAGCAGGGTGGGCCAGCCGCCGGGCGGCGCTGCCGCGTCGGGAGCCACCACGAAGTACGGGATCTCGGTGCCGTCGTCGGAGACCGCGAAGTGCTGGTGCACTGCGAGGCCGGCACCGTCGAAGAAGGCCGGTTCCCGCTTGAGTACCTCGGCCGGACCGGCACCCACCGCGCCGATCGTTCCGACGGCCAGCGTGGATGGAGTCAGGAAACCGTCGGCGTCGAGCAGGTACTCGTCGTCGGTGTGTGAGTCGGTGCCTCCCGCGCTCACGCTGCACAGCGGCGGCGTGCCGGTCAGCGGCATGGCGCGCCAGTCGTCGGCCGGTGTCAGCACCGAGAGGTGGCTGACCACGTCGCGCATCACGTCGAGGATCAGGTGGTGGCGGGTCCAGCTGTAACCGGCCAGCGAGGTGCGCTCATCAGGGGTGAACAGCACCCGCAGCTCACCCGGGCCGCGAGTCATGAACTCGTCGAAGTCGGTTACTAGCAGGCAGCCCGCCGGGTACGTCTGGCCGACCGTCCAAGCGCTGCGCAGCTCGATCAGCAGCCACTGCCGGTGGACGCCGATGAGCGCATCCTCGGGCACCTCGACGCGGCGCAGCCGCTGCCCGCAACGCTGATACCGCTCGCAGCGGTAGAAATCCAGCGCCCGCCGGACGAAGTCGCGCTCGAAACCCTCGGTATGGTCACGGTAGGCGGACACGCTGATGTCGTCGGGCTCGCCCTCGTACACCAGGTCGGCCTCGGCCAATGGCGTGCCGCGCCGCCATTGCCGGACGGTACGCGGATATCCGCTGGTAGTGAGCGTTCCCGGGCCGAAGTCGGTGGCGACGTAGAGGTGGTCGACGTCGATCCAGCCCACCACGGACTTCGCCTCGGGCAGCGCGAAGCCTTCGGTGACGAACTCTCGGCGCTCGATGTCGAACTCGCGCACCTCCGCCGCGTCCGCCCCGCCCCGCGACAACGAGACCAGCGCCCGCCGGTAGTCCGGCCGCAGGCCCTGCGCGCTGTGGAAGACCCAGTTCTCCCCCTCGTCGCGGGCCAGCGCATCGACGTCGAGCAGGATCTCCCAGTCCGGCCGCTCCTTGCGGTACTCGGCCAGCGTGGTGCGCCGCCACAGGCCGCGGGGGTGCTCGCGGTCCTTCCAGAAGTTGTACCGGTACTCACCGCGCCGGGTGATGTACGGGATCCGGTCCGTCGAGTCGAGCACTTCGCGGATCTCGGCGCGCAGCGCCTCGAACCGGGACCCACCGGTCAGCTCGGCGACGGTCTCGGTGTTGCGCTCCCGCACCCAGGACAGCGCCCGCTCACCGGTCACGTCCTCCAGCCACCGATACGGGTCGTCCCCGCTCACGGGTTGTCCACAGCTGCCTGGTAGAGGTCGCGTTTGGCGACGCCGTGGGCGGTCGCGACATCGGCGACGGCCTCCTTGAGCCGCTGCCCTGCGGTCACCCGCTCGGCCACCTCGTCGACGAGGTCAGCGACATCGGGCGGTCCGGCGGGGGGCGCACCGGACAATACGACGGTGACCTCGCCGCGCACGCCGCCGGCAGCCCACTGGGCGAGTGCGCCCAGTCCACCCCGTCGGACCTCTTCGTAGGTCTTGGTCAGCTCCCGGCAGACCGCCGCGGCGCGGTCCGCGCCGAGCACCTCCGCCGCGTCGGTCAGCGTCGCGGCCAGCCGGTGCGGTGACTCGAAGAACACACAGGTGCGCCCTTCACCCGCAAGGCCGGCCAGCCAGCGCCGGCGGGGACCGCCCCGGCGCGGCGCGAAACCCTCGAAGCAGAACCGATCGCTGGGCAGCCCGGACACGGCCAATGCAGTGGTCACCGCCGAAGGGCCGGGCAAGCAGGTCACCCGCAGCCCCTCCTGCACGCAGGCGGCCACCAGCCGGAACCCGGGGTCGGACACGGCGGGCATCCCGGCATCGGTCACCACCAGCACCGTCGCGCCGCCGCGGATCGCCGCCAGCAGCGCGGGGATCCGGGCCACCTCCACGGCGTCGTAGTGCGAGACGATCCGGCCGGTCACGGTCACCCCGAGCGCCGCGGCCAGCGCGCGCATCCGGCGGGTGTCCTCGGCGGCCACCACGTCCGCGCGGCCCAGCGCCTCGACCAAACGTGGCGAGGCGTCCCGCGAGTCGCCGAGCGGGGTGGCCGCCAACACCAGTGTCCCCGAAGTTGAAGAGACGGAGCCCGACGTGCCGTGCATGACGACGAGCCTACGATCGGGTCCGTGATGGCGGTCCGGGAGGCGCACTCCGACACCCTGGTGGTCGGCGTCGGACGGATACCTTCGGCGCCGACGACGCCGACCAGTCCACTGCAGCGGCTGGTGCGGCGACCACTCACCGACCGTGCGCGCAGCTGGGTGGTGACGCTGAGCCTGACCCTGATCGCCGCGCTGGTACGGCTGTGGAATCTGGGCTATCCCACCGATCGCGGTACCCCGGTATTCGACGAGAAGCACTACGCGCCGCAGGCCTGGCAGATGCTGCGCACCGGCGGGGTGGAGGACAACGCGGGCTACGAGCTCGTCGTGCACCCCCCGCTGGGCAAGCAGCTCATCGCGCTGGGCGAGATGCTGATGGGCTACGACAGCTGGGGCTGGCGGCTGTCCGCGGCGCTGGCCGGCACGGTATGCGTGCTGCTCATCGTGCGGATCGTGCGTCGGATGACCGGATCGACCCTGCTCGGCGGGATCGCCGGGGTGCTGCTCATCGCCGACGGTGTCAGCCAGGTGCAGTCCCGCATCGGGATGCTGGACATCTTCCTCGCGATGTTCATCCTCGCGGCCTTCGGCTGCCTGATCATCGACCGGGAGCAGGTGCGTGAGCGGCTGGCCACGGTGATCCGGGAGAGCCGCGTCGCCGACACCGACTTCGGGCCCCGGCTGGGGGTGCGCTGGTGGCGCTTCGCGGCCGGGATCCTGCTCGGCCTGGCCTGCGGCACGAAATGGTCCGCGGTGTACTACCTCATCGCGTTCGCCGGGTTGAGCCTGGTCTGGGACGCCTGCGCACGGCGCACCGCGGGCGTCCGGCGGCCCTGGGCCGGCACCCTGGCTCGGGATCTCGGACCGGCATCGTGGGCGATGGCCTTGGTGCCGGTCGGGGCTTACCTGGCGACGTGGTGGGCCTGGTTGCGCAGTGAGACCGGCGTCGACCGGCACGCGGTGGGCCACCAGATCGGTACGGACGGCCCGTTTTCGTTCGTGCCGGCGGCGCTGCGGTCGCTGTGTTACTACAGCGCCGCCATCTTGCGCTTCCACGAGAACCTGGTCACCCCTGCCCATCCGCACCCGTGGGAGTCCAAACCATGGAGCTGGCCGATGGGACTGCGGCCGATGCTCTATTACTACGAGTCCGGTGCCGCAGCGCCGGGATGCGGACGTCCGGGCTGCGTGGCCAGCGTGATGCTGGTCGGCACACCCGCGATGTGGTGGCTCACGCTGCCGGTGCTGGTCTGGGCGCTGTGGCGAGCCGTCACCGGACCGGATTGGCGCTACGCGGCGGTGCTGACCGGCTACGCCGCCGGTTGGCTGCCCTGGTTTCTCAACATTCACCGCCAGATGTACTTCTTCTACATGACGCCGGTGGCGCCGTTCCTGGTCATCGCGGTGACGTTGGTGCTCGGCGAAATCCTTGGCCGCGCTCGCGACGGCGCCGAGCGGCGCGGAACGGGGCTGCTGGTGGTCTCCCTGTACGTCGGGCTGGTGGTGGCCAACTTCATCTGGCTCTGGCCGATCCTCACCGGTGGCTCGATCACCCCGGAGCACTGGAATGCCGAGCTCTGGCTGCCGTCCTGGCGCTGAGCCATCGTGGGCTGACCGGGCAGTCACTCCAGTACGATGGCATCACCCGAGACCGTGATCTGACGTCGAGCGAGCGGCCTTGACGCTGGGCCCTGCACGACTGAGCCGTCCGCGACGGCGAACTTGCTCCCGTGGCAGGGACAGTCGATCGTCCCATTGGCGACCTTGTTCACCGGGCAGCCCTGGTGGGTGCAGATCGCCGAGAACGCGGCGAACGTTCCCGGCACTGGCTGGGTCACCACAACCTTCTTGCCGGCGATGACGGTGCCGCCACCAATAGGGATGTCGCTCGTGCTGGCCAGCCGCCCGCCCGCAGCACCGGCGGGCTCTCCCGGCGGCCCAGCGGGCGGCCCCGCCGGCGTCCCAGCCGGAGGCAGGAGGGCGCCCGATCGCGACGCAGCACCCCCGCAGGCGATGAGCGCAACGGAGGCCGCCAGCACCCCGGCGCCGGCCATGAGGGCGCGCCGGGCCACCTCGGATGGGTGTCTTGTGTCGTCGGACATCTCACTCCTCGCCAGCGGGACCTCAACTTGATCACACTACCTCGCCTCGGAGTCGAACCACTCCGGGTCCGCAGACGAACGTCTTACATAGGGAGGTATCTATGATCAACAGCGCCGACCACGCCGCCGCCTGGGCCCGCGGATCTCAGCCTGCCAAACACCTCCATTGGGCAGATTCCGGGCGGACCAAACCCGTCCGGCGCAGTGTTGACCTGTCCCCCACCTATCACATCAAGCTCACGCAGTGGTGCGCCGAGACCGCCGACACCATCGGCACCGCCCGGGTCACCGGCCAGGACGTCATCCGGGCCCTCGTCGCTCGGCTACTGATGGACGAGACCCTCGCCCGCAAGATTCGAGCCGACCTCAGCATCGATATCTGACCCAGCGATATCTGACGCCGCGGCGCACCCTAGCCGAGCTGGGGCACCTCTAGCTGCTCGCGAAGGAAGCCCACGGTGGCGTCCCATGCCTTGGCGGCCTGCTCCGGGTCGTAGGTGCCCAGCAGGTTCTCGTCGTTGAAGAAGGCGTGCCCAGCCGGGTAGAAAGTCGGGCCGTTGCCCGGTCTGCTTTTCGATGGTGGCGGCGAGCTGGCGGACCTGCTCGGGGCTCTGCATCTCATCCTGCTCACCGAAGTGGCCGAGCAGCGGCGCGGACAGCTTCGCAAAACTCGGGTAGTCCTCGCCGAGGACACCGTAGAACGGCACTGCGGCGCCGATCTTGTCGCCCTGCTGCGCGGCGAGCACGAGCACGAAGCCGCCGCCCATGCAGAACCCGACCACGCCGACCGTAGAGCTGGTGACCGCGTCGTTAGCCAGCAGGTAGTCCACCGCGCCACCCAGGTCACCGGCCGCCTGGTCCACCGGCAGCTGCTGCATCAGCTTGCCCGCTTCGTCAGCGTCATGGGTTGTGGTGCCGCCGAACAGGTCCGGGGCCAGCGCGACGAAGCCCTCGGCGGCCAGCCGGTTCGCCACATCGGCGATGTGGCTGGTCAACCCCCACCACTCCTGGATCACGACGACCCCAGGACCCCTACCGCCGTCTGGCACCACAAGATAGCCATGCGCGGTAGACCCGTTCGACGCGAAACTGACATTCTGCAGCGAGTTCCCCATGTCCCAATCCCATCACAGCCCACCGCTGCCCGCATCCTGGACGCAGACTGCTGTTATCTGGTCACGGATTGGCGCAGTCTGCATCCAGAACGCGCCAACCGGGACGTCTAACGGGGTTTCTAGAGGATGCGGCGGCCGGTTTCGGCGCTGGAGTAGCCGCCTAACGCCTGGATCGAGGTGCGGAACGTCTCGTCGGCCAGCAGGGCCCACAGGGGGGCCAGCAACGGGGAGTCGTAGGTCTGCGGGGTGAGCACCAGGTCATAGGGCTCCTGCGCGACGGGCACGAAGTCCAGCCCGAACGGCCGGGTAGCCGGGCGGATGCCCAGCCCGGCATCGGCTCGCCCCGCAGCCACCGCCGCGGCGACGGCGAGATGAGTGTGCTCCTCGCGTTCATAGCCGGCGACGTCGCTGGGCGCCATCCCGCGACGGCTCAGCTCGTGGTCGAGCAGCACCCGGGTGCCCGCGCCGCGTTGCCGGTTGACGTAACGCAGCCCCGAGCGATTCAGATCCGCGATTCCGGTGATCTCCAGCGGGTTACCCGCAGCGACGATCAGCCCTTGCTCGCGGTGCACCAGGCGGACAACTATGAGGTCAGCGCGCCCGAGCACCCGGGGCAGGTAGGGCACGGTGTAGTCGCCAGTCGCCGGATCGAGCAGGTGCGATCCGGCAACGTGACACAGCCCGTCGCGTAGTGCCACCAGGCCACCCAGCGAGCCGACGTTAGATGACGCGAGCGTCACGCCTGGGTCGATGCCGCGTAGCGCCGAGGAGACCAGGTCTAGCACCAGGTCGTGCGAGCCGATCGCGACGATGGTGCGGTTGATGTCCCCCAGCCCGCGCAGCAGTTGCACCTCGACGTCGGTGCCCGCGTGGTGGCCCTCCAGCCCGGCGGCCACGACCAGCAGACCATCGGCGCGCACCAGCGAGGTCAGCACTCCGGCGCCGCGGGGCAACGGGGTGGCCACGATCCGCCCACCGACCCGGCCCAGCCGCACCCGGACCCAGTCGTCCATCCCGAGCGGGGAGGCGAGCTTGCGGGCCAACCGGGCCGCGACCGTCTGGCGGGTCACCGTTGTGGTGCCTTGAAGAGCGGCCAACATGGGCGCGGCGAAGATCTCGAAGGTCAGCGCCGCCGACACCGGGTATCCGGGCGCGCCGATCACCGGCGTGGTGCCCACCACGCCGAGCACCACCGGGTGCCCCGGCCGCACGGCGACACCGTGCACCACCAGCGTGCCCACTTGGGCCACCACGGACGCGGTGTGGTCGCCCCGGCCGGCGCTCGATCCGGCGATGACCACCACCAGGTCAGCGCGCTGCGCCGCGTCGAGAACCGCAGCCGCGATCCGCTCGGGGTCATCCGGTTCGATGGGCAGCGACAGCACCTCGCAGCCATGTTCACCGGCCTGGCCTGCGAGCATCAGCGAGTTGGTATCGAGGATCTCCCCGATGCCGGGTTCGCAACCCAACGGCCGGATCTCGTCGCCGGTGGGCAGCACCGCGACTACCGGTCGGCGGCGCACCAGCACCTCGGTGATGCCCGCCGCGGCGATGGCGGCAACATCGACCGCACGCAACCGGTGCCCCTGCGGCAACAGCAGCTCACCGGCCGCGACATCCTCACCGATGGAACGAACATGCTGGTAGGGCACCACGGCGGCGACCAGCTCAGCACCAGCGCCTGGGTGTGATTCTCGGCCAAGGAGGCGGACGTGCTCGCGCATCACCACCGCATCCCGGCCCTGCGGCAGGGGGTCGCCGGTGTCGATGACGTCGAAGTCGGTCAGCGTGACCGGGGCGGTCTGGCTGGCGCCCACGGTATCCACCGAGCGCACCGCCACACCGTCCATCCCGGCGGAGTCGAACGCCGGGGAGGACCGTCGCGCCCACACTGGCTCGGCCGTGACCCGACCGATCGCCTCGGCCAGTCCCAGCCGCTGCGCGCCCACCCTGGTCGGGCAGCCGGCTGCGGCGCGAGCCGCCCGCCACGCGTCCAGCGCCTCAACCGCCGGGACGTCGCGGATGAAAGGGCTGCGCGGCACAGCGGGGACGCTACCCGGAACTCAGGAGGCGAATTGGGACTTCGGTGCGTGCCCATTCGATGCCTCGACCGGGTGGTGGAGGTGGTAAAGATGGGCGTACTGGTGGTTGTTGGCGAGAAGTTGATCGTGGGTGCCGGTTTCGGTGATCCGGCCGTGGTCGATGTAGATGATCTGGTCGGCGTCGGTGACGGTGAGCAGGTTGTGCGAGATGATGATCGTGGTGCGGCCGGTGATGAGCCGGCGTAGCGGAGTCAGGATGCGTTGGGTGGCGTCAGCGTCGAGGCTGGTGGTGGGCTCATCCAGAAGCAGGATGGGGGCGTCGCGGACCATGGCGCGGGCGATCGCGATGCGTTGGCGTTGCCCGCCGGACAGCAGCCGGCCGCGTTGGCCGACTCGGGTGTCATAGCCCTCGGGCAGCGCGCTGATGAACTCGTGCGCGTCGGCCGCTTTGGCCGCCGTGACGAGTTGGTCCTGGTTGGCGTCGGGGCGCCCGGCGCGGATGTTGTCGGCGATGGTGCCGTCGAGCAGCAGGGTTTCCTGCAGCACGATGGCGATATTGGCGCGCAGTTCCTCGGGGTCGACATGGCGTAGGTCGGTCCCGTCCAGGGTGATCCGCCCGCTCGTGGGGTCATAGAACCGCAGGAGCAGTTTGAGCAGCGTGGTCTTGCCAGCACCGCTGGCGCCGACGATCGCCGTGGTCTGGCCTGGCTGCGTAGTGAAGCTGACCTGCTTGAGCACGTCGGTTGCGGTGTCGGGGTAGGCGAAGCCGATCTGCTCGACACGAAGCTGGCCGCGTGGGCGGCCTAGCGGGATCGGGTGTTCCGGAGCGGTCACGGTGGGTTGCTCGTCGAGCAACTCGATGATCCGTTCGGCGGCCGCGGCGGCGGCGAACAGCGACGTGGACAGTGCGCCCAGGCCCTGCACGGGTCCGTACAGCTGGGACAGGAAAACCAGGAAGGCCAGCAGCCCACCCAGGGTGATGTGCCCGGCGGTCAGCTCCCAGATTCCGACCCCGAGGATGGTCATCACGCCGAGCACCTGAACCAGGTCCACCAGCGGGGAGAACAGCGCGCCGATCCGCGTCGCGGCCAGTTCGGCATTGACGCTGCCCATGCTCTGTTCGGCGAAGCGCTCCACCTCTGCGGATTCGCGGCCGTAGGCCTGGATCAGGGTGGCGTTGCCCAGGCTTTCCTCGGCGACCACGGTGATCGAACCAGCGCGGCGGCGGACTTCCCGTGAGGCGATCTTGATCCGGCGGGAGAAGACCCGGGCGGCGGCCCAGAACACCGGTACCGCGATCAGCGAAGTCAATGCCAGGCGCCAGTCCAGGAAGAACAACACCCCGGTGAACACGAAGATCCGCAACACGTTGGAGATGAGGCCGATGACCCCGGAGAGCACCACACCCTCGATGGCGGCGACATCACCGGTGAGCCTCGACAGGATGTCGCCCAGGCGGCGGCGATCGAAGAAACTTACCGACAGGGTGTGCAGATGGGCGAACACCCGGGTGCGCATCCGGTGCAGGAAGTTCTCGCCGATCCACGCCCCCAGATACGCGCCGACGAAACCCAGCAGGCCCACCAGCAGGGTGATACCCACAAACGCGGCGGCCACCGGCGGGAACGCTGAGAAATCCCGCGGGGTCAACACCTTGTCGACCAGCACCTTGAACAGCAGAATCGCCCCGGTGTCCACCACCGGGGTCACGATGATCAGTACCAGGCTCAGCCACAACCACCGCCAGAACGGCCGGGCGTCGGGCCAGAACCGCCGGAAAACCTCCCGCACGCTCGCTGCCGGTGCCGCCTCTACCAAACCCCCGGTAGACGACGCCGGGCGCACCAGCGATCTCAGCACCTCCCGCACGACCACTCCACTTCCAGATCTGGCTCTCGGGCCCGGCCTCGGGGATGGCTAGGCGGTGGCCTTGCGTCCCACTGTAGGGAATCGAGGCCACCGCCGCGCAACCTGCTGATCGACGTGCTACCCGATAAGCGCTAAGAGTGAGGGGCGGGTGGGGCCGCGCTCGAAGCCGTCGAAGTTGTCGTTGTAGTAGCCCTCGTTGTAGTAGTCGTAGTAGTAGTTTCGGTACCCTGGGGTCTTGCCGTACTGGCTGTCGCAGCCATCGTCGCAGCCACCCATTGTGAAGATTTCTGAAACCCTCATATCGCTCCTTATCCGATCGGTGGAGGAGCTACGCAAGCCGAAAGACACCGGACCCGCCTGGGAATTGCTTGCCGCCCCCCTGTAGAATGCGCGGTCGACAAGCTGCCTGCCCGAATGTAGCTGAGCGTAGTAGGTGCTCGCAGAGGGACGCCTGGCGCGACGTGATGCCGCACTCACCGACGCAGGTGAGTGTCGTGGCGAACTCTCCCCCGGTGTCAACACCGGCAGTGTGTCGATCCGCCGCACTTGGCGGCAACCCAAGGTGATCCGAGCTGGCCCCCTTACTCCCCGTGGTCACGCAACTACAAAACTAAGCTATGCCTGTGGCGATTGCAACAACAACTTAGCGTACACGGCCGACGACGCACGGTGACCGTAGCCGCTCTGGCTACCGATAAAGCGTGATGCAGACGTCCGCGCCGGCGTCGAGACCGGTGGCTGCTTCGGGCACCACGAGGTATCCATCAGCGCGGGTGAGCACGGACAGCAGCGCCGACGCGCCGAACAACGGCTCGGCCTGCCCGCCGTTGAGCTGCACCTGCACGACGTCCCGGCGGCCCGCCTCGGAAGGCACGTCACGAGTCAGCGAAGCGATCACCGACGGTTCCGGCGGCGGTGTGGCGCAGCCCGCAAGGTGCCACACCAACGGGGTGCCGACCAGCCGGAAGACCACCAGGGCGGACAGCGGATTGCCCGGCAAACCGATCACCGGCACGCCATCGCACTCCGCGAGCAGGGTGGGTTTGCCGGGTTTGATCGCGAGCCCGTGGCAGAAGATGCCCGGCTTTCCGAGACTGGCGACGGCATCGGCGGTGGCGTCGCGAGTCCCCACCGAGGAGCCAGCGGAGACGACCACCAGATCCGCCTGCTCCAGCGCCATCAGTAGTGCGCTGCGCAGGGCAGCGGGATCGTCGGGCACGATCCCGCACGGCACCGGCCATCCGCCCGCCTCGAGCACCAGACCGGCGAGCGCCGGGGCGATCGCGTCGCGGACCTGACCTGGACGCAGCGTGGCGGTCGTGGGCGCCACCACCTCATCACCCGTGGACAGGATCGCCACCCGAGGCCGGGCGTTCATGACGACCTCGGTCACTCCCGCCGCGGCGAGCATGCCCAGGTCCACCGCGCGCAGCGGCCGGCCCGCGGGCGTCAGGACCGCTCCTGGGGTGACGTCGTCGTCGGCCTGAACAACTCCACCGCCAGGCGCGATGGGCCGCAGCACCTCCACCGTGCCGGGCATCGTCTCGTTGGTGTACTCCACCATCACCACCGCATCGGCGCCCGCCGGGAGCACCCCACCGGTGGGCATCTCCGCCGCGGTGCCGGCGGTCACGGTCACCTCCGGCGCGATACCCATCAGCACGGCGCCCACGAGATCCAGGTAGGACGGCAGCCCCTCGGAGGCGCCGTAGGTGTCGGCAGCCCGGACCGCGTAACCATCCACCGTCGAGCGGGCGAACCCCGGCAGGGGGCCCGGGGCGATGACGTCCCGGGCCGGCACTCGGCCGAGCGCCTCGGCCAGCGCCACGGTCTGCGTCGGGGTACGCAGGGCGGGGCTGAAGCCGGCCAGCGCCTCGGCGACGGTGCGAGTGGCGAAGAACTCCCGGCTCACGGCGTCTGCTTACCTGCTTGCAGCTTGAGCACACTGATGACCGGGCCCAGCGCGACCTGGCCCAGCCCGCAGATCGACGTCTTGCGCATCGTATGTTCGAGCGCAGCGAGCTGCGCCGCGCCGGCGTCGTCGAGCCCGCCGTTGTCCAGCGCTGACGTCAGCAGCGTGTGCGCCTTGGTGGATCCGACGCGGCAGGGCACGCACTTGCCGCATGACTCGTCGCGGAAGAACCGCAGCACGTTGGCCGCCGCAGCGAGCAGGTCGGTGCCGTCGGCGATGGCGACCAGGGCGCCGGAGCCCAGCATGGTTCCGGCGGCGGCAAGCGTGGCGAAGTCCAGCGGCACGTCGAGCTGGTCGGCCCGCAGAAAGTTCGACGAGGCGCCGCCCGGCTGCACCGCGGCCAGGACCGCCCCGCCGGCCATCCCGCCCGCTTGGTCCAGCAGGGCCCGGACGGTCGTGCCCATCGGTACGCAGTACACCCCCGGGTTTGCGACATGCCCGGAGACGGCGAAGAACTTCCAGCCCACCGACTCACCCACGCCGGCGTCGATCCACCACTGCGCTCCGCGCGCGACGATCCCCGGGACGTCGGCGAAGGTCTCCACCGAGTTCATCAGCGTGGGCCGGCCGTGCAGCCCGTACACGCCGGGGAATGGCGGCTTGTTGCGCGGTTCGCCGCGGTGGCCCTCCATGCACTCGATCAATGCGGACTCCTCGCCGAGGATGTATCCACCCGGTGAGGTGAAGAGGTCCACCCGCAGGGCCCGCCCGCTGCCCAGCACGTCGGTCCCCACCAGACCCTCGGCGTGCAGCGCGTCGATCTCGGCGCGGAGTACCTGTTCCTCGGGGCCGTACTCGTGCCGGATGAACACCCAGCCCTGTTCCGCGCCGACGCAGAGCATGCCGACCAGGAGCCCCTCCAGCACCAGGTGCGGCTGGTCGGCGAGGATCTGCCGGTCCTTGAAGGTGCCGGGCTCCGACTCGTCGGCGTTGCAGATCGCATATTTCACCGGCCCCGGCTGGGTAGCCACCAGCTCCCACTTCTTCCCGGTGGGAAACCCTGCACCCCCCATCCCCCGTAACCCGGATTCCTTCAGCGTGTCGATCACCCCACCCGGGTCCAACGACCCGTCCAGCAGCCCCCGCAACACCCGGTAGCGCGGCTCGCCCAGGACGTAGGGGTCATTAGGCCACGGCATGTGACGACCGGACGGGGTCGGCCGCGTCGCGCGCGGTGCACCGTCGCGGGCGGCGGCGACCAGGGCATCGGCATCTGCAGCCCGCGCTGGGTGGTCGTTCACAGCGATGGCGGGCGCCATGTCGCAGCGGCCCAGGCACGACACGTCGCGGACCTCCACGTCGGGTCCGTACCGGTCGGCGAAGTCCGGCGCATCCCCGGTGAGCCAGCAGGACAGGTCGCGGCAGGCGTGCAGCGCCACCTTCGGTGGCACCTCGGTGCGGAAGTGCGGGTAGAACGAGACCAGACCCTCGATCTCATACAACGGCCGGCGCATCCGCCGCGCCAGCGCGACCAGTTCCTCGCGCGGCAGCCAGCCCAACCGGGACTGGATGGCATTGAGCTCGGGGATCAGGCTCGGCCCGGGAAATTTGCCCGCCCGGGCCTCGACTCCCGGCACCCGCGACTGGCGATGCGAGCTATGGCCAGCCGTCTCATGGCGACCTACGCCGATATCATGGGCCACAGTCATGAGGCTAACGCAGCGCAGCACTTAGGACTTTTTGATGGCCACCACTTGAAGGTAGGGCGACGGGATTTCGCAGGTGCCATCGGTGGCGACGTTGTGCTCGTCGGCCAGGGCGACCCAGTCCTGGGTGTATGCCGTTGCCTGACCGGGCTCAAGCCGGGCCATCACGGTGGCCACGGGGCCGAACCAGTCTCTGAACAGCTCCCACAGGCCGCTGGTGCTGTGGTGAACGAAGTCAGCGGTCTGACCGCTGGTCTGCAGCGACTCAACCCGGCCGGCGAACAACTCCTCCAGCCGCTCCACCGTGCCCCACACGGCTGGGGCCAGGGCGCCTGGCGGCGGGACGACGTAACGCGCCCCCAAACCGAATTGGGCGCCTACCCAACTCTCCGGGGTCCAGTTGGCCATCCCTAGCCGCCCGCCAGGGCGCAGCACCCGTATGAGCTCGGCAGCAGTCGCCTGCTGGTCGGGGGCGAACATCGCCCCGAACGTCGAGGCCACTACGTCGAAGCTGCCGTCTGGATATGGGAGGGCTTGAGCATCGGCGACCTGCGTCTCCATCGGCAACCCCTCCGCCCGGGCACGTTCCTGAGCGCGTTCGAGTAACTCGGGCACGTAGTCGGTGCACGTCACCCGAGCCCACCGCCGGGCCGCCGCCAATGCGGTGTTCCCCGCCCCGCCGGCCACGTCCAAGACCCACTCGCCGGCGTGAATGTGCAGGGCCCGAACCAGAAGCTCACCCACCACGACCTGCGATACCCCGATTCGATGGAAGTCACCCCTGCTCCACATCACCTGTTGGGCACGTGTCACGTCGTCGAATCCGCCGGGGTCGAGCGTCACTACGCACCGTGCCCCAGCGGCTCGATCTGCACCGCACAGAACTTGAATTCGGGGATCTTGCCGTAGGGGTCGATCTCATCGATGGTCAGCATGTTGGCGGCGGCTTCCCGGAAGTGAAACGGGATGAAGCAGTTGCCCAATGCCTCGCGGTGGGAGACTTTCAGCCGCAGCTCGATCTCGCCGCGCCGGGAGCGCACCCGCACCATCTCGCCGTGCGCCAGCCCGCGGTCCGCGGCGTCCTTGGGGTGCACGTAGACCTCCGCCTCCGGCGCGATGGTGTCCAGGGCGTAGGAGCGCCGGGTCATCGACCCGGTGTGCCAGTGCTGCAGGAGCCGGCCGGTGTTGAGCACCAGCGGGTACTCGGCGTTGGGCAGCTCCTTGGCCGGCAACCACTGGGCGGGCACCAGATGTGCTAGCCCGTCGTCGGTGTTGAACCGCTCGTCGAAGAGCACCACGGTGCCGTCGGAGTGCTCAGGGTCGGCGTTGGGATACAGCTTGCCGGTGCCGCCGAGGTTGTCATAGGTCAGGTTGGCGTAGTTGGGCATCAGGCTGACCAGCTCGTCGAACACCTCGCGGGGCGACGAGTAGTCCCAGCGCAGGCCGAGTCGCTGGGCGAGATCCTGGACGATCTCCCAGTCCACCCGAGCCTGCCCGGGCGGGTCGAGCACCTTGCGGCCGAGCTGCACCCGCCGGTCGGTGTTGGTGAAGGTGCCGTCCTTCTCCAGATAGGACGACGCGGGCAGCACCACGTCGGCGAACTCGGCGGTCTCGGTGAGGAAGATGTCCTGGACCACCAGAAACTCCAGCGCGGACAGTGCCTTGCGGACCTTGTTGATGTTCGGGTCGGACAGGAACGGGTTCTCCCCGAGCATGTACATCCCGCGCACCCCGCCTTTGAGTGCAGAACCGATGATCTCGGTGACGGTCAGGCCCTTCTCCGGGTCGAGCCCGCTGACCCCCCACGCCTGCTCGAAGCGTGACCGCACCTCGGCGGAGTCGGCCTTCTGGTAGTCCGGATAGAACATCGGGATCAGGCCGACGTCGGACGCGCCCTGCACGTTGTTCTGCCCGCGCAGCGGGTGCAGGCCGCTACCGGGTTTGCCGACGTTGCCCGTGATCGCGCACAGCGCGATGAGGCAGCGGGCGTTGTCGGTGCCGGTGGTGTGCTGGGAGATTCCCATGCCCCAGAAGATGATCCCGGCGCTGGCGTTGCCCCAGACCCGGGCCACCTCAGTGATCATGTCGGCGTGGATGCCGGTGATCTGCGCGGCCCGCTGCGGCGGGTAGTCGGCGACGGTGCGGGCCAGCTCGTCGTAGTTCGACGTCCGATTCGCGATGTACTCGCGGTCGATCAGCCCCAGGCGGATGATCTCGTGCATCACGCCGTTGTAGAAAGCCACGTCGGTGCCCGGCTTGAGCTGGCAGTAGATATCGGCGTGGTCGGCGACCCGGTCCGCCCGCGGATCGATATAGATGATCTTTGTTCCGCGGCGGCGAGCTTGTTTGAAGAACGAACTGGCGACGGGATGGTTGGCGGTGGCGTTGCTGCCGGTGATGATCGCGACATCGGCGTTGACCACGTCGCCGTAGGTGGTGGACACCGCGCCGGAGCCGATTCCCTCGAACAGCGCGGCCACCGACGAGGCGTGGCACAGCCGGGTGCAGTGGTCAATATTATTAGTGCGGAACCGGGTCCGGATCAGCTTCTGGAAGAGGTAGGCCTCTTCATTGGAGCACTTCGCCGAGCCGAACCCCGCGATCGCGCCCGGGCCGCCCGCAGCGTGGATTTCGGTGAGCCGCCGGGCGACGAGGTCCAGTGCCTCATCCCAGCTGGCCTCCCGGAAATGCGGCAGCACCTCGTCGTAATCGACCAGACCGCCCGGCTTGCGGCGCTTCTCACCTTTCACGTCAGACGACAGGGCGCCCTTGGGGTAGGAGTCGTCCCGGCGGATCAGCGGCACGGTCAGGCGCTGCGCCGACGCCGCGTAGTCCCAGCCGTAGCGGCCCTTGACGCACAGCCGGCCCTGCGATCCGGGCTGGTCACGGCCCTCGGCGTAGGCGATCGCCGCCCGCTGCCGGTCGACCTGGTAGGTCAGCGCGCAGCCCACCCCGCAGTACGGGCAGACGGTCTTCACCGCATCCAGTTCGGCGCGGGGACGGATCGGGATGTTGTGGATCGGCTTGTTGGTCAGCGCCCCGGTGGGGCAGGCGGCGACGCATTCGCCGCAGGTCACGCAAGATGAGGCGCCCATCGGGTCGTTGAGGTCGAAGGCGATCCGGGTGCGGTAGCCCTTACCGGAGCGGCCGATCACGTCGTTGCCCTGGATGTCGTCGCAGGCGCGGGTGCAGCGGTCACAGAGGATGCAGGCGTCGTGATCGACGGCGATCACCGGGTTCGAGGTGTCGGTGCCACGGCCGGACCCGCAGGGCAGCGCGGTGCTCTGCCGGGACACGCCGTAGCGGTCGGCCAGCGCGAGCAGCATGTTGTCGCCGGTGGTGATCTGCTTGGGGTCGGCGTCGCGTGGGGGCTGATCGGCGATCAGCAGTTCGGTCAGGGTGGCGCGGCTGCGTTCGAGCTCCGCTGTGTTTGTCTGCACCGCCATGCCGTCCTCGCAGGGCCGCACGCAGGCGGCGACGAACACCCGGGCGCCGGTGTCCACGACGCACATCCGGCAGACCCCGACCGGGCTGTACCGGTCGTCGTGGCACAGCACCGGGATGTCGATGCCGAGCTGCGCGGCCGCCTGATAGATCGTGGTGCCCTCGGGCACGGTGATCTTCCGTTCATCAACGGTGAGGGTGACGCTCACAGCGGCGCTCCTTCCGCAAGGATCAAATCAGCCAGCGCCGCCTCGTCCGGCCGGCCGTCGTGATCCAGGCCGCGGATCGCGTAGTAGCCGTCGATCATCTCCCGAAGCCGGGTCGGGGTAAGGGTGGCGTCGCGACCGGAGTTCAACCGGACCGGCTCGCTCAGCAGCCTCCCCGGCAACCAGTCGTCGGCCGGGGTCCAGCCCTCTCGCAGGTTGAACATCCGCTTGGCCAGCACGATCCGCCGGGCAGTGGCGCGCAACTCGGCCGCGTCGATGTCCCATCCGGTGACTACCCGCAGCAGGTCGGCCCATTCCCGGTAGGGCTCGTCGAACACGCCGCGCAGGAACTTGCACAGGATCATCGAGTCCATCACCGCGGCCCGGTCCTCGGTGGCTACCGCGCCGGCCACCTGGGCGGCCCCGCCGGCCAGCCGGTCGTAGTCACCGGATAGGTCGGCCTCGTAGGCCCCGGAGCGGTTGTGGTCGGCGCCGCGGGCGTTGACGGCCAGGCCCAGCGCCATGCCCTGCAATGTGCGGGGTTCATAGCCGGGCATTTCCATGCCCTTGACGTGCGGAGCGAACTGCTCCGATCCACCGCCTACCACCGCCGCGGCGCGCCGGGAACCCTCGGCGAGCAGGGCGCCCAGCCCGTCGCCGCTGCCGATCTCGTCCAGCGCCCGCAGCAACGCGGCGCCGTCGCCGAAACGCAACCACGGCGCATCGAGCAACCCGCGCTCCGCGCACTCCATCGCCCACGCGATCGTGCCACCGGCGGAGATGGTGTCCAGACCCAGCTCGTCGCAGCGAGCGGAAGCGGCCAGCACGTCGTCGGGGTCGGACACCCCGCACATCGGCCCGAGAGCGAAGACGTTCTCGTATTCCACCCTGGCCGTCTGGCCGTTGCGGCCACGGTAGATGTGCTCGCAGCCGATGCTGCAGGAGGCGCACCCGCTGCGGGTCGCGCTTCTCAGCTCGTGCAGCTCCTCGGCGGCCAGCTTGGGCGCGTCGACGAAGGTGGCGCCGCTGAAGTTGCGGGTGGGCAGCGTGGAGATGGCGTTGAAGGCCAGCAGGTTGGCCAGCGTGCCCAGTTCGCGGTACTTCGCGGTAGCCGGGCCGAACGAGCGCTTCCGCAGGTCTCGGGCGGCGGCCAGCACGCCGTCCGGGTCCGCCGGGCCGATCTTCGTGGCGGCCCGCACCGCGACCGCTTTGATGTTCTTCGCGCCGAGCACGGCGCCGAGCCCACCGCGACCGGCGTGGCGCCCGTCGTGCGAGATCGTCGCGTAGCGCACCCCGCGTTCCCCCGCCGGTCCGATCGCGGCGATCCGCCAGCCCCGGCCCAGCTTGCGCTTCAACACCTCCTCGGCCTCCGCGGCGGGCAGGCCCCAGGTGTCTTCCGCCGCGACCAGCCGCGGGGCGGGACCGTCGACGAGCAGCACTGACGGAATGGGTGCCCGGCCGGTGAGCACGATCGCGTCGTGGCCGGTGAGCTTGCCCGAGATGGCGAACTGGCTCGATGCCAGCGCGTCGTTAAGCATTCCCGTCAGCGGTGACTTCGCGACGACGGCGAACTTGGCGCTGGTGGTCAGCGGCGTGCCGACCAGCGGGGAGAACACGAACGCCAGCGGCGCCCTGGCGTTGCACGGGTCGACGCGGGGCGGGGCGAGCCGGTGCAGCAGCCAAGCGCCGAGCCCCACACCACCTAGGTAGGCGCGCAACACCGTCTCGTCGAGCGGCAGGGTCGTCGCATCCGGCCCAGTGACATCTACGATCAGCGCCTTACCGGCGTATCCCCCGGGCGCACTGGTCACCGGATTCACCCGCCCGCGTCTGCGGACAGGAAGGCGACGGTGTCCCCGCTGGCCAGCGGGACAGCGCCGTCGCGGCTGATCTGGTCGCCGTTGAGCGCGGCGATGACATGACGATCCAGGGTCACACCTACCGCCGCGGCGGCGCCGGACAGCGTGGCGGCGCGCACGGTCTGCGGCCCGCGGTGGCCGTTGCCGGCAAGCGCGCCGTAGCGCTGCACGGTGATCTGTGGAGCGGGAAGGTAGCGCGCGGCACGGTAGTCGTCCGGGGAGTTGACGTTGATCACCGAGTCCAGCGCTGGGTCGGCTGCGGCCAGCAGCGGGTCTTCGAGGAGCGCGGCGTCGTCCAGCCGCACCGTGCGGCAACGCTCGTGGCGGAACAGGAATGCCGGGCGCCGGTCGCCGGCTGCCACCAATTCGGTGACCAGCGACGCGAGGGTGACCCGGTAGGCGGCGGCGAGCGGCTGCGGGTGGCCGCGGGCGACTGGGAGCACCACGTCGAGATCGTCGGTGAGCGCGCTGAGCACCCGGCGAACGAACGCGGGATGAAGGAACGGCAGGTCGGTGGAACACACAAACGCGGCGTGCGCTCGACCATCCAGCGCAGCCAGACCGGCAGCGATGCCCTGCAGCGGTCCTAGGCCCTCCTCAGGGTCCTCCACGATATGCACGTGCCGGGGCATCTCAGGTAATGGTTGGCCCGCGGCGCGGACCACCAGCACCGGCCCCTCAACCGAGCGCGCGACGATACCCAGAGTGCGGCGCAGCAGGGTGGAACCGTGCCACTCCAGCTCGGCCTTCGGCGTGCCCATTCGCGACGAACGGCCACCCACCAGCACCACGCCAGCGGTCCCGTGCCCCATACGCCCGATCGTAACCCCGGTTGGGACCGCGTTCTGGATGCAGACTGCGCTGATCAGCACGCATTTACCGCAGTCTGCATCCAGAACGCGACGGCTCAGTCAATCGACCAGGCAGCCACCTGGGATACGAAGGCCTCGAAGTCTGTTAGACGTTCGAGATTGTCGCGCACCCGCCCGTCATCGACGTCTACGTACTCGTGAACCAGGACGTTGCGCAACCCGACCGCCCTGGCCACTGCCTCGGCTGTCGGGACGCGCACGACACTCTGCGCACCGAGCGCGCGCACCGCATCGGCGTTGGATTCCGCGATTCGCCAGCCTTCCGACGCGATGATGTGGTGCGCGATCCGGGTACAGCCCTCGATGGCAGTGATGAAGTGGTACTTCACCGCCGCAAGCCGGATGGGATCGTCAAGCAGGTCCCCCGCGGCGTGGTACCCGGCCAAGACCTTCAGGTCGGATGCAACCCGGTCGAGCAGCCGGTCGAGCCGTTCCTGATCAACCACCCGGCTCTCCACGGGCCAGCTCGATCCGCCGCCGGCGGTAGCGCTCGCGGATCGCCGGGATCTCATCCAGGTAGCGCAGCCGGGTATCGGCCTGCCACCGGATCCTCGCCCGCGGATCATCATCGAAAAGGAGGCGACCCTCCTGAGCTATCCGACCAGCCAGCCACAGCGGTGCGCTATCGAGCACGACCAGGTCCACCCCAACCGGTAGATCCACCTCCCAGGACGCCGGAGGTCGGGCACCACCCCACCAGGCGCCCACATCCAGGTCGCTGTCCGGGCGTGCGCGGCCGCGCACCCGGCTGCCGTGTATGAACGCAAACCGTGCACCCGCTGCGCGGAGCACCTCGGCTACCGGCTGCTCCTGCGCGATCACGACGATCAGTGTGACAGTGTTGTGCTAGCCGATCGAGTCCAAGGTGAAGCCGCAGTGGATTAGCCCTGGCGCCCAGGTGGTCAAGGATGCACGTGCACGGGGTTCCTGGGCACGAAGAAACAGCTCAAGGTGGCTGTCCCGCCAGAGCTGTTCGCAGGCGGCGTAGCCACGAGGCGTGCAGGTGAACGGCGGCCCGGTCCAGCCGCACTCACAGCGTGGCACGTACGACCACGTAACCACAGTCCACCTGCGCTCGCACGTCGCTCCATGTGTCGGTGAGGCCGCCGTCTGCCTTGCGGCCGACGTGCTCGTCGACGCCGCCGACCCGGTGGAGGAGCACCTCACAAGGATCTTCCGTTCAGCTGAACGGAAGATGAACGCGGCGCGCTCGAACGGGTAGATCCGGGCGTAACCATCACCCCATCGAACTGAGCTGGGACGCGCTGCGGCAGGGTGACCGGCGCCAAGCCGGTGGCCGGGATCGGATAAGTAGTGGCCCACGAGACATTCCGTCGCCGTTTGCCTCAGCGCCGGGGAATGCCGGAGACCCGGCCGCCTCGTCTCGGCTGATCCGGTGGCCCACCCTTATCGGGCTGCTGCGGCCCACTCGCGGGGACACCCTTGTCCGGCTGCTTCACCTCACTCGACGAGCCATTCTTAGTCGACTGCTTCACCTCACCCGACGGGGCGCTCTTGGCCGGCTTCTTCACCTCATCCGACGGGGCGCTCTTAGCCGGCTCCTTCACCTCATCCGACGAGCCGCTCGTGACCGGCTGCTTTACCTCACCCGACGGGCCGCTCTTAGCGGGCCGCGTCACCTCACCCGACGGACCACCCTCCGGCCGCCTCACCTCACTCGACGGGCCGCTCTCAGCCGCCTGCTTTACCTCACCTGACGGGCCGCTCTTAGCGGGCCGCGTCACCTCACTTGACGGACCACCCTCCGGCCGCCTCACCTCACTTGACGGACCACCCTCCGCCGGCCGCCTCACCTCACCCGACCGACCGCCCTCAGCCGGCCGCCCCGGCTGGTTCCGGTCATAACACCGGCCGCCATCGTCTCGGTACTCACCACGCGGACAGACTGCAATTCGCCGGCAACGTTCGCCGTCGTAATAATCGTTGCGTTCACACTGCAGACCACGTTGGATGACGATGACCCGTTGTGGCTGAAAGCCGCTCCACGGCGTGCCCCTGTAACGTGGTCGCACTCTCAGCGGAATCATGGGTGCCAGAGGGTTACCAGATGCACATCGAACCCGGGACACGCCCTTGGCGTCCACGAGAACAATAGTGCCACTCTCCAGAATCGATTGTACGGCGAGAGCAGCGCCGTTGGTGAATTGATAATCAGTAACCCTGAGGTCCGTATCGAGGCTACGCGGTGTGAGCTCATGAATGTAAGCGGGGATTTGCTGAATCTCGATCCGGTTCCCACCGCTCCAACTTAGTGAAGGGTCAGAATTGAGCGCTTTCACCCAAGCCGTCGCTGCTTGCGGATGGGCAACGAGGTACGAGATGAGCGTCTCTGGATCGTCGGTTTTCCGCTGGGCGGACGCGCCTCCGCTACCGGGGATTCCATTCGCCGCCTTGAGCGGCGCGACCCATGGGGCAAAAGGATTGGCGCCTACGCTGCCACCCGTTTCAAGGTAGACCTGACCATTCGCTTGGTCGTCCTGTTGGCGAATTACCAAGGCGGTCAGCAACCCGACCGCGACCATGGCAATCACCAGCGACACCACTAAGGTTTGGTGCGAGTGCAACCAGCGAATTTTCATAGCGCAGCCCCCTGCTTGACACAGCGTCCCGGTGAGCCGGGCCGGAGTGGATCACCTAACGAAGGAGAAATTGCCCGTTTGGCAGCAGCTAACAGAGCCAATGCATCACGTCCAGCGGTGAACGAACATAAGACGCGGTCTGCCGAGAACCGTCGCGTCACACGCACGAGTTTCGGGTCGACACAATATGTCTCTTCAATGTGCTGCTTGGTACAGGACGACCCCCTCGATGGGTACGGTCCCCGCCCGGGGACTACCGTAGAGCGCGATTCAAGTGGTGTCAAGGGGTCACATGTCGCCTACTCAGCGCTCCAAGCGAGAGTCGTCCCCGGCCGACCGGTGGCGCGAGTGTTCGAAGAAGCGCCGACGGGCCTCACACTGATGCCCATGATCAGAATTGCCGGGTCGGCACAATTCAAAACTGGCCCCGGCATCACCGCACGCGGCGTTTCGATGGTGATCTTTCTGGCGGCGCGGACTCACCCGAGAACTGGCTAGGCGCCCGTATCGCACCAAGGGATGAACCCACGGTGAACGAGGGACGAAAATTCACCCCATTAGGGGTGGTTGTGATAACTACGAGTGTTCTATGCCTAGGTTTTCCACCCGGTTGGGTGGTTACGATTGACGGGTGACACTTGCAGTCGTCTTCATCGCGATCGGGGCGCTGATGGTCGGAGTCCTCATCGGCCGCCGTCCTGGGACCGTGGCGCCGCCGCAATCGACGAATGGCGCGGCAACCGTCGACTCGATCCAGCCCGGCGGGGAGCTGGTCAATCCTGCTGAGCTGGAGTTGTTCCGCGGAGTTCGCCGCCCGGATGCGCGCACGTCGGACGAAGTCGATGCGGTCCGACTGGAAGAGACCTGGCGGGATTTTGTGGCCAACGTCAGCCATGAGTTGAAGACCCCAGTGGGTGCGGTGGCGTTGTTGGCTGAGGCGGTGCTCGATGCCGCTGATGACCCACGCGAGGTGCGCCGGTTCGGCACCAAGATCCTCAACGAGGCCAACCGGCTGGGCACGCTAGTCACCGAGCTGATTGCATTGTCACGGCTGCAGGGTGCGGAGCGGCTCCCTGAGCTGGCAACTGTCGAGGTCGACAAGGTGGTGCGCGAGGCACTGGCTCGCTGCCGGCTGTCGGCTGAGTCGGCCAACATCCGGATCACTGTCGACGCGCCCAGCGGGCTGTTACTCAAGGGTGAGGCGACGCTGCTGGTGACGGCATTGTCGAACCTGCTCGGCAATGCGGTCTCTTACTCGGCGCCAGGCAGCCCGGTGACGGTCAGCAGGCGGCTGGCCAATGGTTTGGTGGAGATCGCCGTCACCGATCACGGCCTCGGCATCGCGCCCGAGCACCAGGAACAGGTGTTCGAGCGGTTCTTCCGGATCGATCAGGCGCGGAGCCGATCTGCCGGCGGCACCGGATTGGGGCTGGCGATCGTCAAACACGTCGCCGTCAACCACGGCGGCGAAGTGCAGCTCTGGAGCAAGCCCGGCACCGGCTCCACCTTCACCCTGCGGATCCCGGCGCATCCGGACAGTGCGCAACGTGCGCCGTGCGCGCCCTCGATACCTGAGCACGTAGGAGGGTCGCTACGACCAGGGTGCTGATTCGGCGAAACGAAGGCGACCCCGCCTAACCGCCAGCGAATCCACGGCGAACGGGGGACGAATATTCGCCCTGTTGAGCGCACTCGCCGAACCTAGGTGGAACCGCCAGTCAAACGTTTACGATTACCCGCGTGATACTCGCAGTGGCGTTCACCGGAGTCGGCGTGCTGATGGTGGGGATCCTGATTGGTCGCCGCCTCGCGGCTGTGCCACCGCCGTCGCCGTCGCCGTCGCCGTCGCCGTCGCCGAAGGGTTGACGATCGCAGACCTGGTCGAGCGCGTCGTGCTCACCTCGCACAACGGCGTGGTGCTGCTCAACAGCAGCGGCGGCGTCGTGCTGGCCAACCCTCCCGGGTACCGCGCGGATGAGAGGGCCCGCAAGGCAGCCGATCAGGCGCGCGAGACCGGTGAGGTGGTTCAGGTCGACCTCTCGCCACGGGACCACG
>JRHI01000140.1_pt1 | contig 78255 bp, 99 predicted proteins | sample 215371 | NCBI WGS metagenome assembly JRHI01 (sample SAMN02929681, study PRJNA255918) | sediment metagenome | biome: cave system; feature: Ice Cave; material: Sediment; isolation source: sediment from deep within a dark volcanic ice cave with no known source of... ... | reverse complement strand
CCCGGCCGCCGGGTTGCTACGGATGACGTTCGACTTGACCGCCGAGCCGAGGATCATGCTGGCGAGCGTCCTCGCGGCGCGGACAGTTGACGGGCCGAGCCCGGAGCGGCGTAGGCCGCTGAGCCATTCCTCGAGGTCGATGGGTTGAAGGGATCCGAGCCGACGGGGGCCGAGCTGGGGGAGTACGTGGTTGCTGAGGACCGTCTTGTAGAGGGAGATGGTGTTCGGCGCCCGGTCTTGCATGGTCGGCCACCAGCGTGCGTGCCATTCGGCGAACGTCGTCTTGGCGGCCGCCGGGTCGATGTAGGTGCCCTGGTCGAGAGCGTGGCGGGTGTTCCGTTCGAACCGGTCGGCGGCTGCCCGGGTGGAGAAGGTGCGCTCATGCGGTTTTGGGTCTCTCCACCGAACGACATAGGTCGTGCCCTTGGTCTTGGTGGTTCGCTTGGTCACGCTCACCGTTCTCGTCTCCTTCCGTGCTCGGGTCCCCGACTACGGGGCCAACTGCTGCTGCGACCAAACAGACATGCACTTGCGTCCACAGAAGCTGCGCACCACTCCGTCATTCTCGACGTGCCACGGAGATTCGGTCCGCTTGGTTCGTGGTCCGATGTGCTTTTCGCAGATTTCGCAGTCGAACGAACTGGGAATGATCAGGGGAATGACAGCCACGGGGGATCCTCCTGCGTGGTCCTGGTCCTGGTCCTGGTCCTGGTCCTGGTCCTGGTCCTGGTCCTGGTCCCGGTTCATTCTCTCGCGGAGCTCGCGGACCTCCGCCCACTGCGCCGACACGTCGACGTCCGGGTCGTGATGAGCGCACCACGCTCCCGCCGGTAACGCCTCGTTCTTGCAGCGAGCACCCTTTTTCGTGATCGCTGCGCATTGACGCTCCATCACCGGTCACCGGGCTTTGGTTTTGCGAGGGCGGCCTCGAGCGCCTTGATGACGAAGTCCTTCAGGGTGACCCCGTCGAGGGCGGCCGCCGATTTGGCTCGGCGGTGTAGTTCGTCGGGGATTTCGTAGTTGAGGTGTGCCACCTGGATCACGTTACCGGTACCTCCCAAGAAAGCGGTGCTTGCGTAGAGAGTTTAGCGCACTACACTCGCGATGTAGACGACGGGATGCTCCCGCCGCAGAGGGAGGAAGCCAGATATGGCGACAAAAACCAAGTCTCCGGCTGAGACCGGGACTGGAATCGACCAGATCGACGATGCGCTCGACTTCAGTGCTGGCAAGCGGTACGAGGGTCTGCTTGATGACCTTCGGTCGCGCGTTGGCGGCGCCCAGCTGGCCGCCGAGATCGACTCGGTGGTCGCCGATCGGCTGGCGCAGGCGTCGTCGATGTACAGCGGGCCGAGCTGCTACAGCCTGGCCTGCGGATGCAGCTGCGAGTGGTATACGCCCGAACGGGAGGATGACCACGACTGGCTGCTCGATATGGACCTCGAGGTCGCCATCGAGATGGTCGAACGGGCCCTCACCAGCCCTGACTGCCAGGATCGCGACGACCTCGTCCCCGGCCACGCCATGGCGGACTTCGTCCGCTGCCACAACTGGTTGAACCCGGTCAGGATCGCCCGGTTAGCCCGGATACTCGATGACGTCTGGACCGCCGCTGCCCGGCGGTGACGTCGGCCGAACGGTAGTTACTTCGGGAGCGATGATGTACGATTCGGTCAGTGGTCGGCACGCATCTACCTCGGTAGATGGTGTTCATGGCACGGCTTGGCATGGTGCCCCGATATGGACCTTCCCGATCACGGGTCGCATCGGGGCTGACGCATTCGCGTCGCCGCCAAGAGGAGGAAATGCCCTGACCGTTACCGACCAAACCCGCGAGGCGAGGCTGCGTCGCCTGGCCCAACGCCAGGGGCTCCTTCAGAAGTCGGGCGGCATGGACCTCGACGAGACCGAGCAGTTCCTGAGCGCAGCCGACTCCTAGGTTCCGCGCGGCTTCGGCCGATACACGTAACGACTCCGCCCCGGTTCTGCTCCCCAGCTGGCCGGGGCGGAGTCGCGTCCGGCGTGGGGGCCCGGCCCGGAGGCGCGTCGACTCCGAGCCGGACCCGCCCGGAAGTCTGACCGGCCCCCAAGAGTCCTGTCGGATCCCCGTCAATTCTGCCGGCGGTCGCGTTTCTGCCAGTGCTTCCGTTCCCTCCTGGTTCGCCGTGACCGCCGGGGAGGCGGCGACGCGGCGTGCTCCTTGAAGGCTTCGCCTGCTTCGGTCGGCGACTCGTACAGCGGGCTGCGCCATCCGCACAGGCACCGCCATCCCCAGCCGCTGCGGCGCAGTGACGTGACCTGATAGAGCCCGTCGGGGTCGAGAGCGTGCTCGGTCGGTGTCTCCGAACTAGTCCCCACGACCTGGCCGTCCTAAATCCGCGGTCGGCACCGGCCGACAAACACCCGGCGTACTCTTGTGTCCATGGATCGCGATTTCGGGATCGTAGACGGCGAGTCCCCGACGAACGTCCACTTTCGCAACGCCGTCACCGGCATGACCCGCTGTGGCAAACGGTTCGTCGCTCTGGCCCCTAACGAAGCCCGGGTCCGGCCCCTGTGCCCAACGTGCCTGGCCTCGTGGGACGACGACACGAACCGCTAGGACTGGGAGTTCCACCGGGCAACCGGCATGGTCTCCACACAGCACCAAATGGGTGACGTACCCAGGGCGGCGGCACGGATCATCGCCGCGGCCGCGGCGGCCGGGGACTCCGTCCACGAGACCGCCTTGAAGATCCTCGACGGTCGGCTGCGCCTCGACTAAGGATCGACCAGGCGNCGGCGGCGTCCTAGGGCGTGAGGGTTGGGCGAGCCGAGGGGAGCAACGCCGACTCGCAGTTATGAGCGCAGCCGACTCCTCGTTCTGGCCGGCTCCGACCGATAAGACCTTAACGACAACACCGCCCCGGTTCTGCCCCCAAGGCTGGCCGGGGCGGAGTCGCGCCACGAGAATCACAGCACCCCTCCCGCCCGTCCACCGAACATATGTTTCGGCATCGCGCGAACTGTCGCAGTTCCCCCGTACGATCGGCAGATATGTTCGAGTTAGCTTGCCAAGAGGCGCTGAAGTTCCTCCGCCCTGTTGTGCTCTCGGTGCTCCGTTTCAATGGTCAGGTCGAGAGTTACCTAGCGTCCGCTGTCGTCCTCAATGCTGAGGGATGGATAGCAACCGCTGCCCATGTGCAAGAGCCGGTGGCTACGGCCGCGCAGGATTTGGTGGCTATCGCCGACTACGAGGCCAAGGTCGATGAGATCAAGCGGTCTGGCGGCACCGAGATCAAGCAACGCACCCGGATTTCTAATGTCAGGCAGAACGGGAATTGGATTCGGCGCTTCTCCTTTTGGTTTGGGTTCGACGGGGTTGGGACGGGGGACATGTACGGGTACACCGACGTCGACCTCCTCGTAACGAAGCTCAACGGATTCGATCCTGCGAGCGTCGGTGGCTTTCCGAGGTTCAAACGACCAGGCGGTGTCACGGCCGGAGCAAGCCTCTGCAAGGTGGGATTTCCATTTCAGCAGGTCGAATCCAAGTGGGACGCGGCAAGGAACGTGTTCGAACTTGGGGCTGGTGCGAGACCGATGGTGCCGTTCCCGATTGAAGGAATCGTCACACGCACATGGGACCATGGTGCTTCTGCAGATGGATACCCGGTGCGATTGCTGGAAACGTCCTCACCTGGTCTGAGAGGCCAAAGCGGTGGCCCGACCTTGGATGCCACCGGCGCCGTGTGGGCCATCCAAAGCAAAACGGTCCACTACCCGCTTGCCTCACCTGAGATGACAATGAACGGCAAGAATGTCACCGTTCACCAGGTCCTCAACGTCGGCCTTGGAGTGCATACGGCTTCGCTTGAAGCACTTTTCGCAAAACACGGGATAGCAGTCGACTGGGTCGACTGAGAATCGTCCCGGGTTTACTCGCTGCCAGGCTTGGCGACCCAGTCTGAGACCGTGGGTGCGACACTCTCCGAACCTCCGGTCATGGTGAACGATGGTCGGGTGGCTGCAGTCACGAGGCGCTCGTCGCTTGGGGTCTCAATGACGTTGTCCACTGAACTGTTATCGGTCATCACACTGGGAAGTCTAGCGAATAACACTGCTGGCATTCCTATCAGACGGCCCCCTACCGCCGTAGGTCGGCGTCTTGGTCGAGCGAGCCGCGGTGCGTTTTGAGGTAGGCGTCGTGCTGGGCGGCCTCCTTCGAGCAACCGGTTCTGGCCCCCGTCGCCCTCCACGGCTAGTGAGGCGAGAAGCCGCGCGATCTTCCCGGCCGTTTGGGTGATCCAGCGTCGGCCGAGTGCGATGGTCGCGCATTGGCGGGCGACCGGGAGCCGGGTGTCGAGTTCGTCGTGTGTCATCACGTCAGTCCAATCTCGGTCAGGATCTCCCGCACCGATTCGAGACGGACGGTCGGGATTTCGGAGAGCTGGTCGGCGGGCAGGCATGCCAAGAAGCCGACGATCTCGAGCATGGCGACCGCCACGTCCCGCAAACCTGGTGCGTCGAGGTCGGATAGGCACAGGTCGCGAGCCAGGGGAAAAAGGTCGGTGTCGGGATCGGCCCTGACGAACTCGTGGGCGAGGTCGCGTGCCCGCTGGCGGGCCGTGTAGTCGGGTGCGTCAGGCAAGGCCGTGCTCACGTGCTTCCCTTCCGTTAAACGACTCTCCTCGGGCCGGTCAGGCCGGGACCGTGTCGGCCGCCCGGCCCGAGGAAACTGTTCCGACGTCCCCGGCCCGGCGGCCAATCCGTCAAAAACCGCCGGGCGGGGGAGTCTGTAGTGCGGGTGCGGCGCAGGTGCTGTCATCGGGCAGGAAAGGAATCGGCCCTCGGGCACCTTCGATCCCCCCGCCGCAGTGAAATCGACGGGGCGGTGACGTTCACGCCAGCCGCTGGTGTGAGATCCGTGTTACCTGTTACTTGATCCGGCTCTGCAAAACCTTCGCGTGCGCCCAGGCGCGGGCGGTATCGCCGGGCATCCCCGGCCTCATGCGCGCCTTGAACTTTTTGATGGCCCGGCCCGGCAGGTGCAACTCCTCTTGAAGCTGGCCCCACTCGGAGGTCGACAGCTCGCGGCGCGCCGACAACAGCGAGAACCCGGCAGTCGGTGAGGCCGCATTCACGACCAGGCTGACGTCACCGCCCGCGAGGTCGACGCTCTCGATCGTTCTTTCGTCCCAGCTGTCCGACCACGTCTGTTCCGTTACGCGGAATGCGAAAGAACACTGTGAGAGCAAACCGCGCTCCACTTTGCGGGCGACCAGAACAGCGTCAGGGTCGTCGGCGTCGACCTGGGCGTCGAAGCGGAGCCCTTTGTCGTCCTCGGCGAGCTGCAGGTTGCCGGCGGTCGTGCGGGCCAGGGGCAAACCGGAGCCGGCGTCCCCATGATTCAAATTCAGGACGACATCGGGGTTGCGGGACAGGGTGTCGCGGAACGCCCCCCGGGCGATCGTTTCGACGTACAGGTTGCCCATCGGGTAGGGCGTGTTTGTCACACTGGCCCATCCGCCGATACGGATCGACGAGCCGTCCGTCGAGGAGCGGAGCTCGGCGGGAAAGGATCGAACCTCTCGGCCGGCGGGTGGATTGCGTTTGATGCTCATCAGGTTAAATCCGCTTTCGTGAGTTGTTGGTGAGCGTCTTCGATGGCGTGCTGCGTGTCGTAAACGCCCATCTGGATGGCGTCGAGTTTGTTAAGCGCGTAGGCGACGGCGAGGCGGGCCACTTGGCGGTCGTGGACCTCGTCGTTCGACCATCCGTCGCACCCGTCGAGCACCGCCCGCCAGCGCACGACTTCAGCGCGTTGCGCCTCCAAGTCGGCGGTCTGCTGGGCGATCATCCTCGGCCCGTCCACCTCGACCATGCTGGTCAGGTTGTCCAGGTGATGGCTCATAACCCGGCCAGTTGATCTTTCATCGCCTTGAGAGCCTCTTTCTGCTCGGCGACCACGAACGTGGTGCTGTCGATCAGGTTGAGGAGCCGGGCGATTTGGAGGCGGCGCCACACCCGGCCGTCAACCGACCAGCGGTCCGCTCCGGTCAGGTCGGCCATCTCCGCTTCCAGGCGTTTGACGTCGGACTCGGTGTCCGCGACGAGCTGACGGCTCATCGCGATCTGGCGGGGGACGTCGGTCGAAATCCCGTGCTGCAAATTTTCGCGGACGTTGCGCCGCCGTTCGGCGGCTATCCGCTTGTCGTGGTCGACCTGGTCGGGCCAGGCGTCAATCGGATCTTTGATGGGCGCACCGGTAGCCGGGTCGACGGGCTGCCCCGGCCGGGACAGCGGCGGCTGCGGCGGCCTCTCAGGGACGTACGCCACCTTGCCGTCGATCACCGCCGGCGCGTTCGGCCGACGGGCCCTAGCCACGAGCCGCCGCCTCGACCTCGTCAGGGAGCGCCATGTCCGGACGCCCGTCGATAAACACGATCCCGTGCTCCTCTATCAAAATCCGTTCCAGGACCTGCACCTCCGCGGCGTCGCCGACCTGCACCGCGATGGCATGGCGTTGGACCAGCGCAATGACTGCTTTCTGCCATTCACCGGCACGGTCACCGGTCGGAAACGACGCATCGCGCAGCTTCCAAAGGTGGGCGCGCTGCTGCGCGTCCCGGTTTCGCTGCATCTCGGCCTCGGACAGCGGCGCGTTCGCAGCCGCGGCCGCCGCATACGCCAACCGGTCCGCCTCGTGGGCGTCCCGGGGCGGACCGCCCCCCGGCCCCTTCGGCGATCTCGCCGGCTGCGGTAACGGTGTCGTCATCTAGCTTGCTGCCTTTCTTCGCGCCACGAAGGCGTCAAAATCGTTCACTGCGATCCACCACACGCCGGCCGACTTCACCGCCGGCAGATAGCCACGCGCTATCGCTTTCACGACAGCACGCTCCCCAACGTTCAGCCGTTCCGCACACTGGCGCACATCCATCGAACCATTCGGAACCGGCGGCAGTAAAGCATCAGTTCCGACGCGGAGCCGGGCTGCCTTGAACGCCGCAACTTTTCGCTCGTTCGCAATCCGGTGGCGTTCCCGGAAAATCGCTTGCAGGGTCCTGAGCGCATCGGCTGTCGGGGGGAGGAGACGGCCGCCTTCGGCCTGCCAGTGGCGTTGAAGGAGCTGCAAGCTGTACATCAGGTCGAACATCACCGCCGGGTCGTCAGTCCGAAATTCTGTTAGACGGGGCTGTGCTGCCACAGGAGCCGTCGAAACCCGGCCAGGGGGGTCCGGTAAGGGGATTTCGGTACACGCCATCACGTGCCCCCCTCGTCGTCGACGCGGTGGGCGATCATCCGAGCGACCGTCTGCTGATGCTCCCGCCGCCGGGCCATCAACTCGTCGAGCTTCGACGGCGCCGAAGCTATCTTCACCTCGGCCAACCCCAACCGCGCCCGGTCGGAAGGCGAGAACCCGTACGCGCCCTCCAACTTCCCCATGCTCGCCTCCAACGCCCGCAGCATCTGCACCGCCGGATGGGCGACCGTCTGCCCCTTCGAGCCAGTCGTGAACCGGCCGTCCCGTTCCAGCACCGCCATGATCTCCAGCCGCTCGTCGGCGTGCTCACACAATCGGGTCAGGCCATCCAAATCGGTGACCGGATCCAACCAACCGCGGCCGCCCTCCCACAACCGGCGCCAAACCGCCCGACCAGCCCTGCCCAGCGACTTGGGCGGCGTCGGGACCTCGGTTGTCGCCGGAATCGCCAATTTCGCGCCAGAAAGCGGACGTTTCGATGGATTTCCTAGCCGTTTTTGGGCCTCGGCTGAGCGGCCGATCGGGCCTCTAGAACCCATGACAAACCTCCTGAAAATCCTTACGGGTGGGGAAAAATCGGGCCTGGCGTGGCCAGCCGGAAATCGGCGACCAAAACGGAAATCGGCGGCCAAAACGCCCGACGATGGGCGCGTGCCGAGCCTGTGATCTGGTCGTGGCGCGGTCTAGCTTTTGGACCGGCCCTATCCCCCCCAAAGCCTCGCCCGGCGGGTGACGGGATGGCTGGCTGAATCGCACACACCGCCATGAAAAATAAAACGGACGACCGCCCGCCGATGCTGGCCCTGGCTGGCTGGCTGTGTGGGCAGGATGCCGAAGGTTGGCGGCTTCCTCTGGCCGTCGCCCTGCGGGTTGGCCGTGCCGGCGGTCGGCTGAGGTTGGCTTGCCGCCCTGGTCGACCCTGGCCGGGTCGGCTTCCTTCTCGGCTTCCTCTGGACCTTCCATGTCAACTCGCCGACCTGCCGGTCGGTCTTGCCGGTCAAATCCCTGGCGAATCCCTGAAGAATCCCGGGCCGAAAGGCTGGGCGAATCCTTGGGCGAATCCTTGGACGTGGCCGCAGCGTTGGACGTCCACCATGACGTGACCGTGGCCGCGCCGATCAGGGCGGCGAAGACGGCAGAGCGAATCCGTTTCATTCGCCGGCTAGCTGTGCGGTGAGCGCTCGTTCCAGTAGGTGCAGCAACTCGAACACGTCCAGGTCGGCCGGGAGGATGTCGACGTCCACGCCGACTTTGGTGAGGTCGGCGACGAGCTGCTGGTGGGCGGTTCGTTTGTCCCGATGTCGGGTGAGGATCCAAAGCTTGCAGCACCCGCAGATTCGGCCGGGCGGGGCGGGCCGCTCGCCGCAACCGGCGCAAAGTGGTGAGTCGGCCGGGCCGGTCATCGGGACGTCTCGGCGGGGATGCGTACAGGAAGCCAGAACCCGCAGAGGTGGCACACGTAGCCGACCCCGTGGTCTGGGTGCCACACAAACAAGGTCAGCGGCAAAGAGCACCGGGTCCGGTGGCGGCGCGGCTGGCAGTCGTCGGGCAATTCGCGTTGGAAGATCGGCTCGCAGTCGGCCGGTTCGACGTGCGGGGCGTCCGACCGGTTCATCATCAGCTCTCGTTCCCGTTCAGCCAGGCACGGCGTTCGGTTTGGCCGAAGGCGGCGTTGCCGTTTGCGGCTACCCGTACGGCGTCGGCGTCGGCGTCTAGGGCGCTGACCACCTCGGTCACTAGTTCGCCTGGGATTGTGCCGCCGGGCTCTAGGGGGACAAGCATGAGAGCGCGGGTGGCGCCGTGTTTCTGGCGGAAGGCGAGTTGTACACACTCGTCGTCGTGGTGTATTCCGATCCTCCAGCTCTTCCCGTCGTGCTTGACGCTGACCGAGGAGTCACAGTCCGGGCATTGCTGCATCTCGGCGGCGGCGAGTACCTGGGGCGGTGGGGTCAGTCCTTTGGCTGCCATTCGGCGGTAACGGCGGCCGGCGCTCACGGTGCCAGCCATCCGGGGTTTTTGTGATGGCGACCTCGGTGGAACGGTGGCTCCACCGAACCCCCCCAGYSWKGRCCKACWTCNNYRGMTCGGTGCTCGGTGTTAGTCACCGAAGCACCGAACCACCGAGGTCTCGGTGCGCCGAGGTCGCACCGAACTCCACCGAACCACCGAAGTAGCTGCATATCATGTTGTTTCATGGTCTTCCCGGTAGGCCCGAATCGAGGCGAGGATGTGAGCGCCCCCGGCCTTGGTGACGTCGATGTACCGCTCGGCGGTGAGGATTTCGATGGCGAGCCGCTTGGCCTTGTCATCGCCCTTCACGCCGAGCTGCACCCCGTTTTTCGAGATGGCCGGGTTCTGCTCCACGAACCTGCTGATCCGTTCCATGAGCACGGTCGGCCGGAAGCCGCCCTCGGACAGAGCGGGAGCCACGAGCTGGGCGGCGATCGGGTCGCTGGTGGCGTCGAGCACGAACTCCGCCGCCTTCGACCCCCGCACATAGGTGCCGTTGCGGTCCTTGGCGACGATCAGCTTGGCCACACCGCGCCGCCCGGCGCCGAACTCATGGACCACCTCCATGAGGTAGGAGGCCCCGGTGATCCCGGCCCGCTTCCGCTGGCTGCCGATGGCGTGCAGGCCGCGTCCCACCGGGGACTTAGCCAGATGGTCGAGGATGAGTACGGCGGGGCCGAGCCGGGCCACGCGTCTCGGGAGTCGGCGGTTCCATCGGGCCACGGAGTCGTCGTCGTTGGGTTTGACGTTGTCCAACGCCATCGACTCGCCCGTGGAGTCGATGACCACCAGGGTCGGCTGCCATTCGGTCACGAACTCCTCGAACGCCTCCTGGGCTGCGACGTTGTAGGGGTCGTCGATACTGAAGTAGTGGAAGTTCGCGAGGATCGTCTTCTCGTCCACGCCGAGGTCGAGCAGCCGGCACACGATGCCATCGGCGGTGTCCTCGAAGTCCAGATACACCACGTGGTGTTCGTCGAGGATTTCCTGTGCGACGGCATGGAGCGCGGCCCAGGTCTTGCCATCACCGGACTCGGCGATCAGCCCGTTGACCCGCCCCGGGTAGAACAGGGCGGCCCCGTCGCCCCGTCTGCCGATGGTCGGGGCTGGCCGGTCGACGTTCCCGTCGTGGATGGCGTCCAGGATCGGGCCGAGGTCGACGGGCTGCTGCCAGCTCTGAGCCTCGCTGTCGTCGCTCTGAGCCTCGCTGTCGTCGCTCCTGCCCCCGTCTGTCCGCTGCCCGCCATCGATCAACTTGAGGATGTGGTCCGGGTCGATGGCCGAACTCATGACGCAACTCCTCTTGGTGCTTTGAGTCCGGCGCTGATACCGGATGCGATGGTCGCTTCGATTTCGGGAACCCCAAGCCCGCAGACCTGGCCGGCTGTCCCCAGGGCCACGCACACCTGGTAGGCGTCGATGCGGCCGGCGGCCATGAGCTGCCCCATGCGAAACGCCGCCTTGTGCAGCGTGTCGTTGCGGGCGCCCTCCACCGCACGCGCGACAAGTTCGCATTCGGCGCCGAGGGCGGCTCGCCCGTACGTCCCACGCCGAGCCTCGCTGATCGGCACGACGTTGGCCGGCCGTTGAACCGCCTGCGGTCTAAGAAGGTCGACCAGCCAGCCCGGCGCAGCCTGCAACGGAGCGTCCGGTCCGTTGTCGCCGCCCGTCGAAGTCTCGCCGATGTCCTCCAGGAGAGCGGCTGTCGCCCACTGGTAGCGCCGCCCGGAGGCGTGCTGGGACGGGGGCATGATCACGTAGCCGCCGTCGCCCTTCCAGTCGACCTTTTCGAGGAACCCGGGCCGGCAGTTGATACCCGCCGGCCGGTAGTAGAGGTGATGCCCTCCGCCACCGGTGAGGACCCACGGCCCGGCACCCAGGTCGCCGCCGGCGGCATTACAGGCCGCTGAGAGGGCGTCTATGCCGGTCTGGCCGCCATCGACGTCCAACACGTCGAACATGACACCGGTCCGCACGCCGATGTTGGCGTTCGGCCAGCGCGCCCACCAGCCTCCGATCAGACCGGCGTCGGTCGTGGCATCTAAAAGTCCGTGCCCGGTTCGGGGATGTTTGGCGGGGTGCTCACAGTCGGATTTCGCGCAGGTGCACGCGTTCCCGGTCCACGAGTGGACCGGGAAAACCGGCCACCCGCGTCCCGCGTAGTCGAGGGCGGCGTCGAGGAACTCGTTCATGCCGACCTCTCCAGGTCCAGGTCACGCTCGAGGACACTCAAGTCCAAGGCGACACGACCGAGCAGGCTGACTATCTCGGGGAGCAGCAGGTCGCCATCCCAACCGACCGGATCGGAGTGAACGGCCCTGAGGACACGCTGCGCGGAACGCGCCCTCGCCCTCGAGTCGCCGAGAATCAGTCGGAGCCGTTCAGTGTCGTGCGGCTGGCTGTTCGATCCGCTATCCTCAGCTTGGGTTTGCGGCCCCTGATGTGCGATTTCGGCGTCCCCTCCACGGGGGCGCCGCCGTCGTTCCGGGGTCACAGTTCGTCCCGGAACAACTCCGACACCGGCTTGCCGAGCAACTCCGACAAGAACGCTTTGAACGCTGGCGACGCTTCGATCTGGCCGCGCAAAACGCGGCTCACGTAATCCTCGGAGCACCTGTACTCGGAGGCGACCCAACGGTTTGTGCCGTCAGGCAGGAGTGCCAGGACACCGCGGGCGGGCTGCGGGATGGGTCGGGGCATGCTTTACCGTCCTTTGAACGAGGCCCATGTGGGGCCTGCCATTGAGTGGCGGTGCGCTCCGGCGTGCGCCTCGGGTTGGTCCCGGACCTGGCGTCGCTTGGACGAGGGTTTCCCAGGGCCCGCAGGGCAGGTGGTGGTCGCGACCGCTATGCCGAACCTTGGCCCCTTTGGCGGGGCCGGTCCGGAGGTTCTTGTCTTCTATTTCTTCTTCTACTTCTATTCTACGACGGGCACGCAAATGGCCGGCTTCGTGTAGACCGCCTCGAAGCCCATCACTTGGCCTCGACGTTTCCGAGGGCGGCGATGGCAGCGGATGCGGCCTCGATCTCGGCGACGAAGGCGGCCAGCTGGCGGAGCTCGACCATCTCCCGGTCGTTGAGATACGGGCGCCGGGCGACAAGGTTGGCGTTCAGTTGGCGTAGAGCGAACGTGAGCTCAGGGAGCGGCGTCAATGAGGTCTTCGGCCTCGGCCTCGGCTTGGGGAACGTGGCCCGGATCTGACGCCAGCTCGGTGAAGTGGCCACCGCGGTGGCCACTTCAGATTCGGTCGGGTACACGGTGGCGAACTGCATGCGGTACTTGATCTCGCTGCGGCCGATCTTCAACTCGGCGACGATCGCATCGAGTAGCCCGTTCGACAACTGCTTGTTGTCGCCGCGGCCCCCGACCAGACGGCGGCCGAACTCCCAGCGGGCCATCAGGCCCATCTTCTTGCCGTCGACGATCTTGCCCTCCAACTTCCGCAGGACGGTGCCCAGCGGCGAGTCCAGCGGCCCGGTTGACTCCCTGACCACGATCTCGAGCCCGCCGAGCCGGACATCCGTATGGATGTCAGTTGTGCGGGACGGAGAGAGCTGGGTGGTGGTCATGCCCCATCTGCGGCGGAAGAGGCGCTGCACCGCTCGACGAACGCGGCCAGCTCGGAGTCAGCGATGTAGCGGCGCCCGCCGATCAGGAAGGACTTCAATTCGCCAGCCTTCATCAGTTCGAAGACCCTCGAACGGCTGACACCGAGGCGGCGCGCTGCACGGTCCGGCGGGTGCGACAGGGGGGCGACGTCCTCCTGGCGATTGCGGTAGAAGCGGTCGGGGTCTGCGGGTTGGGATTGGCTCATACGCCTTGGATACCAGAGGTCGCGACGTTTCCGAAGGACACCCTCATCTCGTGCCATCGCCGGTTTCTGCGATATGTCGAGAGTGGATGGCGCCGCTGTCATCTCGTGTCCGCGAGACGGCACTGGTGACACAAAACAACTTGTACGGACTTTCTTTTCTGACGGCGAGTCAGATGCTCGCCTAAGGAGCCGCCGGCCCCGGTCCCGTCCACGCGTTTTCCACACGCGTCCCCGCGTTTCCACGCGTGCGGTGACATCCGGAGCCGTCCGGGGCCGGGAAAATGTGCAGGTCGGGACTGGGTAGGACAGTATGAGACGTCCCTCGGCTTGACCGAGGGATAGACCGTGCCCGGCCGTTCTCGAGAATCGATGCCCGAATTGCCGCAGATCCCAACTTCGTCGCCCGGCCCGCCTACGACCGAAAGTCTGCCCACGCTCGTGACCGAGCTGTGGGAGATGGTCGTCGGCTACGCCAAGCAGCAGACGGTCGAGCCGGTCAAAGGCTTGCTTGGATTCTTGGGTTTTGGCATTGCTGGAGCGGTGCTGACCTCGTTCGGTCTGGTCCTTCTGGCGCTGGCCGGCCTGCGGGTCATCCAGGTGGAGACCACGCTCCACGGGCACCTCAGCTGGTTGCCGTATCTGATTGTTGTCGCCGTCGCCGGCGCCATTGCCGGCCTGGCCGTACGTGCCATTACCAAGCCCAGCCGGGACAAGGAGGGCTAGCAGATGGTCAGAGCAGCCGTGTCGCGTGCGGATAGCCCCGTCACCAGGGCCGACATCGAGGCCAAGCTCCGCCAGATCCGCGGAGAGGTCGACGCTACGGCCGAGGGAGCCAAGTCCTACGTGTTGGCCGCCGGGGTAGCCGCCGCTGTGGTTCTGGTCGGCGCCGCCTACCTGCTCGGCCGCCGCCGGAATCGGAGGAAGACCACCGTCGTTGAAGTACGGCGGTTCTGAGCGTTGACGCAACGCCTGCTCAAGACCCTGCTCCGCAACGGCGTGCGCCGTGGGCTCCTCGGTGGGAGCCGTCCATGGACGGCCGTTGCGGTGGCCGTCGGCGGCCTGCGGTTGTTCCAGCGCCTTACCCGTCCCGGCGATCCGGTCGTGTACCGCGAAGAGCTTCGCCCCGGCGAGACCGTCACGATCAGTCACCTGAGCAACTGACGTTCGTTCCACCCGCGATGATGGTGCGGTGAAGGTCGTACTGCGCAACCCGCGCCGGGAGGTTGACGTGGTCGGACCGGTGCGCGTCCACGCTCTCCTCGACCGGCTCGGAGTGAACCGCGAGTCGGTTCTCGTGATCCGGGGCGACACGCTGGTGACCGGCGACGCCCTCCTCGACGACACCGATACTGTCGAGGTCCGGCCGGTCATCTCGGGGGGCGCGACGTGAAATGCCGCCGCTGCCGCCAGCCGGCGGTGATCGATCTCCGCCGTCATAACGCCGGATTCTGCCGTGATTGCTTCTTGAGGCATTGCCGGGAGCAAGTGGCGCGCACAGTCGAAGAGCACGCCATGATCGGCGCGGGCGAGCGCGTCTTGGTGGCCGTCTCAGGCGGAAAGGACTCCCTCGCCCTGTGGGACATCCTCCTCGGGCAGGGATACGAGGTCGATGGTCTGTATCTCGGGCTCGGCATCGGCGACTACAGCGATGAATCGGGTCAGTACGCGAAGGCGTTTGCCACGCGGCGATCGGCGACGTTGATCGAGGTGGACATCCCCACCGAGTTCGGCTTCGACATCCCCACGGGAGCCAAGGCCGCTCGGCGCGTGCCGTGCTCGGCCTGCGGGCTCTCCAAGCGCCATCTGTTCAATCGGGCCGCCATCGATGGCGGTTACGACGTTTTGGCCACCGGACACAACCTCGACGACGAGGCCGCTGTTCTCTTCGGCAACGTGCTGCGGTGGGATACGGCCTATCTCGGCCGGCAGCTTCCTGTCCTTCCTGGAGGCGAAGGTTTTGCGCGCAAGGTCAAGCCCTTGATCCGGTTGTCTGAGCGGGAGACCGCCGCCTACTGCGTGCTCAGCGGCATCGAGTACATCGTGGAGGAGTGCCCCTTGGCGGCCGGCAACAAGCACCTCGGGTACAAGGAGGCCCTGAACGCCATCGAGGCCCAATCGCCGGGCTCGAAAGCAGCGTTCTATCTCGGCTTCCTCGATCGAGCCTCGTCGCTTTTCACACCGGTCGCCGAAGGAGAACGGGACACGCTGCATCCCTGCCCGTCGTGCGGAGCGCCCACCACCGCCGAGGTCTGCGCGTTCTGCAAGCTGGCGGTGCGCGCCACCCGTGGCTAAAACCTTCAGCCCGGGGGAGCGCGTTCTTCTCTTCGACCGGAAGGGACGCCGGTACCTGGTGACCCTGGCCGAGGGAGGAGAGTTCCACACCCACGCCGGACCCGTCCCCCATACCGAAATCCTCGGCCAGGAGGAAGGCTGCTCGGTCCGCTCGACGCGCGGAGCGCACTACACCGTCGTACGTCCGACGCTGGCTGAGTCGGTGCTGAAGATGCCCCGTGGCGCGCAGGTGATCTACCCGAAGGATCTCGGCCCGATCCTGATGCTGGCCGACATCTACCCGGGTGCCCGCGTGCTCGAGTCCGGCGTCGGCTCGGGGGCGCTGTCGATGACGCTTCTGCGCGCCGGCGCGGACGTGGTGGGCTACGAGCTGCGACCGGACTTCGCCGCCCGCGCCCAGGCCAACGTGGCCGCCTACTTGGGCGGCGACGCCCTTTCCCGATATCGGGTTGAACACCGTGACGCCTACGAGGGCATCTCCCCCGCGGACGGGCCGTTCGATCGCATCGTGTTCGACTTACCGGAACCGTGGCGAGTCATCAAGGCGGCGGCCGGCGTCCTCCGGCCGGGCGGCATCCTGCTGGCCTACCTGCCCACGATCGGCCAGGTCGGGCAACTGCGGGAGGAGCTCACGGCGGTCGGATTCGGCATGGCCGAAACGCTGGAGGTGCTGCAACGGACCTGGCATGTCGAAGGTCAGTCGATCCGACCGGATCATCGCATGGTGGCCCACACCGGCTTCCTGACCCATGCCCGCCTTCTCCAGCCTGACGGTGGGGAAGAGCAGGAGTGAATCTGCTCGATCTGGTGGTGCTTGGAGCCGTGGCCTCAGCCGCGGTGGGAGGGTATCGGTTGGGGTTCCTGGCCCGGGCCACGTCGTGGGTGGGCATGGCGGCCGGCCTGTTCGTTGCCGCCCGCTTCCTTCCCAACGTCATCGACGCCATCCGCCCAGGCGACGCCCGGGCTCGGCTGCTCTTCGCCGTCGCCATCCTTCTCGGCGGTGCGTTCTTCGGTCAGGCCGTGGGGCTGATCGCTGGCGCCCAACTGCACCGGGTCTTGCCGTTCGGTCCCATCCGCATGCTCGACCGGGCGGTTGGATCGGTGCTCGGGGTGATCGGCGTGATGGTCGCGGTGTGGCTGCTGTTGCCTTCCATGGCCAATGTTCCAGGCTGGCCCGCTCGCCAGTCCACCAATTCGTCGATCGCCCACCTCATCGATCGGAACCTGCCGCGCCCCCCGAACACCATCCAAGCCCTGCGCCGCCTGGTCGGCCAGAACGCCTTTCCCCGTGTCTTCGAGGCTCTGCAACCGGCGCAGGACGCCGGCCGGCCCCCGGCCGTTCCGCCCCTCCTGCCGGCGGTGCAGAGCCGGGTGGGCGTTTCGACCGTGAAGGTGTTCGGTGATGCCTGCGGTCGCGAGCAGGACGGCAGCGGCTTCGCCGTCCAGCGCGCCGACACGGTCGTGACCAATGCCCACGTGGTGGCCGGCGAGCCGGCGGGCCGGACATGGGTGCGCCGTATCGACGGTCAGATCTTTCACGCCGTGGTCGAGCTGTTCGATCCCAACCGCGACCTGGCCGTGCTCGGCGTGCCCGGACTCAGCGAGCCGCCGCTCCCGGTCGCCGCTGGCCACGCCGGGGAGTCCGGAGCCGTCTTCGGCCATCCGGGCGGAATCGACAAGCTGGTCGTGGCCCCGGCCAGGATCTTTCGGGAGGTCACCGCCCAGGGCCGCGACCTCTACGACACGCGCAGCACCGGCCGGGACGTGTTTATCCTGGCCGCCACGCTGTATCCCGGCGACTCGGGCGGCGCGCTCGTGAACCTGTCCGGCCAGCTCGTCGGCGTGGCGTTCGCCATCGCCCCCGACCGGCCCGGCACCGCGTACGCCCTGACCAGCGCGGAGCTCAACCTGGCCTTGGCGACGTCTCGGAGCGGGGCCCAGGTGTCCACGCTGGCGTGCGTGGCCGACTAGCGGGTGAGCTGCTAGCGGGGTGGCCGAGTAGCCGCGAACGTGTTACTCGACCTCAATGAAGATGCACTCACCGGGGCATTCCTCGGCCGCTTCGATGACCGCGTCGTCCATGCCGCCGGGCACGTTGGCCAAGCCTTCCGGTCCGCCCGGGTCGCTGAACACCTTGGACCCTTCCTTGACGTAGGCAAGACCGTCGTCCAGCAGCGTGAAGACTGCCGGGGCGATCTCTTCGCAGAGCCCGTCGCCGGTGCAGAGATCCTGATCGATCCAGACCTTCATTTAACGGTGCCTTCGCCTCTCATCAGCGGAATACTTGCCGAACGTATCGACAACCGGGGCTGTTTGTCAATTTCCACGGCACTTACCGGGGAAACAGGGCCAACATACCCGTACAAGCCTCAAGGCCGGTGTATGGTCGATTCAGAGAGGAGGTGGTCCGTGGCCGACTCCGAATATCAGCGGCGACTGGCCGCCTACGAGCACGAAGTGGCCGAGCTTCAGGAGCAGTGCAAGGTCCTGGAGGACGAAGTGAATACCTTGCGCCGGCGGTTGCAGGACGCGCCGAAGAGAGTGCGCACGCTCGAGGAGCGGCTGCTCGAGACCAAGGGCCAGCTTCAGCAGGCCGTCTCCCAGAACGAGAAGCTGACCTACACCCTGCGCGAGGCGCGAGAGCACATCGCCGCCCTGCGGGAGGAGGTCGACAAGCTCACCCAGCCTCCGTCCGCCTACGGCACCTTCCTCGGCCAGAACGACGACGGCACGGTCGACGTCTTTTCCGGCGGCCGCAAGATGCGGGTGGCCCTGCATCCCGAGCTGGAGGAGATCAAGCTGGTCAAGGGCCAGGAGGTCGTCCTCAACGAGTCGCTCAACGTGGTGCTGGCCCGCTCGACGGAACTCTCGGGCGAGGTCGTCACCCTGAAGGAGCTGCTCGACGACGGCGAGCGGGCGCTGATCGTGGGCCGGGCCGACGAGGAGCGGGTGGTCGAACTGGCCGCCACCCTTCAGGGCATCAAGCTGCGGGCCGGCGACACCATCCTCATGGACGCGCGCACCGGGTTGCTGCTCGAGAAGCTACCGCGACCTGAAGTCGAGGAGCTCGTCCTCGAAGAGGTGCCGGACATCTCCTACGAAGACGTCGGTGGCCTGGATGCCCAGATCGAAGCCATCACCGATGCCGTCGAGCTGCCCTTCCTTCATCGGGAGCTCTTCATCGAGCACAAGCTGCCGGCGCCGAAAGGCATCCTGTTGTACGGGCCCCCCGGTTGCGGCAAGACGCTGATCGCCAAAGCGGTCGCCAACTCGTTGGCCAAGAAGGTGGGCGAGATCTCCGGCGACAAGAACGCGCGCAGCTACTTCTTGAACATCAAGGGTCCCGAGCTTCTCAACAAGTACGTCGGCGAGACCGAACGCCAGATCCGCCTCGTCTTCCAGCGAGCGAGGGAGAAGTCGGAGGAGGGCGTTCCGGTCATCGTGTTCTTCGACGAGATGGACTCGCTGTTCCGCACGCGCGGCACCGGCATCTCGTCGGACATGGAGTCGACCATCGTGCCGCAGCTGCTGGCCGAGATCGACGGCGTCGAGACCCTGAAGAATGTCATCGTCATCGGGGCGTCCAACCGCGAGGACCTGATCGATCCCGCCATCCTTCGCCCTGGCCGCTTGGACGTGAAGATCAAGATCGAGCGGCCCGACGAGCGGGCGGCCAAGCAGATCTTCTCTCGATACCTGACCGCCGACCTTCCCCTCGACGAGGACGAGGTCCAGAAGCTGGGCGGAGGTGACCGCGCCAAGGCGGTCGAAGCGATGCTCGACAAGACCGTGGTCGAGATGTACCGCGACGACGACGCCAACCGGTTCCTCGAGGTCACGTACCAGAACGGCGACAAGGAGATCATGTACTTCAAGGACTTCTCCTCCGGCGCCATGATCGAGAACATCGTTCGCCGGGCCAAGAAGCTCGCCATCAAGCGGACGATCGCCGGTGAAGGCCGCGGCATCCGCACCTCAGACATGCTCGAGTCGATCAAGCAGGAGTACAAGGAGCACGAGGATCTGCCGAACACCACCAACCCGGACGACTGGGCCAAGATCTCCGGCAAGAAGGGCGAGCGGATCGTTTACGTCCGCACCTTGCTGGCCCACGGTCCCGACACGGCCGGCGGCCGCAGCATCGAGCGGGTTGGCACCGGGCAGTACCTCTAGAAGGGGTCTGCGATGGCGCTAGGGTCGGGCTAGGGTCGCACCCGTGGCCATCGTCAAGGTCTGCGGCCTCGAGACGGAGTACGGGATCCTCCTGCGCGGCGCGGGCGAGCCCAATCCGATCGCCGCCTCATCCGTGCTTATCAACGCCTACGTCGCCGATCTGGCCCGCCGAGTCGGATGGGATTTCGAAGATGAAACGCCCGGGAACGACGCGCGTGGCTTTGCCCGCGAGGGGGCCATGCCGCCGGAGGTGGAAACCCACCTGGTGAACGCCGTGCTGACCAACGGGGCGCGCTACTACGTCGACCACGCGCATCCCGAGTTCTCGACGCCAGAGTGCGCGAACGCCCGGCAGGTGACCCTCTACGACAAGGCCGGGGAGCGCATCCTGGCCCGCTCCATCGAGGCCGCCGCCCGCTCGCTGCCCACCGGGCAGGGGATCGTCATCCTGAAGAACAACTCCGACGGCAAGGGCAACTCCTACGGCACCCACGAGAACTATTTGATGGACCGAGCCGTTCCGTTCGGCCGGATCGTGGCGCAGGTCATGCCGCATTTCGTCACCCGCCAGATCTACACGGGTGCAGGGAAGGTCGGATCGGAGGCGGGATCGACGGGTGGTCAGGAGATCACGTTCCAGCTCACGCAGCGCGCCGACTTCTTCGAGGAGGAGGTCGGGCTCGAGACCACGCTGAAGCGCCCGATCGTCAATACGCGCGACGAACCTCACTGTGACGCCCAGAAGTACCGAAGGCTGCACGTCATCGTCGGCGACGCCAACCTGTCCGAAGTGGCGACCTACCTCAAGGTGGGGATCACCTCCCTCGTTTTGTCGATGATCGAGGACGACTGGCTGGGGGAGCGAGACTTCAGCCTCCACGCCGCTGTGTCAGCGATGCGCCGGGTCTCCTACGACCTCAAGCTGTCGCTTCCGCTCGAGTTGGCCGACGGCACCACCCTGACGGCGTTGGAGATGCAGTGGGAGTACCTCGACCTGGCCAAGAAGTACGCGGCGGACCGCGGCCTGGAATCGGTGGGCGGCGAGGAGATCGGCAAGGACCTCCTGCGGCGCTGGGAAGGAGTGCTCAGCGCACTCGAGACCGACTTCATGACCCTTGCCCACCAGCTCGATTGGGTGGCGAAGTACCGGCTCATCGACGGCTACCGGGAGCGCCACGGGCTGTCCTGGCGGGATCCGAAGCTGGCCGCGCTGGATCTGCAGTACCACGACGTGAGACCGGGGAAGTCGTTGTACGACCGGGTCGGCATGGAGCGGTTGTTCACGGACAGTGAGATTGACGAGGCCATGACCGAGCCGCCGCCGGACACCCGCGCCTATTTCCGGGGCCAGTGTCTGAAAAGGTGGGGGTCATCAATTGCGGCTGCCAACTGGGACTCCATCGTTTTCGACCTGGGTACGGACCCGTTGAGGAGGGTCCCGATGATGGAGCCGCTTAGAGGTACCGCTGCACATGTCGATACCTTGTTTGAAGGCTGTGCCAGCCCGGCCGAGCTTTTGGAACGGTTGGGATCCTGAGGAGGCGTACTACCGATGCCAGAACGAGAACAGATCAAGAAGCCAACAACCACCCGCACTGAGGATGAGGTCGTCGAGGAAGCGCCAGCCGGAGCCAAGCAGGGCGAGAAGATCAAGGCTGAACTGGACGACCTGCTCGACGAGATCGACGAGGTGCTGGAAGAGAACGCCGAGGAGTTCGTCCGGGCCTATGTGCAAAAAGGCGGCGAGTGAGCGCAGTCGATTCGGCGAGTCGCCAGGGGCGGTAGCGTCACCCTCCTCATGAATCTGCCCATCTTTTCCCCTGACGACGGTCCCGGACCAAGTTTCGTCGACCTGCTCCGCCGGGTCGGCCACGACCCTCTCGGTCCGACCGTTACCGGCGACAACAGCTTCGTCGATGTCCACGCCACGACCATCGTGGCCGTGCGGTACGTCGATGGGGTGGTGATGGCCGGTGACCGCCGGGCGACGGCCGGATCGTCCATCGCCCAGCGGGCGGTCGAGAAGGTGCACGCAGCCGACCGTTTCAGTGGCATCGCCATCGCCGGTTCGGCCGGCTTCGGTCTTGAGCTCATTCACCTGTTCCAGCTTCAGCTGGAGCACTACGAGAAGGTTGAGGGTCAGGTCCTTTCTTTGGAGGGCAAGGCCAACCAGCTGTCCCAGATGGTCCGTCAACACCTGCCGATGGCCATGCAAGGCTTTGTGGTCGTACCGCTGTTTGCCGGCTACGACGTTCGCCGTCGCCGTGGGCGCATCTTCAGCTACGACCCGACGGGTGGAAGATACGAAGAGAACGACTTCAACGCCGACGGCTCCGGAGGGCGCGACGCCCGCACCACCATCAAGCTCGGCTGGCGGGAAGACATGGATCGGGAATCAACCATCGAACTCGCCATTCAAGGCCTGTACGAAGCGGCGGACGAAGACTCCGCCACCGGCGGTCCGGATGCGGTCCGAGGCATCTACCCGACGGTCGCCACCATCACCTCGGCCGGCTTCGAAAAGGTGGCGGAGACTGAAGTGGCCGAACGCTTCGCGGCGTTGATCCAGCGCAAGACGGAAGCCGGTCAGCACCGATGAGCATGCCGTTCTACGTCGCGCCAGAGCAGTTCATGAAGGACAAGGCCGACTACGCCCGCAAGGGCATCGCGCGGGGACGAGCTCTCGTCGGCCTGGTCTGCGAAGAGGGCGTGCTCATTGCCGCCGAGAATCCATCCAAGAACCTGCACAAGGTGTCGGAGATCTACGACCGGATCGCGTTCGCCGGGGTGGGCAAGTACAACGAATTCGACCAGCTCCGCCGGGCCGGGGTCCAGCATGCCGACGTGAAGGGCTACCAGTTCAGCCGGGAGGACGTCGACGCCCGCGCCCTGGCCAATCTGTACGCGCAGTACGTCGGGAACATCTTCACCCATGACATGAAACCGCTCGAGGTGGAGATCCTGGTGGCCGAGGTGGGCGCCAGGCCGGCCGACGATCAGCTCTACCACGTGCTCTACGACGGCTCGGTGGTCGAGGAGGAAGGGTTCGCCGTTCTGGGCGGCGAGGCGGAAGCCATCGCCGGGCGGCTCCAGGAGGCGTACACGGAGGGATGGGATATGGCCCATGCGTTGAGGGCGGCTCGCGACGCCCTAGCCGGCCCCGACCGCGTCCTCGACGCCACCGCGTTAGAGGTGGCCCTGCTGTCCCGTTCCACCGATCGGCGCACGTTTCGGCGCGTCGAGGACGAAGAGACGGCTGAACTCCTCGGCGCCAGCACCGCGTAGCGACTCACGGGCAGCCGGCGGTCGAGGCTCAGGCCACGCGAGGCTCAGGCCATGCCGTGCGCCATCTGCAGGGCGAACAGGGCCACCAGCACCCCGATGACGACGGCCACCATCAGCCGCGACCGGCTTGTCCCGACTCGTCCGTTGTGCTGGTCGCGTCCGTTCAGAAACGCGGATTCGACCTCGTCGGCCAGCAGCAGCTCGCGAGCCGACTCGAACTCGCCCTCGGGTACGAAGATGGCGACCGCCCCAACGGGATAGATGCCGTCGACACCACCCCGGAGCTGGGTCAGGATGCCGTCGGCGCCGAGGCGGGCGGCGATCACCTGGGCGTGGAAGCCATTCGGCACCGTCCTCAAGTGGACCATTCGGGCCCCGGTCACCCTACGACGGTAGCGTGACCGGTAATACTCCAGAGGCCACTAGGGTCGAGAATCCTGTCGTGGCTGCTGGAGTACGGATGGAACGTCGCATCTTCGGACTAGAGAACGAATACGGCGTTACCTGTACCCTCCGCGGCCAGCGCCGGCTCAGTCCCGACGAGGTCGCCAGGTATCTGTTCCGCCGGGTGGTGAGCTGGGGTCGTTCCTCCAACGTCTTCCTGGAGAACGGCGCCCGCCTGTATCTCGACGTCGGCAGCCACCCCGAATATGCCACTCCCGAATGCGACTCCATCCACGACTTAGTCGTCCACGACAAGGCCGGCGAGCGCATCCTTGAGCACCTGGTCGTCTCCGCCGAGGCCCGCCTGCGGGAAGAGGGGATCCGGGGCGTCATCTTCCTGTTCAAGAACAACACCGACTCGGCCGGCAACTCCTACGGTTGCCACGAGAACTACCTGACCAGCCGGCGCGATGACTTCGGGCACTACGCCGAGGTGCTGATCCCGTTCTTCGTATCTCGGCAGATCTATGCGGGCGCGGGCAAGGTGCTTCAGACAGCGCGGGGCGCCATGTACTGCATCAGCCAGCGGGCCGAGCACATCTGGGAGGGCGTCTCCTCGGCGACGACGCGGAGCCGGCCGATCATCAACACCCGCGACGAACCCCACGCGGACGCCGAGCGCTTCCGGCGCCTCCACGTGATCGTCGGCGACTCCAACATGAGTGAGTACGCCACCTTCTTGAAGGTCGGAACCACCAGCATCCTTCTGCGCATGCTCGAGGATCCGAGCGTCGTGTTGAGGGATCTGACCTTGGAGAACCCCATCCGGGCAATCCGGGAGATCAGCCACGACACCACCTGCAAACGGCGGGTGCGCTTGGCCAACGGACGCGAAGCCAGCGCATGGGACATCCAGACGGAGTACCTCAACCGAGCACTGCGCTACCAGGAGCAGAAGGGCTTCTCCACGCTCGAGCAGAAGGCGCTGGCCATGTGGGAGCACTGCCTCGCCGGCATAGAACGGGATCCGTGGTCGCTCGACCGCGAATGCGACTGGGTCATCAAGCACTCGCTCATCGACCGTTTTCGCCAGCGCGAAGGCGTGCCCCTGACCCACCCCAAGGTGGCGCTCATGGACCTCCAATACCACGACGTCAACCGGGGCCGCGGGCTGTTCTACCGGATGCAGGACCGGGGTCTGGTCGAACGGCTGTGCACGGACGAGGAGATCGAGCGGGCCGTGGACGAGCCGCCGCAGACCACGCGGGCCAAGTTGCGGGGAGAGTTCATCAAGAAGGCAAAGGAGCGGCGCCGTGACTTCACCGTGGACTGGGTGCACCTGAAGCTGAACGATCAGGCGCAGCGCACGGTGCTGTGCAAGGACCCGTTCAAGTCCCGCGACGAGCGGGTCGAGAAGCTGATCGCCAGCCTCTAGGGCCGTGCCGTCATTCCGAACCGGCACGGTGGCGGTCGTGCTCAGCGAGCGGCCGGGGCTCCAGCGAATCGTGGTCGATCTTGATGGCGAGTCGCGGCGGGCCTACGTGTTGACCCGTCTCATCGGACCCGTTCGGGAGGGGGAAAGGGTCGTCGTGAACACGACGGCCACGGATCTTGATCTCGGTACCGGCGGATGGGATGTGGTGCACTGGAATCTCGACCGGGACTCCTGGTCCGAGGTCGGTCCCGGCCACGTGCTCAAGCTGCGTTACACCAGCCTGCAGATCGATACGGGAGTGGCCGAGGAGGAAGCCGGTTACGCGGAGGCGGCGGCGGCCGGTCTGGCCGGCATGCCGGTGGTGGCCTGCTTTCTGCACAGCCAGGTGGCGGCGGTGGCGGCCGCCTTCAGGCACGTCGCACCGGGCCGGCGGCTGGCCTACGTGATGACCGACGGCGGAGCTCTGCCGCTGGCCCTCTCCGACCTGATGGCCGGACTGTGCTCGGCCGGCCTGGTGGACATCACCGTCACCACCGGGCAGGCGTTCGGCGGGATGTTCGAAGCCGTCAACGTGGAGTCCGGTTTGGAAGTGGCCCGCCATGCCGGCCACGCCGACGCGGTCGTGGTTGGCACCGGCCCGGGCGTGGTGGGAACCGGGACCCGGCACGGATTCAGCGCCCTTGAGGTGGCCGGCATCGTCGACTTCGCGGCTCGGGACGGTGGCCAGCCGATTCTGGCGCTGCGCTGGTCCGACGCGGATCCCCGGCCGCGCCACCGGGGGATCAGCCACCACGCCATCGCTGCCCTCGAATACGCCCACGCTCCGGCGGTCGTGCCGATTCCGCGCGGCCGTGAGGGCCCCGAGCCGGGGCACCATCAGGTCATCGAGGTGGATGTTCCGGACGTGCCCGCCCTTCTGGCCGCGGTCGGGCTGGAAGTGACCACCATGGGCCGAGGGGCGGACCGCGAGCCGGGCTTTTTCGCCTATGCCGGCGCCGCCGGGGTGGCCGCCGCCCACCGGCTGATGCCCTCCTGACAAACCCCCCATTTCTTCTTCTGGACGCGAGCAGCTCCAGAGGACGTTTTGTCCCCCGAGCAGTTCGGACGAATCGCCACCAGCCGCCCGACTCACTACGGAAAGCCCACCGGTAGGCTCGATCCCAATGGACCGGCTGGAGCGGCTCATCAACTTGATGGCGGCCCTGCTCGAGGCTGACCGGCCCCTCGATCGCGCCGAGCTGCGCCGGCGCGTCAGCGGCTACGAGGGGGAAGGCGAGGAGGTGGACGACGCCACCTTCCGGCGCATGTTCGAGCGCGACAAGGATGCCCTGCGCCAGATGGGCGTGCCCCTGGTCATCGAGCCGATCGATCCGCAACGACCGGATTCCGCCGAGGGGTATCGAATCCCCCGGGAGCGGTACGAGCTTCCCGACCCCGGCCTGGATCCCGAGGAACTGGCCGCCCTGCGACTGGCCGCATCCGCCGTGTCCGTCGGGGAGGAGACCGGGGGGACGACGACGGCCACCGCCGCGCTGTGGAAACTGGGTGGGGGAGTGGAGAATCCCTCGGCGTTCCTGGCCGCGCTGCCCGGCAGCGAGTATCTGGGCCTCCTGTTCGGCGCGGTGGCCGAACGTCGTACCGTCCGCTTCCCTTACCAGGGACGGACGCGAACGGTTGATCCCTGGACGCTGTCGTGTCGAGCCGGGAAGTGGTACCTGTCCGGGTTCGATCGTGACCGACAAGACGATCGGATGTTCCGTCTGGATCGGATGGACGCCGCCCCAGAGCCGTTCGGTCCGGCCGGGTCGTTCGAGCGTCCGTCGAGTGGTGGCGGACCGCCACCACCGCCCTGGTTGCTCGGCGATGAGGAACGACTCGTGGCCGAGTTGCTCGTCGATGCTGGCCAGGCCGCACTGGCCGCGGCCGAGGCGGCGGTCCACGGCCAGGTCGAGCACCGACCGGACGGATCGGTCATCCTGCGGCTTCCTGTCACCAGCCGGGCCGGCTTCCGTTCGTTCGTGTTCGGCTTTCTCGATCACGCCGAGGTGCTCGGCCCGCCGGAGCTCCGCCGCGACGTCGTCGAGTGGCTGAACGGGCTGGCTAGCTGATGCCAAGGACCAGCGCGGAGGACCGGCTCCGGCGACTTCTCGCCGTCGTGCCGTGGGTGGCTGCGCACGATGGCCCGACGGTGGACGAGGTGTGCGCTCGCTTCGATCTGTCCGAAGCGGAACTCCTCGCCGACCTCGACCTTCTCTGGCTGTGCGGTCTGTATCCGTATACCCCCGACGTGCTCGTCGAGGTCGATATTGCCGACGGGCGAGTCTGGATCCGCTACGCCGACTTTTTTCGCCGCCCCTTGCGGCTTACGGCCGCGGAGGGCCTCGCCCTTCTGTCGGTGGGGGCAACGCTGCTGGCGGTGCCAGGCGCCGACCGGGACGGACCGCTGGCGCGGGGCCTGACCAAGCTGGCCTCGGTCCTCGGGGTGGAGCCGCATGAGACCGTAGAAGTGGAGCTCGGCCCGGCATCTGCCGATGTGCTGGCCAAGATGCACACCGGGGTGGCCGAACACCGGCAACTGGAGATCGACTACTACTCCTTCGGTCGGGACGACCGCACCGTGCGGGTGATCGATCCGCGGCGAGTGTTCAACGCGGCCGGCCAGTGGTACGTGGAGGGCTTCTGTCATCGCGCCGGAGGCAACCGTCTCTTTCGCGTCGATCGCGTCCACCGCGCCGCGCTTCTCGAGTCCACCTTCGACCCGCGGGACGCGCCGGAAAGCGGTGTGTCGCTGTACTCACCCCGAAGTGATGATCCGGTCGTCACTCTCGAACTGGCTCCGCGGGCCAGCTGGGTGGCCGACCACTATCCCGTCGAGGGAGTCGAATCGGGCCCGGACGGAGGCCTACGCGTGACCATGCGGATCAGTGAGCAGGCCTGGCTCGAACGGCTGTTGCTCCGCCTCGGCCCCGACGCCGTGGTTGTCGAGGGGGACCCGGACCTGGCTCGGGCGGTCGCCAACCGCCTCCTGGCGCGCTACCGGCTCAGCGACGCGGCCACGTCCAACCCAGGCAGTACCCTGGCTTCACCGTGAGCGATCACCCGACTGACCTGTCGCGCAGTGTGGAGCCGGAGGACATGCCCCCGCCGCCTCTGTACCGCCCGCCGGTGGGGATGCCCGGCCCGGCCGAGACCACCGTCGTGGCTGCCCCCCGTCGCGGCTCAATGCGCCGGCCGCCTAGCCCCTTGCGCAACACGCTCGAGTGGGTGGCGATCGTGGTGGTCGCACTGGGTGCCGCCTTTCTGATCAAGACCTTCCTGATCCAGGCCTTTTACATTCCTTCGCCATCCATGGTGCCCACGTTGCAGGTCAAGGACCGGGTCCTGGTCAACAAGCTGAGCTATGAGCTTCACCCCGTTCACCGGGGCGACATCGTCGTGTTCAGCCGCCCACCCAACGAGGGGCCATCGGATCCGAGCATCAAGGACCTGATCAAGCGGGTCATCGGTTTGCCGGGCGAGACGATCGAGGCTCGGGACGGCCGCGTGTTCATCAACGACCATGCTCTGCAAGAGCCGTATCTCCCGGCGGGCATGGTCACGTTGAATCTGCCGAGGACGACCATCCCAGCCGGGCACTACTTCGTTATGGGAGACAACCGGCTCGACTCCAAGGACAGCCGCATCTTCGGCCCGATCAGTAAGACTCTGCTGGTCGGGCGGGCCTTCGTGAAGGTCTGGCCGCTCTCATCGATCGAGTTCCTCTAACGCCCACATCATGCGGTCGACGTGGTCGCTGTAGACCGCGTCCACGCCCATGTCGAGCGCACTGGTGAGCACCCGCTCGTGCTGGGCATCCCAGGCGAAGGCGTAACGCTCGAAGCGATGGAACAAGGTGGTGAGCCCGGCCGACCAGTCACTGAAGTGGAGGTTGACGGCATCGATGCCGGCGTCGGCGAGATTGGCCGCCCGCCGCTCGGGACCCTCGCGTATGCGCCGTAACCGCGTGCTGTCGACCAGGCGGACGTCGGCGGCGGCGGCTCGCCACGAGGCCACCAGCCGCCAGTCGTCGTGGCAGAGCCACAGGTGGCCGGGTGCCGGCTCGCCGGCGGCCCGGGCCACGGACAACACGGCCGTCAGCGCATTGGCGTCCTTGACGTCTAGCGAGAGTTCGAACCCCGTTCCGAACGCGGCATAGAGATCTTCCAGCGCCGGTATGTGCGGCGGCAGCTGCGCCCGCGTCAGTTCGCTTATCGGCACCCGGCGCATGCCCGTGCGCACGATGCCGTCGTGGTCAAGCACGGCCACCCCGTCCGCGGTGAGCCACACGTCGCTCTCGAGTCCGGTGGCGCCGAGGCGCAACGCCAGGCCGAAAGCCTCCAACGTGTTTTCGGGCGCATGCGCCCTGGCGCCGCGATGGGCGAAGCCAATGGGCGGCTGGCGCAGAGAATCCATTTCCCCAGATTGCCTCAACCAGTCGTGAGCGCGGCCGCTTCGGGCTGGCGAGCCGGCACGGCAAAGATGAAACGGCTGCCCACGCCCATACGACTTTCGCACCAGATGCGGCCGCCCTGGGCTTCTACCAGCCGGCGACATAGGTACAGGCCGATGCCGGTTCCCCCGTGGGCCCGGGTGGAGGTGCCGTCGAGTTGCCGGAAGCGCTCGAACAGTTGCGGGATGTCACCGGAGAAGATGCCCGGGCCCTGGTCGGCAACGGTCACCTCCACCTCTCCCATGCGAACCACCACGTCCACCGCGACCTCGCCGGTACTGAACTTCAGGGCGTTGTCGACCAGGTGGATGAGTACCTGCTCGAACTTGGACCGGTCGATGTGGACGATCACCGGCTCGTTCGGACGGCGGATTTTGACCCGCTTGAGGTCGAGCGCGCCCACCAGGGCGGCCACATCGACCGGCTGGACTTGCACGCGCGGTTCGCCGTCTTCCAGGCCGGCCACGAGCAAGAGATCATCGATGAGCCGGTGCAGACGGTTGGCATTGGTCGCCAGCGACTCCAGGGCCGCCGACCGGCTGGCGTCGCTCAGCTTGTCCCAGCGGTTGACCAGGGTGTTGGAGTAGCCGAGCACCACGGTCAGAGGCGTCCGCAGTTCGTGGCCGATCACGGCGATGAAGTCAGCCATCAGCTGGTTGGCCCGGCGTTCCGTGGCCAGGTCGTGGAAGAGCAGCAGACGCCCGGTGGAATTCCGGTGCCGGTCGAAAAGATGGCGCATGGTCGCCCGGTAGGCGCGCGGGTCCTGCCGCCCGAGGAACGCTTCGACGGTGCGGTCACCGTCATCGGCCAGAAGCTCACCGACGACCGCGTCGCCCAGCCGGCCTTTGGCCGGTTGTCCGAGTTCAAGGGCGGTAGACAGGTGGAACAGTTCGGCGGCGGGTCCGTTGATCAGCTCGAAACACCCGCCCGAGTCGACAACCACCACCGCCTCCGACACGGCGTGGGCTAGCACGGTGAACTGCCCATCCCGTTCGGCCAGCCGCTTGGCCTGCTCGGCCGAGCGCAGGGCGATGGCGACGTGCCGGCCGAGCGCCTGGATGAGGGCCCTGGCGCTGGGATCGGGTTCGACGGCCAGGGCCAGCACCAGACAGCCGAGATGCCGCCCCGCCACCGCCAGCGGAACGACAAGGTTCTTTTCCCCGCCCGGGGCCCCAGATCCCACCGGTGGGGTGGGCTCCCCCGCCGCGGGCCAGGTGGTGCTCGTCATCTGGTAGCCCAGGAGGAGGTCCCGAAAGGCCGGGTCCTGACAGGCCGCGCGAATCTGCTCCCGGTCGTACCCCCGCTGGTGGGCGACCGTCAGCCGCCCGGGCGCGGTGCCGTCGACCACGACGAGGAACCCGGCGGTGGCCCCCACGAGCCGTTCGGCGGCATCGAGCACTCTGCCGGCAAACGTCGCGTGTTCGGGATCGGCCACGGCATCGGCAACGCCCCCGAGCAGCTCGGCGGCGGAGGTTCCCGACGCCAGCGGAGAGGGACGGTGCCCGACCGCTACCGCGGCGGCATCGGCGAAGAGAAGCAGAGAGACGGTCTGAAGGGCCCTCGGCGTTCCGGCCACGACCAGCGCGCCGACCGCCCTCGGGCCGATGCGGAGCGGCTCGGCCACCACGGACAGCCCGCTCTCGCGATCGAGCCGCCGGCTGATCCGACCTCGTTCCGTGGCCGCTTTCGCCGCCGCCAGCATGGCGTCCGAGCCAGGGACACCCGCCGAGGCCAGGATCACCATGACCCCGTCGACCCGTCCGACGACGGCCGCGGCCGTGGCTCGGGTGGCCCGGAGCGCCCCGTCCGCGGCGAGCTGAAGCACGCGGCCAGGCTCACCCTGGCCGGCGAGAGCGGCCAGGACCGGCTGGAGCCCGTCCAGGACCGGGTCTGCCATCATCTTGCTGTCACTATGTTTTCCGCCCCGCGCTCACGAGCGAACTATCGGCACTGGCGAGCCTTTTCACCAGATAATTGCCATCTCTGGGAGGTGAATGCCATCGTGTCCCGAAACACCCGCTTAACCCCCGGGAGTCGGTGGCCGATGGATACCCGAAGGGGTTCGAAGGGAGAACACGACGTGGCCACCATCCGCGCCAGCTGCCCGTCCTGCGGGGACGTAGAACTGACAACCAAGGATGTGAGCGTTCAGGTCTGCTCCGCGGACAATCGAGGCTCCTATTCGTTCCTCTGCCCGGTATGCCATCTGGCCGTCTCCAAGCCGGCCGAGGGCCGGATCGTGGACTTGCTCGTCTCGTCCGGCGTTCGCCTTTCGGTGTGGCACCTTCCCGCCGAGCTGGAGGAGACCCGCGAGGGTCCGGCCATCAGCTACGACGACCTCCTGGAGTTCCACTTCGAGCTCCAACAGGACAGCTGGCTCGAGCGTCTCGCGGCCGTGGGCCGTCCCGACAGCCGATGAGCCTGGTCGCCCTCATCCCGTTGGCGGTCGTGGCCGCCGGCGCCGCCGCCCTGGTCGTCACCACTCGGCGGGTCGTACATGAGGTCGCCGATCTCCAGGAGTCCTTTCGCGCGCTCCAGCGTCTGCGTCCGGCCGTGCTCGCCCTCCGGCGCGAAGCGACCCAGGTTGGCCAGGAGGCTCTCCGACTTCGGAGCTCGCGACCCCTCCAGTAAGCTCGGGCCGTGGGAAACGTCGGTCCCGAGAAGATTCTTCTGCTGTTCGTCGTGGCCCTGATCGTCCTCGGCCCGAGCAAGCTGCCTGACGCGGCCCGGACCATTGGAAAGGTGATCGGCGAGTTCCGGCGCATCTCGGGCGGCTTCCAAGCCGAAATGCGCGACGCGTTCCTCGACCCCATCGCGACCACGCGGGAGAACATCACTGCCGCCTTCTCCAGCCCGCCCAGCGTGGATGCCGGTTCCGCTGAGCCGGTCCCGCCCGCCGAGCCGGGCCCCTCGACTCCGGTGTATCCGTCAACTCGGCCTGAGCTGCCGGCGCCGCCCGACGATCCTTCGCTGAACTGATCCGGCCGGGAGTTCGCCATCGCCATCAAGACCGATGACCCGACGATTGGGCCGAATGACGACGGCATGGAACGCATGTCGCTCGTGGAGCATCTGGCGGAACTGCGCCGGCGGCTCATCATCTCGGTGGCAGCTATCGCGGTCGGAGCGTTGCTCGGCTTCTTTCTGTACAACCACGTCCTGGCCTTTCTCGTCCACCCGTATTGCCAGGTGGTGGGTCACAAGAATGCGGTCGGCGGATGCAAGCTGCTCATCACCGATCCCCTGGAGGGCTTCGCCACCCGGTTAAAAGTCTCCGGGTTTCTCGGGCTCTTCCTCGCCTCACCGATCGTGCTCTGGGAGCTCTGGCGCTTCATCACGCCGGGTCTCCACCCGAAAGAGAAGCGCTACGCCATTCCATTCATCATTGCGTCGATAGCGCTGTTCTGTCTCGGAGCCACGGTCGCCATCGTCACCTTTCGCCAGGTGGTCCAGTGGCTGATCTCGATCAGCGGAAACAACATCCAGACGTTTTACAGCCCGAGCAAGTACATCAACCTGTATGTGCTCCTGATGGCGGCGTTCGGTCTGGCCTTCGAGTTCCCGATCGTGCTGGTGTTTCTCGAGATCGCCGGTGTTGTCCCGAGCGCCCGCCTGCGGAAGTGGCGCCGGCCGGCCATCGTGGTCATCTTCGTGGTGGCTGCAGTCATTACGCCGAGTAGCGACCCGTACTCCTTCTTCGGTATGGCCCTCCCGATGTGCGTGTTCTACGAACTCTCCATCCTCATAGGGCGGATCTTGAAGAAGTGACTTCGGCGACCGCCGGGTTGCGGACGGCGTTCGTATCCGGGCTCGGCTTCGCATTGGATGCGTTTCAGATTCGAGCCCTCGAGGCGCTCGATCGCGGCCATTCCGTGGTGGTGGCCGCCCCCACCGGCTCGGGCAAGACGGTCGTGGCGGAATATGCCGTGGCCAAGGCGCTGGCCGAGGGGACGAAGGCCTTCTACACCACGCCGCTCAAGGCTCTCTCCAACCAGAAGTACGGCGACCTGGTGCGAACGCACGGAGCCGATCGCGTCGGTCTTCTCACTGGCGACAATGCCATCAACGGAGATGCGCCGATCGTCGTGATGACGACCGAAGTGCTCCGCAACATGATCTACGCCAGCTCGGGATCGCTGACAGGACTCCGTTACGTGATCCTCGACGAGGTCCACTATCTCCAGAACGCCTACCGGGGACCGGTCTGGGAGGAGGTGATCATCCACGCCCCGGCCGATGTCGATCTGGTGTGCCTGTCGGCGACGGTGTCCAATGCCGAGGAGCTCGCCGACTGGATCCGCACTATTCGCGGCACGACCGAGACCGTCATCGAGGAGCACCGTCCTGTCGAACTTCAGAACCTCTATCTGCTCGGTGACCGAGCGTCGGAGCGGCTCCTCCTGCTGCCGACGTTTGTGGATGGTCGTCCCAACCCCGAGGCGGTCGCCATCGATTCTCGTACCCTGCGCCATGCCGGGATGCGGGGCCGGTCCCGGGGGCGGCTGTACACGCCCCGGCGGTCGGAAGTGGTCGAGCTGCTGCGGGAGCAGTCGATGCTCCCAGCCATCTACTTCATCTTCAGCCGCGCCGCCTGCGATGACGCCGTGACCCAGTGCCTCCGCGAGGGCCTTCGTCTCACCGCGCCCGAGGAGCGACGGCAGATCCGCGCCTTGGTGGAAGCCAAGCTGACCCCGCTGTCGGATGACGACCTGGGCGTTCTCGACTACGCCGGCTGGATCGCCGGGATGGAGGCGGGCATCGCCGCCCACCACGCGGGGTTGGTGCCCCCGTTCAAGGAGGCGGTGGAAGCCTGTTTCGCCGCCGCCCTGGTGAAAGTGGTGTTCGCCACCGAGACACTTTCACTCGGTATCAACATGCCGGCCCGCAGCGTAGTGATCGAGAAGCTCACCAAGTTCACCGGCGAACGCCACGAGTTCCTCACGCCGGGGGAGTACACGCAGCTGACCGGTCGGGCGGGCCGGCGCGGCATCGACGAAGTGGGCCACGCCGTCGTGTTGTGGTCGCCGTTCGTGCCCTTCGATCAGATCGCCGGGCTGGCGGGAACGAGGACCTACGCCCTGACCTCCTCGTTCCGGCCGACCTACAACATGGCGGCCAACCTGGTGCGCCGGTATCCGCCTGACCTCGCCCATCATCTGCTCAACCTGTCGTTTGCCCAGTACCGGGCCGACGCCGACGTGGTCCGCTTGGAAGCTCAGCTCGAGCGCATTGGCGGTCTGCTGGCCGAGGCGAGAGCCGCCGCCACTTGCGAGCGGGGTGGTATCGAGGGCTACCGCCAGCTCCTGCGCACCGCGTCGGCCGCCGCCGCCCACCGCCCGTCGGGACTGGCCGAAGTCAGCTTGTCGCTCGAACGGCTGAAGCCAGGCGACGTGGTGGTCGTGCCCGGCGGCAAATCCGGAGGGCGGGTCGTCGTGCTGTCTACGTCGCGGCGCAAAGGCGGCGACGTGCGGGTGAAGGCGATCACGCCTGCGCGCCGCATGCTGTCCCTGGGTCCTCGCGACTTCCCCGCACCCCCCCGACCAGTGGCCCGAGTCGATCTGCCCACCCCGTATGCGCCGAACAACCATGGGTTCCAGCGCCAGGTCGCGTCTGCCCTGGTGGCCGTCCGGCTCCGTAGCGACGGGCTGGTGGGCGTGACCCGATCGTCGGCCCGCGATCGGGGATCCGCCGCCGTGGCCCTGGCCGAGACCGCCGAAGCCCACCCGGTGGCCAGCTGCCCGGACGCCGCCACCCACGTGCGCGCCGCCGACCGGGCCGATCGCCTGGCGCGGGACGTCGAGCGGTTGGAGCGACGGATACGGGGCCGCACCGAATCCCTCGCCCGCCAGTTCGACCGTGTGCTCAGGGTGCTGGAGTCGTGGGGCTATATCGACGGCTGGTCGCTCACCGACCGCGGCCGCCGCTTGGCCCGGCTGTATCACGAGTCCGATCTGCTGGTCGCCGAATGTCTCGAGATGGGGCTGCTGGACGGTCTCGATGCGCCGGCCGTCGCCGGCCTGGTGTCCTGTTTCACCTATGAACCGCGTGGGCCTGGGGCCGAACCCGCCGCCTGGTTCCCTTCCTCGGTGGTGCGCGAGCGGTGGGTGGAAATGGACCGATTGGCCGAGGAGCTGACGTCGGCCGAGGACGAGGCCGGGTTGCCGTTCAGCCGGCCCCCACAGCCCGGCTTCCTGCCCTTGGCGTGGGCGTGGGCCGCCGGCCAGGACCTCGACGATGTCATGGCCGACGAGGAGATGTCGGGCGGCGACTTTGTCCGAAACGTGAAGCAGCTGATTGACCTGCTCCGCCAGGTCGCAGAGGTGGCGCCGACCCCGGAGACGGCCGCCGCCGCCCGGCAGGCGGCCGATCAGCTGTTCCGGGGGGTGGTGGCCGCCTCATCGGTGGTCGCGGTCGACGCCGCGGTTGTCGCTGACGCCGCCGCCGTCGCTGACGCCGCGGTCGGCGCTGACGCCGCGGTTGTCGCTGAGGACCGCCCGGCCGCGCCGTGACGATCGAAAAGGGCCAGCCGTGGGGTGCGCCCGGCCCTCTGCCCAGCGACGGCGTGGTCGTGGCCAGCGACCGCGAGGCCCGCCGGGTGCTGGAAGAGGCCCGCCGAGACCACCGGCCGTTCCCGACGCTGGGACTCCTCGGGGGAGACCTGTGCCGGACGCTGGCCGGGCCCGGCGATCGGGCCCGACTGTCCACGCCGGACGCCATGGCGTTCCGGGTCGATCTCGGCGAGGTCCTGCTCGACGGTCGCCTCCATCTCTTCGTCGCCCACCTGGTCGCCCGCCGAGCCCTGTGGCGAGAGTGCTTCGTCGCCATGAACGCCCAGTGGTTGGGGACGTGGAACCTCGGGCCCCGAGCCCATCCCAACGACGGCCTGCTCGACACCTATGAGGGCTCGCTGACTCTCGCCGACCTCCCCAAGGTGCGCGGCCGGCTGCCGCTGGGCGCCCACCTGCCTCATCCCCGGATCCGTGAACGACGGGTGGCGGCTGTCCAGGTGGAGTTCGCCTCACCGCGAAGCGTGTGGCTCGACGGGGAGCGGGTGGCGCGGGTTTGCACCCTGTCCGCACGGGCCGAACCTGATGCCATCACGGTAGTGGTCTGAAGCATTCGATTCAGGCCATTCGGATCGGCGCGGACGAGACTGATCTCACCCAGCGCGGTCCGCCCGTCACAGTGGCCTGACCCGTAGAGTCGGAAGCCGGATGTCTCTCTACGCCGCCGAGCAGTTCAGCGACGACGAAGCCGCCATCCTGCGGCGTTACGTCACCAACCTCGACCAACCGGTGTTCGCGCTGGTGAACCTGCCCGAGGTGGTCAAGGGTGCGCTGTTCGCCCGGTATTCGCGATCCGCGCTGTCGCTGCGCCGGCTGTTCCTCAAAGAGTTCGTCGGCGACCTGGACATCACCGGCGACCAGACGATCGATGCCACCGTGGGCCTGGCCAGGGCGGATGAGCTGTACGCCCGGGTCTTCTTCGAATACGGCGACGATTCGGTGGCCCAACTCGGTGGGGTCCATCTGGCCTGCGAGCAGGCCTCCAACGTGCTGACCAAGGTGCTCGAGTGGGGCCGGCTCATGTCCTACCTGGAGCAGTCCACCCGCTACATCGCCTATGACAGCCGCCTCGACGGCCGTTACCGGTACTACCGCGATCCCGCCGTCGCGGAGTCGGCCCTCGGCGCCCGATTCGTGGGCGACATGGACCGCATGTTCGACACCTACGCCGAGCTCCTGCCGATCCAGCAGAACTGGTTCGCCGAGCAGCACCCCAAGGCCAAGGGCGACTCGGACTTCGCCTACCGGCAGGCCATCCGGGCCAAGGCATTCGACGCCCTCCGTGGTCTTCTCCCGGCCGCCGCCATGTCCAACGTCGGTATCTATGGCACCGGCCAGGCCTACGAGGCCCTGCTGATACGGATGCGGTCCCACCCGTTGCCGGAGGCCCGGGAGTACGCCGATCTGATGCTGACCGAGCTGCGCAAGGTGATCCCTTCCTTCCTGACCCGTGTCGACCTGCCGGACCGCGGCGGTGCCAACGCCGAGTATCTGGCCGCCAACCGCTGGAACATGGAAAACCTGGCCGAGAAGCTGTTCGAGGATCATGAGGCGGCTGCTTCACCGCGCGAGCGCGAACTCGATGCGGCCACGTCGGTGCGCCTGATCGACTTCGACCCCGACGGTGAGGACAAGCTGGTGGCGGCGATGCTGTACCCATACACATCGGTGTCGGAGACGAGGGTGCGGGCGCGCGTGGAACGCATGTCCGTCGACGACAAGCTCGATGTCGTCCGGGCCTACGTCGGCGATCGAAGCGCCAACCGCCGGCACCGGCCCGGCCGTGCGTTCGAGGCGATCTCGTATCGCTTCGACGTGCTCTCGGACTACGGCGCCTTTCGTGACCTCCAGCGCCATCGCATGCTCACCATCGAATGGCAGGACCTCACGCCCAGCCACGGCTACACCATGCCGGGTGCGGTGGCGGCGGCCGGGGGCCAGGCCCGCTATGACGCCTCGATGGAACGATCGGCTTCGCTCTACCGGGCCCTCACCGAGCCGCTGCCGGCCCAGGCCAGCTACGCGGTCGCCCTGGCCTACCGGGTCCGGTACATGATGCAGATGAATGCCCGGGAGGCCATGCATCTCATCGAGTTGCGGACCGGACCGCAGGGTCACCCGGAATATCGCCGGGTGGCCCAGGAGATGCACCGGCTGATCGCGGACGAGGCCGGCCACCGCGTGGTGGCCGAGGTCATGCGGTTTGCCGACCACGCAAACTATGAGGAGGGGGCCCTCGAGCGCCTGGCGGCGGAGCGCAAGGCCGAGAGCCGGCGCACCCGGCGAGCCACGCCCCGTTCCCGCTGAGCTCCGCGGCGAGCACCGCAAAACCAGGGTAACTAGTGCGGACAACCCGTGACCAGTGTGGAAATTGAGCTTGCTGTTGCTGGTGGGGCAGCGTACGCTGCCCATGAGGGCGGAGGACCTCATCATGCGCCGATCCTCCACGCCCATCGCCATCGCGCTCCTGGCGGCCCTCGCACTAGCGGGGGGCGCCGGGTTTTCATCGTCGCATCCGGCGATCACCGGCGCGGAGTACACCGTGGCCGCGGGGGACAGTCTGACGTCGATCGCGCGGCGGGCCAGGGTCCCCGCCGGCGATCTGGCCAAGGCAAACCACGTCTCCAATCCGGACCTCATTCTCATTGGCACGAAGCTGAGCATTCCTGGCCGGCCGGTTGTCACCCCGCCGCCAGCGGTGCCCGCAGGCACCATCAGGCGGCGGGCCAGCGCGTCGCTCGATCCCACCTGCCATGCGCCCGCCGCCGCCCTCGCCGCGGCCAAGGCGGCTCACATGAGCCGGGCCCGCCTGCCGTCACTGCTCCTACGCCGTCCCAAGCGCATGGCCCTGCGCCCCTGCTTCGTGGCCTGGTCGGCCACCTACCACGTGCCCCCCGCCCTGGTCGAAGGCCTGGCCTGGGAGGAGTCGGGCTGGCAGAACGACGTGGTGTCGTGGGCACCCGCGTACGGCATCGGCCAGCTCATGGAGGCGACGATCGCCTTCGTGGGACCGGTGCTCATTGGCTCTCCTCAGAATCCCGGCATTCCCGATCAAAACATTCGGATGACCGCCCGGTTTCTGGCATTCCTCATCGAACAGACCAAAGGGGATACGGCTCAGGCCGTCGCCGCCTATTACCAGGGCTTGGGCTCTGTTCGGCGCTCGGGACCGCTCCCCGAAACCCGTCAGTATGTGAGTGACGTCATGTACCTGGCTGACCTGTTCGGGTAGGGAGTTTGTGAGCGATTTTTCGTAGGTCGCTGACCTGCCGCGATGTGCCAATGCGCAGGTCAGCACGGCGGGGTGCCCCTTGACGAGGGGCGCCTCCATGTGCGAGAACGGGCCCACACCGAGACGCCCCAATCGCCAGGTCGTGGGCCTCCGACTCGTAGGAGCTGGAGGGGGCGGTCACGGGCAAGGGGGGTCCAGGGAACTCAGTAGAGAACGTCCCAATAACCCACCGGCTTTCGGCCGGTAGGGCTACCGGATGGCCCCAACGGTTCCCTGGAGTCCCTCCCTTTCTCTAGCTTGCGGCAGATTTACGGTGCACTGCCGTCGAAATTCGTCACCGTGGGCGAACAGACTGCCGCGGCCGAGGCGGTGATTACCTCCCTCCGTGGGGTTACGGAGTCCTTCGGGTCGCATACCGTCCTGCAGGACATCAGCTTCGATGTTCCTCGCGGCCGCATCGCCTGCATCCTCGGCGTCAGGAACCGGCAAGTCGGTCTTGCTGAAGAACATCATCGGGCTCCTCACGCCCGGCGCGGCGAGATCTGGGTAGACGGCGAGCAGGTCGTCGCCATGGGGGAGAAGGACCTCTATCGGGTCCGGCGCAAGTTCGGCGTGCTGTTCCAGGACGGCGCTCTCTTCGGATCGATGAATCTGTACGACAACATCGCCTTCCCGCTGCGGGAGCACACCAAGAAGGGTGACCGGGAGATTCGGGAGATCGTCCGGGAAAAGGCGGGCTTCGTCGGGTTGCTCGACCACGTGAAGAAGACACCTGGTGAGGTGTCAGGGGTACGAAGAAGCGGGCTGGACTGGCCCGGGCCCTCGTCATGGATCCCGAGATCGTGCTCTTCGACGAACCCGACTCGGGTCTTGACCCTGTGCGAGTGGCTTACCTCGACGAACTGGTCATCGACGACCAGCGCCAGACCGGCGCCACCTTTTTCATCATCACCCACAACATCGCATCCGTGATGCGCGTCGCCGACTACATGGGCGTGCTCCTCCGTTCCGGCCTGGTGAAATTCGCCAGCAAGGAGGAGATGAGACAACGGACAACCCGATCATCCGGCAGTTCCTCGCCGGCAGGTCCAAGGGACCGATCGGGAGGGATGAAATGGCCCAAGAGGACGTCGACCTCGACGCCTTCGCGGACGATGGCGGTAGCAGCGAGGTCATGACGGTGTAGCTCGATCAGGGACCCGCGTTCGTAGGCGAAACCGCCAAGCCGCGGCGGAACGGGGTTGTCGCGGTTGTCCTCGTCGTCGCCATGCTGGCCTCCTTGCTCTGGGCCTTGAACGAGCGCCCCCGTCTCCAGGCCGGCAACTACCGCCGGCACGCCGTGACCCAGGTCGCCGGCGGCATCGTGGCGGCGATGACCACGTACGACTACACGACGATGGACGCCACCCGCAGCCGGGTGCCGAGCTTCGCCACCGGGTACGTTTGCCCGCCAGTACGGCGACGGCTTCGGAGCTTTGGAGGATCTGGCCCAGCAGGTCAAGTCGCGGTCCAACGGGACGGTCAAGAACGTCTACGTGGGCGAGATCGCCGGACATACCGCTTCGGCGCTTGTGGACGTCGAACTTGTCACCTCCGGTGCCTCCCCGGTGACACGGGTGGGGGTACTAATTCATCCTCTCGCTTCTCAAGGTGGGCGGAGCCTGGAAGGTCGATGACGTGGTCACCCTGGCCTACAACCCGGCCGCGACCGGATCCGGCGTGACCCCGGGGTCGACGTCCACACCAGGGACAACAGTCCCCGCGGCACCCTCAACGGCGCCGCCCACCAGCGCCCCGTCGAAGTAGCCCGCCGGGCAGGTCTATCATCCCGCCCGCAATGGCTGACGACCTCGATGAAGACCTGCTCGAAGAAGAAGAAGAAGACGCCGAACCGGAAGATCTCAATGAGGCCGACCTCGAGGACCTGAGCGACGACGACCTCATTGACGACGACGAGGTCCTGGTCGACGACGACGATGCCGTGGACGTGGATCTGGTGGACGACGTCCTCGTCGCGGAGCCCCTCGCGCCCGTTACGCCCGCTCGACGGGTGGAGGAGGACGAGGAGGACGACGATGACGACGAGGAACCGGACACGGACGACGTGGAGGCCAGCCTCGACGTCATCTTGAAGGAGCGCATGGTCGTCGTCGACGAGGAGGACGACGAGGACGAGGAGACGCCCGACACCGACGAGCGATCGGAGAGCCCGCTCAAGGTCCTCCCGAAGCAGCCGGGGGAGTTTGTCTGCCAGTCGTGCTTCCTGGTGAAGCACCCCATCCAGCTGGCGGATCCCAAGTCCATGCTGTGCCGGGACTGCGTGTAGTGAGCTACCAGCGGGTGCTGGTCGGCACCGATGGGTCAGCGACGGCCGCGGAGGCAGTCCGGCACGCCGCCGAACTGGCGTTCTCCTTCGACGCTGAACTCCTCATCGTTACCGCCTTCCTGCCGCAGCCGCCGGACGCTCTGCGGCTCGAGGAGGAGCCCCCCGAAGAGTTGCGATGGACCATCACGGACTCTGCCATCGCCGAGGAACACGCCTCGGCGGCTCGCGGTATCGCGCTGGACGCAGGGGTGGAGAACGTTCATGTGAGGGCGGAGAGGGGAGATCCCGCCATCGCGCTGGTGAACGTGGCTGAGGAGTCGGGCGTGGACGTCATCGTGGTCGGATCGAAAGGCATGGCCTCAGCCAGCCGGTTCTTGCTCGGCAGCGTTCCCAACAAGGTCAGCCATCACGCACCCTGCGATGTGCTGATCGTCCATACCGTGAACTAGGTCGATTTTTGGCTCCGGCCTGGATTGGGGGAGGATCTGTCTGTGACCGAGCAAAAGACACCCCTGGAACAGGCGCTCGACGTGCTTCTTTACCTCCCGGTCGGACTGGCCCTGACCGCCCGGGAGGAAGTACCCCGGATCATCGAGAGGGGTCGCCAGCGGGTCGGCAATGAAGTCCAGATGGCGCGGGTGATCGGCCAATTCGCCGTCAACCAAGGCCAGCGGGAAGCGGGCAAAGTCGTCCGCCAGGCGACGGACGTCCTGACGAACATGGCCGCTCGCCCTGCCCCTCCTGCCCGTGCCGGTGCAGAGCGGCCCGCGCCGCCGGCGGCCGCTGCCGCCTCGCGGCCCTCAGGCAACGGCGCGGCGGCGGTGCCATCGGTGTCCGCCGATGGACTCGCCATCCCCGGCTACGACGCCCTCTCCGCCTCCCAGGTCGTCCAGCGCCTGGCGGGACTGTCTCCGGCCGAGCTCGAGGCGGTGCGCGCCTACGAGGAGGCGTCACGCGGCCGGCGCACGATCTTGACCAAGGTCGCCCAACTCCAGGGCGGCGCCTCGGCGTGGACCGGCTGAGGCCGGACGTACCGGCGCCAGGCGCCGGGCGACCAAGAACTTCTTTGAGGAGTCCGGTTTTACTGCCAGGCTGCGTGATGCATCGCGCCCTGGAGGCGGATGGGGATGGCTGACCCCGAGCCGACACGCCCGCAACTGTGTGTCGGAGCGGTGGCGGTAGACGACGAGCGGATTCTGCTCATCCGTCGCGGCCGCGCTCCCGGTGCCGGCCTGTGGTCCGTGCCCGGAGGGCGGGTCGAGGCCGGCGAGCTGCTAGCGGAGTCCGTCGTGCGGGAGCTGGCCGAGGAAACCGGCGTAGAGGGCGTGTGCGGCAGCCTCATCGGCTGGGTGGAGCGAATCGGCCCCGGTTTTCACTACGTCATCTTGGACTTCGGCGTGACCGTGCTCGGCAAGGACCCGCCGCAGGCGGGGAGCGATGCCATTGAGGCGGCATGGGTCCCGCTCAGCGAGGTGGCCGACCTCGGATTGGTGGAGGGGTTAGCCGAATTCCTCCACGATCACGGCGTGCTCGACACGTTCACGTAGTGGTCGCTACCGGCCCTTCCAGACCGGCGGCCGCTTCTCGATGAAGGCTCGGGGCCCCTCGCCGAAGTCTTCGGTTTGCCCAACGACGCCGAAGGCCATTGCGGTCATATGCCACAGAGTGTCGTCGTCGACGGTCTGAGCGGCAAGGACCAGGTTGCGGCTCTGCCATACCGCCACCGGGGCGTTGGCGGTGATTCGAGCGGCGAGGGACCGGGCCGCCTCGAGCGCCTGGCCCGGCGCCACGAGGACGTTCACCATGCCCAGCTGGTACGCCCGCTCGGCGGTGATGGAATCGCCCGTTAGGACGACCTCCATGGCCACCTTGGCGCCCACCACCCGGGCCAGCCGAAACGGGCCGCCTGCGGCCGCCACCAGCGATCGTTTTACCTCGGGCAGACCGAAGGAAGCGGCCTCCGACGCCACGATCAGATCGCAGGCCAGGGCGATTTCACAGCCCCCAGCCAGAGCTGGGCCCTCGACGGCGGCGATCAGAGGTTTGGTCCGGTCCCGCCGGCAGATGCCAGCGAAGCCACCCCGGGGGGTGATCAGCGCGGTGGACTGGCCCGCGGCAATGGCCTTGAGGTCGGCGCCGGCTGAAAACACGGGGCCCTCGCCGGCGATAATGCCGGCCCAGATCTCGGGGTCGTCCTCGAGGCGATCGATGGCCGCCTCCATCGCCGCGGCCACTTCGGCGTTCACGGCGTTGCGGGCTTCGGGCCGTCGGATGGTGAGCAGCGCCACCCGTTCCTTCGCTTCGTAGTCGACCATGGGCGGCGACCTTACCGGGAATGAACCACCTTGGCTCTGGCCGTCGCTACTCTGGAGAGCGGTGAAGGGGCAAGCTGGGAAGGACCCGGGGATCGGTCATTTGGCCTGCCCGTTCTGCGCTTCGTACGAGGTGGCCCGGATGTTCATCGCATCGGTCAACCTTGACTCGTGCGAGTGCAGCGCCTGCGGAGCTCGCTGGGACGAGGATCGGGAAAGCGGGGAGTACCGCGGTCGCGCCATCAGGGCGTCGGTGCTGCTGCCGCGGCCTGACTGAAACAGTCGGTGCGGCTAGTGCTTGGTCTCCTGCCGGGCCCGGCGGGCAAACTCAGCGATGATGGGGCGCATCTCGGCGAGTATCCGGTCGAGCTCCTCCTGGTTTGGCTTCCAGCTGGCTACGACGACATCCATTCCCTTTTCCCCGTTTCTAGATTCATGTCTTTTACATCGGCATGGAGGCGCCGCGCCTTCAATCACGAGATCGGTGATCTCGTGCTGAGTGACACCCGGGAGGCGAGACCAGGGCGAACCAGCGGACAATTGCGCGGCTGGGGGGGGGAGACTCCCGGAGCGCGTCGGACTCCGTCCCGCACTTACGGGGTGTGGTGCTCACTTTCGGCCAGCGTCTCTTGCGCCACGGCCTCGGCCGGACTGTCGGGGACGCCGATGGGCGGATCGGTTGGTAGCGCGACGTCGTCCGCCGCCACCATCTCGTCGGTGGCTGGCGCGATGACGATGGGATACGGCGCAGCCGCCGGTTCCAGGTCGGCAACAACGGCCGCCGCCGGCGAAGTCAGCGGAGCAACGCCGGCCGCCGTCTCAGCCGCCGGCTCGGGCGAAGCCGCCGGCGCAGGCGCGGCAGCTGCCGGCTCGCTGGACGGTCGGGTGGCTGACGGGGGAGGAGGGGGTATACGAGGCGCACCCGGGCGGGGTGCGGAACGCGCCGAACGCGTTGGCCGTGCTCCCGCCCCCGGTTTCGTCGCCCGTCGCGGCCCGGGCGGAGGGGGCATGTCGATGCCGAGCAGGGCGGCCAGGGCCGGCACGCGGCCCGAAGCCTGCTTGGCGGCTTGCAGAAGAGCATCGCCCGGTTCGGCCGGCAGCCCCACCGGTTTGACCGAGCGCCGCACCGGCGAGGCGGCCACCGCCTCGAGGAGCGTCAACCAGCGATCAGCCATCGTCTCCGGAGTCATGGCCGCGCTGGCCGCGTCGGCCAACCGCACGGCCAGCTCAGCCGGGAACCGGGTGGTCGGATCTGGCGGATGGGCGGACAACCGCAGCGCGCGCACCACCCTGCCTTCCTCCAGGGCCGAGTTCACTGCGGCGACCCACTCGTCAAGCTCGGCCGTGACCCGGCGCTCGAGTGCCTCTCGCAGTTGGCTGGCCAGTGTTCTCGCCTCGTCGTCGCGGGCGACTGCGTCGGCGCCAGCGACGACGGCGCGCAGGTCGCGCAGCCCGATCTCGTCGACGGCCTTGAAGGCGGCTTCAGCCCGGTCCCGCCATTCCGCCGCCTTCAGCCGGGGGAGCAGCCCCTCGGCCAGCATCAGGAGGGCCTCGGCGCTGGCTTCCGGCTTGCCCTCCGCCCTGGCCCGTTCGTTCTCGGACTCAACGGCCTGGCGGACGGCGGGGATGCCACCGCGCAGCACCTGTTCGGCGATCGGGCGCTGATCGACCGGGAGGTTGTCGAGAACCGCGGCCCGATAGGTGTTTGATGGGTTAAGTCGCTTCGGTTTCGGCTTGGGCGCGGCGGCCGGGCGGTCAGGAGCCGGGCGGTCGCGAGCGGGCCGGTCTGACGACTGTCTATCGCCCCGGCGCGCCTCGTCCCCCCGCTCACCACCACGAGGCGGGCCCGGACGGCCCCGCGGCGGCCCTTCTSGCGCCGCCGGCGCTCCGGTTGACCGCAGGGGTCGCCCCGCATCCCGGTCCCGTGGCGGCCCGCTGCCGCGCGTGGGGGCGCCTGAGCGAGCTGCCTGCGGATCCCGTGACTGCCTCTCTCCACCGGGGCCGCCGCGGGGCGCGCCGGGACCGCGGTCTCGTGTCCGATCGCGATCTCGGTCCCGGTCCCGCGGTCGATCCTGCTTCGACACCAGCGAGGACGTGACCCCGCCCTGCTCCCGCGGCGTCCCGATGATCTCGAGGCGCTCCGGTTCGGCCCGCTTCGCCTTCGGGGGGAGGACGGCGAGGATGGTGATGCCTTCGATCTCGAAGTCAGCTTCGGCGCGTACGACATCGCCGGCGTTGGCGCCCGGGTACAGGAGCTTGGCATCGAGGACGCCCCGCGGCTTGAGTGCCCCAGCGGCGCGCCACGTCCAGGTGCCGTCGTCGCGCGCGCTGGTCAACTCGATGTCGATCCGGCGAGGCATAGGCCCTAAAACTACAACGGCCCCGGGTACGCTGCGCGCCGTGCGTACCGAGCCCGTTCTCCTTGTTCACGGTTTCGCGTCCTCGTTCGAACGCAACTGGAGGGAGCCGGGCTGGGTCGACCTGTTGAACGAAGCCGGACGCGAGGTGATCGGTGTGGATCTGCTCGGCCACGGAAATGCCCCCCGACCGCACGCTCCTGAGGCGTACGCCGACCTCGACCGGGGGGTCGAAGCGGTCCTGCCACCGGAGGGCACCGTGGACGCGATCGGGTTTTCGCTCGGGGCTCAGATGCTGCTCGCCTTGGCTGCTCGCCGGCCCGAGCGCTTCGGTCGCCTGGTGCTCGGTGGAGTTGGGGCGAACGTCTTTCTCAGCCGTGATTCGGACGCCGTGGCTCGGGCCATCGAGACCGGCGAGGCCGATCCCGACGACGGTCTGGCCCGGGCMTTCACCCAGTTCGCGGCCGGCTCCGGCAACGATCCACTCGCCCTCGCCGCCTGTCTTCGTCGCCCCGCTCAGGCGCTGAAGCGCGCGACCCTTGCCTCCGTGCGCTGCCCGGTCCTGGTCGTCCTCGGTGATCGCGACTTCGCCGGACCACCTGATCCGCTGGTCGACGCCCTACCCGTCGTGCGGCTCGTGACGCTCACCGGCGCCGATCATTTCGGTACACCCAAGGACTTCCGCTTCATCGATGCCGCCCTCGACTTCTTGGAGGCGGTACCGGCGTAACGCGGACCGGGCCGGCCCGAGCGGTCTACGGGTCGGGGCGGGCCCTCGCCGCCAGGCGCCGGGAGGCGGGATGCTCGTCCACCGTGCGCCGCAGGCCCTGCTGCGAGGCTTTCAGGTAGCGGCTGGTGGTTTGGGCGTTGGCGTGGCCGAGCAGCTCCTGCACTTCGCGGATGGTTGCACCGGAGTCAAGGGCTTGGGTCGCGAAGGTATGACGCAGGGCGTGGACCACCGAACCCGGGGGAGGGGCCACGCCGGCCTGCTCGTACCAGCCGAGGACCACCCACCGGAGGGCCGATGGCGTGAGGGGCCGGCCGTCAGGCCGGACGAACAACGGGTCCCGAACGGCGTAACGCCCGACGCGGCCCTGTCGCGAGTCGAGGTAGGCGTCGACCGCGGCCAGGGTGGGAGCGGCCAGGGGGACGGTGCGCTCCTTGGCGCCCTTCCCGAACACCTTGAGTCGCGCATCGACGTCGCGGGCCTGGACATCGCCAACCCGCAAGCTGATGACTTCGGCCAGCCGGAGCCCACCGGTGGACAGCACGGCGGCCAGCGCCCGATCCCGCTCCGGCCAGGGCTGGCGGGCTCGCCCCGGGCCATCGTCGGCGGCGTCATACAACCGGTTGGCATCGTCGTAGTCCAGGGCGCGGGGAAGCAACTCCGGCTTCCGGGGGCGCTCGATCCCCTCCATCGGGTTGTTGTCGAGCACACCCTGGCGGCGCAGCCACCGGCAGAACCCGTTCCACGCCGACGCCACCCGGTGGACGCTGGAGGCGGCCCGGGGCCGCACCGAGCCATCGCCGCGCCGCACCCCCTCGGACATCAGGGCGCTGAACGCCAGTTCCAACTCCGCCGGCCGCAGATCGGCCGCCATGAGCGAACCGAGCGGGTCGGCCGGGTCCTCGCCCTCGGCCGGACTGCCACCCAACCGGGCCAGATGGCCGCCAAGGAGCCGCAGATCCTGGGCGTAGCCATCCCTTGTCTTCTCCGACTTGGCCCCTAGGGTGGCCAGCCAGAGGCCCGCCAGGCGGGAGAGGGACATGCTGGCCACCGGTCGATCCATCCGCTTAGCGTATACAATAGGTATTATCTCCGGGGGGGATACAGAGGCGGGGGAAAGGGTCGCACCGCCGCAGGCGGCGACGGGTCAGGACCGGGGCCGCGTCGCCCGGATGGCTCGAGGCTCAAAGCTAAACCCCCGCAGTCCGGCACAGGCGGCGAACAGATGGTCCAGCGCCGTTCGGTACGCCGCCGCCGATCGGGTCCGAGCCAAGTCGCCCTCGACGTCGTCGAGGGCCGCTTCCACCGTGTAGATGCGATCGTGGAGGTCCTGGACCTGGCCGCGGCGCAGGACGACCTCGTCGTTGGCCAGGCCGTGTCGTCCGGCCACCAGGCGGGCCTCGTAGTCCCGCTGGCGACAACTCTGGCGGTCATAGTGCCTCGGCCGGCCGGCGCCGGTCTGCGGAGGCAGTGGTCGCCCGCACCACCGGCACCGCTCTAGTCGAGCCGGGTTCTGTCACGGTGACGATATTAGGGCATGATACGAGTCGCCGTCCGGTTCCCGTGTCCGGCGAGGCATACCGGCCGCTGCCCGACGTGGCCTGTAGATTCCGACGCCGTGAGGGCGACCACGTCCCCGTGAGCAGCATCAGGTAGGTCGTGCTCTTTCCGACGATCGACTTCGCCATCTTCTTCGGCGTCGTGTTTCTGGCCAACTGGCTGCTGAATCCGTTCCCAGTTCGCTGGCGCGTCTTCATGATCCTGGCCAGCTACGTCTTCTACGGCTACTGGAACTGGCACTTCGTCTTGCTCCTCGTCGCCTCGACGGTGATCAACCACGGTGGGGCAGTAGGGACGATGCGGGCCCACTCCCCCGCCGTCCGCCGGGCCATCGCCGCCACCGCCATCGTCGGCGATGTCGCGCTGCTGGGATGGTTCAAGTACTACGGCTTCTTCGCTCTCAACGTGGCCAACGCGCTGCACGGGATCGGGTTGTCCTCCCCGATGCCGCTTCTGCAGGTCACCCTGCCCGTCGGCATCTCCTTCTTCACCTTCATGGGCATCAGCTACGTGGTCGACGTCTACCGTGGCGATCTCCGGCCAGCGCCGTTGCTGGACCTGGCCGTGTATCTGTCCTTCTTCCCGCACCTGGTGGCCGGGCCCATCGTCCGAGGCTCCGAACTCCTGCCGCAGCTCCGAGCCCATCGCGATCCCCGCCGGGTGGACGCGTCGCGCGCCGCGTTCCTGATCTTTTCCGGACTGTTCAAGAAGGTGGTGTTGTCCAGCTATCTGGCCTCCACCATCGTCGATCCGGTCTTCGCCAGCCCGCATCGGCACTCATCGCTGGAGATCCTGGTGGCCGTGTACGGCTACGCGGTCCAGATCTACGCGGACTTCAGCGGGTACACCGACATCGCCATCGGCCTCGCGCTGTTGCTCGGATTCCGTTTCCCGGACAACTTCAACGCACCATACGCGGCCGTGTCCTTGCAGGACTTCTGGCGGCGATGGCACATGACCCTGTCGCGCTGGTTGCGTGACTACGTCTACATCCCCCTCGGGGGATCTCGAGGATCGCGACGGGAGACGTGCCGGAACATCCTCGTCACCATGATCCTCGGTGGGCTCTGGCACGGCGCGGCGTGGACGTTCGTGGCGTGGGGCGCCATCCACGGCCTCGGGCAAGTGGCCGGCTATCTGCGCCGGGAGAGGCGACGCGATGAGGTCGTGGTCGACACGCCTGGCCGGCGCGCCATCCAGCGGTTGGCCACCTTCCACCTGGTGTGTCTGGGCTGGGTCTTCTTCCGGTCCGATTCGCTGGGCACCGCCTTCACCCTCCTGTGGCGCTTGATCACGGCTCCAGGTAACGCGCCGCTCGTCCGCCCGGCCGCGCTGCTCGCCATCGCGGTGGGCATCGGCTCGCAGTACATCCCCTCCGGCGCTGCCCAACGCCTGCAAGCGGCGTTCTCCGGCCTCCGGCCGAGCTTCCAGGGCGTGCTGCTGGCCCTCGTCCTTTTCCTCATCACGTCACTCGGGCCCCAGGGCGTCGCCCCCTTCATCTACTACCGCTTCTAATGGCGACGACCTCCCCACCCCATCTTCGAGCTCCTGGCCGGGACGTAAACACGCGGATACGGCGGCGGGTGATGCCGGCCGGCCGGGCCCTTGGCGTTGGCCTGATCTGCTTCAGTGCCTGGCTTCTCCTCGACGCCCGCAACCTCGAACGCTCGGCCGGCGCCGGCGCACTTGGGCCCCGGCGCACACTGGCGCTCGCCCTCCTCCACCCGTTGCGGCGCGTTAGCGCGCTCATCAGCGTGGACCGAGCGTCCATCCTCATCGACGAGGCGCTGGGCCGCACCGTCAAAGGGCCGGTCGCGGGGGGAGGATCGGTGGTCGCCACCACTCCCCCGGTCCCGACCACGCGGCCAGCGGCCACGCCGGTAACGGTGACCGTGCCCGTTCCTGTCGCCACCTCATTGCCCCAAGCCCTCGCCCCATTGCGCCCACCCACCGCTCAGGACCCGCTGCGGGTGCTCATCGTCGGCGACTCGATCGCCAAGGACTTCGGGGAGCGCCTCCTCGAGCAGCTCGGCGCCACCGGGGTGGTGAATCCCACCCTGGATGCCCGCCCCGCCACGGGCCTGTCCCGGCCCGACTACTTCGACTGGCAGGCCCAGCTGGCATCAGATCTGGCCCGCGACCGGCCCGAGGTGGTGGTCGCCATGTTCGGCGGGAATGACGCGCAGCCGTTTTTGGTCAATGGCCATCCCGTCCACTTCAACACGCCCGAATGGATTGCGGCCTACAGCGCCCGCATCGCCCAGTTCGTGGGCCAGGCCGTCGGCGGTGGACGTCGGGTGCTCTGGGTGGGAATGCCCATCATGTCGTCGGCCACGTTCTCGGCCAGCATGCAAGTGCTCAACCAGATCGATCGGACCCAGGTGAACACCGTTGCCGGCCAGGCCGGTGGGTTCTTCGACTCGTGGCCGCTCTTCGTCGATTCCTCTGGTCACTATTCCGCCTTCCTCGCCGACGCCACCGGGCGTCTCCAGCAGGTGCGCCAGAGCGACGGCATCCACCTCAGTCGGACCGGTGCCGACCGCTTGGCGACGGCCGTGGTGGCCGACCTCCAGAGCCGGTTCGGCCGCCCCTTCCACTAACTACGGGAACTGCGCGCCCGTTGGTGGGCGTCTCAGCGAACAACGTCCCCTACTGGAGGTACCCGATGAACCCCCGCCTCGTTTCCGTAGCCGCGCTGTCCGGGGCGGCCCTGTGTGGCGCTGTGCTCCTCGGCGCCTGTGGCACGCCAACGCACGCCCATCCCGCCGCGGCGGGGCTGAACGCCCGGCCCATCGCCGCTGTTGGCACTGCCACCGGTGCGAGCGTGGCTCCTGCAGTCAGTACCCCCATCAGCCTCAATGCCGCCACCGGCGTCACGGTCGATGCCGTGGGACGGGTGGACGGCAGGCCCGACGTCCTCACGGTCACGATCGGCGTGCACACCCAGGCAGCCAGGGCGGCCGACGCGCTGACCGACAACAGCCGGCGCACCACCGATCTCCTCGGCGTGCTGAAGGGCAACGGTGTGGCCGATAAGGACCTGCAGACGTCCCAGCTCTCGCTTCAACCGACCTACCAGAACAACGGCGTGATCACCGGCTACCAGGCTGACAACACGGTCACGGCCAAGCTCCGCGACATGTCCCACGCCGGTGCTCTCCTTGACGCCGCCGCCACCAAGGTGGGCGACGCGGTGCGCATCGAGGGAGTGGCGTTCTCCATCGACGACAGCAGCGCCCTCGTCTCGGCGGCCCGCAAGGCGGCCGTGGTCAAGGCCAAGGCCAAGGCGACCGAATTGGCCGACGCCGCTGGAGCCAAGCTCGCTGGGATCCGCTCCATCACCGAGACCCAGAACAACATGTCGCCGCCGTATCCGATGGCGTACGCCGACAAGGGCGCCGCCTCTGGAGCGGCCGCGGTCCCCATTCCGCCCGGATCACAAACGCTCGAGGTGCAAGTGACGGTGGTCTGGGATCTGGCGTCGTGAGCCCCCGGTAAGCTCGGCGGACGCTCAACAGGAGGATTGCTGTGGCTGACCTCTTCACCCCGACGCCGCCCACCTTCGCGACGGTCGAGGACGAACGCCTGCATCGCAAGCAACGACTGGCGGCGGCTTTCCGGATGTTCTCCAAGTGTGGCTTCGACGAGGGCGTGGCCGGGCACATCACGGCGCGCGACCCGGAATTCAGCGATCGCTTTTGGGTCAACCCCTACGGCCTGCACTTCGGATTGATCCGGGCGTCGGACCTCATCCTGGTCGATCACAGCGGAGCGGTGATCGAAGGAAAGCGGACCGTCAACATTGCCGCCTTCGCTATCCACTCCCAGATCCATGCCGCCCGGCCCGACGTCGTTTCCGCCGCGCATGCCCATTCCTTGTACGGCAAAGCGTTTTCGAGCCTCGGCCGGCTGCTCGACCCGATCACCCAAGATGCGTGCGCGTTCTACGGTGACCACGCCTTATTCGACGATTACACCGGCGTGGTGATTGACACCGAGGAAGGCAAGCGCCTGGCCCACGCCCTCGGTGACCACAAGGCGGTCATCCTCCGCAACCACGGCCTGCTCACGGTCGGTCACACGGTCGATGAGGCCGCGTTCTGGTTCATGACCATGGAACGGTCATGCCAGGCCCAGCTGCTGGCCGAAGCGGCAGGAACACCCGTGCTCATCGAGCCAGAGCTGGCCGCGGCCACCCAGAGCCTGGTCGGCGATCACAACCTGGGCTGGGCGAGCTTCAACATGATCTTCGAGAAGATCGTGGCCGAGCAGCCCGACCTGCTCGACTGATGCCGCGTTAGCTCACCACCACGACGGTGTGCATGATCTTGTCGGCGAAGGTCTGACGCTTGGCGTCCCAGATGGGCCACAGGTACCCGACGTAGCAGGGAATCCCGTCGAGGATGTGGAGAAGCCACCGGCCAATACCTGCGCCGCCGCCAATCGGCTGTCCGGTCGTCTCACTGATAAGTCGGAGTCCGATGGTCTTCTTACCGATGGACTGGCCGGTCTCACCGGCCGTGTACTGCTGGAAGCCGATCCAGGCCAGCGAGACGAGCCAGAGAATGAACCCCAGGGCGGAGCTGATCTCGTACCCGATGATCGCGACTGCCCACGGGGCGAGATAGTCGATGAGCCCCGAGAGCAAGCGCTTGTCCCACGTGGCCAGCGGCGGGCCGCTCCACGCTTGACCAGCCGGCGGGTAGGGCTGCTGGTAGCCGCCCTGGGGAGGATAGGCCCCGGGCTGCTGATACCCGCCTGGGGGCGGAGGAGGAGGGGGTGGAAACCCGCCCCCCTGTGGCGGTGGGGGCGGATACCCATCGGGCGGAGGAGGCGGGGGGTAACCGCCGCCAGGAGGGGGCGGCGGAGGGGGCGGTAGGTTGGACATCGGGCCTTTCCTTTGTCTCGAACCGAAGGACCGAACCGTAGCCGAGCAAACGCCTAGGCGTCGGGAATCTCCCGGAAGCGGCTCAGCCCTTGAGGCGGGACAACTCAACCGCGACGAGCTGGTGCTCCAGATCCTCGGGCACGGGTTGGCCGGCGTTGGCGAGCGTGAGCGTCACACCGAGGCGGAGACCGACCAGAGAAATGACATCGACGACGAGGGTCGACGGAGTGCCTGAACCGCCCAGGGCGATCGTGGCCCGGAATGCCGCGCCTCGGGCGGAATTGCCGACGACCGCGGGCGGCAGGACGGCGACGGTCACCGCCGTGGTTTGCTGGCCGCTGCGCTGCACCAACCGCTGATATTGCGTCTCGGCACAGGCGGGCAACTGGGCGCTTTCGAACGCCGTCAAATCCTGGCGGGGGTACCGGTCGTCACTGAAGGCGATGACATGGCTGGCCACTCGGGGGAATCCCGTGCCACCTGGAGCAAGGAAGTCCTGCGAGTGGACGTCGGCCGTCTGGTACGGCTTGAAACTTGGCAAACCGAGGCAGGCGGCCAGCTGCCGGTCGTTGGCGTCCTGGTTGGGATCGGGACGGAACGGCGTCGCCGTCCAGCCGGGGGGTAGGTCCCCGAGGTGGATGGCGGCTTTTCCTGCCTTGACCGCATCGTCGGGTACGCGGGCGGCCGATGCGGTCGATTTCGGTGGCGACGCGCTCGACACCGCCGAATTTCCATGGCAGGCGGTCATGAGACCGGCCAGGGCGATGAGCGCCCATCGCTTGCGGCCCATCCCCGACACGCTACCCGGCGCCAACCGGCCGTAGGATCACGGGGTGGCCGCCTTCCTCCAACGTCGGTGGGAGATGGACCTTGCTCCCCTGCGCCGGCTTGGCGCCGCCATGCTGGGCCTGGCCGCGCTGCTGCCGAGCCTCCCCCACGATCCGGGCTTGCCCTGCCCGCTGCGCACCGCCACTGGCATCCCCTGCCCACTGTGTGGCATGACCACCAGCGTGAAGGCGGGGATGCGGCTGGATCTACGCGCCGCGTTGGCTGCGAACCCGTTCGGTCTGGCCATCATCGTCGCGGCGGTGCTCATCCTCATCCGTCCGGCGTGGAGGCGGGTGGCGATCCCCGCCAGCCTGGTCATCAGCGCGGCGATCGCCTCCGAGCTGTTCCAGCTGCACCGTTTCCACTGGCTCTAGCTCGCTTCGCGGCACGGCCTCGGCGGGTCGGGGTCGGTATGCATCGCGATCGTCCCAGCGACCAAATTGCAGACCGACCCTGCCGGAACAGCGCGGCCGCATCCTCGCTACTCGGACGGTCGCATGTCCCACGTAGGGATGAGCGTGCGGGCGGCGCGGGCTTCGTCCACCCGTCGGACGGGGGCGGTGCGCGGCGCTTGTCGGGCATCTTCGGCGGTGCCGGCAGCGATGCGTTCGAGGGCCTGGGCCATCGCCTCGAGCGTCTGAAGGCTCTCCGTCTCGGTGGGCTCGATCATGAGGGCTTCGTCGACGATCAGCGGGAAGTAGACGGTCGGCGAGTGAAAGCCCTCCTCGAGCAGGCGCTTGGCCACGTCGAGTGCCTTGAGTCCATCCCGCCTCTTGAGCGACGAGGTGGAGGCCACGAACTCGTGCATGTTGGGGCGGTCGTACGGGATGTCGTATGAACCGCGGATGCGATGCCGGAGCCAGTTGGCGTTGAGCACGGCCGCTTCTGCAACCCGGCGGAGCCCGTCGCCGCCGTTCAGCAGGATGTACGAGTAGGCCCGGGCCAGGGCGAGGGCATTGCCGTGCCAGCTGTGGATGCGGCCGATAGAGCGTTCCGGCGTCTCCCAGACATAACCGGAGTCGGTCAACACCGGTCGGGGTCCGGGAAGGTAGGGCGCCAGCCGAGGTGAGACCGCCACCGGCCCCGCGCCCGGGCCTCCTCCCCCATGCGGCACGGCGAAGGTCTTGTGCAGGTTCATGTGCACGATGTCAAACCCCATGTCGCCCGGACGGGTCACGCCGAGGATGGCGTTGAGATTGGCCCCGTCGTAGTAGAGCAGTCCGCCCACGTCGTGGACGGCGGCGGCGATCTCGACAATGTCCTCTTCGAACAATCCGAGGGTGTTGGGGTTGGTGAGCATGATGCCGGCCACGTCTTCGTCGAGCACGGCCTGCAACGCCGCGACGTCGACGCAGCCCCGCGCGTCGGACTTCACCGTAACGACCGTGTAGCCGCCAAGGGTGACCGAGGCCGGGTTGGTGCCATGCGCCGAGTCAGGGATGATCACCTTGCTCCGCTGGCGGCCGTGGTCGGCATCCCATGCCCGCATGAGCAGCAGCCCGGTGAGCTCGCCCGCCGCGCCGGCCGGAGGTTGGAGCGTGGCGGCGGCCATGCCGGTGATCTGGCACAGCGAGCTCTCGAGGGCGACGAGTAACTCCATCCACCCCTGGGTGAGCGAGGCTGGCGCGCTGGGATGCACGGCGGCCAGCCCCGGCAGTGAGGCGGCGTCGTCGCACAGCTTGGGGTTGTACTTCATGGTGCAGCTACCCAGCGGGTAGGCACCGAGGTCAACGGAGTATTGGCGGTGGGTCAGCCGGGTGAAATGGGCGACCAGATCGCGTTCGGACACCTCCGCCATCGGTGCAGGGCGGTCCCGCAGATGGCCGGGGGGCACGAGCTCCTCGGCGCTCCAGTCGGGCAGTCCCGACGTCCGGAAGGACCAGGCTTGGCGCCCGGGCACCGACATCTCGAAGAGGGTCGGCTCCGCGTCCCGCCCCATCAGGGGGGCCGACGACGCCCGGCCACCCGCGGCCGGCGTCGTCATCGGATCACCTTCTCGAAGGCGGAGGCGTAGGCGTCGATCTCGGCCCGGGTGCGTCGTTCCGTGACGGCGACGAGCACACCTTCGCCGAACTCTCCGTTGTCCAGACCGCCGGAGGCGCCCAAGGGCACGCCGGCGAGAAAGCCGGCGTCGGCCATCCGCTCGACGACGACCGCTGGACCAACAGGGGTGCGCACTGCGAACTCGCGGAGCGTAGATGCGTTGACCAACGGTTCGATGCCATCGATGGCCAGAAGGGCCTCCCGCGCATACCGCGTTCCTCGTGCACATCGCAGGGCCAGTTCGGCCAGACCGGTCGTGCCGAGCCACGCCAGCTGCAGCACACAGCACACTGCGATGAGCGTCTGGTTGGTGCAGACGTTCGAGGCGGCCTTCTCCCGGCGGATGTCCTGCTCGCGCGTGCGCAGCGTGGTGACATAGGCGCGGCGTCTGTCCGCATCGACCGTCTCACCGACCAGCCGCCCGGGCAATCGGCGGACGTGTTCGAGGCGGCATGCGAACAATCCGAGATACGGGCCACCAAAGGAAAGCGGCGTCCCGAACGGCTGGCCCTCCCCCACCACCACGTCCGCGCCGTAGTCGCCGGGCGACCGGAGCACGCCGGCCGCCACCGGGTCGAAGGCGACGATCAACAGGGCCCCTCTGGCGCGGGCCACCGCCGCCGCCTCGGTCAGGTCCTCGAGGCAACCGAGATAGTTGGGGTACTGGACCACAACCGCGCCCGGCGACCCGTCCGACGCCGATGCCTTCGCGTCGGGCCACGCCGTCAACCCGCCGGCGAGGGGAACCGCTCGTACCTGGTGGCCGGATCCCGCCGCGAAGGTGCGCACCACCTGTCGCCAAGTGGGGTGGATCCCGTCGGAAAGCCACACGGCCTGCCGCCCCGTGGCGGCGACGGCCAGGTTGATCGCCTCGACAGTGGCGCTGGCGCCGTCGTAGAGCGACGCGTTCGCGACCTCCACTCCTGCCAGCCGGGCGATCATGGTCTGGTACTCGAAGAGYGCCTGGAGGATGCCCTGGGACACCTCCGGTTGGTACGGCGTGTACGCGGTGACGAACTCGGATCGGAAGGCCACCCGACGCACGGCGGCGGGTATCTCGTGGTCGTAGGCGCCGGCCCCGGCGAAGCAAAGCAGGTCCGGGCCGCACGGGCGATTGGCACTGGCCAGGGCCTCCATGGCCGCCAGCGCATCGAACTCCGACAGGCCGGGGGCCAGTGGCAGCCCGCCGGCCGCCACGCGGAGGGCGGCGGGGACAGCGTCGAACAACTCATCGAGCGACGACAGGCCGATGAAGGCCAGCATCTCGGCCAGCTCGGCATCGGTGTGGGGAACGAAGTGGCCCATCAGGTCTGGCTCATCAGATCCGGCCTATCAACCCTTCTTCTTCGTGACGAATGGCAGGGGTACGACGGAGGCGGGCGCCAGCTTGCCTCGCATGTCCACCTCGACCACGGCTCCGGGCTCGACGGACGGGGGCAGGAACGCCAGGGCGATCCCCCGCTCCAGCATCGGCGAAAAATTCCCACTGGTCACTTCGCCAGCCGGCTTGCCCTCGACCAGCACTTGGTAGCCCTGGCGGGGGGGCTGGCGGCCCTCCATCAGGAGCCCACGCAGCCGGCGGGCGACACCGCTGTCCCGCTCCGCGGCCAGAGCGTCTCGCCCCTGGAAATCCCCTGCGTCCCACCGCACCACCCAGTTCAGGCCGGCCTGGAGGGGGGTGATGCCTGGTCCTAGTTCGTGGCCATGCAACGGCAGCCCGGCCTCGAGTCGCAGGGTGTCCCTGGCGCCGAGTCCGGCCGGGATTACCTGCGCATCCAGGACCGCGGACCAGAAGGCTGGCGCTGCCTCGGCCGGAATGGCGCACTCCACGCCGTCCTCGCCGGTGTAGCCGGTGCCGGCGGCCACGGCGTCGACTCCCTGCCAGCGAAAGGCGATGACCCCGAATCGGGGCACGGTGGCCGCCTCCGGACTCACCGCGGCCAGCTTGGCGCGGGCGTTGGGGCCCTGGATCGCGATCACGGCCCGGGTGGCCGTGACGTCGACACCACCGAGGGCGCCCACCACCCGGCTGGTGTTGGAGGCGTTCGGCATGACGTCGAATCGTTCCTCGTTGACCCACCACACGATGATGTCGTCGAGAACACTGGCATCGACGGGATCGAGGAGATGGGTGTATTGCGCCCGACCCGAGCCGATGCGTCCGAGATCGTTGGTCAGGTTGGATTGCAGGCAGGCAAAGGCATCGCTGCCCTCGACCCGGACGGTGCCGAGATGGCTGACGTCGAAGGCGACCGCGTCGACGCGACAGGCGCGATGCTCGGCGACGGTGCCAAGGGGATAGGCCACGGGCATCTCCCAGCCGCCGAAGGCGACCATCTTGGCTCCGAGGCGGCGGTGCTCGGCGTCCAGCGGGGACCGTCGAAGGGGGGCGTCGGGCACCCGGGTCAGCTTAGTGACGTCGAGCCAGCGGAACGGGCGGTGGCGGAGCGTCGCCAACGCCCTCCTCAAGTCCAAACTTCATCAAGAGGTTGAGGTAGTCGCGCTGGTACAAAATCTTAACCTCAACCTCAGGGTGAAGCTCTCGGAGGCGGCGGATCTTGCGGTTCTTCTTGGTCACCAGTTTCTGGTTGAGGGTGGTGATCTCGATATAGAGGTTGTAGTCGGGAAGGTAGAAGTCAGGGCGAAAGGCCTGCACGGGTTGACCGTGACGGTCCCACTCCAGGATGAATTCGGTCGGTTCGTAGTGCCAGGCGACACCGTAGAAGTCCAGCAACAAGGCAAACTGGCGCTCCGAGGCGTGAGCGAAACGCACGCCGTCTGCCGTTACAGCAGGGGTCGGCGTGGGGACCGGCTCCGGGGCGGACGCACCCGTGACCAGAGCCTTAGCCCCCGCTGCTCGCCACGGCGGAAGGCACGTCCGTCAGGACCAGGCCATCTGAACCCACCATGAGCCGGGTGATCGCCGCGTCCAACTCCTGGACCAAGCCGGCCATGGGGACGATATTGAGCACGCCCTGACCGCCCTTGAGCAGGTCAATGATCTCCTCACCGGTGTGCACCAGCACCGATGTGGTCCCGTTCAGCACCAGGTTGGCCGACGCCGGATCCTCGCCGCTCTCCCGCAAGCAGGTGATGGCTCGGCGGGCCGACTGCAGGGAGACGCCAGCGTCGAGTAGCTGCTTGATGACCTTGAGTTCCAGGAGATCGCGGTAGGAGTACCGGCGCTGCGTGCCGCTCCCCCGGGCTTCACTGATCGACGGCTTGAGGAGATCGGTCCGGGCCCAGTAATCAAGCTGTCGGTACGAAATCCCCACAATCGAGCACACCTGGGGCCCCCGGAAACCTGTCGCCGCGTCATGTGCCGTCGTTCTCGGCCTCCTGTGTCACAGCGGCGTAGTTACGCGCGTGTGACGCGAGGCTAAAGCTTCCTGGGCGAGCCGTCAACGCTTGCTAGAGGTTCAGGACGAGAAATCCTCCGGCCGGATGGTCTTGATGAACTCGCTGAACTGCTCCACCAGCTCTTCCGCCTCGGGGGGCTCGGCATCCTCCTCCGCATCCGCGGCCAGCACCACACCTTCAGCGTCGATTAGGGCGTCATCGGCATAAATGGTCGTTCCCAGCCGTACGGCCAGGGCAATGGCGTCGGATGGCCGGCTGGAGACGGCGTGCTGCCGACCTCCGAGGGTGAGGCGCAGCTCGGCGTAGAAGGTGCTGTCCCGCAGCTCGGTGATGACCACCGAATCCAGCGACGCGCCGAGCTCCTCGAGCAGGTCCCGCATCAGGTCGTGGGTCATCGGCCGGGCCGTCTGGACGCCCTGGAGGGCGTAGGCGATGGCGGTGGCTTCGGCCGCCCCGATATAGATCGGCAACGTCCGGCGAGCACCGTCGGCTTCCTGGAGCAGAAGGATCGGCGTGTTTGTGGGCAACTCGACACGTACGGCGGCGAGGTGCATCTCCACCATGGCTTCAACTTACTCCGCGAATATCTGCTTCACATGCGCGTCCCTGTCGTCGCGCAGGCTGTTCAGGTCGCCGGCCACCACGCAGTCAAGGTTCCGGTACCGCTCGGCGTAGTCGAGTCCGTAGCCCAGGACGAAGTCGTCCTCGATGGCGAACCCCACATACCGCACCGGGGTGGGAACGATCCGCCGGACACGCTTGTCGAGAAGCGCGCACACCTCGAGGGAACGAGGCTGTCGCCGATTCAGCTCGCCCAGGATGTAAGTGAGGGTAAGGCCGGTGTCGATGATGTCCTCGATCAGGACCACGTCGCGGTCGCAGATGTCCACGTCCAGGTCCTTGACGATCCGTACCCGTCCCGTTCCCTCGGCGTAGCTGGAGATGGCCAGAAAGTCGATCTCGGGCAGGATCCGCATCCGGCGCACCAGGTCGGCGAGGAATAGCACGCTTCCTTTCAGCACGGCGACCAGCAGCACGCCGTCGGTGTAGTCAGCCGAAAGCTCCCCCGCCAGGCGGTCCACGCCTTCCCGCAGCTCCTCCGTGGTGATGATCACCCGGGGGGCGGGTCCCAGCCCGATGTCGACCACCTTCAGGGCCCGGTGAGATCCTGCAGCGCCTGGCGGACGAGGGCGGCTCGCAGCTCATGACCAAGTCGGGTCAGCTCGGCCATCGTGTCGACGGCCTGACGGCGCGACTGCGGGTTGCGCTGCTTGAGCAGCGGGGTGACCACCTGCTCGATGAAGCCGGCCTCTCGTTCGGCCGCGTTCTTGTAGAGGCGAAGGTGCCGGGCCTCGACCCCGTACCGAAGGAACGCGGCTCCGAGATTGGCGACCAGCATGGCGGCCTCGTCGTAGTACACCGTCCCGGCCATCGTCCGACCCTCGATCAACCCGAACCGCTCAAGTTCCTGAAGCCGCGCCACCGGTAGTCCGCACGCGGCCGACAGCTCCTGCAGGGTCAGCGTGACGCCGGTGGTTCCCGACCACCGTGGGCTCTCCTCCGGAGGCCGGGGGGAACTCGCGGAGCTCGAGGAGGGACTGGAGAGACTGGCGGACGGCGGCGCCGGGCGGGACGACTCAGCCGCGCCGGCAGTGGCGGCACCAACCGTGGCGGCACCAACCGTGGCGGCACGAGCCGCGCCCGGCAGCCGAACGGCCCGCATCGGGGCAGGCGCGGCCGCCACCACCGCCGGTTCCGGCGTGGCCGCCCTTTCCCCCTCCTCATCGCCACCCGGCTCACCCGTCAACCGCCCACGAATCACTTTGAGAGGCAGGAAGTGCTCACGCTGCTGGCGCAGTATCCACCGCAGCCGCTCGACATCGGCTTCGTAGAACTTCCGGTAACCCGACGCGGTCCGCTCCGGCTCGAGGAGTCCCTGGCTTTCGAGGAAGCGGATCTTGGAAATGGTCACGTCGGGGAACTCGTCGCGCAGCAACGTCAGCACCTCGCCGATCGACAGGTGACCCCGGTCCACCACTTCAGGGCTCACGTCCGGTCCGCTCCGGTGCCCGCCAGGAACACCAGTTTGAACTTTCCGATCTGCACCTCGTCGCCGTTGGCCAGGGCGACATCTTCGATCCGCTCGCGGTTGACATACGTGCCGTTGAGAGAACCGACATCGCGCACTCGGTAATTGGCGTGGCCCTGCACGAACTCGGCGTGACGACGCGAGACGGTGATGTCGTCAAGGAAGATGTCACTGTCCGGGTGGCGTCCTACTCGCGTGATCTCTGCGTCCAGCAAGAACCGAGAACCGGCGTTCGGCCCTCGCTTGCTCACCAGCATCCCAACCCCTTCGGGTAGGTCCTCCATGACAACCGAGACCTCTTCCTCGGCTACCTCGGCGGCCACCTCCACCGGCAGCACGATGGTGGTCGTCGTCTCGTCGGCGGCGTGTTCAAGCACTCCGCCACACGACGAGCAGAAGTTCGCGCCCGTGGGGTTGCGGTGGCCGCACTGGTTACAGAACACGCCGCTTTCGCGGTTCACGACTTGCTCACTCGGCGATCAGCTTCCGGTACGCCTCGGCATCCAGCAGGGAGCCGAAAGCGTCGGTGTCCGACGGTGCGATCACACTGATCCACCCCTGCTCGTACGGGTCTTCGTTCAGCCGCTGCGGGGCATCGGTGAGCTCGGCGTTGACCTCGACCACCGTTCCCGCTAGAGGGGCGTAGAGATCAGACACTGACTTCGTCGACTCGACCTCCCCGATGGAGCTGCCCGCCGCCACCTCGGCGCCCGTCTCGGGGAGCTGGACGAACACCACATCGCCGAGCGCATCCTGGGCGTAGTCGGTGATGCCGACCCGGACGCGACCGTCGGCCTCCAGCCGTGCCCATTCGTGGTCGGCGGTATAACGCAGGTCGTCGGGGACATTCATCCCCCTGAAACTACCGGACGCGCGACCCGCAAGGTGGGGGCGGAGGCAAGGGCCGGCACCACGACCCTCGCCCCACGCTGCACGGATACGGTGACGGCCCGTTGGGCTCGGAGGGTGTCGAGCGCGCCGCCGGGGATGGCCAGGCCGCCGTCCAGGGTGGCCGGGTCGCCGATGGCCACGATCTGGAAGGGGGCGGTGAGGGTCGCGCCGTCGAGTACGACCGCCCCATCCGGCGTGGCCGAGAACCACGAGCGGATTCCTACGCGGTGAACGTTCACGGCTACCGCCTCGGCGCCGGCGTCCCGCAACTCCTGGATGATGTCGATGAACAGGTCATAGCGGACGCTGGCCTCGGGGTCGGCCACATCGACGGTGACACCGGGGCCGCTGGCCGGGACGGTGCCCGCCAGGATGGATAGGGCGTGCAACTGGTCCTCGGCAGCCTTGGTCGCGGTGGCGTCCCGTTGGGTCGACGTCTGGAGGCTGAGGCGCTCGAGCTTCAGTGCGGCGATCTGGGTCTGCAGGTTGTCCGCTTCGGTCGTGAGGCCGGACAGGATGCGCGCCAGGTCGCCCTCGGAGAGCGCCTCGAGTCTCTGAGTGAGCCGGCCGGAGGTACGCACCTGGCCCACCAGCAAATAGCCGACCAGGGCGGTGATCAGCAGGACGGCCACCCGCGTGCGACCGATCCGGCGGGTGCGGGGCAACCGGAGCAGTGGACGGGGCGACGGCTGCGCGGCGGCGGGGGCGGTCATCGTGAACCGGCGCCATAAAGGTTGAGTGGCGAATGGGTTGTCCTGACGACCGGCTCTTGCGAGGTGGCAGACGAATCGGTCGCTGGGGCGACCACATTGTCTGCCACCTCCTCAGTCGGGAGAAGGTCTGTATACGACAGGGGAGGCATGGCGTGCCTACCCCCCGAACACCCGGCGGCGAATGGCCGCCAGGTTCTGGAAGATGCGGATTCCGAAGACGACGACGACGGCGGTCGTAAAATCTAGGCCGAGCTGGTCGCCCACCCAGACTAGGACCATGCCGACGGCGGCGTTGGATATGAACGCCAGGATGAAGATGCGGTCGTTGAAGGTTCGCTCCAGGCTGGACCGCACGCCCCCGAGCGACGAGTCGATGGCCACCACCACGGCCATGGCGACGTACCGAGTGAGGTCCTGGGGAATGGTCGGGCGCACGAGCAAAGCCAGAGCCATTCCCACGAGAAGCCCCAGCAGGGCGAGCACCTCAGCTCCCCTGGGCCGGGTGCGGGACGGTGGACGGCGCCACGGACGCGGGCCTGGGACCGACAGTCGGGGGCACGGTGCTCTGGTCGGTGGATCCGGCCGCCGATTGGTTGGCGGGTTGGGCCTCGGTGATCGACACCCGGCCCGTATACGCGGGCAGCGTGGCGGTCAGCTCGGACACGCTGTAGCCAAGGCCGAACTGCGTCGTCCACCGCCGGAACCGGCGGGCGATCTCGCTCTGATTAAAGGCGTCGCGGCGGGCGCCGATGGCCACGATTTGGTACGGGGGCAGGAGAGGCCGGAAGTTGACGACGATGGTGCTGCCGGCGGCGCGTATCGGCGAGGTCGCCACAATGCGGTTGTCGTTGACCGCCACCGCCTCGGCCCCGGCCGCCAGTAGGGCGTTGACGACGAGTTGCACGTCGGTGTCGTGGATCCGATAGGCGCCGGCGTCCTCCGACGGCGCCGGCTGGCGGGCCGAATCGGAAAGCCGCACGGCGATGGCGTGGCCGCGTACGGCCGTCGTGCCCGCCTCGTCGGCCAGGAGCGCGTCCTGGCTGGCCTGATCACGACTTGAGCGGCTGGCGCCCGCCACGAGTCGTTGCTCCGCCTCCACTTGTCGGCGCAGCTGATCAACGGCAGCGGCCAGATCGCCGACCTGGGTACGGCGGGTTTCGATGAGCCGGATGAGTTCGGCCTGGCGGGGGGCGGCGGCGCGTTTGGCCGTTTGGGCAGACGAGGCGGCGATGACCAGCAGGAAGCCCAGCAATCCCAGGACAGCGGCCAACACCAGCGAGGATCGGCGGTCGATCACCGCAGCATCTGGCGGATGCGGCGGGCGTACTCCTGGGCCAGCCGGCGCGCTTCGCCGTCGCTTGGGCCCTCGGCCCAGATGTGCGTAACAGGGTCCTCGGTGTCGGGGAGGACCAGCGCCCACCCTTCGTCATGGAGCACCTTGACTCCGTCCACGAGCACGAGGTCGCGCTCTTTGGAGTTCTCGACCAGGGTGCGCATGACCAGGCCCTTCTGCTCCCAGGGGGTGACCACGTTCTCCTTCGCCACGTAGGTCCGGGGCAGTCGAGACACAACTTTCGACAAACGAAGACCGGTTTGGGCCAACAGGCTGAGCATGTTGACGAAGGCGGCGGTGGCGTCGAACGCGGGCAGGAAGGCCGGGAAGATGAACCCGCCCTCGCCGCCACCGGCGAAGGCCACACCGGGGGTGGACGCGACCTCCATCAGGTGCGACGTGGAGAGCTTGGTCCACAGCAGCGTCGCCCCATGGGTTCGGCACAGCTCTTCCACCACCTGACTGATATTGACGGGGACGGCGACGGTGGCCCGTTCGGTCGTTTGCAGCACCAGCGTGAGCAGCGCAAAGAGCGCCTCGTCGTCGCTGAGCACGTGACCCTCGTCGTCCACCATGGTGATCTGTTCGCCGTCTGGATCGATGACGATGCCGAGATGGGACCCGGACGCCTTCACCAGATTTCCAACCCGAATGGCGTGCTCGCGCCGGTCGAAGGCCAGCGCGCCGGCGGTCGAAGCGAACGGATTGACGGCTAGCACCTCGGCGCCCAGCTTGGCCAGTACGTTGGGCATGACGAAGCTCGAGGACCCGAAGGCGTAGTCGAGGACGACTTTGAAGCCGGCGGCCCGGATGGCCTCCACATCGACGGTGGCGATCAGCGCGGCGGTGTAGAACTCGAGGGCCCGGGGCGGGAAGCCGATGTCGCCGATATCCGACGCGAGGGCCCGGCGAAAATCCTCCCGGTGGAAGAGCCGCTCGATCTTGCGCTGCGCGGCTTCATCAATGTCGATGCCGTCCGCGTCAAAGAAACGGATGACGACGGACTGCGGATCGTCCGAGGCCAACCGGACCGTAATGCCGCCCTGGCTGCGCTCGGTACGAACCTGGAAGCGGGTAACCGGTACGGTGCCGACCTCCAAATCGTTCACGTTGACACCCGCGGTGTTCAGTCCGACCATCACGGCCCGCTTGAGGGCTCGCGCTGCCCGGCTCGTGTCCCGGGAGCAGGTGACCATCGCCCCCTTCTTCAAGGTGGTGGCGTAGGCCATAGCCACCCGCACGGCGAGCTCCGGGCTGATGTCGACGTTGGCCAGACCGGCCACGCCGAGCTTGCCGAAAAGGGCGCGGGCGCCGCGGGATTCCCACACGATCGAGGAGTTGACGATGGCTCCCGGCTCGACCGTCTTGAACGGGTAGACCTTGACGCCCGGGTTGATGACGGCGTGCTGGCCGACGAAGCATTCGTCGCCGAGGACGACTCCTTCTTCGCAGCGGGCGCCTCGCCGCAGATCGGCGGAACGTCCCACCACGCAACCCCGCAGGCGCACCGAGGTGCCGAGGTACACATTGTCGTAGACGATGGCCCGCTCGAGATACGAGTCGGCGCCCACTCGCACGTTGGAGCCGAGCACCGTGTAGGGCCGTAAGTGAGCACCCGCTTCGATCGTGCAGTAGTCGCCCATGATGGCCGGCCCGTCGATCTTGGCGCCGGGGTCGATCTCGGAGCCTTCCCCGATCCACACCCCCTCCCCGAGACGGAAGCCGGGGATCTCCGCTTCGACCTTGCCGTCGAGCACGTCCTGGTGGGCCTTGTGGTAGGCCTCCAAGGTGCCGACATCCTCCCAGTAACCATCGGCGACGAAACCGAATATCGGCTTGCCCGCTTCCAACAGGGCGGGGAAGACCTCGCTCGAGAAGTCGACGGAACGGCCAGCGGGGATGTAGTCGAAGATCTCGGGTTCGAGGACGTAGATACCGGTGTTGATGGTGTCGCTGAACACCTGTCCCCATGTCGGCTTCTCCAGGAAGCGCTCGATCGAGCCATCCTCCCGGGTGATGACGATGCCGAACTCCAGGGGATTCTCCATCGACTTGAGTCCGATGGTGGCCAGGGCGCCCCGTTCCTTGTGGAAGCTGACGATGGCCGACAGATCGATGTCAGTTAACACGTCACCAGAGATGACCAAGAACGTGTCGTCGAGCTCGTCCATGGCGTTGCGGACCGAACCGGCCGTGCCCAGCGGACTCTCCTCGGTGGCGTAGACCATGCGCACACCGAACTCGGCGCCGTCGCCGAAGAAGGTGCGGATGGCGTTGGGGAGGAAGGCGACGGTCACGACGACATCGTTGAAACCGTGGTCCTGCAACAACCGGACGATATGCTCCATCATGGGCCGGTTGGCGAGGGGCATCATCGGCTTGGGCTGGTTGGAGGTCAGCGGTCGCAGGCGGGTGCCTTCGCCACCGGCCATAATCACCGCCTTCATGGTGAGGACCCTACCCGCCGCTCGGCCTTGCCATCCGCTAGTGCCTGACGGGCGAGAGGAACGTACGTGACGGCGGCGTAGTACGAGAACAACAGGCCGGGCACGGCGCAGATCCAGGCCAACGAGCCGGCCGTTTGGTGCCAGCCGACGTCGGAATGGCTGGCGAGGAACAACGGGAAGGCAACCAGCAACCCGAAGGTGCCGGCTTTGCCTACCCACTGCACTTCCATCCGTCGGGCCCCGGCGATCGCCAGGGTGACCGCGGCAATGGAGACGAGCCCCTCGCGGGCGATGGTGGCGACCGCCACCCAGACCGGAACCGAACCGTCGATCAAAATGCCGAGTACGCCGGTGAACAGGAGGAGGCGGTCAGCGGTGGGATCCAGGATCTTGCCCAGGTTGGACTCCTGGTGGAAGTGGCGGGCGACGTAGCCATCGATCCAGTCCGTCGTGCCCAGCGCAGCGAGGAGAAGAGCGGCGTGATACCGCTCGTGGCGCCCGAAGAGAAGCCAGAGGAAAAGGGGCACGCACAGCAGCCGAATCAGCGACAGCAGGTTAGGGATGGTCGCGATGCGCTGTTCCGGCGGCTTGGCCATCTCGTCGAAGTCTAGGAGGGGAAAGGGTCTCGGTCGCCAGCGTCAGCGATCAGCCCGGCGCCGCGGTGCGACGGGCGAGCACCGCCAACGTGGCGACGAGTCCGACGGCACCGGCCACGCCGGCCGCGGCCACCGGTAGCCCGCCGGCATCGGGTAGCGCGACGGCGAGGGTGACCGCGGTGGCCGCCGACAAGGCCAGCACGGCCAGGCCGAGAACGAGTCCAGCGCGCCGGACCTGCTCGCCGAGGGCGCCCTCTGGTCCCCGAGCGTCCAGTGACCAGTACCCCAACTCGGCCGAGACGAGCAGGGCGGGCGCGATGGCGATGACGCCTGCGTCGGTGGTACCCCCCCGGCCGACCAAGGAGAGGGCGTAGCCGGTTCCGAGCAGCAGCACCGACCAGCCGACACCCGGACTCCAGCCGGCCAGCCCGGCCGCGGCCAGCCCGCAGCCGGCGATCCCGCAGGCGACGGACCACCGCAGCGCGACAGGGGTGGTGGCCGGCGAACCGAGAGGCGCGAGGGCTACGGCGAGGGCCACGCCAATGCAGCCTGCCGCCGTCAACAGGCGGACCGGCGCCCGCCGTACCGTGCTCAGCCCGAGCGTCGCCGGAACCTGGTCCTGCATGCCTCCACCTCCCGCATCACTTCGTCGAAGGGACGATGGCCGTCCCAGCCGACCACCACCACACCGTGGCTCTCGAACCGCAGCCGGAGTCCCTCGCGCGACAGTCGCCACAGGCGGTGAGCCAGTTGCTCCTGCGGCCGTCGGCCGGGACCGACGAACGCGGTGGGGTCGAGCTCGATGATGGCCACGTCGGTGCCGCGCGCCTTGAGGTCGAACAGGGCGTTCAACGTGCGAGGATCGAGCAGTGGGGTCACCGCGACGATCAGAGCGCCGGGCGGAAGGACGCCCGCCGGCAGGATTCGGATGCCGCGCTGCGCGTCGCTGCGCACCACCCTCGATTCGAGCAGGGTTTCGACGATGCGGAAGAGCCCAAGCTGACCCATGCTCGGAGCCAGCCACTGGAGATACCCTCCCCAGCCGACCAGCCCGACCCGGTCCCGTCGCCGCAGGTATGTGGCCGCCGCCGATGCGGCCGCCGAAACCGCCACGTCGAGTGACCCCGTGTGGGCCGCGGTCTGGCGCAGATCATCGAAGGTGTCGACGAAGAGGACGATGTCGGCGTTGCGCTCCGCCAGCCGCTGGTTGACGTGCAGCCGGTCGGACCGGGCCGTGGCCCTCCAGTTGACGTCGCGCACCCGGTCCCCGGACACGAAGGCCCGAACATCAGAGAACTCGATGCCATCGCCGCGTCGGCGGGACACGAGGTCGCCCGCGTAGATCTGGGTGTCGATCGGATTGATGAGCGTACGCAGCGTTCCCGCGTCGGGTAGGACCTTGAGCGGTTTGGGCCGCCCGTAGGTCCCGTCGTAGTACGTCAGGCCTAGGCGGTCGAAGGCGCGGACCTGCACCACGCCGAGACCAAAGTTTCCCCATCGGTTGGCGGCCACCGTGGCCGAGATGGTCGCCGGCTGTCCCGGCATCAGCCGGAGGGCGCGAGCTGCATCGGCGGACGCCACGACGCCGGGGGCGATCACGGGCAGGACCTCGACCCTGGCCACCCCGACGGCCGAGGTGATGGTGACCGTGAGCGTGATCCGGTCACCTTGCACGACTCGTTCGGCGCCGAGCGAGGAGGCGACCTCCAGGTCTGGTGATGTGGACCACACCAGGCCCAGGGCGACTACGACGGCGAGCGGTGCGGCCAGCGCCACCAGCTCGGGCCGGCCGGAGAGGAGCCCGGCCAGGAGGCCAACCGCAGTCAAGGCGACGTAGGCCCGCAACCGGGGCGTCCCGTACCGGGTGGTGGGCTCGGTCATACCTGGGGCAGATCGTCGGCGACCGGCGTCGGGACGGCGGCGATGATCTCGGCGAGCACCTCCGCGGCCGATATCCGACGCACCCAGAGTTCGGTCCGCAACACGACGCGGTGTGCAAGGGCGGGAAGGGCCACCGACTTGACGTCATCGGGCGTCACGAAGTCCCGGCCGGCCAGCGCGGCCCGGGCCCGGGACAGCTTCATCAGGGCCAAGCTTCCCCTCGGGCTGGCGCCGACTTGCACCTTGGCGCTGTCGCGCGTTCTGGCGACGAGTTCGATCAGATACCTGCCGACGTTCTCGGAAACGTGAACGGTCTCGACCGACTGTTGCATCCCGAGAACCTGCTCCCGGGTGGCAACACAGCGCAGGGCGACTTCGTCCGCCTGGCGGTCAAGCCGCCGCTCCAGGATGCGCCACTCGTCGTCGGCGGTCGGATAGCCGACGGAGGTTCGTAACAGGAAACGGTCGAGCTGAGCCTCCGGTAGTGGATAGGTTCCCTCGTACTCGATGGGGTTTTGCGTGGCCAAGACGAGGAACGGCCGCTCGAGCATGTGCGTGGTTCCGTCAACGGTCACCTGGCGTTCCTGCATCGCCTCCAACAGGGCCGCTTGCGTCTTTGGCGGCGCCCGGTTGACCTCGTCGCCAAGGACCAGGTTGGCGAAGATGGGACCCGCCCGGAACTCGAAGTCACCCAACCGCTGGTTGAACACCGCTGAACCGGTCACGTCGGCGGGCATCAGATCCGGGGTGAACTGCACCCGAGCGAACGACAATCCCATCACCTGGGCGAATGACCGGGCGATGAGCGTCTTGGCCAGGCCGGGATTGTCGTCGATGAGGACATGTCCGTCACCGAGAACGCCGAGGAGGACGAGCTCGAGCGCATCTCGTTTGCCCACCACGGCCCGCTCGACCTCATCGAGGATGGTGCCAGCCAGGGCGCGCGTGTCGTCGAGGTCCATGTCAGCTCAGCTTCTCGAGGGCGCTCACGACCACCTCGAGGTCGGCCACGGTCAGGCCGGGCGCGAAGCCGTCGGGCGGTACCGGCCGGTCGGGGCGGATGAGCTCCCAGAGGGGGTCGCCGCCGGCCCTCCTGACCGCGTCGCCACCGGTCTCGATTCTCAAGCCGCGTTGCAGGCCGAGCCGATCGGCGGCGATGTCGCGGGCCAGCGGTCGCAGCCGACGATGTACCCCGCTGGCCGTCGTGAGCGCGTCGACAACCAGCCCTTCCACGCGAGCCAGCTCGGCGGGAATGCTGCCTCGGGGCCAGCCGGGGCGTGTCCTCGCCCGCGCTCGAACCACCGCCCATCTCATGAGTCGGGCGGGCGTCCGCAGGCGCCATGAACGCAACGGCGGGGCCGGGTTAGCGTCCCAAACGGCCGCGACCAGACGGTAGAGGACCAGGGCGCCGATGGCGCCCAACCACGCGCTGGCCACGGCGACGCGATGGGCGGGAAACTTGTACACGGCGACGCCGCATGCCGCCGTGTACAAGACCGAAAGGACACCCAGTCGTCCGGTACGGCGACGGCTCATATGCGCCGGTTCATATCGGAACGGCCAACGTGCGGGCGATGTCCTCGAGGGCCGCGATCGCATCGGCCCGCATGGTCTCGCCGACCGGATGCTGACCGAACTTGGCCGCCTCAAAGAGAGCCGTCAGCCGGGCGACGGCGCTCCCACTGGCCCGCATGGCCACCAGGGCGCGAGCCAGGTACTCCGTCGGCGTTTCAGACGCGGCGCGGGGCAAGCCGGCCTGCAGCAGACCCCGTTCCATCCGGGCGTAGGCAGCAATGACGGCCCGACGGGCATCCGGTTCGGAACGAAGATCCTCGAGGGAATCCCAAGCGGCGCGGGCCACGATCTCATCCCGGGAATCAACCTCAGCCTCCTCGGTGCCGCCCACCTGCGTTCTCCCCCATCCACGGTACGGACCGACCAGCAGCACCACACCGATGGCTGCGCCCACCGCCGTCAACATGACGATCACGGGTAGGGGCAGACGAGTGACTAAGGGGACCTTGTGCACGATGGTATTCGCGCCTCGGCCGTCGGCCCCGGACAGTGCCGTCGACACCGTGCGGGTGCGGTGAATCAGGTGATAACGGGCCTGGAGCTCCACCAGCAGCGACACGACTGCGACCAAGGCCAGAACCGGGGCCAACGGACTATGGGTGCGTGGACGCGACCGCCGGCCACCGGCCGGCCACACGGCCACGATGTAGACGACCATCCCGATGCCGACGGTCAGGGCCACGAATCCGGTGAGGCCGTCGAGCAGCCAGCTGAAGTCGCCACCCCTTGAGGGCCGAAGCCGGTGCCCTCCGACGAGGGCATGCCGGCTGGCGGTGGCGACCAGCAAGACCAGGCCAGCCACGACGATGCCCGTGATACCGACCGTTGATCGGCCTGGTCGTTTGCCGGCGGCGGTGGGCTTCACCGCTGGTGAGCGTAGTGGGCCGGTCCCCCGGTGGTCCCCTGTGTCAGCTGATCTTGGTGATCCGCTCGTTGGCCTCTCGCCAAAGGCCCGGCGCTCTTCGTCCGGCGCCGGCCCGCTGAGGGTTCCGGGTGGCCGTCTCCTGGCACGGCTGGCGGCCCAGAGCACCGAGCATCGGACCGACGATCAAGCCTACGGCCAGGGCGAGCACGAACCAGGCCAGGCCGTCCACGGCAAGGAGGGACATGTACGGAACACTAGGTCTTTTGACCTATGAGCGCCAGTATCGCCAATAGTAAGCCCAAGGCCACTCATCTGGTCCTGCTAGTGAAACGCGTACAGGAAGTTGGCGGCGCCCACGTAGACCACACCGTTGACGACCGCGGGCGAGGAAATGACCGGTCCCGTTGTCGCTGACTTCCAGAGCTGGGCGCCCGACGAGGCGTTGAATGCGTAGACGCTGCGGTCGAACGATCCGACGTACACCACGCCGTTGGCGACCGCCGGGGACGATTGCACCGCGTCCGCAGTTGCCGACTTCCACAGCTGGGCACCTGACGAGGCGTTGAAGGCGTAAAGATCGTGGTCGATGGAGCCGACGAAGATCACGCCGTTGGCTACCGCCGGGGAGGATTGCACGGCCCCCCCGGTCGTCGCCGTCCACACCGTGGCGCCGGTGGCCGCGTTCAGCGCGTAGAGCTTCTGGTCCCAGGACCCGATGTACACCACGCCGTTGGCCACCGCCGGCGAGGACGTAACCAAGTTGCCGGTAGCCGTCTTCCAGACCTGCAGTCCGCTCGTGGCGTCGAATGCATAGACGGACCCGGCAACGGAGCCGACGTACACCCGGTTTCCGCCTACGGCCGGCGACGATTCGAACGCATCAAGGGCAGTCGTCGTCACCGTGTGCCACAGCTGCTGACCGGTGGTGGCCTTGAACGCGTACATGCTGTTGGTGTCCGAGCCGATGTAGACCACACCACGTGCTACCGCCGGCGAGGCCAGGAGGCGGCCGTCGGTCACCGCTTTCCAGATCAGGGCGCCAGTGGACGCATTGAAGGCGTAGACGTTGTGGTCCTCGGATCCCACATAGACAACCCCGCTTACGACGGCGGGCGACCCCTCGATGAACCCATTCGTGGCCGCGTTCCATACCAGGGCACCCGTCGACGCGTTGAAGGCATAGACGCTGCCGTCTACTGATCCGACGTAGCTCCGTCCGTGGTCAACGGCAGGCGATGAGGACTCGATCGGTTTGGTGGTACTGCCCTTCCAGTCCAGGTGCAGGGCTCCGACCGTCGCCGGCGACAACGTGGTCTCCAAGGGGTTGTAGCCGACATGGGTGGCGCCGATATGAAACTGGGGCCACCTGGCATGCGCCGCTGCCAGACCGCTGGCGTGAGCAGGGAGCGCAGGAGTCATCGCCCCCGCGAACACACAGAGCCCGATGACGATGCGACTGCGCACTCGACCCATCTGCCCCCCTCACTGCTGCCAACCGTCACTCATCGTGGCGATGTCTCAAGATGTTTACCAGGCTTCCCCGAAACCCGCGTCGCGAATCCGTTTCCTCACTGAGGTTCGCCGAGCGACCTCCTCCCGGCAATCCACCAGGGTCGCGGAAGTCGTTCTCCAAGAATCTTCTCGACAGAGATACTAGACAAGGAATGGGATACGCGCCGTGACGTTCCTGGCCCTCGTGCTCGCCGTCTGGTTCGGCCTCTCCGTGATGGTCGCCCTTATGCTCGGCCCCATCTTGCGGGCGTGTGACGCCCCGCCCCCCCTCGACGCGGGCGTCACATTTCGCCGCACTGCGGCAGCGACCTCGTATCGGCCTGACCTCGCCGCGTGGGCCGGCGAGCAACTCGAATTCAGGGCGAGCGCCGGCCGTCGCCCCCGCCCGCCAGGATGCCGGTCGTGCTCAAGCAATCGGCGGGGGTACGTCCGGCCAGATCCGCCGCGGCCGGACCGCCGACCTCCGTCACTCGATCCACAGGGTCCTTGTCGTCGGACCTCAGCGCCGGTACGCGGGCGGCGCGCAGGAAGCGCGCCACCAGGGCCGCCGCCACGATGCTCAATGCAAACCAGACCAAGGCGATGACCGCCGGTATCGGCACACCACCATATTAGGCCTTCCGACCTATTTTGTCGAGGGGTTCTTCCTGACCAGGATGTATGCGCCACCACCACGCTGCATCGGCGCGGTGACCGCCCTCGGCGGCACCGCCTCCAAGGAGTTCAGCTCGGTGGGTCGTCGATCGGCGGCTAGTGGGGGGTTCGCACGCACCCACTAAGCGCCAATCGGATCGTTAGGTGCCGGCGTTCCGTACCGTCAGGGGGCAAGGGGACCTACACGGCGGTGACGCCGGCTCCTTGAAGTCTGACGGTGGCCCATTGGCGTCCGGTTGTGCACAGGTTGGAGGATGGTTGCAAACCGCCCGCAACAGGAGATAGCCACATGAACGCGCGACAGCTCGCCTCGTCGGGTTCGCCCTGGGAGCCGGTGTTCGGCTACTCCCGCGCCGTGCGGGCGGGCAATCAGGTGTTTGTCTCCGGCACGGTGGGTCGGAGCGACGACGGTGGCCCCGCTCCGGGCGCGTACGAGCAGGCGAAACGGGCCATCGAGATCATCGCCGCCGCCCTTCTGGAGCTCGGAGCCGGCCTCGAACACGTGGTGCGGACTCGGGTCTACGTCACCGACATCGGCCTATTCGAGGAGATTGCCAGAGCTCACGGAGAGGCATTCGGAACGACCCGGCCGGCGTCCTCGATCCTCGAGGTGCGGCGCTTGATTGAGGATGCCTACGTGGTGGAGATCGAGGCGGACGCCGTCATCCCGTAATACCTCATCCAGCGCTGGTACCTGCCGATCTGTGTTCGCTGGTGACTACTGCATGGTTTGAAGACGAGCGCGTCGAACACATGTTCGCTACATTGGCGGCAATAGACAGACGCCACGAACTCGAGAACATCCGACGTTCGATCGCTTTGCTCACCACCAGCGCGGCTCCGAGACTCGACCGAGAGGATGCTCTCGCGCTCCTGGCCGAGTTGACCGAACTGACCGCCCGGCTGGAGCACCTCCGCCAGGGAGTCCGCCGCCTGGTCGACTTGGCCGTCCCCGAGCAGCCGGTCGAGGCCTGAACTTCTTTTTCGCCGCTCGTCCCATGAGCGGCGGTTACTCCGCCAGCGGCGGGCGGAGGCAGCCGCGAGGGAGAACGAGCAGCCAGCGGAACCGCCCGGCACAGAAGCCCCCCTGCGCGAAGACGGCATAACCCAGAGACATCAGGAGCAGGGCGACGGCAGGACCGGTCGATCGCCGGCGCTCGCCGGGCACATCGAGGTCCTCGCCCATTCGGCCATAGTGGCACTCCGGCCGGGCCCTAAGTATCCGTCAGGAGGCCGTCGCCAACATGGGGAGCCCGGGGCCTCCGTTCGCGTCGCCATGCGTCATCAGGGCGTCCAGATCCTCAGCGGGCATGGGCCGGGCGAAGTAATAGCCCTGGCAGGCGTCGCAGCCGAGCTCTGCTACCTCGTCATATTGCCGGAGGGTTTCGACTCCTTCGGCGACGACGGTGAGACCCAAGGCGTGGGCGAGGACAACCACCGCAGACACGATGGCGTGACTGGCCTGATCCCGTCCCAGGTCGGCAACGAAGCCTTGGTCGATCTTCACGATGTCGACGGGAAACCGCTTGAGATAGCTGAGTGAGGAGTAGCCGGTTCCGAAGTCATCGAGGGCCAGCAACACACCGAGGCGTTTGAGATCGTTGAGCACGACGAGGGCGCGTTCGCTGTCCTGAACGAAGACACTTTCGGTCACCTCGAGCGTGAGCAGCCCGGGATCGGTGTTCGATCGGACCAGCACGTCCTCGACGGTGGCGATGAAGTCCGGTGACATAAGCTGGTAGGCCGAAACATTGACAGACATCCCGAGATAGTCCGTAGGGGTCTTGCCATGCCAGCGGCGTTGATCGGGGCAGGCGTGTTCGAGCACCCATCGTCCGATCTCGGTGATGATGCCCGACTGTTCTGCGAGCGGTATGAGCGTTGCTGGTGACACCAGTCCACGGGACGGATGGACCCAGCGCAGGAGGGCTTCGACCCCGATGATCCGCCCATCGACGGTACCGACGATGGGCTGATACTCCATCCGTAGCTCACCGCTACCACAGGCGCTGCGCAGGTCGTGTTGCAAGGACACCCGTTCGTCAACCCGGGCCTGCTCGCTCAGGTCGATGATCTGGTGGAGCGCGCCGCCCTTCCGCTTCGCCTGGTACATCGCCATGTCGGCGTCGTGGAGGAGCTCCTCGGGGATATGGTCGGCGCGGCCCGCGAAACGCAATTCCGATGCTGGCACTCGTCTCGACGTTGCCACTCGAAAGCACGAACGGCTCAGAGAGCGAAGCGCCAATGCGAGCCGCGATGGCGTCCACCTCTGACCCCTCGGCCAGGTCCTCGCACAGGATGACAAACTCGTCGCCGGACAGGCGGGCCAGAGTGTCACCGGGCCGAAGTTGTTTGGTCAGTCGCTTGGCGACGGCGACCAAAAGCTCGTCGCCGATCCGGTGACCGTGCCTGTCGTTCACCTGCTTGAACTGGTCCAGGTCGGCGAAGAGAACCGCCGCCGCGCTTCCTGATCTCTGGCCCCGGAGAAGAGCATGGTCGAGGCGTTCGAGCAGTAGGATCCGGTTGGGCAAGCCGGTAAGCGCGTCGTGCAGGGAGCTCTCACGGGACCGATCGGATGAGTCCTGGAGATCGGCGCGGGCCTGGGCGTTGAGCAGGTAGGCGGCGGCCACGTCGGCCAGCGTCTGCGCCGCCGTCATGCTTCGGGCGTCCAAGGGCCCTGGCGTGTCCCGGTACAGGTCGAGTGCGCCCAGCTGAGCACGACCATTTCGCAGCGGAAACGCGAATACGGCCACCAGTCCTTTGGCTAGCGCTCGTGGGCCGAACCGCTCGAATCGCAGTTCAGCGTGAAGGTCCGGGACGGCTACGGCCTCACCGGTCTCATACGCCGCGAGGCACGGCCCCTCGTCGAGTTCGGTCTGCAGCATTTCGAACCGCAATGCTGGACCGTTCGACGCGGCGACGTAGCGAGGATTGGTGCCCGGAGCGATGAGCGTCACGCCGGCGGCGGTTATCGGCAAGATATCGACGATGCGTTGTACCAGGTGATCGAGGATGCCCTGGATGGGGAACTCCGTGACCATGGTGCGAGCGAATTCGCTCAACACATCCGAAAGTTGCTGCTCGCTCGGCACGATCCTCCCACGACTGGTTCAAAGCCGCGGGGTCTGGGCGGGGCAAAACAACCTAAAGCTGATCTCACTTTACCAGACGGTGTAACCACCCCTGGTGATCACCACCGGGTGCATCATTCTCGAACCAGGTCGCGGTACTCCGGGTTCTCTCCAATGAACCGGGCCACGTACCAACAGGCCGGCACGATGCGCCGTCCCGTGCCACGCACGTCGTCGAGCGCGGCCCGCACGAGCACCGCGCCGAGACCATTTCCTCGCCGCTCCTCCACGATCTCGGTGTGAGGAAAGACGACCACGTCGCCTTCTCGCTCGTAATCAGCAATTCCCGTGAGGCGTCCGTCCACCAGCAACTCGTAGCGGGACCGCTCGACATTGTGCTCAACCGAGCTCGTCATGCCCCTTTCTCTACTTGATCCTGCGGCCTAACCGAGACGGTCCTCCTGCGTTTTTACCCTCGCAGGCGTCCGCCGCAGTTACCATGCGGATGAGAGTTCGATCTCTGCGTGCAATGGGGGCCTGGTCTCGGCCAGTGCGGTTTGATCTTGGGTGTCATTGCGTATCTCGAAGATCTGCTTGATCCGCTTCCGCGTGGCCGTCAGTTGATTCGGCATGCCGAGGCATCGACACGCACAGTGGTCAGACGTAGCAGTCGTTTGCGGGTCGTTCGGTCCCTCCTCGACCCGATTCGGCGAGACGGGTTGTGCCCCGCCGGGGTCAGCGCAAGCTGAGTTCGGCGCGACGGGCCTGAAGTAACTCGGCTTCGCGGTCGGCGAGTGCTTCGTATCGGACCTGCTCAACGGGCGTCAACCCGACCAGGCTTCGCATGGAGACCAACACGTCGAGCTCCGTCCGTACCCAGGTCAGCTCTTCCATTGCCATCGGAGTCCCCGCTCCTCCCTCGCCAGCCCGGCATGTCGAGAACGGGAAATGTAGCACAGCCCGACTAGACGAATGTCAAGGCCGCCGCCTAACGGCTTGCCCGGTCCGCTCGGAATCAACGGGACATCGCCGGCCGCGTCTTACGGCTCGCAAACCAGAAAGAAGACAGCACCATGGGAATCGTCGTAAGTATGGTGATGATCGCGGCTGGCGCGATCATGCGCTTCGCCGTCACTGTTCAAGGCCATGGTTTCAATGTCCACACCACGGGCATGGTGTTGATGGTCGTCGGCGTCATTGGCGCCGTCCTCTCGATCGCCTTCTGGGCAGGTCGAGATCTTGACGTCGGTTCAGCGATCGTGGCCGCTGTAGACGGGCTAGTCCGCTACCGGTCGGTAATGGTC
>JRHI01000139.1_pt1 | contig 78510 bp, 65 predicted proteins | sample 215371 | NCBI WGS metagenome assembly JRHI01 (sample SAMN02929681, study PRJNA255918) | sediment metagenome | biome: cave system; feature: Ice Cave; material: Sediment; isolation source: sediment from deep within a dark volcanic ice cave with no known source of... ... | reverse complement strand
CTCCCGGTCAGCAGAGGGGGCCATGCCTCCGGAAAAGTGCAACTGTAGTGTTAAGTCGAGGTGACTCACTGTTTCAGGTGTTTCAGGCGTGTCAGCTAAGTTTGGGCCAAAGTGGCTCACTGTTTCAAGTGTATCAAGTGTTTCACTTGTATCGGATACGCTTAAGTCGAGGTGGCTCACTGTTTCAAGTGTTTCAGGTGTTTCACTTGTATCGGATACATTTGTGTCGAAGAGGCTCACTATTTCAAGAGTAACAAGAGTATCAGGAGTTTCAGGTATTGTATTTTCGGGTGGAGATGGGGTAGTGGGAGATGGCCGACACGAATGGTAGATTAGCTTGCATCAGCGGTATTTTCGGGTGAATACCGCTGATTTTCAGCACTAATTGTTTTTGAATGATGGGGTGCTTTGGGGAAGAGAGCCTCCCGTGAAAGGACCTGTATTGAGGTATGAAACAGTTAGGCATGGTTCAAATGGACTTGACAGTTTATGCTCAGAGCACGTATAAGACTGTCAAGCAGATTTGGACTCATTTGAACTATGCCTTATGATCATTACCAGGTGCGATATCGAGGAGTGACAGGCGTTACTATTATTGATGAGTTTATACGAGGCATGTGAGATTTGCCGCTCATCTGTCGTCACCTCGGGATGCTACGGGTAGTGTATCCTTCTCTAAGAGTGCAATAAGAGTGCAATTTTTTGTGGTGTGGAATCGAGCTTACAATCTTGCTGCGAAAATCCAACCCTTAGCAAACGATACGCTACCGCCAATACACACCACTTTATTCTTTTTCTCATCTTGCGTATACCACCAGTGCCATCTCAATGTGGGTATGTACCCACGAAATACACAACTATTTCATTTTACCTAAAAACTTATTTCACGCTGCGATTGTGCGCCCAGAATTCTAGCAGATCACTCTTCGTCACAATACCCTCTAAAGTAGCTCCATTCATGACAGCCACCGCTGACTGGCCCGAACTGAAGAGGGTGTAGGCTTCCTGCACTAGCGCATCAGCTGGCAACTGCGGAAAGGCAGGGCCTTGCAGATCACGTACGGTTGTCGCGGCCAGGGATTCGCCGCTGGCGAAATAGCGCAACAGCAGGTTCTCGGTGAGGCTTCCTACCATGTGACTATCCTCCATCACCGGCGTCTGACTGATGCCGTAGCGGCGCAGCAATTCGACCGCGTCAGCTATGGAGTCGGTCGGTCTCACGCTGACGACGAGCGGCATAGTTCGCGTGTGGCTGCGGCGATAAGTCAGCACATCATGCAAGGTGGGTTCTTCTGTCCCGGTCTGTACCAGCAGATCGTTCTCACGCAGCCAGGTATCGTTGAATTGTTTGGTCAGGTAGCCGCGCCCAGTATCGGGTAACAAGACTACGACCACATCATTGGCAGTAAGATGGCGCGCGTACGTGAGAGTCGCTCCCATAGCTGTCCCAGCGGAACCACCTGTAAGAATACCTTCTTCACGCGCCAGCCTGCGCGCCCAGTAGAATGAGATGCGATCTTCGATACGAATCACTTCATCGATAACAGAGGGATCGTAATTCTTGGGAAATAACTCCATCCCGATACCTTCGACCTTGTAGGGGCCGGGAGTATCGCCAGAGTAGATCGATCCAGGAGGATCGGCGCCAATGATCTTTATCTGTGGGTTCTGCTCTTTGAGATAGCGTCCCGTACCGGAAATGGTGCCCCCCGTGCCGACTCCTGCCACAAATGCAGTGATGCGCCCCGCGGTATCGCGCCATATCTCTGGGCCGGTGGTGGCATAGTGGGTCGCGGGATTGGCGGGATTTGAGTATTGATCGGGGCAACAGGCGCCTGGAATCTCTTCGGCTAGACGATGGGCTACGTTTTTATAGTGTTCTGGTGATTCGTGCGTGACACTGTTGGGACAGATCACTACCTCAGCGCCATACGCTCGCAAGAGGCTACGCTTCTCCTCGCTCGCTTTATCGGTCATCACAAATATACAGTGATAGCCCTTGATGGCCGCCGCTATGGCCAGCCCATGACCCGTATTACCGCTGGTCGGTTCAACAATCGTGCCACCTGGACGCAGCAAGCCAAGCTTCTCGCAATAATCAATCATTGCCGGCCCAATACGATCTTTGACGCTGCTGCCAGGATTGAACATCTCCATTTTCGCCAATACGAGTGGCTGCACACCACTGGTAACACGGTTGAGGCGCACAAGCGGAGTGTTGCCCATCGCATCAAGTATGGAGGTAAAATAGCGCATCTTGCCCATAGCCGGTTCTGTTTTATCGTTCATTAATTACTGCCTATTTCTCTTGTCTATTGTACAAGGTTATGCATGGCCACCTTGCCAGCACATACTTCATATCCGTAGGGGCGGGAGAGGCGTGGTCGATGGGGGAGGACGCTTGCGTCGCCCCCGTCCTGGACACGTCTGCGATCCTCCCACCAGAGCGACGCAAGCGTCCCTACGAGATGAACCCCTTCCCAATTGGCCTTACAATAAACCTACCCCTGCTGCAAAATAGGTTTCCAGCTCCACTCCAGCGAGATGTGCCAACTCACGAAGCAGACATATGCTAGCCTACCTCAGAGGACATAAACAGCCGCACTTACAAAATCCTCATTCCTCTTCCTGAAACTGACCTATCACCTGGAGCACCATCTCTATCCGCAGGTTCCAGGCCATCACCTGACTGAACTGGCGCAGCGGCTCGACCCTTTCTTTAAAGGAAGCCAGTATTCAACCATGCTTTGTCCTATAGCTAAAGCGATTTCATGGTATGATACAGAGAGATAAGGTGGTAGCCCAACAAAGCCGTTGTTCTATTTCTATGCAATCCACCTTGGAAGGAGCCTTGCTTATGACTGTATCAAAAACCCCTAATATGACCGACTATGAAGCCGAACGCCGCAACTTTTCGCTAGAAGTCCCCGAATATTTCAACTTTGCTACCGATGTCGTTGGTAAATGGGCACAAGACCCCCACAAGCTGGCCATGCTCTGGGTTGGGCAAAACAATGAGATAGAGCAGATCACTTTTGCCCAATTCGCCGCACGATCCAGCCGTGCGGCCAATGCCTTTGCCAGCGCGGGCATCGCTAAAGGGGAACGCGTGCTACTCATGCTGCCGCGTATTCCTGAATGGTGGGAAGCTGCTCTGGGCTTGTTCAAGCTGGGAGCCATTCCTATCCCTTGCACCACCTTGTTAACGCCCAAAGATTTGCAGTTCCGTTCAGAAATAGCCGAACCTGTGGCAATCATCACCGATACCGAGGGTGCAGCAAAGTTTGACCAGGTGCGCGAGCAGTGTCCTACGGTGCGCGTGGCAATCCTGGGTGAGCATACACATGCGGGTGCCCAGCGTGATGGCTGGCTCAATTATCAAGCCATGGTGCGGGACGCTCCGTCCGAATTTACTGGAGAGAAGACGCGCAGTGATGATCCTTGCCTGATCTATTTCACTTCGGGCACAGTCGGCTATCCCAAGATGGTTCTGCACACCCATGCCAGCTACCCCATCGGACACACCATTACTGCGAAATACTGGTTGGATCTGGGTGAGAATGATTTACATTGGAATATCGGTGAACTTGGATGGGCAAAAGCAGCCTGGTCCAATCTTTTCGGCCCCTGGCTGATGGGTGCGGCCATGTTCATCCAGGACGCGCGTGGCAAGTTTGATGCTCTTGAGACACTAGAGATGTTGCATGAGTATCCCATAACTACGTTCTGTGCCCCACCCACTGTCTATCGTATGCTAGTATTGGATGAGCCAATGGCTTATCTCAAAGCCAACCCTCCCAAGGCGCTGCGCCATTGCGTTGGCGCAGGCGAACCACTCAATCCTGAAGTTATTCGCGCCTGGGAAAAAAGCACCAGCTTAACTATTCGCGATGGCTATGGACAGACTGAAACGGTGCTTCTGTGCGGTAATTTTCCGCCCCTGGCAGTCAAACCTGGTTCAATGGGCAAGCCCTCACCCGGCTTCGAGGTCAGTATCATTGATTTCGACGGCAGCGAACTGCCGCCCAATAAGGAGGGCGATATCGCGGTTAAGATCAAACCACAGCGTCCGACCTGGATGTTCCGTGAATACTGGCGTAATCCTGAAGCCACCAACGCCTGTATGCGCGGTGACTGGTACATCACCGGCGACCGCGCCTACAAAGACGAGGACGGCTACTTCTGGTTCGTGGGACGCGCTGATGATGTGATTATCAGCGCGGGCTATCGCATAGGTCCCTTCGAGGTGGAAAGTGCCTTGAAAGAGCATCCCGCCGTCGCCGAATCGGCGGTGATCGCCAGCCCCGACGAGATGCGTGGCGAAATCGTCAAGGCCTACATCATTCTCGCTCCTGGCTCTAGTGCCTCTGCCGAGTTGGCCCATGACATCCAGGAACACGTGAAAAGAGTAACGGCCCCCTACAAGTACCCCCGCGAAATCGAGTTTGTCGATAGCCTGCCCAAAACGATTTCAGGGAAGATCCGCAGGGTCGAGCTCAGAGAGATGGAGCGGCAAAATAAACTGGGGAAGTAAGCCGAATCTTAACGACTTCCTCATGCTATGAAAGATTATTGTGACTAGTAATTTGGTTCAGCTAGAAAGTATCTACATTGTCGTAGACATTATCTGGCTGAACATCTTGCGGTTGTCTAAATATACCAAATTTAGCCTTCAGAACTATCTACAAGAGCCGCAGAAGGTTTGATAGTAAGGAATAGACGAAGTACCGTTATAGGTGACTCTTTGCCATGCTACTGATGACAGGTGCTATAAAGATGCTCGTAATTACCAAATTTCGTTTCTTGTATCCATTCGCTTTTCATGCGTGTTCTTCTTCTGGTAACAGCTAAGAAGCCACAAATACGCTCAATAGACTGGGAAGCCTTGCCATCAACTACAAACCCTATCATAGCCATCCAGTCATGACCGGGGCTATATTTTCCCGTTACGAAACGCATTAAACCTTTGCTTACGTACTTTTTAGCCAGGTCATTGCCCTTGTCATTGACACGCTTACACTCTATACCAAAGTACTCCGTTTCAACAAAACTATAAACGATTTTAATATCAATACGACCATCATCTCTTTTCCTAAGCAACTCGCGATGTCATTTTCCGTGTTGGACTCACATATTTCTCCTCGTGCCAGCACATTTGACCAACTCCTAACAGCTACTGTTAAAACGGTTGTAATCCTTGCCAGACCCATCGATATTTCATCGTTTTCTTTCGGTTTTCTTTCCTCCTCATCGGCACGGTAAGAACTCATCAGTCACCACACAACATTTCGCCACAGTGGCGCAGGTCGTCAAGCCACCTGCGAATTGTGTGAGGCTGGAGCGGTCGCAGCGGTGAAAAGGGCGTTCATCTTCTGAAAGAAGATGTGTCAGTGGGCTTTGTTTCGATGACACTGAGGCAATGACATGCTTGAGGATGGCTCCTGGTGGCCCTTTTGGGAGGCTGCAAAAGGTATAGATCACAATGCCATCAGGTTTGATCACTCGAATGAACTCCTGCACTGCTGCTCGCGGATCATTCAGTATTTCAATAACCCATGCACACGTTACAACATCAAACGTGTTCTCTTCAAATGGCAGATGATGGATGTCGCCCACCAGAAAGCGCACACGCGGATCATGGATCTTGGATTGAGCGACGTTCAACATAGCATCAGATGCATCTAACGCAACAACTGCGCTCGGCTGACTATACTGAAGGATCTCTCGCGTGCGTTCGCCGGTTCCTGCTCCGGCGTCTAAGACGCACGCTCCTGGTTTCACCCACTGTTCGAGCAACAGATGAAAGTGGGCCAGAGCGGGAGCTGCGATGTGGTGATCCCAGATAGAGGCGAAATCGTCATACACAGAAGCCACTTCATCATACGCTCCTACTGCTTCGCCTCGGTGGCGGTTGAGTAGCCTGAGATAGGAGGAAAGGTTTCTTCTGGTAGGTCCGGTAAATGTGTTCATGGCTGATGCTCCTTAGCCGTCATGTCCTTCACAACCGCTGTACTCGCAGAAGGGGGTAGAGTAGTAACGGACCGTAACCACTCTACCCCCTATACTGGTATATGCTCCATGTCCAATGGCAGACTCTCTTTGCACGGCTTAACGAACGCCCACCGTGGTCTGCTTCTGATACAAAGAGCGAGGCGAAGCGCTCAACTGCTCTCGCATCTGCTCGAAGGTGGCAGTGTCGATCTCGCCACGCGCGTAGCGTTGCTGGAGTATCTCTCCAGCCGATGGGCCAGACGGCGGAAGATGAGCAGCAGAAGGAACAGCTCCGCCCGCTTGCTTGTTCGACCAGTTGACAAGCACCCAGACGAGTATCACCAGGAACGCGATACAAAGGGTCGCACCCACGAGCATCAGGGACATGCCGCCCCAGCCAAAATCGTATCCCCACATCATCAGAGTATCCTCACTTTCATAGGTACCTGGCAAGCTGGCGCTTGCCGCTACAACGATGTTCATCATTCCCTTTGTTGAGGAGATGTTCTGTGTTTCTTGCTCCCGTAGAATGACATGTGCTTTCGATACGCATCTCTTCTTCCATCACTGGTAGCATACCACCCCGAAATCACAACGGAGTCACAGCAACACCGTCAACATCACAACGATATCACGATGTCTCGCGACGTGTAGCGGTTTTGCCTGTGGGACGAGATACACATTCGCGCTCCGCCTGTGCTAGCTCTTGCCGCCGGAGCGCCTCAATGGCCTGTAAGTGCCATCTTGACCAAAAGCGCCATGTCTCTGCGGACAGAGAGAAGCATGAAAATCGGCTATTTTGTGCAGAAGCGTTAGCAGCAAGCGATTTTCATAAGAAGATACTAAATCTGCTACGAGTACAATCTCTGCCATGCTCTCTTTTCTGCTCAGGTAAAACAGGCAAAGAGAGAAATGACAAGCAAAAACTCGCTGTAGAAAAGTTTTCCAGGCCAAATGGCGATAGTGAAATCAGCTACTTTGCACTTGGTGACACCTTGGCGCAAATCAGGCCTACAAATTTCTCCAACCCTCGTACACTGAAACCAGGAAGGCGTGGAACGGCCAGAAGATGGGATCCGACGGTGATGTCATAGGACTGGGCATCATTCCTCCAGCCGCGTTGTGGACAGCACCATGATAAGGGAGTATCCGGTTGTTCAGTTCGGTGTAAGTAGAGACTTGCGCGAACGCCTTGGGCGACAGATTGTCCGGAAGAGGCATGTTCACATCGGTGTTGTTCGCGCTCAACTGAGGAGGAATCGGCCCTGCCGGATCCCAGTACGGGCATGGAGCAAATTCATCGCCATTATTGAGGATCAGCCAGTTGTCGAGTCTGGCGAGAAAATGCTGGTGCCAGGCGATGAATCCGGCCCCATGGATGTCTAGCGACATATCCATCCCCGCTGTTAGATGCTCTGCAACTGGGTTATCGATCGGTTTATCGATGTACACATCGAGCAGTCTGCGGAATCGCTTCAGCTGATCGTCGCTTAGGGAAGACACATTCTTGCGGTTCGCCATTTTATACGCCTCCTTCACGAGTTATGTTCCTTCTTTTAGTTGATGAACATCGGGATACATTTTCCAATCAAGAGAGTACGAGAACCTTTCATACGAGGTCCAGCTAATCACTATTAAAACGACCAGAAGCTAGATTTTTAGCGTACAGACTTCCTGGCCAGTTCACATAGATTCCTATGAGGAATTAAGCTCGCTCAAGGAACAGTTAATTTCACTGAACTCACTTCGAAAGTTGTATTCGGGCCAGCTACCAACAAAGAGCTAAATGTACTTCCACTAAGGGACGCTAGAATTATTAACCATCCCGGATAGCAGGCAAAGGCCAGTCGATATCCACGAACCATTTGTCGAGGTGTGGTAATCGCTGAAGTTGGGTTTCGAGAACCTGCATCGCCTCCTTGGTCAATGTGACTCCCGTCCGATACGTGGTGGTCACCAGTAAGACCAGGGGATGTTTCCCTTTCCAGGTCATGGTGCTGGCATACTGGATCACAGCGTCTAGGGCATCGAGCAAAGCTCCATTCCAGTGCTGTTCTACAATCCCCCAACAGCGCTCGATCGGATTGTATGTACTATGATAGGGGGGATAATAGGCCAGGCGTATCGTGAGGTGAGAGCGCTGGGCAAACTCCACGAGGCGCTGCATGAACTGGGTACATCGGCTGTGGCTCTCCGGGCCATTATCCAGATTGATGACCAGGGTTGTGATATGGGAAAAGCGGTCTTTGACGGTTTCCCACCAGTCGACCAGCCGATCCACCAGGCAATCGCTGGTCACTTTGGACGTCACTGCATAGAGGAAGAGTTCATCGGAAGCGGGCAGGAAAATCCCCAGCGGCGTCACCGTGGCCACTGCCTCAAAATCGTGGTCGGCGGCCTTGGTCAGGACCCGATTCTTGCCTCCGCGGGCAAACGATCCCACCTTGAAGGTGGCCTTAGCATCCATCGAAATCCGTAACACGCTCTCCGCGGCATCTGCCTCTTCGTTGCGTTGCTTCACCTGAGCGAAGATGGCATCGGTCTCGGGGAGTTTTTTTGGGGCTGGCTCTTGGCCACTTTTTTCGGATAGGAGCCCAAGTGGTTGAGTTTGGTTCCAATGGTTTCGGCGGTCGGCAGCTCTTCGTCCGTGTAGCCTTTCTGAGCGATCAGCTGGCGGCGTACTTCCGCTGCCGTCAGACGGGTATACAGGCGCGTGGTGCGAAACTGCGGATCTGCTTGGCTCTGTCCATCAACGATCATCGTGATATCACGGAGCAAATTGGGCAGATGGTCTTCGCTACGCTTGCGACCACGCAACCTGAAGCCATCGACACAAGCCAGTCCGTGTTCCACCTCCTGCTTCCCTTTGCGCATCGTCTGGCGATTCCAGCCCAGCTCTCGTTCGGCCAGCCGCTGGCCTCCTTTGCCTAGGGCTTGCACTGTCCGCGCCATAAACATGCGGCGCGCGCTCCCCTTGAGGTCCTTCGCTGTGTTCAGCAGCAGTCCTTTGACCTCCTCCGTCAGTTCCAGCTTGGTCCCTCCAAGAAATCTTTTCTTGGGGCAGTATACCATGTTTGGGACAACTTAGTTTTCGCAAGTCCCTAAAGTTGCAGCCTCGATAACACCTTCGGTGGAGCTACCATCACGGTAAAATCCTGTATGTTCCATCATCTCTTTGTAGGCTTCGCTTACTCCCTCATTTGTATGCATAGTATCTTTGCTCATGAGACGCTCCTTCCTGGATGATGGTAGTTCACAGTATATTACAAAATGTCAACAGCAACTAGCATCGACATCAAAGTACTACCAACTATTAACAATATATACCACAAAAGCTAGTACTTACGTTCTCACCTATTATTGACGGCGAATAGCAGATATCTACCGGCAAGTTTCTTTGGTTGGACACAATACAAGATTATCTCTGAAGCGTACATGGTTTATTCGAATCCAGTACTACTTACTTAAGCCAGTCCTTTACCCGGCCTTATCCCGCTTATGACAGAGTTATTTCTCCACAGAGTATATGGGGAACCATCTCCTGGCACATCACTCTTTGGTGGGATGTTGCAACGCTTATCAAAAGGCAATTGCGTTTTTTTCTTCATTCGCATATGTGCGTGATATGCGCAACTGCGTCAGAGGCTGCTATAATGAGAGAGTCAGAGTGTGGGCTTTTCGCATGCTACGAAGAAAGCTGCACCTCAATGATGCCAAGAACCAATTGAAACCGTAAAGGAAATAGAGAATATAACGTGCAATTGAACGTCTTTTTCACCCCAGCCGAAATCGTCGCAAGCACTGAACAGCAGAACGATATCTACATTGTCATAGATGTCATCCGCGCCACAACCACCCTCGCTGTAATATTTGACCAGGGAGCAGCGCGCGTCCTCGTCGCAGAAAACGTTGAACAGGCACGAGCAGCCGCTCAAAAAGTGCCAGGACGCTACTTATGCGGCGAACGTAACGTGCAGCCTCTCCCCGGCTTCGATTATGGCAACTCGCCCGTACAATTCTCACAGCTAGACCTCTCTGGGCGCGAGCTGATTCTTACCACAACGAATGGCACGCGCGCCTTCTACGCCTGTCCAGAACATACCACGTGCCTGGCGGGCAGCTTCTACAATGCTCATGCTGTCACATCTCATGCGCTGGATCTGGCACGTCAGCGCAATAGCAATATCGCGCTGGTTTGTTCAGGCGAATTAGGCTATTTTGCGCTCGATGATGCCGTATGCGCTGGCTTCCTCGCGCTTGAATTGCAGCGTGCTAGCGAAAAGCTCACACAAGAAGCCTCCCTCCATGTAGATGAGAGTGCCAACGCAGCCATCGCCCTCTATCACGCCTTCGAACCTCCCAAGGTGCTGGAATACTGCAATTCCGCGCAGAGCGTCTTTCGCGCAGGGTTGAACGATGATCCTTATTTTTGTATGCGGACTAGCGTGGGTGTGAACATCCCCCTGGTGGTTGGAAGAGAGCAAGAGACGGGTTTACTGATGCTAGAAAAGGTGTAGTTCGCCTACGCTTCGCCTATGCAAAAATCGCTGCTTATCATTATTTCTGGCCTTCCCTGCACAGGTAAAACAACATGAGGAGTACACGACCAAGGAGCGAGAGGAGCTTCTTTGATGAACATCGAATTACGTACCACCACTGGGATTGAACACATCGACGATCTCTTGTGCAGTCTGATCAACCTCTGCGAGGTGTCGTTCCCTGCTCGCATCCGCAGCTACTATCTCGGCGGGAGCTACAGTCATGAACCCCATGGCTAAAGCCAGGGGCTTGTCCCTACCTTTCCACGCATCTCTGATTATTCCAGAGACGCTACCGGATGAGACAGTAGGCACCATGACCGATGCCCACTAACCAGTATGGTTGAACATTTTTACGTGGCAAAACGCTCGTTGCCACAACGCATATGTTCCTGTTACTGTACAAGCCGTTGCTCCCACCTGGCGAGGAGTGCCTTCGTACGATTAGAACAAGTATACCATTAAAGACTTCCATAGAACTTCAACGATCTTAGATAAGACAAGAAAAGCCATGGCTGAAGCCAGGGGCTTCAACCCAAAGGAGTTTTGGTGATACACGTACTACCGTACTAGGCACTCCTGTAAGTATGCCCATTCTAATAGCACCTACAGCATTCCATTGCCTTGCTCATGTTGAAGGTGAATGTGCGACTGCACAGGCTGCTGGTAGCTCTGGTACGTTGATGGTGGCAAGCACATCTTCCAATCGAAGCCTTGAGGACATTGCGAGAGCTGGGAGCGGTCCATTCTGGTTCCAACTCTACATCCATGATCGTAAGACTTCGCTGGAACTGATTCAGCGGGCTACGCTCGTTGGTTATCGTGCGCTTGTTATCACAGTGGATTCCCCACACTGGGGAAACAAAGAACGAGCCATCCGCAGTGGCTTTAGCCTACCGCCATACATGTGTAAGGCAAACTTCCGGGATGAAGGTATTGCTAACGAAAATGTTTTCGTAACCTGGGAAACCCTGGATTGGCTTCGCTCGTTGACCTCGCTCCCCATCATTCTCAAGGGCATTCTCACAGCAGAGGATGCCGCGCTAGCTGTTAAGCACGGGGTAAACGGTATCATTGTCTCCAATCATGGCGGTCGTCAACTTGATGGTGTTTCAGCCAGTATTGAAGTGTTACCAGAGGTGGTGGAAGCAGTCGATGGGCGTTGTGAGGTCTATCTCGATGGAGGGATACGTCGTGGTACGGATATACTGAAAGCTTTGGCTCTGGGAGCGCAGGCTGTTCTGATTGGACGGCCTGTTCTTTTCTCCTGACCTTCATATAGAATTGAGACCAACCAATGCTGACAGAGCAATCGACGACGACATATGGCAAAATGTAGAAATTCTTTATACCACGTTCGCCACTGTTTTGCCTGCTCCAGATAAGGTTCCTAACTTGCGCTGGATACAGTTGTATTCAGCCGGTGCAGATCGCATCACCAGTAATCCCCTCTTTCAAACTTCGGTCATCTTTACCTCGGCGAGTGGTGTTCATGCCATCACTATGGCTGAACATGTCTTATGTATGGTGCTGGCCTGGTTCCATAGGTTACCACAAATACTTGAACAGCAGCAGCGCGCGCAATGGCCACCCAATTCTTTGCGCACCACTCTCTATGTGGCAGAGGAATTGGGGGGAAAACCGTGGGTATTGTGGGGTATGGCGGTATTGGTCGCCAGATAGCCCGATTAGCCAATGCTTTTGGGATGCGTGTACTTGCTATGCAGCGGGGAACTGATCACCGCCATCACGGTTTTCAGTTCCCAGAGATCGGTGATCCCGAGGGAATCCTCCCCGACCGCTACTACACACCTGATCAATTACACATCATGCTGAACGAGAGTGATGTTGTGGTCGTCGCTGTACCATTGACGACCAGGACCCGGGAACTGTTTGATGACAGTGCTTTCCAGGCAATGAAGCCTGCAACTTTCTTAGTGAATATCGCTCGCGGTGAGGTCTGCAAAGAAGCATCTCTGATGCGTGCTCTTGCGGAGAAACAGATAGCAGGTGCTGCTCTGGATGTATTTCACCAGGAGCCTTTGCCTGCCAACCATCCCTTGTGGTATCTTCCCAATGTCTTGATTACTCCTCACAGCGCGGGTCTCTCTCCTCTATACAACGAAAGAGCCGCTATGATCTTCGTGGAAAATTTGCGCCGTTACTTAGCTAGTCAATCCCTCTATAATGTGGTAGATAAAACACTGGGATATTGAAAGATTCGCTACCTCTCCCATCTTCTTAACCAGATTCTCTACACAGTCACTGCTTCCTAACCAAATTCATAACCTGTTCTAAACCAACCTCTGTTATGCTGATTAGGGAGACGTATAAAAACGGCCAATATTTGAAATCCATGTAGAGGGATAGGCTGTCCATCTGGCCCACAATCTGCTAGCGCATGCGTAACGGGTAGCATTTTCAAGCCACGTCAGATAGCTTATCAAGGAGTGCCAAACGTGAAGAAGTTTGCCAGCGCACATCTGGAACAGCAAGCAGGAGTGGATGCCTACTTCCAGTCCCAATCGTCGTTCTGGAAGGATATCTACGCCAGCAGTGACGTGTACGCTGAGATTCATCAGGAACGCCATGCAACAGTGCTCAATTGGGTTGACAGTCTTGCTTTGTCGCCTGGAAGCCAGGTCTTGCACCTTTCTTTATGATGGGATGGCGCTCGCTCCAGTGGACATGCGAGCGCATATTGAAAAAACGTGTTTCACTATAGAAGGGAAAGGCAACAATGGCACGAGTCAATAAAGTACTCATGCTGGTAGAAAATCAACCTGCGCCTGCTGATCGTCGTGTCTGGCCCCAGGCTTTAGCATTGCGCGATCAAGGCTTTCAGGTAAGCATTATATCCCCTAAGGGGACCACAAAGTATAGCGAATCATACGTTTGTATTGAGAATATCCATATTTATCGCTATCAATTACCTCAAACTGGGCGCAAATACACTGCCTACTTCGCAGAATACGGCGTTGCAATGCTCATGACATTCTTGTTGAGCTTTAAAGTATTGTATCGTCATGGCTTTGATGTGATTCATGCTGCTAATCCTCCAGATATGTTCTTTTTGATCGGATTGTTCTATCGACTCTGCGGGAAGAAATTCATCTTTGATCAGCACGACATGTCCCCCGCAATGTTTCGGGTTTTATACAAGGAGCGCTTGAAACCGCTTTACAAAGTAATGCTCTTCCTGGAACGGTACTCTTACAAAACAGCTCACCTTGTCATTACGACGAACGTATCACAGAAACAGCATGCGATGGAATGCGGCTGCCAGGCCAACAAGGTATTTGTAGTACGTAACGGACCTGATCTAAGATATATGAAAGTGTCCGCGCCTGAACCAGAACTGAAAAAAGGGCGGCGTTATTTACTGGCCTACGTAGGTGTGATTGCTGTTCAAGATGGCGTTGAGTATACCCTCTATGCACTCCATGAACTGGTTCATAAACGTGGGCGCAAAGACGTTTCATTGGTCTTGATGGGAGATGGTGACAATGCTTCGGTGTTGCATACAATCGCTCATCAACTTGATCTTGATGAGTATGTGAATTTCACTGGCTGGACGGAAAGTGAAGATGTACTACGCTATCTTGCCGCAGCAGATGTGGGAATCTCGCCCGACCCAGAAAATGGACTGAATGAGTACTGCACCATGATCAAAACAATGGAATACATGGCAATGGGCAAGCCAGTCGTGGCTTTTGATCTTGCTGAGACCCGCTTTTCAGCTCAGGATGCAGCTCTCTATGCTACTCCCAATGTTATTGAAGACTTCGCTGACAAAATTGAAGCCTTGCTTGATAATGAAGAGCTTCGCCTCAAAATGGGTGCGTTTGGGCGCCAGCGCATAGAAGAGGAGTTAAATTGGGATCTTTCCACGAGAAACCTCATACTTGCGTATGAAACCCTTTGTCTCTCTGATCTGAAGTCGCAAGTTTCTGATCCTGTTACGCACTTCATAAATAACTAGCTATTGGTTAAGAGCACTATACCTGAATGAGGGGACAATGTAACCCTCCGATCAATAGCGTACCCGTGCAGATCAACATAGCTGTTCCCTGCATTGAGGCTAACGGTGTAGGTCTTCGTTGCGCTTGGATTGACAATGCTTAAACCACCGCTATAGTTGCGCCAGTAGACATTCTGCGATTGATACATCCCCCCAACGGGACTTCCAATCTGCGCATCGTACTCAAAGTACCGGGTATCGCTTCCATAGTCTTGAAAGGCGGAAATGAAAATTGCCGCTAAGTGTTCTTTACCGATCAAGTATGAGGCAAGGGCCCATTGTATCTCACGGCTATCTATTGAAGGCGAATTAAACTGGTTCACCACATAGTATGGTTTATGCTGCTGTTGTATACTTTCCATGAACTGGATGCGTTGTAGCCATTTAGTGTCGGTCAGGTAGCCCCTGGCGTAATCTGTGAACCCACCTTCATCGAGTACCCCATCAATATGGTTCAATAACAGCCGTACTGTCGAATTGTCTGGAGGTAGGTCACCAATGGCGAGATTGGGGATCAAAGCCAGTGGGTGGTGCAAATGATGCAAAGCCTGCTGCATACGTGACAACCAACTGATGATATCCGCACGCCATTGAGGATCATTGTACTGTCCAGTGTAGCGTTGCTTCCACTTTCCATTGACGTAGACGCCACAGGCGCCATAATAGTTCTGCAAGTCTACATTATCTGCTGCGATCCCATCGTAGCCACTTTCGCTGGCTGGCAAGGCGTATGTCTGTATCTGCCAGGGTACAAGGGCAAGATTGGAGAAATCCAGCGGGATATTGGGGTCACCAAATTCATAGGCGGGCGTGACCCGATCACATTTGTAGAGGACCCAGTCGGGATGTACCGCTTTCCAGTAGTTCAAATTATGAATTGCACTCTGATCACGAAATGTCCCATGTTCACGATGAAAGGGAATGTAATAGGTAATGAAAATGCCTGGGTTGCTAGCATGAATTGCCTGAACATGATTCACTTTTGCCCCCCAGACAAAATCATAGTGCCTTGCGGCATTTGCTGGATCGGATATGTTGTAATCAAAACTTTGAAAGAGGTGGATATTATTCCAGGTATCAGTAAATTGGCGTACACCACGTAAGTCTACAAAAGGCGTTCCTGGCAAAGGTAAAGGTGTAAGAGTTTTAACTGGTTGGCTGTTGAAATTACTTGTTGAATGGCAACTACTCAAAACAAGGATAAGTGCGAATCCAGCAAACCAGTAAGGCAACTGATGCCTGCTAAAAAAACGTGAGAATATCACAAAGCACTCCTGCATAAAAATATATTGAGGGCGAATTCGTCTCCCTTTCCCCGTAGCTTCAGGAGACAAGGCTTTCTAAATTGACGCTAGTATAGCATAAGCAGGGGTAACAAGCCACTATTCAAAGCACAGGAATTCTGGTAGAGTAAAGATACTAAAGCAACTGTTACTATAGAAAGGAGGAGTGCGCTTTTTCTTCCTAATACCTTTTGGGAACTAGAGCGCATGCCTTAGCTGAAATGACTACAGCAAGATATCTCGTTACAGGTGGTGCTGGCTTTATTGGCTCGCACATTGTAGAGGCGCTCCTGAATCAAGGTGAGACAGTACGTGTGCTTGATAGCCTTGCTACCGGCAGGGAAACGAATGTGAGAGCGCTCAAGGGACATGCTCAATTCAAACGAGGCGACTTACGGAATTTTGATGACGTAAAGGCTGCGATGAGGGATGTTGAAGTGGTATTTCATCAGGGAGCCTTAGCCTCCGTGCCGCGATCGATAGCAGATCCGGTGGCGTCACTGGAGACGAATATCAATGGCACACAAAACGTGCTACTCGCGGCAAAAGAATCAGGCGTGCGGCGCGTGGTTTATGCTAGTTCTTCATCTGTATACGGCGATACGCCAACATTGCCCAAGAGAGAGGATATGCCATGCAATCCAATGTCACCTTACGCCGTTCATAAGTTTACCGGCGAGTTGCTATGCCGGGTATTTACGCATATCTACGGACTTGAGACTGTCGCGTTACGTTACTTTAATGTCTTTGGCCCGCGACAAGACCCGAATTCGGAGTATGCAGCTGTGATCCCACGCTTCCTGACGGCACTCATTCAGAAGCGCCAGCCCATCGTCTTTGGTGATGGTGAGCAGACACGTGACTTTACATATATTGCTAACGTGGTACAAGCAAATCTGCTGGCGGCAATCTCACCAGATGCGGTCGGCCGTGCCATCAACATTGGCTGTGGCGAACAGATCTCGCTCAATACCATGTTACATATGGCAGGTGAACTTCTGGGCATCACAGTTAAGGCTGAATATCGCGAGCCACGTTCTGGTGATGTACGTCATAGCCTCGCTGATATCACTCTTGCCCAGCATCTTCTGGGCTACCAGCCAACCATTGGTTTCCGTGAAGGGTTGACGCGTACTTTAGCTGTGGTAAGCACAGACATTGCGTAGCTCGATAACAGTGCTGTTATCGCTTGAGAGCATCCAGCCAGCCAGGCAATGATCATTAAACTTTGGCAATAAATGTAGACCAGTCACCATTAGAACCAGTGTACTCTGAAGCTAACCAGGTATGATTAGCAACGCTACCATCAACAGAAGAATCACTCCATGTCTTTACTTCACTCGGTTTTACCTATGATAGTAATGATGCTGTTTTTCATGATATTATCGATCTTGAGCGCTACCCAGTACTCCTGAGAAGCAGTTATGAAAAGTCACTCACACTCTTTCAGGCAATTCCGTGCAATGCATACACTCTACGTCCCTATTTCGAAGGATCTCTACTACGTATTCCAACCTGTATTCCAGATGATGAAATGCTTTTTGATCGTCTGCATATTACTGATCCAGTGGAGGTTGGACAAATCTGGAGTAGAGTCATGGAGCGTGTTTATAATCTGGGTGGACGGCCATCAAACTTGGCTGTACGCTAGATTATAAAATTTTCGACATGGGACGAACTGCTTGCGATAACGATGGATTGATGGAGTTTAAACGGCGCTGGGGAGCCACCGAAGAGTGGCTCCCATACTACTACTATCCTCAGATGGCGGGTCTTGCATCCACTTCCGAGAGCAGCTGGAAGTTCCGTCTTCTTACTACTTCTTGGAAGCAACTCCCACTCCCAGTGGCGGGAGCACTGGGAGGTTATCTCTATAAACATTTAGGTTGAGGCAGATTTAGGATTGCAAATAGCCTGTAGTAACAAAGGTAAAGCAGATTTTCAGGATTGGAGGGCTGGCATTACTGCCTTGACATTTTGACTTTCCTGCACCTCCAACGCTTTCTGAGCCGCTGCTAATATTCGCACGACCTCCAATCCAACCTCTCCATTAGCGCGTGGCTGCATACCTGTACGGATAGCATTAGCGAAATCCTCACATTCCAGGTGTAGAGGTTCTATCCAATCAATGTGTGGAATAGTAATCGCGCCAAAGCGATACGAGACCACCGGGTCAGCGTGAACATCGGCCCCTTTATTGTAAATCTTGATCATTTCAGCCGGGTTTGTGTCATCATAGACTGCCATCCTCGCGTCGCCAATCACGGTAACCCGGCGAATTTTGCAGGGATGGAGCCAGCTTACATGGATATGGGCTGTCATGCCGTCTGCAAATCCAAGATCGAGATGGGCAATATCATGGATATGTGGTTGGAGGTGTGCATGCGCCTGCACCTTAATTTGTTCTGGCTTTTTGCCAAGTACATAGAGAAGTATTGATACGTCGTGCGGGGCAAGATCCCAGATAACATTGATATCACTGCGAAACAGCCCTAAATTCACCCGTTCTGCTTCGATGCAATAAAGTTTTCCCAAATCTCCATTCTGCACGAGCTTGCGCAATTCATTGACGGCTGGATTGTACTCAAATGTATGCCCCACCATAAGGACTCGCCGTTGTCTTTGTGCTAATGCAATCAGTTCTTCAGCCTCTGCAACATTGGCAGTGAGTGGCTTTTCGACAAGTACATGTTTGCCATGCAACAAAGCCTCACGTGCCAATTGGTAGTGTGTTCGAACAGGTGTTGCAATGACGACGGCATCGACATTCGAGCGAAATATATCACTCGCTTGCGTCGTCGTCTGTATCCAGGGTTTGCCAACTGCCAGCGATGCCAGGCGGCGAGGATCGGAGTCGGCCACCATAGTTACCATTCCCTGTGGTATGCCATCCAGATTACGTGCAATCTTTGGTCCCCAGTATCCCCAGCCAATGACCCCGAAACGTAGGTCTGTCAATATCATTAGTTCCCCCCATAAGCAGATTAAAATACTTCAAAACTTGCGTAGGTTTGACGATTATGGGAGTCTCCAAGCTACACACTTGAGACTCCCATAACAATATTTTTCTTTATAGCATTGACTACCACCTGTAACTGCTCAGCCGTCAACTCTGCATACATAGGCAAAGAGACGATACCCTCCGCCACAGCTTCTGTTACTGGCAGCATGCCGCGCTCAAAGCTATAATGGATACAGGCTGGTTGCAGATGAATAGGAATCGGATAATGGATCCCTGTGGCAATACCTTCTTCCTCCAAAACCTTACGGAAATGATCGCGATCCTGTACTCGCACTACGTAATAACAATAGACATGTGTTCCCCATGATCTAATAATAGGTATTGTCTCCACTATATTCTCAAGGTGCAACTTATATACCTGCGCATGCGCCTGGCGAGCGGCATTCCATTGATCCAGGTAGCGCAACTTCACCCTTAGGACAGCAGCCTGCAATTCATCAAGGCGGGAATTGACGCCCAATATCTCATGTTTATAGCGTATGCGTGAACCGTGATCTCGTAACATGCGTAGAGACTCGGCAAGCATAGTGTTATTGGTCACGCAGATGCCTGCTTCGCCATAAGCCCCCAGGTTTTTACTATAGTACAGGCTAAAACAGCCAATATCCCCAATACTGCCAACTCGTTGTCCTCGGTAGGTCGCGCCGTGAGCCTGTGAAGCATCCTCGATCACACGTAGACCATGCGAATGGGCAAAATCCAGGATAGGCTGCATGTCTGCTGGATGCCCATATAAATGTACTGGGAGTATAGCACGAGTGCGGGAAGTGAGCGCTTGATCAAGCAGTCGCCAGTCCAGGGTATAGGTATCTGGATCGATATCGACAAAGATTGGTTTCGCTCCTACCATCGCTATTGCCTCAACAGTCGCAATAAACGTATTGGCGACGGTGATCACTTCATCACCAGGACCAATATTACATGCTCGTAGCGCGAGTATGAGGGCATCGGTTCCCGATGAGAGGCCTATACCATAACGACATTCGCAATACTGAGCAAATTCTTGCTCAAACGCTTTGGTTTGTGGACCGAGAAAAAGCTGCATGTTCTCAAGCACATCTGCAATTGCGGCTGTAACTTCCTGCTTTATCGTCTGATATTGCGTTTGTAGGTCTACAAGAGGTATCTGCATGAATAACATTGCTCCTTCTAAATAACCACCTTCTAAATAACCACCTGATGTGGATAATGAATATCTCCCGCCTACATGATACTTGTCGAGAGTATTGACCTGATTGCAACAAGGTTAAGATTGGGTTAAGCTCTTTCCTTATGTGTTTAGAATGTCTCACTAAAAAATTTTTATGAACAAAGTGTGTTTGAGTTTTTACAACCACTCATCCCACTTCTTCCCCATATTCACATGCAGATACGCACCAAATCTACACCGGCAATGACTATGATTTTAATGGACCTTAAGAAAGCATTACTACCTTCGATTTACTAGCTTAAATCTAAATGTAGGGGAGGAATTTTCATGGCTGTTGAAACAATGCCTATTCAGAGCACGATCAGTATTGCTCGAGGTTATTTAAGGGTAAAACGCCTATTTGATGTACTCTTTGTACTACTTATCCTGCTTCCCCTTTGTATTGTTATCGTAATCATTGCAGTGTGGATCAGGTTGGACTCAGAAGGTCATATCTTTTTTCGTCAAAAGCGTGTAGGGCAGAACGGAGTCGAATTTGACATACTCAAGTTTCGTTCCATGTATGAAAATAGCGATGATTCCGTTCATCGTCAAGCCATCAAGCAGTACATGAACGGTGGGGAACTGAACGATGAGACAGATACTGGTAATCCATACAAGTTGGATAACGATCCTCGTATTACGAGGGTTGGTCGGTTTATCCGAAAGACCAGTATCGACGAGCTGCCCCAGTTCTTTAATGTCTTACGGGGTGAAATGACTTTGGTTGGCCCACGTCCACCTCTTCCCTATGAAGTTGAAGAGTATAGCCCTCGGGACTGGATACGTCTTTCTGGGAAACCGGGCTTGACAGGCAAATGGCAGGTATACGGGCGCAGTCGAGTGCCCTTTCAGAAAATGGTCGAGTTGGATATTGAGTATCTTCAGCAACAATCGTTCTGGGAGGATATTAAGCTTATTGTTCTTACCGTTCCAGTTATGATAAAAGGATGTGGAGGAGTCTAAAAACCAGTACTATTGATGGCCGTCTCAAATGTGCAAAGATAGAGAGCGTGTTACAAGAGTACATTTTTCCTGTGATACAAGGACTATCGCTATTGATGCCATTTGGAGGTTATATAGAGGAGAGTACGGCTGATATTGTACTTTTCGTAATTACTTGGCCTTCGACAAAAAGCGCGTTTGCTTTGTTGGCATCGCTCGATACGCTGAATTAGCAGGCGCATGCTAGCCTGGTTAACTAGAACCGGAAAAATGGCATGGCCGGTCAACCTCCTGAGTGATTCAATCACTGCCGTATCTTGACGGTCTGTAATGGCTACCGTTAGTACCCCTTGTGCAGCACCAATCACTATACACTGGTGTTGCTTCATTACTTTCAATGGCAAGACACGTTGGTAGCGCAGTGGTACCCTGCGCAATATACAAAATTGCGGTATAAGACTACCGCGTACACTATTTGCGATTTCCTTCATTGTTCCCATGGTGAATACGTCGCCCTCCTGGTTTCCGTCCTCACCCTTCGCTGCTCAAGTTACTCTATCTCTACGACCAAAGTCCAATCTCGTAGATATTGATGGCTATGTATCACATAGCAATAGCACGCAATGAATGTATTACCTCTTTTGATGTATACTTCTCTTCCTGAGCAGAGTGACGTATAAGGGTATAGCCGACGCCGGGCACAGTCAAAATGTAGTATGGTTTACTTAGATCTGGTTCGATCTTCTGGCGTAAGTGTCGTATATGCGCTTTGATCAAAGAAGTATCTCCATCGTTCCCAAAACCCCAGATGTGGGAAACTATCTGGTTGGCAGTACACACATTATTCGCATTGACAGCCAATAAATGCAGAAGTTTGCTCTCTGTAGGAGTTAAGCGGGCTTTTTTTCCATCAATACTAACTTCGTGATGTAGTGAATCAACATGAATTGGACCAACGGTGAGAATGGAAGAAGGCCTCTGTACAAGAGTGGAGCGCCCTCTTCGGCTCACAGCATGAATGCGCGCTAGCAATTGTGAGGGAAAGAAGGGTTTGCGTAAATAGTCATCGGCTCCTGCCTCCAGGCAGCGCACCTCATCCTGTACGTCTTTCCCATCTGTCACAACCAGTACTAAAGCGTCATGTTTGCTCTGCATTTCTCGACACATTGCCAGCGCGTCGACATCTTTCAATGCCGTGTCCAGGATCACGAGATCCGGTTGCTTTTCTGCCCATTCGAGCTTGGCTCGTTCCCCATTATATGCACGATGCACTTCGTAGCCCAGCGTTTTGAGCCAGCCCATCAGCATTTCGACCAGGTCACGGTCGGTATCCACGACCAACAATTTCATGGTTTCTCCCCCAGTTTTTATAAGTAAAAAGAATCCCTTCCCTTCGTATAGACGAAGTTAAATCCCGATCATAACTTGTAAAATTGATATTGGATATATACACAAGATTTGATTACTATGTTTAACTTTTCCGGGAAGAGGTAGAAAGTCGACGAACGCTCGTTTATCTGGTATAATATAGAACAAAAGTTCTAAAGTTGGGTTAGCGGAGTTCGTTCCACCACGACTAACTGCGATCCATGGGAAATAGAGAGGATGCTGTAAATGCTCACAATACGCACACAGCAGGGTAGACTCATCGAGATCCTGCTCCAATCCGAACTGTGCGATCCTGTGAACATGGGAGAATATGTGCGCGCCTTTTGCCAAATACACGGCAGCGACCACCAGCGCTCCCTGTCCATCAACACCTCGAATGGTTGGGGGCACTGTTTTAACGCGGAATGTAACGTAACAGTCCTGGTCGCTGAATGGAATCCCGGAGTAGCGCAGCGTCTCATCCATCTCTATTACCGCGGGCTCTCGCCAGGATTCTCTGTATCACACCAGTACCAGTCGGCACCCAGGAGGACACCGCTTGTGTCTCAACCGCTCTTGCTCCATCCTACCAACGTGCCACCGCAATGGCAAAATGATGAACGCAGCGCTCTGCTGTCGCTTGCAGCGCAAATGCGTACAGCGCTGGAACGTTCAAGACGAGCACGCGCGTATCTGAATGAGCGTGGTATCTCGCTTGAAGTTGCCATGTCAAACGGCGTCTGCTATCTTCCAGCAGCCTTGCTCAAGTTGCCTGAGCTGCAAAAGCAACGAGGCTTGCTGAACCGGTGGGCAGAGCGCATCTTGTTACCGCTGACCTCCCCTGCCGGAAAGGGATACATTGGGCGCTCGCTCTGGCACTGGCAGCCCGGCATGGATGAGAACGTGCACAAGAAGTTGCTCGATCAACCTAACAGACCGAGGAGATGGATTAAGACCAACCCGGCGGGCTGGTTCGGACGTGATCTCGATCAGCTTTCAGGCTGTCTCATCCTGGTAGAGGGAGCATTTGATCGGCTTGCTCTGCTCACGGCAGGCTTTCAGCCAGAAGTAGTTGTGGCTCTGGTGGGCACTGCCTTGCAAATCGATTGGTTCCCGCACGAGGTGAAGTCTGTGGTGTTAGCACTCGATGGCGATGAAGGCGGCATGGATGCCATGCGCAGGCTCGCCGAATGTCTAGCCAGGTCCGGCCTCTGTGTCAGCCTCTGTCCACCATTACAGGATGGGTGTGGTAAAGATTGGAGCGAGCAGTGGCGGCGCAAGGGACCGCCGAGCCTGCGTCCAATCTATGAAGTGTATACCGGCCTCTTGCGCTCAGCCTGAGCCTGGTAAGTTCCTGCAACCGATATAGCACTCTCCCATAGCAGGGCAGGGGCAAGCCCTGCCCGTACATTTATAGCAGGGCAGGGGCAAGCCCTGCCCGTACATTTTTGACCAAGGCGGTCAGCCTTCTACGAGCGAAGAACCGCCATCAATCCAGACTTCCGTTCCGATGATATGACTGATGAATAGAACTCATTTTCTATATGCTCTTGTCTTCAGTCAGGGAAGCGTGTATACTCATCCCTGAAAGAGAGACATGATGTAATTGACGGATATGCATTATGAAGGAGCGCAGCGTTTGAGGAGAAGAAATGTCACCAATTATTCGCTTGTGCTCTTTGGTATGGTTACTGCTCTCGCCATATTAATCACCTTCCATTCAATTGTGCCAGCCGGACTGGCCCTTGTGATCCCTAATTCTGCTCCACAGGTTATCCCCAGCCTTCGTGAGTGGCAAGGGAGTACCGGGTCATTCACGATCGTTTCAACTGCTCGCATTGTGGTAGATCCCCTTTATACTGCACAATTACGGGATACTGCCCATGTTTTTCAAGGCGATCTTTTTGACGTGACAGGGCATCCTCTTCCTGTAGTGGCCTCAAGTTCTCCTGTTCCAGGCGATTTTTACTTGACGCTAAAAAATACAGATGGTGGTATCGGCAACGAAGGGTATCGCTTCGAGGTAGGAGATGTGCTGGCTATCAGGGCGAATACAAGCTCAGGTATCTTCTACGGTACGCGTACCGCTTTGCAAATCTTGCTGCAAGACTCCGCGCGGCTCCATATCGTCAAAGGCATTGCCAGAGATTATCCAAAATATAAAGAGCGCGGTTTCATGCTTGATGTGGCCCGCAAGTTTTTCTCCCCTGGCTCTCTGGAAGACTACGTGAAAATGATGTCATGGTACAAAATGAATGATTTTCACCTCCATCTAAACGATAATGAAATCGGTGCTGGCGATAGTCCAGACTGGATGCACAAGTATGCTGCCTTTCGTCTCAATAGCGATCGCTTCAAAGGATTGGCCGCTAAAGATGGCTCCTATAGCAGGCAAGATATGCGCGAATTGCAGGATGTTGCGCGGCAACATGCCGTCACGATTACCCCTGAAATAGACACACCGGCACATGCACTGGCTTTCACACAGTATCGTCCGGACCTTGCCAGTCAGAAATACTCGAAGGAGTTTCTTGACCTGGAAAATCCCAGCACCTACACCTTTATGAATACTATCTGGGATGAGTTTTTGCCGTGGTTTGATACGCGTCAAGTACATATGGGAGTAGATGAATACGCTTTGAGCGACGCGGACAAGTATCGGCAATTTATTGACACCTACGACGCGTACCTCAAACACAAAGGGAAGACGGCGCAGATGTGGGGAAGCCTGACAAAAATGCAGAGCGCTGTCAGCGTAGACACCGATATTGTCACCGATGTTTGGGATAATAGATGGGCCAACCCTGTTGACATGGTGAAGCAGGGATTTCAGGTCATCAACGCCAATGACAATCTCCTCTACATCGTCCCCAAGGCTGGATACTTCCATGACTATCTGGATACCAAACTGCTCTACGAGAAATGGGAACCCACTATCTTTGACCTTACTAACCCGGGTCTGAATCTGAACCCTGGCGACCCGCATCTATTGGGCGGCATGTTCGCGGAATGGAACGACAAACTTGGCATAGTCGTCAGCGATGCCGATGTATATAACAGGGTCAAGCCTGCCATGCAGACGCTGGGTGAAAAGATGTGGAGCGGTACAACGACAGGCACGACCTACGACCAGTTTCAGCAATTGGCTGCAAATGTTGGTAATGCGCCAGGAACGAATTCCCCCCAGTAGTACCATTCTCCCCCCCATAGGCCAGATTATTGATGATCAGCAAATCATTCGGTAGTTTGACTAGAGGAACAACCAACTTACCCATTGCCAATAGCAGGGCAGGGGCGCCTTCTTCATCCCCCGGATGCGGCTGCCCGGCCCGTACATTTTGCGTGAATCTCCATGCATAGCAGGGCAGGGGCAAGCCCGGCCCGTACATTTTGCGTGAATCGATCGCGTCCTCTATGTAACTGTACCCTGTAAGCACACGAAACCGTACTGCAACACGTCAGTAATCCTGCTTTTCACATATACCCCGTGTTTCCCACGTCATCTGGCAGGGAATAGGACAGTTCGAATACACCCTTAGCCTGTTTTTGTAATGCGTCAATTTTTGTAATGCGTTGTTTTAGCGTCATTTGAGTGGTAGACGATAGTAACACAAAAGTGAGGGAAACCCACGGCCATGGATATTGACATCAATGAACTGATGTACCAGAAATGCCCATACGACAAAGACCAGGCAATATTGCTGGTCGATCTCGAAACAGAAAGCGCTCCGGCCACAGATGAAGCTGGGAACTTACAGTATTATTGCCTGGCAGGCAAGCATGTTTTCTCCATCGATGAGGATGGAGAGGCCGTTTAGCCAGAGGATACTCTTGTAGTCGTCTGTGAAATAGTGGGACTTACGCATAGGGCAAAAGAGAAACAATTAGCCAGGCATCCTATTTTGGGGTCAAATAACAGGAGACCTCTGAACATCCACTGCCGAATATGTATTGAAGCACAGGGGCAGCCCAAAGTAGCTGATCTCCCAAATTCGGCACGAGCATTCGCTCACTGCTCCTGTAGGGTCTTCCCTCGATTATGGGTACCCTTTCTCCCCAAATGCACAAAATGGAACGAAAGGAACAACAACTCATGTTCAAACATATCATCCGTTTGACCCTGCCACTCATCGTACTCATACTCATTGCTTTGTACTTCGTGCTGTCACCCGTACTGGCTACCCATGCAGCGGCATCCATTACTCCGCTACAACATATAGCCTCTCAACATAATGGAATTTTCAACGTGTTTTGGAGACCCTGATAGCTGAAACGGCTTTTTCAACATAGACGTCCCGAATGTGGAAGTGTAGGAGGCTAAGTTTCCAGAGATGCTTTTGTGGGAGTTTGTGGGGCTGGAATAGCTGCAACAGTTGGGGCACGAGAGGTGAACTATAGAGTGGTGGGAATGCTTACGTCGTCGCCCCATCCTGTAGCTCTCTCACCAGAGGTAGGGTTTTTGTGAGGCTGATTGGGAAAGGAATCGAATTGTAGGAGTGGGAGTGGGATTGAGCGTGGGAGAGAGGTTGAGCGGAACGGGGACGCTTGCGTCGTTCAGACTGGCAGCATGGGTAAAACCAACTCGGGACGATGGATGACGCAAGCGTCCCCACCTCTGCAGAAATGATCGATATTTCCCCAAATTCAATTCCTAACAGACATACCCACCTCGCACCTATGCGATAAGGCTTTTTCTCTAGCTAATTGCAAAATGTAAAATGACCCGGGGTGGTAGTTCACTACTTGATAGTGTTGAGCCAATTTCTTACTTCCGGTGCAGTACGATGTCCCATTCCCTCGAGAGTCGTAGTGCTCACTTCTCCAAGCTTCCGAGCCTCGAGGAAGTTACCCTGGATAGCGGCAATTCGTGCCAAACCAAATTGGGCTAGAGCAAGAAGGTCCTGATCTCCTACAGAAATGGTATCTAACATCTCATGAAAGCTTGCTTCAGCCTTAGCTGTTTCTTGTTGATTAAGGCAGAGATTTCCGTACTCATAGAGAGCGTGAGATGTCATCTCAGATCTGCCAAGTTGGCGAGCTAACAGCAAACTTTCTTGAAAATAATCTTCAGCTTGAGTATGGTTCCCTTGCTTACGTAAGGTTAATCCCATATTGATAAGCAGAGCGCAAATCCATTCACGATGTTCCATCTGGCGAGCTAGAGTCAGCCCTTCCTGAAAGTAAGCTTCTGCACGGGCAAAATTTCCCAATTCCCCTTCCGCGTCTCCCAAATTACTGAGTAAAGCACTGATCCATTCACGATGCCCAATTTGCCGGGCTAACTTTAGCCCTTCCTGAAAATATGCTTCTGCGCGTACATAATTTCCCTGCTCCCCTTCCGTTACTCCCAAATTTATAAGTATGCTACAGATTCGTTCGCGATCTCCGACCTGTAGTGCCAGCGCCAAGCCTTCCTGTAGGTATGCTTCTGATTGTGCATAGTCTCCCCGACTGCCTGCCACCGATCCAAGCATCTCAAGCAGATCACTGATACGTTCAAGATGCTCAATCTGTCGTGCTAATTTTAGCCCTTCATGAAGGTAGTCTTCGGCCTGCGCAAACTTTCCTAGCTTTGAGGACACCCAGCCGAGGTTCGTGAGTAATGCGCTAATGCGTTCAGGTTCTTGTATTTCGCGTGCTAGAGCCAGTCCTTCGTGATAATAGGCTTCGGCTTGTGCGAAGTGGCCCTGTTTCTGGGCAACCTCCCCATGGTGGAGCAAAGAATTGGTGATACCATGCCTGTCTGACAGAACTCTGGCGGCTTCTAGCGCTTGCTGTAATTGTTGCTTCGCCAGTTCGTAGAGGCCGCGTAAGATGAGGAAAGGTGCGAAGGCGTTGACACCGCGCACAAGTTCTGCCTGCTTGCCTATCTCTTGCGCTATCTCCAGCGCCGCGCTGATCGTATTAAATTCCGTCTCAAGCAGTTCATAGTCTTTTTTGTGCACCTCCACATAGCTGATGACAAAAGCAATCAATCTCTCATAAGCGGCTGCGTGGGACGCGATAAATCGGGCCTCTACAAGTGCAAGGCGGGCATAGTCGGCTATCGTCTGGTGCAGCGTATAACGGTCCGTGCCACTGCTCTCCAGCAGGCCAGTATCGCTTAAAACGTCGAGCGTTTCTACTGTACAATCGGCTATTGCAAGGGCGGCCTCTTCTGAGAAGCTGTTCGGTTTGGGAGGAAAGACCGAGAGAGCGTAAAGTGCGGCCCGCTCAGGCTCTTTAAGCTGTTGATCTGTGACTTCAAAGACCGTTTGTAGTGAAAGAGGAGTTCCCGTAGGTAAACTTGTATGCCGTTCAACTGGCACGTGTGGCTCGCGGAGTAGTAGACGCTCCTCGGCAATCGCCAGGCGCTCGAGCGCGGCGCCAATACGGCGTGATTTCCCACTATGGGCTTCTTTGCGCAGATAATTGCCCATCAGCGTGAGCGCCAGGGGAAGTCCACCAACGGCACGCACGAGATCGGAGGCCTTTTTCTCTTCCCTATCCACGACGCCTGGAGCCAGTTTTTTCAATAGCTCGATGCTCTCGTGTTCGTCCAGTTCGTGGATTACAATAGCCCCATCCACGGCGATGTGCGAAGCGATACCTGGAAAGCGCGTAGTCACGAGATGAGCACAACGGGGACCGCCAGCTTTCATTGCCAGCGCCTCTTCGACTTTCCACGCGTCGTCGATAACCAGCAGCATAGAGCGTGTACCAATGGCGGCCCGCAGCGTTTTCGCCCATTCCTCATCGCTACTCATTGCAGTCACGGCGTTTGCGGAGACACCAAGTAATGTCCCCCAACGGCTCAACATCCCGGAGATGTTGGGGTGTGGTCCCAGACCAGCCCAGAGGATGCCATCCCGGAAATGCTCTCGTATCTCTGGATCATGGGCTAGAGTGATGGACAATGCTGTTTTACCCACGCCAGGCAAGCCATTGAGGGCCGTTAGCGCGATACTTCCGCCATTGTGAAGCCGTTGTTTGATCTGACTAAGTTCATTATCACGCCCTATCAGGGTAAATGCTGGCTGAAGGGGAATCGCAGAATCATATAACGCCCCATCTAAACCTGTCTCGCTAGACGAAGCACTATCCGTTGGAGCAACTTTCTCCGCCTCCCCCGCCTGGGACGCAATAAATTGGGTCCCTACGTCCAGGTCCAACTCCTGCTCACTCTTGTCAAAGAGCGCGCAGAGTTTTCGGCGGAAGTAGGGATTGGGCCTGGTGATACCGCGTTCCCAACGGCTGATATTAACGTAAGTGGAGCCAATGAGATCAGCAAGTTTTTGCTGCGACCACTTTCGCTGAGTGCGTTCCTCGATTAGACGCCACCGGGGTTGAGGCGTGGCCTTTGATGTTTGCATCCTCATTCCTGCTAGCTGCACGAAAAAATGATAAAGATGTTAAAGGAAATGATAACATAAGTCCTTCCTTATGTACATGGTTTCCTAGCATACTTAGATAGGAACCTATCTTGTTTTTCTTGTACGACGAATCCCCCTTGTCGACAAGCCAAACTATTGTAAATAAACGTTGCGCGCGAGCGCATCAGTGCATGGTGATAAGGAGTACTGGCATGCAAGTAGTAGCCTATTGTGAAGAGAAAACTGCTCGCAACAATGTAGCACAAGTCACGAATGGCATCCGACATTTTTCTTTGCAAGATGCCTTTCCATCTGGCCATACACTGGCTCTAAACCTGATACTCGGCACCCTCTCTTACCTTTCCTCTGTAGGTGAGGAACCACAATTGTTAGCACAACAGCAGTTTACTGCCAGTGAAATGAGTATACTGCTCCCCCTTCTGGACTCGTACCCCTATTATTGTCCCTATGAGGTGCTGTACGCGAGCTTCTACAACGGTGATGTGACTGATTTGATTGTTGCTCGCTGTCGCCATCGATTACAAATGGCCCTGGAAATCGGCACGTGGGATCAGGAGATGAGACCTGTACGCAATGTACTGTCACGGACGCGACTCAAGTTACGAGCCTTCGGGTTGAATGTCTCATCTATCTTAGAGACAGGGTGTATTTTGCGGATTGCTACATCCCCTCTTGTTTTTGATGAGAAAAGTCCGAAGATGCGATAGTTGGCGTCGGGGGAGTAGGTGGAGTAGAGAGGGGCCTTGTGAAATAGAATGAGGTGTTATCATATCCCCCGTCTGTGCCAGGATCGGCAATACCGATCATTTGCCATCCACACTTGCCAAGCTGCGCGATTGCTGTCCCCAGTCGCCTGTGCTCATTTTCGACGTGATTGCCGTCCGCCTGGTAATAGACCAGGATCCATTCTCCGCGTCGAATGCCACCTGCGTGATCTTCCGCCAGGCAGCAGTATTCCCATTGCTGGGGAACAACAACCTCGCGCTTGAATAACCATGTCGAAATATGGGCGCTTACCAGTTCCCACCCCTCGTTACCCAACTGGTTCCTCACATGACGCGCTGCAGGCGCTCCCTGTGGGTCAATCACCTCTCGCCCGTCTACGTGTGTGAGACTGCCTGTTGCTGTATCAAACCCAATCTCAAGATATGCCCAGCGTGCCATACTAGTGCTCCTGCCGCTCGTCTTTAGCCACAGAGATAACCTCTCTTAACACAATAAACGTGTACAATAGTGGCATTAGGCTACGACATATAATTCGAGTGCTGCAGGGGAGTTTTACCGAGGTATTCGTGCACAACAGTGAGGATATCCTGCGTTCTGAATGGCTTGGTCATATAATCTCTAGCACCCGAGAGCCGCCCCTTGAGACGATCTAAGATGCCATTGTGACCGGAAAGCATGACAATAACAGTATTATCATACTGCTGGTGCGATTTTAAGTATTGCGCGAATTTGTAGCCGTCCATCCTGGGCAAAGAGATATCAAGAAAAACGAGGTCAGGAATGAGATTTTTTCGCTCTGTCAGCGCGTACACTGCCTCTACCCCGCTAGGATAGCTGACATAGTCGATGCCTTCACGCCTCAGGCTCACCTCAACAATCTTGCGCACCGTAGCTGAATCATCGATGATCATTACCAGTTTACTCATAGCTGCCACTCCTTTCCGTCTTGATAGTGTTCTCTTTATTTCTTAAACGATGAACAAGGTTGAATCTCGTGTAATGATGAATGCCGGCATGACGGTTGATATCCGCACTGTCGCGAGGTGGATGTACGACTCCCTTCCGTCATGCTGATGCGAGTGTCCCGCTCTTCATTCTTTCCGATCTTACCATGAGATATGATCGAGTTGAATGCGCTCACTAAGCGATCCACTGTCCATAGTGTACTGTTGAGTACTGCGTATCACCTCCTTTCTTGCTCCTTCACTATGTGCCGCTACCCTAACTCAAAAAATCGTGCAACATACGGGTACGGCTGGGTTGAACGAGCTTGCGCAGGGCCTTGTTCTCAACCTGGCGGATTGCTTCGTGGGTTACGCCCAGCTTCTTCCCCACTTCTTTCAAGGAATGCTCACGTATCCCCTCCAGACCGTAGCGCAGGCGCAGAATCTTCTGTTCATTAGGAGTAAGACCTTTTAGCAGGTCCTGAACGTGAGTTTCAAGCATCTGCGAGATGACAACCTGCTCTGGCGAATAAGCCATATCGTCCTCGAGCGTATCGCTAAAAGGTGGTTCATCCTCAGTACTGCCATTTGGTGCATCCAGGCTAACAGTATCTTCGCTGGCTACCAATAGCGCGATCACTTGCTGTGCGTTCATCTCCATTTCATGGGCGATGTCTTCTACAGTTGGTTCTCGTTCCATCTCTTGCTGTAGGCGCTGCCGGACCTGTGAAAGACGTTTCATCTCTTCTTTTTTGTACAATGGCACGCGGATGGTGCGAGCCTGCCTTGCCAGGGCATGTGACATCGCGCGGCGAATCCACCATGTCGCATAGGTGCTGAACTTGTAGCCCATCCTGTAATCGAATTTGTCCACCGCATGGATCAGCCCGATATTTCCCTCCTGCACCAGGTCCATCAAATCCATACCCAGACCGATATACTTTTTTGCGATGCTGACGACTAGCCGCAGATTAGCCTCAATCAACTGGCACTTAGCGTTCTCTCCATCTTCGATGAAGTAGCGATTCGGTTTCGGGTTTCTTTGCTCCAGCCGAGCGCGTTCCATACGCTGTGCAAGGTGCACGACCCCCTCTGCAGAGAGCTGCTGGACGCGCCCTATCTCATGTTTATAGAGATACTTACTATCGCGTAAACAATGCAGTTCCTGGTCCTGTCGTAAGGGTGTACTGTCATCAGCTCTACCAATCTTCAATTGATAGCCTGCCTCTGGCACCGTTTGCAGTAAGGGCGCAATGGGTGCTGTGGGTGCTGTTGCACTGTAAGTTCCATATGTTTGATCGTTCATGCTATGATTCCTTTCACATGATCACACCGTTGCAGGTGCGACTTGTACTACAATCACGCTGATGTTATCCAGTCCTCCACCTTTTAAGGCTGCTCGGACCAACGTTTTGCTTGCTAGTTCAGGGTTACTCCCCATTTCTTTCAGAGTATTTTCGATCTCTGGGTCCCGTACCATCTCCCACAATCCATCTGAACAGAGCATCAAACAGTCGTTTCCTTGTAAGGGAACAGTAAAGCGGTCAACCTTCACACGTGACTCCGCCCCAAGCCCTCGGTAAACCTGGTTGCGATCAGGGTGAGTGTAAATTTCATCCCGCCCAATCTGACCTGCCGCTACTAATCGAGCGACATGCGAATGGTCGCGTGTCACTTGCGACAACCCCTCGCATGCGCGGTAATGATAGGTGCGACTGTCACCAACATTCACCACGAAAGCGGTTGTGTCCATTACGAACGCGGCGGTAATCGTCGCTCCCATCTCGGCTTTCACCTTCTGGCTGCGTTGTAACACTGCCAGGTTTGCCTGTTCCACACCCTCCACAAGCACCTCTACGAGGATATCGTCGGTCATCTCTGCGCTGCCCACGATGCTCGGCAGCACCGACTGCAAGACGGTTTGAATTGCCAGATAACTGGCATCCTGCCCATGAGCATAGCCGCCCATGCCATCTGCTACCACAAATAATCCAAAGGGAAGCAAGCGGCAGTTATAGATACAGGTACCTTGAAACGCGACAAGACTATCTTCGTTGGGTTTGTGTTTGCGCGTGGTCCCGACGTCCCACCCAACCCCCACATTTAGATGAAGCGAGAGTTGCCGCTGCCAGGGGTGGGTTGGCGTTAAAGGCTCTTTCTCGAAACTTTTCGTCAACGTCATAGGAGGTTTCTGGCGCGCTGGTAATGGCAAAGGTGACCAAGGCAGTACATCCTGCTCCTCGGTAATTTCGTCGTGAGCCTCTTGCAAATCGGCCTCAAACTCTTTGCGTTCGTGCTGCGTCAGCCGCCAGAGTCGTATCATAGCACCACACGCTCCTATGAACAGCCCCCACGTAATCAACCAGGTGAGAGACTGAAATACTAATAGTGTGACAGGGAGTGCAATTGCGGGGCCACGCAGTGCCCATACATGAGCGAGTTGAGGTAACACTGCGAACAGTAACATCCATGCCCGTGGTGGAAAACCTCCCGATATCCAGTAGATACCTATGCCGGCAATGGCCAGTAGTCCCCAGGATACGCGCCTCAGCCACGGATGGAGATCGTAAGCGAATTTAAACTGCTTCAACATACTGTTTCCCCTTGAGAAACGCCTTTACCGCGCGATCATTTCTGTAAATGTTGTAATTCTAATAGTGCTCTTCTACCTGTTTCTTGGAAGACTTTCCCCGTAATAAAGAATCATTGAATGGTGCTTACTGAAGCTTAGAAATATCCATCTCAGAAGAACTTCTTTTACTTGATCGTCTCGGAATAAATACCGAAGACTATCTCATCAGCTTGATCCTCTCCTACCTCTACCGCGAGCTGATCTTGACAGACTCCAATACGATCCATCCGCATACGGATAAATCTATGCCGGGTCGTCCCCAACGCAAAACCGTTCATACCGCGTTGCATCGCTCCAAGTTCCAATTCAATTTGACGCCGCAAACGCGCAACTTCACTCTCACTCATGGTGAAACTTCCTTCTGATATAGGCATGTAGGCTGTGCACTACGAGGAACATCTTCAACCTCTAGAAGTATAAATGAAAGAGCTTTATGTAACCTCCTCACAACCTCCATTGCACAAGTTTTTCTCAGAAAACCCCTATGAAGCCGGGACAGAATCAGGTGGACAAGAATTAGCAGTATAGTCTATTTTTTGAATGAAAATCATTGAATTGCATAAATCATCATGTTAAAGAGGGGTTAGGTCAAACGTTCTAGTAGTGCAGACTAAAGACTTGTCTTTTCTTAGAAAGACTTTGTCTTTGTCTTATACCAGTCTTCTAATTTTTCACGTTTGTTATTATTGTTGACGTATGCATATAATAAAATACCTGTTTGTCCGTTAAATAAGTTCAGCATGCGTACATTGCTTTTTTTCTCGTATTACTCCAGGAGCAGCTAAACTAGAGGAATGGAAGATGAGTGGCAAGGTTACCTATCATCAGCAGGTCAGTTACTGTGGCAAACCGCGCTGCCGAAAATGTCGCGAGGGCATAGGGCATGGTCCCTATTGGTACGTCTACACCACAGAAAATGGGCGTACCACGCGCACCTACATCGGAAAGAACCTTCCTTCTGAATTACACGATTCCCCTTCCATACATCTTGAACAGGTTGCTCTACGAATACGTACGCTGGGACAATTTCAACTGGAACGCAGAAGCGGCCAGGATTGGCAATCAGTCGAAGACGCGGCATGGCAACATCAGCGTGTTCGCGCCTTACTGGCTCATTTAGTGAGTAGTCCTGGTCGCAAACTCGGAAGAGAACAGTTGATGGATGTTCTCTGGCCCGATGCTGATATTGAAACAGCTTCCAGCCGTTTAGACCGCACAGTGTACACACTTCGTCAGTTAATCGAACCAGCGCATAGTCGTCCCGCCTCCTCACGTATTTTGCGCATGGAACGTGAGCGTCTTGTGCTGGCTGACCAATCGCAGATCTGGGTCGATGCCGACGAATTTGAATCTTTGCTGAACCTGGCACGCGCGTCAAACGATCCTGGCGGAAGCGAAAAATTGCTTGAAGAGGCTATGGCACTCTATGGAGGAGACTTCCTGCCGGAAGACCACTCTTCAGATTGGATTATCGCGCGTCACGAATCGCTTCAGCGGAACTGGATGGGGCTTCTGCTTGAATTGGCGGACGTGCGTATTGAGCGCGCAGCCTTCATCACTGCGATTGACCCTCTAGATCGGCTCCTGGCTATAGACCCCGCCAATGAAGCAGCGGTACAGCGGCTCATCATCTCGCTGGCCCAACTGGATCGTCGCGCCGAGGCATTACGAGCCTACCACCGCTTCGCCACCGTGCTCCAGCGCGATTACAATATTGCGCCGCTGCCCGAAACGCGTTCTTTATACGAAGCTGTCCAACAGGGTGATAGCGAGGTTGTCCTGACGCTTCCTATACAGCCTTTATCATCCTTGGAATTTGCTTCACCAGGAGACCGTGAAACGCTCATTACATCCAGGCATAGCTACAAGGTGCAAATTGGTCGTAGCCACCAGACACCGCTGATTGGCCGCGACCAGGAACTTGAGACCATGTACCAACTGCTGTTGACGAACGAACAGGGAACGCGTTCGCATCTTACGAATCGCAAAAAAGCCTCATCTCTTCCCCTGGATACTCAGCGTCGTCCGCAGTGCATACTGCTGGTAGGTGAGGCGGGCATTGGCAAGACAAGACTGGCTGAAGAGTTGAGCCAGGGAGCGCAAAAGCGCGGTTGGGCCGTGGCCTGGAGTAGAGTCTATGCGCAAGAGAGCAGTGTTCCCTATCGACAATGGACTGAGGTTCTGCGTAGCGCTATGGCGAATGGTCTCTGGCAACGGCAAGAGATCAGCACACACCCGCTGATTTATCAACCTCTGAGTACCTTGCTCCCAGAACTGCACGACCTATTCCCACACGACGTATTTCCCTCACCCTTATCACCGGAACAGGAGCAGCTACGTCTCTGGGAGGCCACACTTGAACTGCTCAACACTATCAGCGAGCGCACACCGTTGCTCCTGGTGCTGGACGACTTCCATTGGGCCGACGCCAGCAGCAGTGAGCTTTTTGCCTACCTGGTACGGCGCCTGCACGGATGTCCCATTGTCATAGTGGGAACATACCGTGATAACGAACTCCCCACCAGCAATCCCTTACGCCCGCTCCTCACCGACCTGCAGCGCGAACAGGTAATTATGAGTATCCCCATTCAACCGCTCACAGACGAACAAATCGCCTCTCTAGTCGCCCACATACCAGGGACGATGGTACAGTACATCCAGACCAGAGCAGCGGGCAACCCCTTCTTCGCCGAAGAACTTGCTCGCTCCGTCGAAACCCAAATCACCCCAGCCGCTTCGAACGCAGAGTCTGCACAAGACACTCATACCCTTGCATACAACCAGGTCAATGTCAGCAAAAAACTAGACACAGAATTTATCCTGCCTGACACCATTGCAGCCGTCCTCGAACTGCGCTTGAACCGCTTGAGCCCTGCCTGCCAGCGACTGTTGAGTAACGCCGCCGTACTGGGTGGGTCCTTCACATTCCATGTCATTCAGCACATGGAGACAGGTGTCCATACCAGTACAAGTGAAGATATCATCCTCGACCTGCTCGAAGAGGCTATCCAGGCCGGCGTTCTCACTGAAGAAGGTACTGGCACCCGCATCAACTACCAGTTTTGGCATCCCCTGCTCGTCAGCCACCTTTATGAGCAACTCTCCGCCGCCAGGCGTGCTCGACTCCATCGTCGTGCCGCCGAAGTTCTGCAGCGAGTGTACCAGGGACACGAAGAGGAAGGGGCAACCATCATCACCAACCACCTCGTCGCAGGTGGCGCTGAACCACTTCAGATCGTCCACTACGCCGAACTGGCGGGCAACCGCGCCTACAACCTCTCCGCTTATCTCGAAGCTGAAGGCTTCTATCGTATCGCCGTCACCCAGCTAGACGAACACATAGGCCCTTCCCTCGCCAATGCGACCCGGGACGAGAGATCACAACTAGCCTATATCCTCGAAAGACTAGGCGAATGCATCCGTGTTCAGGGGAATGACGAAGAGGCGCGCCACCTCTATGAACGGGTCCTGGAAGTTAGAAGCTATCAACGCAGCTTTGTCTCACACGAAGAGCACCGATACGAGGCACAGATCGACGCCCTTCTCTGGCGCGAGGTTGCCCTTACATGGTATGACCAGGGCGATAGTATCAAGACACAACAATGTTGTGAACGTGGGGAGCAAGTATTACGTGAGGCTGAGGTAGTTGGTGGAGCTGCATGGGCAATAATACGTTTTCAACAAGGTTATGTGTATTTACAAGAAGGTAATTATGATGAGGCTCGTAAGATGGCAAGCGAGGCATTAGATCTGTTTGAGAAGATGCTTAAATTACAAGAACCTTCACTAACAAATGCCTTTCATACGACAGGTACAAGACGCACGCTTGCAGGTGATCCTGTGAATTTGGGACGTACACATACACTATTGGGTGCTATTGCTAACTCGGTCGGTGAACATACCGAAACGCTGGATCACCTTAATACCGCACTTGCATTGTTTGAACAATACGAACATCAAAGAGAGATCGCTAGTGTCTGTTGTAATATAGGCTATGTCCACTTGATGAATGCCAAACATGAATTGTCACAGTCATTCTTGCGTCGTTCCCTGATTCTTGCTGAGCGAGCTGGCGAGATACCCTTAATGGCTGTAGTTATTTACAATATGGGAGAATTATCTTTACATCAAGGTGATTTGGAGGAGGTAGAAACATTGTTTAGGAGAAGCCTGGTGCTTGCTGAACAAGTCAACGATCAGGTATGTATGAGTTTGTGGAATGCTAAACTTGCTATTGTGCTACAGGATCAGGGTAAAATCTTGGATGCAACAAAATGTATAAAGCGCTCCTTGGCGATTGCAAGAGCTATGAACAATATACCTTGTATCGGTCATGCTCTGTTGACATTAAGTAATATGCGCATTGTACAAGCGATAGTAGTAAATGAGCAGCTAACTTCTATACAACAGGAAAATTATCAATCTAACGCTACCAAACAAGTATCTATTATTGCAGGCAATCGTTACCTTTTACGTGCTAAAGCAACTCTACAGCGAGTACTTGCGCTTCAAGAGTTGGAAGTAGAGATTAGAACTGAAGGGAAACTGGCATTAGCAAAGGTTTTGTTATTTCTTGGAGAACTTGATAAATCACAGCAATATGCAATTGCTACGTTGAAAGACACTGAACATTACAAGTTGACATGGATTTTTACACGGGTGCAACAGCTACTTGGGAGTATACTGACAGCAAAAGGACAAAAGGAACAAGCGGCAAAGTATTTTGAAAAGGCGTTAGAAGTATTTCGCAATTATGGTATGCGCCTTGAGTACGCACGAACATTGCATAGTTACGGCGTTAGCTTGTTAGAGCATGCAAGTGTCGAACCAGAGAGTTATCAACAGGGACTGAGTTTCTTGCGAGAAGCACACCATCTATTTCACGAGTGCAACGCTGCCCTGGATAAGGATTGGGTTGAGCACGATATCGCATTGTATAGAGAGGAATCATAGAGGAAAATAGATAGGCAATAACTGAGGGAAGGCGAGCCAGGGACAGAATACCCGCTCCTGGCTCGCCTTCCCTCTTTTTTGAAAAACGTGAAATCATACTTTAATGGTAATAGAGAATGCTCTTTGGTTGTTCATCCATAAAAAATTGTATGCCCGCTAGCCTAATTAGCGTTATGAGTCCACGAAATCTGCTAGAAAACATAAGCATAATTTATAGATTTTATGGTAATTTGTTATCAATAACTTAATCTGATGATAGGGTTTCACCCTTTTCGTACAGGTTATGTACAGAAAAGAGAAATGCACATGCCAGTCACTTCTTACTTAAAACGTACTGAGCTTCCCTCCAATCATCAGGTGAGATATTGTCCTCAAGAACTGAATATCTTTCCACAGCATCACATCATTTCAAAAGGAGCATACCTCATGACAATCGCACAACACAGTCACCGTCTACTTGCCATCGTTCTTTTCTTTACTCTCTTAGCCATCCTCCTTCTCGCCGTTGTGTGGTTTGAAGGAAGCCAACTCTTCAATGTTTACTGGCACACAATCCACGGCTTTGCCGCGGAAGGCAGAATAGCTGGCTTTTACCGTCGCCCTTGACGCATTTTTTGTGCGAAAACATCCATTTTTGAATATTGTAGGAATTAAAGTAATGGCAAACGCCGGAATCGGTAATTCATAGAGTAGAATGCTATACAAGACATGTCACTTTGAAAGGATTGCGTATATGTCGCATATTGATTAGCCAGTAAGAACACCACAACGGTAAGATGTTCGATTTAGAACATAAATTCTATATAATGAATGCGGGTAATTAGGAAGCCACAAAGCTCACCTTACCCGTATTATTTTTTGCCCTGTTACTCAGGCAAGTTTATTGACGTATACGATATAATCAAATCAGCTATTTGCTTGTCTGTTATCCTCAATCGGCATATGTTTCTCTCGTTTTCTACGAGTAGAGAGCATAACGGGGAGATTCCGTGATGAACAGCAAGGGTAATATAGGTCGCAGCCACCGCAATCCACTTGTAGGACGCACATCTGAATTAGAGATGTTGCGTCAACTTCTCTTTGTGCCGCAGCCTGGCGCAAAGGCAAGACTCCAGAGGAATGCTTCAGCTATCCCGCTTGACACCTTACGCAAGCCTCAGTGCACGGTTTTGCTGGGTGAGGCGGGTATCGGTAAAACGCGACTGGCCGAAGAGACGAGCCGTGAGGCCCAGCAACGCGGCTGGGCCGTTGCCTGGAGCAGAAGCTATGCGCAAGAGAGCACGATCCCCTATCGCCTCTGGATTGAAATCTTGCGGAGCCTCATCAGTAATGATCCCTGGCAGAAGCAAGAACTGCATAAACATCCGCTTCTCCTCGCTCGACTCGCAGCTTTGCTCCCTGAATTGTATCTGCTGGTACTTGATGATGAATCTCCCATCCGTCAGTCTTCTGAACAGGAGCAGCAGAGCCTCTGGGAGGCGATCCTTGAACTTTTCAAGCTGAGCATAGAGCGCACTCCCTTGCTTGTTGTGCTCGACGACCTGCAGTGGGCCGACTCCAGTAGTTGTGAATTGCTTGCCTATCTTGTGCGCAGATTGTCCAACTTCCCCATCGTCTTTCTCGGGACATGTCGTGAAATCGAACTTGCCCCCAAACATCCCTTGCGGCCCCTTATGGCTCACATGCAGCGTGAACACACGATCACTACCCTGCAAATTCAACCGCTCACCGATGCCGCGATCAATACCCTCATCGCTGGCATCCAACTGCCTGAGCATGTGGTACAGGATATACGCGAGCAGGCGGCAGGCAATCCCTTTTTTGCCGAAGAACTGGCCTATTCGTATAGTGTCGTATCACCATCCACAACTGAACATACAGCGCTGGCTGCCCGTAAGAAAAATTCGTCGTTACCTCACTCAATAGCCGCTGCTCTGGATCAGCGTATGAGCAAATTAAGCCGTGACTGTCAACAACTGCTGGGGAACGCCGCTATCCTCGGTGGCTCCTTTGAATTTTCCCTCATCCGCTCGATGGAAATTAACAACTCCGCCACCGACGAAGATACAGTCCTTGATTTGCTTGATGAAGCTCTCCAGTCCGGCGTTTTAACCGAAGAGGGCAGAGGGGCGCGCATCAACTACCATTTCTGGCAACCATTGCTCGTCAGTCACCTCTATGATGGCCTCTCCGCTACCAGGCGTGCTCTGCTGCATAGACGCGCTGCTGACATCCTCCGCCAGTCCTACGCCAATCGCGAGGCAGAGGGAGCCGCCACCATCACCCATCACCTTGTTGCAGGAGGAGCCGAACCACAACAAATCGTTCGCTATGCTACAGTAGCAGGAGATCGCGCCTACGCCCTCTCGGCCTACCCCGAAGCCGAACGCTATTATCGCATCGCTACCGAAAATGTACGATCGATCCTGGCAGTCTCCCGGCCCACCATTGCCCATGATGCGATCGACCAGGAAAATCAAGCGCGCATGGCCTACCTGCTTGAACAATTGGGCGAATGCATCCGTATTCAGGGGAATTATGAAGAGGCCCGCCGTGTGTACGAACAACTTTTGCAGGAGCGCAGCGCACTACAGGTTCAAGCTGCCCCTGAAGAAACAGGGCGAGAAGCGCAGATCGATGCCCTACTATTGAGTGAAATCGGCTGGACATGGTACTACGCGGCAGATTATGAACACACTCGCCAGTGCTGCGAACGAGGAGAACGGGTATTACGTCAGGCCAGTGTCAATGGAGGTCCGGCGTGGGCCAGATTGTACTTTCTGCAGAGTTATATGTTGTGGCAAGAAGGCAAGTACGACGAGGCGCGGCACGCGGCCAACGAAGCTTTACATCTCTTTGAGGAGATGCTCCCCGAACAGCGGCAGCAGCAAGGCAATGCTGCTCCCTTGACACGTATGAGGCGCACGCTGGAGGGTGATCCGGTTGACGTGGCGCGTACCCACCGATTACTGGGCGTGCTTGCTAATAGCGTTGGGCAGCTTACAGAGGCTCTCATGCATTTAAATACTGCCCTGAGCATCCTCGAAGAGCACGACCATAAACGAGAAGTAGCACATGTCTCTTGCAATGTGGGCTACGTCCATTTGCAGAAAGCGGAACATGCAGAGGCACAGCTCTTCTTACGGTGCGCGCTCTCCATGGCGGAACAAATAGGCGATATACCACTCACAGCGGTGATTTATAGCAACCTTGGCGTGCTGGCGGAACGCAGAGGAGACCTATCAGAGGCAGAAAACTGGCTCGAGCGCAGTCTTGCTCTGGCGGAGCAGACCAATGACCAGGTTTATTTAAGTACATGGAATGTCATATTAGCAGCAGTGTACCAGGATGAGGGCAGGCTGTCAGATGCATACACCTGTATTGGGCGCGCCTTGACAATCGGCCGCTCCATACGTAACGCTCCCTGCATTGGCCTTGCTCTAGTTACCCTCGGTAATCTGCGCATTGCGCAAGCTTTGGAAACCCAGGCAGAGCAAACTATTCACAAAAAAGGGACGAATGCATCCGAATCAGCGAAAAAGCAAGATCGTTATCGACGTTACCTCGCTCGAGCTAGTAAAACACTGCAGCGCGCGCTCACCTTTGACAGGTTAGAAGCAGAGGCCCGGAATAGGGGACAACTGGCATCAGCACAGGTCTCTTTATTGCAGGGTGACACCGAGACCGCGCAAGTACAGGCTCTCCACGCGCTCAAAAAGGCCCAACAGTACGAATTGACGTGGCTGGCGGCGCGTGCTAACCACCTCTTAGGCGTTATAATGTCAGTGCGAGGACAACAAGTAGAGCATCAGTATTTTGAGCAAGCCCTTCAGGTATTACGTAAGTGTGGCATGCGTCTCGAGACTGCCCGCACATTACAAAGTTACGCTCTTGTCCTGCTACAGTACAATGAAATAGCAGAGGTCAGTCGCCAACAAGCGCTCAACTATCTACAAGAAGCGCTTCAGATAGTTTATGAATGCCATGCTACGCTCGACCAACAAAAAATTGAGGGGATCATTGCCGACTCTACATTCGACCATGGCGCATGAATGCATTCAAAATCAATTCCCCGACATATATCAAATGCCAGATAATCAAACTTATTGTCAACAGAGCCAGTCCAACATGAAACCCTCGCCAGTAGCGAATAACATAGCGATAAAACTGTTCTCGCTGCATTGCCCGCTCCCCCTTCCGTATCTCTGCCACCTGCTGCTTAGCCTGGATTATCAACGTACTTGAATGAGAAATATCCTCTATACGATCATCCCCTTGCACTGTGAGCATAGCATCTACCTCACGCGCTATGAGCCACGGCATAAATCGGTCAAGGACGCGACCTACACAGCCACTGACTATCAACGTGATCAAGCCATACAGGGCATAGGTACCAGTTTTCGCGTGAAAATTGCCGAAAGAATGCATCAGTAAAAAGGCTATACCCATCACAGCAAAAAAGACGTGCCAGTTTAAGGCTGCATTGAGCTGTCCCATAGTGAGCTTTTGCGAACGGCGACGTATAGCGTAAAGTGTAGTGGCAAGCGCTGTGCAAAGTGTCCCGGCAATAGCAAAGCTATACCCCGCAAGGCTGTCAGGTGCCCTATCATTGCCAAATTGGCAGTACCAGATATAAAAGGAGCTGCCCGCCCCAACAACTATTACCGTCACAAGCAGGCCCATCACCCAGGAAGGTCCCACGTGGAAGAAGGACCAGGAATAACCTTTTTCAGACTGCCACCTTTGCCGTTGACGTTGAGACAACCAATTACTCCTTTCGTCCGGAGCGCAGTAGACGTACCTTCAGCCACATCATCATCGCATCGCGGTGCAATCCTACGGGACAGGGTGCGACACAGGCTCCACATTGATAGCATGCACGAGCAAAGCGTGCTACTGGCTCGGATATCGGCCCTGCAAACGTCTCCATGTTCAGTACCTCGATTTTGATAGGTTCGGTGAGAGCCGGACAAACCAGCAGGCACTCGTTACAACCGATACAGGCCCGCAATTCTTCTATCACATCTTGATTTGTTTTATGCAAAAGAACTGGTTGTCGCATTTAGACTTCCTCCTTTCCTTCAGGATAATGGAAACCCCGGAATTGAGCGCCGCTAGCTGACCTTAGCAGCGGTGCGTATGGCATCGGATCAACGATCGAAACGGGACGTGCTACCCTGTGTTGTATCTTCTCATTAAACGGCAGGGAATCTCTTTCAGGCAGGGCAGATGGCAGGGCAGATGGCAGGGCAGATGGCAGGGCAGGGGCAAGCCCTGCCCGTACATTTCTTTGGTGTGCCAGGGCCATTACTGAAATCGAGCGCTGTTGCGAGAAGTATTTTCGCGCATCGAACATGCCCTTGAGTAGCGCCTCCTTTGCTGCGCCAATCGATGCACCCTCGTCAATCAGGCGTTTAATAGCCAGGCCGTCTGCCTGAACCTGGCCAAGTGAGATGTAGCCAATGAGCCGATCTCCATGAATCACCTGGATACGCTGAGCACATTCGGTGCCTATGGGATAGGCCAGCAGTTGCTCTCGGTCCAACTTACCCATAGCGAACTGCTTCAGTGAGGGAGTGTTGATTGTAGGATGACTCTGCTCGGTGATAATTGCGATACGCACGTCAGGGGCGAAACGGCGTGCCTCTATCGCTGCGGTCAATCCCGCTATGCCATTTCCTACAATAACAATATCGGTGCCACTTTGATAGCGCCTATCTGCTGATGTTCGTGCAGCTACCCTCATGTAGTTCTGCATGCTCATAGCACACTCCCTCTGTAAGTACAATTGCAAAAAGTGTTCAATCCACATTCACTGCTATCCTAAAAAAGAGTAATACATAGGGTAGTATGTGTCGAAAAAAACTTCTAAAGCAGACTGACATCAAAAATTAGCCCGAATGTCTTATCGTATCTCAAGAGGACCGGATAATGTCCAGTCCCTTTGAGATACTGTAGCAACTATTGGTTTTGCGCTGTCCCATTGGGACAACTCATAGTGACCTGGTGCTTGGCGACATCAAATCCAAAGGTACAGGCTACGTTATTGATCGTTGTCGTGCCTGAACACCCTTTAATAACAGCGCCATTGACCACACAGTCAGGTATTGGCCCTGCCTGAATAGTTATGCCTTGCAGAAAGTTTTGTGGAGAGGTTTTATAAACGCACCCTATACTCGTGATACTACCAGGCAATCAAAAGCATATGTGCATGAGGATGCCCTACTTTGGTAGGAAAGTACCAGTCAGTGGCTACAATTCATACTATCATATTGCATGTGAATATTGTGTGACTACGCTCCGTAGCCTTGCCAAACGCCTTGATTTTTGACTATATCTTGTGTAATGTTGGTTATATACACACTATATGAGGAAAAATGAGCATATTAGGAAGTCCAAAGAATTTGCGTCATCGAACTTCAAACGCATTGTCATACATCCATGAAAATGGGGAGAGACTTTAGAAAAATAGACGTCAGCAGTAGCAAAAAACCTGGATGTATTCGTTCATTATAATAAAGAAAGGATGTATGAACAGGAGCTGCATCAGAGTTATTCTGTACTCAGTTGCCTGAATATGTGTCGTAAGGAAAATATCAGAAAAGTGTTCTCCAAGTTAGGAGCGTGCAATGCATGTGCAATGCATAAGCCATACTAAGCCACACAAGGAGTACCCTCATGCAAGAAACCACACTGCGCAGAGTCAAACCTTCCACACGTCCTCTAAAACAATCTCCTGAAGATATAGTGCACCACTCACTCAAAGGTCTTTTGCCACCAGGTCACATGTTAGCTCTCAATACGGCATTGGGCACCTTGTCTCTTATCTCTCATAGCGTTGAGGGAGCAAAATTACTCGCCGAGCAGCAATTTACGAACAGCGAAATTTGCGTTCTCAAACCGCTCCTGGAGTCATATCCGCACTTCTGTCCCTACGAAGTCCTGCTGGCAAGCTTCAACAGTGGGCATGTGACTGAGCAAGCCATCGATCGCTGTCGACAGCGTTTGCAGGAAGCCCAGGAGGCTGGCGACTGGGATCAAGAAATGCGACCGGTAAGAAATGTGCTTTCGCGCACGCGTCTCAAAATACAAAATTTTGGCATAGATATTTTCTCAATCCTTGAAACCGGCTATGTCCTCATGCTCCAGTCCAGACGAAGACAACAACGAGGAGCGTGACTTCCGTGTCGCGTCCAAATTGCGTAGGATGTCTACTTCAAAAAAATTGGTCAAAAAGCCTGGAGTTTTACCTGCGATCATGTACACTTGCGGGTAGATAGGGCACGGCAAACTTCCAAATCCATTGGAGGTAGACAACAAAACACGATCCAACTTCGTGTGCATTCTATCGAACTGCCCTCGTGCCCTGTTGGACTCTAGAGGAGGCCAAAGCATTGAGGCAAACAGAACAACCATCAAAGTACGATTATTCGTACCCTTTTAATGCAGCAACAACTACTACTACCAACCCTCTCGGTCCAAGTACGAGTCAACCCCCTCGCAGAGGGAAGCTTGTACCTATCCTTACCGTGGGCAGTGCAGTGCTTGTTTCAGCCATTATTGTCCTCGTCGTCGCGAGTCTGAGTCTTGGCTCATTTTCGCCCTCCGCGTTTTATAAGAACACTTCTTCGCCTCATATTCCAATAATGCCACCCAGCCAGATCGTAGGACATGTCCTCTTCAGTAGTAGTGGACAGATTAATGAGAATACCAGCCAGGGTATAGCGGATCAAATTGAACTTGATCTCTCCAATATTCATGCTCCAGCTGCTGGCAAAAGTTACTATGCCTGGTTACTGAACGACGATCCTGTCGAGGGAAAAGTGCTCTTGCTAGGACAACTGCCGGTAATCCATGGGCAGGTCCATTTCCATTTTAACGGCGATCAACAGCATACGAACCTGCTCGAAGTTACTAATCGTCTACTTGTGACGGAAGAAGATGCTGGCACGGTACCCAGTACTCCTTCGCTTGACACGAGTACATGGCGTTTCATGGCTGAATTTCCTCAAAAGCCGAATCCCCAGGATACCGTTCATCATTTCAGTTTGCTCAGTCACCTTCGCCATCTTCTGGCCTCGGACCCCACTCTGAAATTGCTTAGGATGCCCGGTGGACTGGATATCTGGCTTTTCAGAAATGTGCAAAAGGTTTTAGAGTGGTCAGGAAGTGCCAGGGATGATTGGGCAAATCAGAGTACAGCTCTGATGCACCGGCACATTATACGCATCCTCGACTATCTCGACGGTTTGTCTTACGTCCAGCAAGATGTTCCTGTGGATTCTCCTGTATTGGTGAATGAACGCATTGCCAGGGTAAGCCTGCTTGAATTTGACGTTCAGCACCAGGAGCCGCCCGGATTCCTCTATCATATAGCACTGCACCTGCATGGAATGGTTGATTCTCCGGGAGCAACAGCTGAACAGAAACACCTGGCTATACAAATCGATACGGCCATCAACAAGGTACAGGCTCTGCTGGAGCAGGTGCACCAGGATGCTAAGAAGCTTGTAATGATGACCGATACACAACTCCAACAGCCTTCAACGCTCTCTCTGCTCGATGATATGGTCAAACATGCCCAGGATGCTTTTATTGGTCAATTTGATCCCACGACGGGTGAGATTCAGAATGGAGCCACGCAGATCCACTACGCGATACAGCGGCTCGCTACCATAGAAGTAGCTATCGTACCTCCTACATCCGCCAGAGCGGCTAACTCATCATTGGAGCTATGTGTCCCCTGCCTGCTGAATACCATTCATTTACAGATGTGAATAGAGGAAAAGCATCTAGATGCAGGATAGGAGAGCATGAATAATCTACCACGTTTCATAGGTCTAGCAATGCTGGGAATACTCCTTGCTGGAGGTGTGCTTTCATCTTTTTATATCCATTCTATCGAAGCAGCACTGTCAATACCATCAAAGGTCAGGGGTGTATCTACCATCGTATCAACTCCCGATACGAAAGCACCCGGTGTTGTTGTTACTACAGTAAAAGCAAACATCCTATCACAAGATACCTTTCAACGAGTTGACCAACTCTTCTGGGGTACCTCTTCTGATGGTCATCCATGGGGCGCGGATGCAAAAAACAGGAATGTCTTTTCGATAGCCGGAAAGGCAGGTCAGGTTGCCAATGGTCAGGGCACCTTTGACGCTACTATAGGTCCGATCATCACGGATGCCGAGGTTGAATTTAGTGGCTCAATGAGCCAGTTTGCACAATCCAACATTGGAGCTGTGCTGCGTTGGAATGACGCAAACGATTGGTACAAGAGCTATATAGACGGAAAGAGCCTCGTCGTGCTCAAGAGAGTCGGAGGAATGGCCACTCGTCTAGGCGCAATACCCTTCACCGCAAAAGCTGGAGTGCTATACACCCTGCGCTTTCGCGTTGTAGGCACCTCACTCTCGGCCAGAGCCTGGCAATCTGGTAACGATGAGCCAACAAACTGGCTGGTTACAGTCACCGATAACACCTTTCAAAATGGCTACGGCGGTCTCCGTTTACTGCTAGAAAATGACACTGTAGCCACCATCACTACATTCAAGGAGACAGCAGTTACGGCAAACGCTTAAAACAATTTGGGGAAGATATGCTGGAACAGTTTCAAACTACCTACACAACCCAAAAATGGGTTAAATATTCGACCTGGACAGGAGTTCTCCTTGCGAGTGCGCTCCTCTTCTGGGTTTCAGGCGGCTTCCCTCCACAACCCTGGCATTTCTTGTTTCAGACAATACCGCTCATTGGCCGCCTGTGGATACTCAATGGCCCTGCTATCTTGCTGCCCCTCTGTGCGTTACTAATGCTCTCTTTCACTTTACTCTTTTTCTGGCTAGTACTGGCCACTGTGACAATTTGGATGGTGAAAGAACAACGGAACTATCTGCTTGAACGGCAGCGTTTCGAAGCTTCACTACAAAAGGCGGAAAGCCTCGCATCGCAAGATCTGGTCTATCAACAATTGTGGCAGGAGCAAACCGAGTCAATCCCCCGGGTGGTCCCAGTGAATTCTCACCATAGATCATCCCAGCAAGAACAAGTTTTTTCGCCTTCACCTTCTCCCGTTGCGACATTGGACCCTCTGCCGCCAAATTGGCATGAGGAGCCAACCATGATACTTCCTTCATACAAGCATCCTGTGCTAGAGACGATCAAACCAGCGACAGAAAAGCATTTCAATTTGACTATCGGGACAGGCCTGGACACCGGCATTAAACGCAAAGATAAGCCGAACGAAGACCGTCTTCTCGCCATCCAGGGGACTCTTGCCAGTGATACAAGCGCGCAGCCATTTGGTCTTTTTGTAATAGCGGATGGCATAGGTGGTCAGGCTAATGGTCAGGAAGCCAGCCGTCTCGCTACTCAGAATATTCGTGACGTTGTCATTCCTGCTTTAGTAAGTGATGTAAAGATCAGCGAAGCACAATCCGCCGAGCTTCTCCTGGACGCGGTACAGGAGGCAAACCAATCCATCTGTCAGCACAATCAAATGTACAGCACAGATATCGGTACAACGACCACCGCTGCACTAGTCGTCGGCAAAACCATTTCTATAGCGAATGTAGGAGATAGCCGCACCTATTCCTACAGTGCGCATAAAGGGCTGGCAAAGGTGACGCGAGACCATTCCGTGGTAGCGCGTCTTGTTGAAAAGGGGGTTATTTTGGCAGATGACGTTTACCGCCATCCCAGGCGTAACGAAATCTACCGCAGCCTCGGTCACAAAACATCCCTGGATGTTGATATGTTCACGCTTCCCCTGGAAGCAGAAACAACATTACTCCTTTGCTCAGATGGTCTCTGGGAAATGGTGCGCGACCCGGAAATACAGGAGATACTGGCAACAACCCTACCCGACGCTGCCACCGCCAGCAAAACCCTCGTCCAGGCAGCACTAAATGGAGGAGGGCACGATAATATCAGCGTTATCGTTGTGCATATCTCTTAACCTTTGCAGTAAAAGTACTTTTAGGCTATGCTATCTCAAAAGCAAATTACCGCTAGATGCAGTTACAGAGCCTCTTGACCGTACACAACAAAGATAGGTTCTATAAAAAACTTGAGTAATATCATAATCAGAACAATCTCTCACCAGAACCCACTCCAGCCCTACACTCCAGCCCACGCCAAGGTTGACCGCAAGGGTCAACCCTACTATACACGGTGCGATGCTGCGCAACACACGTGGGGTGGTGGGGGAAGGGATATAGCGGTCATCCATTCAATTGGGCAACCTTTGCGGTCGCCCCTCACACAAGCACAGGAGACGATTTATGAATTCATCACCTAGTGTTGTCGTAAGATCGGTAGCCTGGATCGGCGCCCTTATGCTGCTCATCGTGGTTTTCCACATAGGAGACAGCACATTTGTCTTGCACGTAGGGCAATTTTCTCCCCTGATTGGCGCCTTCATTGGAGGATTTCTGGCTCTCATCAGCGTTATCCTTCCTTCGTGGAGAAGAGAGGCTACCGAACCGTGGCTGAAGAATGAACGCTTAGCCTGGGCGCTGATTGGCTGCGGAGTTATTATGTGGGGATTTGGCGAGAGCTTCTGGCGTTACTACATATCTATCGGACAGTCTCCCTTTCCATCGACGGCAGATATTGGCTATTTCAGCTTTCCTCTCCTAGTTTTCGCGGGCCTCCTGTTACAGCCGCCCTCTGGTGCCGGGCGCAAGCGGTTCTTACTGCTGATGGATAGCCTGATCTCCATGGGTTCCATTCTCGCCATTGCCTGGTATTTGCTTCTTGGCTCGCTAGCGCAGGCTCCCGGCGAAGCTAATCTCGCCAAATTCCTGGGCCTCTATTACCCTATCAGTGATACCGCGCTGCTCAGTTGTGTCATGTTTTTGTTGCTGCGAGGGCAGGGATGGGCCTATCAGGCTGCATCACGCCGCATCAGCCTCCTCGTTATTGGGCTGGGCTTAAGCTTCTTTGTCTTCTCCGACTTCCTCTTCAATGTTCAACAGAATGCGGGAACATATGTGGAGGCTACATGGATTGATATGGGCTGGCCACTGGGGATGATGACGATTGGCTTAGCTGCCTGTTTGCGCCGCTATCTTCCGGTTACGCCGAAAGAAGTGATTGAACAGCGTATGAGGGATCAAGTGGAGCATGTCAGTTTTGGCCTTCCGCAATTTATTCCGTATATGCTGTTATCCTTCCTGTTTTTTGTCTTATCGCTCAATGTACTTTCCACGGATAGTAATCAACTGGCAATCCGACCCGTGCTTCTGGTAGCTACCCTGGGCGTAGTAGGCCTCGTGGTCGTACGTCAGCTGTTAACTCTGCGTAATAACGTACAATTGACGAGGCAGCAAGCAGAGGCCCTCGAAGATTTGCAAGTAGCTAACCAGCGCATAGCAGAACAATCGCGTATGATGTCTATCCATAATGCTGAATTAGAACATGGTATCGCGCATCTTAAAGATGTACAGGCGAATCTCGCCAATGGAAATGTGCGTGCGCGAGCTCGTTTGACAAGTGGGGCCTTACTTCCTCTCGCTGCTAGCCTGAATCTCATGGCGGAACGTTTGATACGACTGTGGCAAACCAGCATATATGCTCAGCGTTTAGTGACGGCACTCGGCGATTTGTCTACCGCACTGGATAACCATTGGAAGGGTGATCGACTCGTCATTCCCGATTCCTGTAAAGAGCTAATAGAGATTCATCGCCTCTTACGCTCGATGCATCTAGATGGCCTCAAGTATCAGCCTGTTACCCAACCATTGACACATGCACCACCCAATCAGCCAGTCACGCCGCGTCCAGCGACACATCTTTTTTCGTCACAGTGGGGAGGGTTGCAGCAGCCACCGTCAAATGTGCCGCGGCGTCCTGCGTCGGGTCCGCTGCAAACAAATCAACCGAAACAAGATGAAATGAAGCGAGGTTAAGACAGAGTTTCTAAGAGACCAGTTCGTCCAGGAGAGAAAGTGTCGGACTTTTGCCTCGTGTTGATGCACCCGTACTTTCTCTCTTCCTTCCAGCTTGCGTTGCAGAAGCAGCCCCCGCTGAAGTGCCGGAGTTTTGCGGTGGTTGATGATGCACCGGTATCCGCGGGCGAGAGAGCAGGCTGATTACGATATGGTAGATGGTCAAAATCACCATGGTCGAAAATGTCACCCAGGCAATAAACCAGCAGATGGCCTGTATGAAAAGCAGAACCACAAATGTTCCGTTACCTTGTTGTGATAGAGTAGAAAGGTTCGGCCAGATACGAAACAGTTCAATCCACGCGCCAGGGGGGAAGCCACCAAAGCGGTAAAGGAGCACAAAGCTGATACCAAGCAATAGCAAAGGATAACTCACCAGGCTGACGAAAGAGCGATGGATACGCTGGTCTAGCAGCGTGAATGCGCTCTCGAAAGAACGAGCCCTATTCGGACGCCAGGAAACGCTGAATGTATGGATGATTGTCCCCACAACGACCAGGCCACCCCCAAGATAACCTTGTAGCGGCAACGTTTCATGCAGGTACATGTTCGCAACAATAGCTCCCAGTATCGGCTCAAGAATATAAATAAAGGAGACGGTGACAGGAGAAACATATTTTTGCATCAGCACAGTGATCAGGGTGGGCAGGAATGTGGTGGCTCCAGCTATATAGAGAATTACCCAGATATCCTTTGGAAAAGAGGGATGGACCGACTGCCAATCGCCGAAAAGTAAAGCGATGAGCATTGCCCATCCCGCCATAGTGACAAGCTCTATGCCAAAGAGAGGCCACGGCGCAATATCTTCCTGCTGTTGATGGTCCGCCAGGAAAACGTAACATGTGAAAAAGAGGCCTCCTAGAAAAGCAATCGTCATGCCCCTCCAACCGCCCATAGATGAGTTACTGATGAGCAGTACGGTTCCAACTGCTGAAATCGTGCCCGCGAACCAGGTGACTTTTCCGTTAGGTTGGCGAAAAAAGAGCCAGGCAATCAGTGCCGCGAGCAGACCATTTAACGAGGGAAAAAAAGCGGTACTGGTGGCAGTGGTATATTTTAACGCTATTGCAATAGTAAATAGAGCCAGGCACAGCAAACTTCCGAGTATCACACCCCGTTTGATCACCGCCTTACTCATGTCTTTCCGTGTCATTATGAGGATACAGACTCCCACTGGCAAAAGCGTCACCATCTCGCAAAATGAGAAGATGATTGGCTCGATGCGTCCCAACGCTTCTTTTGAGACAGAATAATACGTCGCAAAAAGAAATGTATTGAGCAGAAAGAACAGGCAAGGCACTATTTTTACTTTCATCATACCGCCCTCTCGCAATCCTGCTACATTATCTCTGTATTGCCAGCTTCGTCGACATACGGGGCGAGCGCAGGGCACGTTCAACTGCGTGTACCTCGACATCATCTGTCTGAAACATCATCTGCGCGTAGGTGACAGTCTCCTGAACATCAAAATCCTCACAGGAGAAAATGTCGATATTGACCATGCCATAGGGAGGCCACGCGTGCAGGCTGATGTGACTCGTGGCGATAATCACAAAGCCAGAAAAACCATCGTCCAGAGGATTACTCGTTTTGATATGGCGCAACTCGACAGGGCTTACTTTTACCATGCTGATACGGGCGGGATATTCATCAAGCACCTGTCGTAATAGCGCTTCATCTGCCAGAAGTTCGGCATTGCATCCGTAGAGGTCAAGCATGGCATGTAACATTGAAATACCCTCTTGTTCTCTTGTTCTCTTGTTCGTGATTTCTCACCTGTCTTGAAAGTCAGTTCATAGAAGGTTGATCAGGCCTCCTATGAAGAAGTCTACATGAGTGAGGGACGGGATAAAGGTATTTCTTCTTGTGTTTTAGTAGGAGGATACCTATTCTTTTGTGTTCTTTCACCCAAATTAATTGAGGTGTCAACAACAGTGGATCAGATGATATGCCTATGCCATACGCGGTGGCCTCTGTCTTACCCGCCTGCGTACATCATCAGGCCCATTGGGAGCCTCCCACATAGCCTCTATCCACCATGTAGCACCCGCTTCCTCCCACGGACGAACTATTTCCGCCGCTTTCCCCCGATCCTCTCCCGGAGTTCTCCCCTCCCATATGATGTCGAACGGCGTCGTCTCGCTGCGTTGCTCATCAATAAACCGCTTCATTTCTCCAATATCAGCCGGGGTGATCGCCGCGAATGATCCGTCGTCATTCAACTTATTTGGGAGCAGACCATCCCAGCGCAGTACCCGTCGCATAGATTTCTTTCTTGGCCAGGCGCCAACTACCCAGATGGGGACTCTGGGTGATTGCACAGGAGGGGGGAGGAAAGTCACTTTCTGCATATGATAGTGTTCCCCCTCATAACTGAAAGGGCGACCACTCCATAAGCCTGCCAGTATCGCCAGCCCTTCATCAAGCATCTGTGCGCGTATCTTGCGGTCCGTCGCCTCTCCCACCTTTGCAAAGCCAGCATCATCCAGGGCGCCTAATCCCACAGGAAGGACCATGCGCCCTTTGGACAGTTGATCGAGCGTCGCCACTTCACGGGCCAGTTTCCAGGGACGGCGCCGCGATACGGGTGTTAACATCGTCCCAAGACGCACGCGCTCAGTACGCATTGCCATGGCCGCCAGTACAACCCACGGGTCGAATGCGGGCATGGAATCGCTCTCGCTTTCGACATCAATATAGATGCAATCAGGAATGAAAACGCCATCCCATCCCGCCTCCTCCGCCTCTGCCGCCATCTCTGCGATGGTATGGACATCTCCGCCTGGAAAGACAAAACCATACTTCATATGTACCTCCGCTTATAAACAATCCGTCTTCATCGTTACTAAACAAAGTATAACCGCCACCTCTTGACATCTATTGTCATATTTTAGAGTAAAAACTATGAGGCCCTGTTTAAGAGGAATTTCCTGTATCGTCTCCATTCGTGGATTATTCCTTATCCAGACACGTGCATGCCAACTAAACATACCTCAAGATGGTTTGTCCGTTGTGACCAGCCTTGTGATGACCCAGGGAAAGCCGTACCAGAAGCGCCAGTCCAGCATGTGACTGGTAACAGTGGTCATACCCAACTCGTGCAGGTGTTCAGCGTAGCGTTTCGTCTCGCGAATGTCGACGATGATCAGTCTGCCACCCGGCCTGAGCACGCGTACGGCTTCGTCCAAGGCCTTATATCGATCTGCGCGCTTCGGGATATTATGGATAGCAAGGCTGGAGAGTACAAGATCAAAAGAGGTGTTAGTGAAGGGAAGCTGTCGCATGTCGGCGGTCTGCAGATCAATCCTCTCTGCAACGCCTTCCCGTTCCGCGTTTTGCTGGGTGGCCGAACGGGCATTCCCTGATTGATCACTGGTTTTCCAGATGTCGACGCCAGTGGCCTTGCCCTCTTGCAGCAAGGCGGCAGCCATCAAGAGCACCGCGCCACGGCCACAACCGAGGTCGAGGATCTGCTCATGAGATGTTTGCATCATCGAACAGCAAAGAAGAGCCGCCATCTTATGACAGGAGCTTGTCGAGCGTGATAGGCAGGTTCCGGATACGAATGCCGGTCGCGTGATAGACAGCGTTGGCGATGGCAGCAGCGGTGCCGACGATCCCGACCTCGCCAATGCCCTTCGCGCCCATCGGGTTGAGGTGCGGATCATCCTCGTCGATCCACGTCACGTCGATGGTGTCAACATCGGCGTTCGTCGCGATGTGGTACTCTGCGAAGTCGTGGTTCACGTAGTCGCCGAAGCGATGATCCAGCACGCTCTCCTCGTGTAACGCCATCGAAAGCCCCATCGTCATCCCACCGAGGAGCTGCGAGCGGCCCGTCTTTGCGTTCATGATGCGGCCTACCGCGAAGACACCGAGCAACCGCGGGACGCGCACCTCGCCAGTATCTCTGTTTACGCGCACCTCTGCGAACTGCGCACCATAGGAGTGCATCGCGAACTGCTGTGCTTCAGGATTCTCCCCGACCTCGCCAATCGCTTCGATCCCTTCGAGGGGAACGACGCCACCGAACTCGTCATGGAGGCGCGCGTGGAGTTTGCGAGCTGCCTCGACGATCGCCGTCCCCCATGACGTAGTTCCCATCGAGCCTCCGGCAATGGGTGCGCGCGGCAGGGCACTGTCGCCAATCTCGATATGCACGCGCTCCAGTGGGACTTCGAGCGCATCCGCTGCGATCTGTGTGAGCGCCGTCCAGGCTCCGGTACCCATATCCGAAGCACCGATGAGGACGCTGTAGTGACCCTCACGATCGACGCGTGCGAGGGCGGTCGAAGGTCTTCGACGCGCGGGATATGTTGAGGCTGCGACGCCCGTCCCGCTGAGCCACCGACCATCGGGACGCATCCCAGGCCTCGGATCGCGCTGTTGCCAGTTGAAGCGCTGCGCACCCTCCCGCAGGCACGCGACGAGGCCGCGGCTACTAAATGGCCGTTCTGAGCCCTCCCGACTGGCTCAAGCAGCCCGATACGCTCATAATAGCGCAAGGTGTCGATGCTCAGCCCCGTAAGTTTCGCAACCTGTTGAATAGTCAATCCTGTTTCCATACCGCAAGTATATATCCTGGAGTACACTCCAGGTCAAGGGGTTGTCAGACACATCTTGTAGATCAGCGCATCTGGCCAGCTACACTCTTCCCCCGAACAGGGGAGCGAGCTCCTTCCCAGTGCACATGAGGCGATGGCAGAAAAAAACGTGCCCATCGCGTCATCGACAGCGATGGGCACGGCCATGAGGATGACCTGGACGCGACTTCTAGCCGGGAAGCTTGGACGCAAGCACGTCGATCTTCTCAATATTGGGTGGTTGCGCGAACAACTCGGAAGCTTTCTCCATGAGCGCCGCCGCCACGCGGCCCGCGAGGTGTGCTTGCCTACCCGAATCGTCTGGGAAGGCGTCAAATATGCCGAACGTCGAAGGTCCGAGACGTATCGCGAACCACGCGGTCGTGGCTGGCTCCTGCTGAACCAGCGGCAAGGCCCCAACCAGGAAGCTTTCGACGTCCGCCTCTTTGCCGGGTTTTGCCTCCAGCCGAACGAGCAGTGCTACAGTAACCATATTGTATCTCCTTTTCCTATGCATGACTATCCGGCGTACGAAGTGATGAGAACACCAACATACGACAAGTGTAAAGCTTAAACGAACGTGAGCTTGCGAGAAGCGCAAGTCAATCAGATAAGTTTGTGCTTTCTCTTTATTACTACGTCCAGAACAGCATAGCGGATGCAAATTCCTGCTCAGGCCTCATCTTGCCATTGATCGTTTTTTCGGATGTCAGATCACATTGACGCTGTTGAACATATGTGCTATCATAAAACTGAACAGTGCACACCTCTCCATGGAAGATAGTGTTAGCGAATGAAACAAAGAGTGCATGTGAGCAGAAGTTCGCGCCAAAGCGACCACTAAGCGACGAAGCGGCTTGCCAAAGAGATCTTCCATAGCCTGGCTGCCCTGGCATCAACAACAGGAGGAATCATGACCGATCAAAATGACTTCAACCGCCAGGTGATCGAAGAATTTCGTGCGAACCGCAGCGAAGGGCAGATAGAGGATAGGCCCAGGCTCTTGCTTACCACCAGCGGCGCCAGGAGTGGCCAACTTCATACAACGCCGGTGATGTACATCCCAGATGGCGATTGTCTGCTCGTGATCGCCTCCAACGTGGGCGCACCGACCCACCCCGACTGGAACCGCAATCTAGTGGCTCACCCAGAGGTCACCGTCGAGTGCAGGGCCGAAATCTTCGACGCCACCGCCGTTGTCACGCAAGGCGCACAGAGGGAGCGATTGTGGAGCAAGATAGTAGAGCTGTACCCTTTTTTTGTCGAGCATCAGGCGAAGATGACACGTCAGATTCCGGTGATCGTACTCTCCCGATGAGAAGGCTGAAGATCATCGATGGTTCTCCTGGATCAGGTATCCTACGTTTATGAAGAAAGCAGATACTCTCCCAATTATTTCATTTGAAACCCAGCAAGACTGGGAAAGATGGCTCACAGAGCATCATACTGAGATAGAAGGCCTCTGGCTCAAGATAGCCAAAAAGGAAGCGGGCATATCTTCTGTCAATTATGCAGAAGCCTTAGAGAGTGCCATATGTTATGGCTGGATCGATGGGCAAAAAGCGTCTTTTGATGACAAGTACTGGTTACAAAAATTCACGCCGCGCCGCGCAAAGAGCATCTGGTCAAAAGTGAATTGCACCAAAGCGCTGGCGCTGATTGCTGAAGGGAGAATGCAGCCAGCGGGGTTACGGCAAGTGGAGCTAGCTCAGGCCGATGGTCGTTGGGAAGCGGCCTACGAATCGCAAAGCAAGATAACCATACCTGATGATTTTCAAAGGGAACTGGACAACAACCCGAAGGCGCAGGCGTTTTTCACGACATTAAATAGCGTCAACCGCTATGCCATCCTGTTCAGAATTCAAACGGCTAAAAAACCTGCAACCCGCTCCGCTCGCATCAGTACGTTCATCGAAATGTTATCAAACAATCAGAAACTGTACCCGTAGTCAGGCGTTTTCAAGGATGCGCGCAAACGCCTGTATAGAGCTTGAGTCAGCGTATTGCTTTCGGAGTACCCAATACTCTGCTCCCCAAAAGAGGTATGCATAAAGTGATGCCTCATGTCGAGACCAGCGCATGCAGGTGTTATAGTTGTTGATGACTTGTTCCGGCAAACAACTGTACATTCCCTATAATCGGTCTGGTGGGATCGGCTTTTTTGACTGCTTCAATTTCTTTTTCGACAAAGCCAACATCCAAGATGCCCAGGATAGTAGAAAGTTGAATGATCTGCTCTCGATAGGCACGAGGCATTGTTCGGTATGTTGGGCGAAATGGATAGAGACCGTAGAGCGTCGCATGGAAGCGAATATTTTCCTCGGCAGTCAGATTCAGATCCAGACTTGGTTTCTGAAAGATGATGCCAACCGTCTCACGTACCGCTTTGCCCTGTTTCGAGACATCATAGCCCGCACGTCTCGCTCAAAGAACCCCTTCAGCCAGAGATAGCCGCTCTGTCGATACTTTTCCTGCAACGGCTTCATTACAGACTACGAGGCTGGCGCTACGAGGGGAAGGGCAAATCCCCAATCTAGCAACGACCGTGCATCAGCAAAGCGTTGGTCTGCATCCGGTTCGTGCAACAACACCCCAATGAGATGATGCCCCCCGGTGGTGGCTGCGAACACCAGGCAGTAACCTGCCTCAGCAGTAAACCCGGTCTTAATGCCAGTTGCTCCTGGATAGGTACTGAGCAAAGTATCGATGGAATCCCAGGTATATGCGTGATGAACTGCACTAGCGGGCAGGACAAAGTGTTGTAGTTCAACCAGTTGCGCAAAGAATGGATTAGCCATTGCAGCGCGTGCCAGGTGCGCTAAGTCAGCGGCGGTCGTGTACTGGTTTGGATCTGGCTGACCCTGTGGCGTCATGTACGTAAGCCCATCAGGATTGATAAAGTGGGTTTGGGTGAGATGGAGTTGACGTGCATACAGGTTCATCGTCTGGACAAATTTGCTCGTCGTTCCCCCGACGGCATCAGCAATAGCAATAGCAGCATCGTCACCCGAAGGTAGCATAAGCCCATAGAGCAGGTCCTTCAAGCGGATCTGGTCTCCAACAACCAGTTGGGCACTGCTGCCGTTGTGTGTCCGAACCTCGTTGATGGCGTCTTGCCGGACCGACACGATTTGACTGAGATCAGCGCTTTGGATGACGATGAGAGCGGTCATAATTTTGGTGGTACTGGCCATAGGCAAGCGTTGCTCTCCCTGAACATCAACCAGGATATGACCGGTATCGGCATCAAGTAGGTAAGCAGCCTTTGCGCTCACAGCCGGTGGCGTACCTCTCACCGTGAGAATAGGTGTGGGAGATGGGGGTGGAGGCGGTATGAGATCATGCAGCAACCGTGTCCCAAAAGGGGTAAAAGCGAGCACGGTAGCCGCTACCGCAAGCTCGGCTGCCAGGAAGAATAAAATGATAGCCAGCATACGACGTTTCATGAGCATTGTCCTTCAGCAACAATCTACCTGTATAATTTCTCTCTGTCTACCAATAAAACGGCTCTTGCCACCAAATGGTAAAAGGTCTAGTATCGGAAGATAGGACAGTTGCCAGGTATTCAAAAAATAGGGAGCAAAATTAGCGGTATTGCTTCATATTTAGCGAGCATCCTTTTTAGCAGCCAGCTCTAACAGTACTGTGCGACCATCAATCCTGACTCTTCCCGCTGTAAGGCTTTTTACGACAGCCTACCACTTTTCAGAAAGGCTGTATATAACGTACAATCTACTTATTGAGAGTACTGCGTATTGCAGTAGTGCAGATGTGTTATTGCGATGAAGAGGCAAAGGAGCGAACATTGGACAACACTCAGGTAAAGAATAGCGTAGGTATCTGGGCTTTTGGCCCTAATGCGACACGATTCGTGCCAGCCGGTTACCACCCGGAGGTAGTTCACGAGGATATGGTGACGCGCACAAAACGTGTCGTGGCAGGACTGGTCGATATAGTTGATGGGCTGGAATATCACTACCCCGGCGAGATCAATGAGGAGAACGTGGAGGCGATCAAGGCCGCGTTAGGGCCGATGGATATCTACTGCCTTGCCGCTGGCCTGCATCCAGACCCTACCTATAAGATGGGAGCCTTTATCAATCCCAACGCTGCCTTAAGGCGCAAAGGTATCGATACGCTCAAGCGCGGGGTTGATCTTGCTGCAGCGCTCGGCGCCCACTTCATTATTTGGCCCGGGGCCGAGGGCTACAACTATAATTTCCAGCGCGACTATGCCCAGACGTGGGAGCGCTTCATCGATGGTGTGGGTGAGGTAGTGGCGCACGCCGCTGCCAAGGGTGTCACAGTCTTCCTGGAACACAAAAATAGTGAGCCTGCCATGAATATCTTGATGCGCAACATTGCCGCCTGCCTCTATACGATTGATCGTGTTCGGCGCCTGGGGGTAGATACGTCGCGCTTATCAGTCAACATGGACTGGCAGCATCTCATCATGAACGGTGAAAATCTCGCTGAGTACGCCGCCCTTTTGCATACCGAAGGGAAACTGGGCCACCAGCATGCCAACTCAGGTTGGGGAACTTTTGATGACGATAATATGGTCGGAGCTGCCTTTTTCATGCAAACCCTGGAGCTAGCCATGACGCTGCAGGATGTAGGCTACGGTTCACAAGGCCAGCGTATCGGCTACGACCTGTACCCCTATACCGAAGACCAGGTCGCAGCGGTACGTCAATCCGTGCTCCAGTGGGCCTTCATCGATGACCTGGCGCGCAAGATCGACCGCAAAGCTCTCGCAGAGGCACGTTCAAATGCGGATGCCGTAGCGGGATACCGTGTAGTCTATGAAGTGCTCGGCCTGAACAAAGCGTATGCTGAGAACGTCATCGCGCGCCGCAAGAAAACGGTGTAAAAGGGGTATCTTTATGCATACTCTCCTTGGTATCGACCTCGGAACCACGGGCGTCAAAGCTGCCATCTTCTCGGCTGACGATGGGCATGTGCTCTCATCGGCATTTGTCGATTATCCGTTAGTGCATCCTCAGCCTGGTTGGGCAGAGCAGGACCCTGCTGCATGGTGGCAGGCCACGATCACTGCCATTCGTACATGCCTGGTGGGTGCCGTGCGTCATAACGTCCAGCCGGCTGACGTGCGCGGTGTGGGCCTCTCCGGCCAGATGCATGGCGTCGTCTTGCTGGACGAGCATCACCAGGTCTTGCGCCCGTGTATCATCTGGGCGGATCAGCGCAGTGAAGCCCAGTGTCGTTGGATGACCGAGCGAGTTGGGGCCGCGCGTCTCATCGAACTCGTCAGCAACCCTGCGCTGCCGGGTTTCTCTGCTCCAAAGTTGCTCTGGATTCGTGATAATGAACCAGAAATATTTTCACGCGCGCGCACGATGCTTCTTCCCAAGGACTACATTCGCTTTCGTTTGACGGGCAAAGTAGCAATGGAGATTTCGGATGCGGCTGGTACCTGTCTGCTGGATGTGAAGAAGGGAACATGGTCTCCTGAAGTGCTGGAGGCGCTAGGGCTTGATGCCAAATTACTGCCACCTATCGTCGCCTCTGACACGGTAAGTGGCGCCATTACCGCTGAAGTGGCGTCCCTGACCGACTTACTAGCGGGGACGCCTGTGGCGGGGGGGGGAGCAGATAACGCCTGCGGCGCCGTTGGCAATGGCATCGTGCAGCCGGGCCTGGCGCTTGTCTCAATCGGCACGAGTGGCGTTGTGCTTGCTTACGCTGACACTCCTAAAGTCGATACATCTGGTCCTGTGCCTCGGGTTCATACCTTCAACCACGCCGTCCCTAAGGCCTGGTATCTCATGGGAGTAACCCAGGGAGCTGGCCTCTCCTTGCGCTGGGTACGCGATAACATTGGACTGCCCGAGCGAGCATTAGAGCGTTGGACCGGGCTGGATGCTTACGACCTCCTCGCGCAGGAGGCTGAATCTGTACCAGAGGGGAGCGATGGCCTCCTCTTCTTACCCTATCTCCAGGGAGAGCGCACCCCTCATCTCGATGCTTATGCACGCGGCGGCTGGATTGGATTGACTGCTAGCCATGATCGCCGTCACCTGGTACGCGCTGTTCTGGAAGGTGTGGCTTTTAGTTTAAAAGATTGCTTCTCGATCATACAAGAACAGGGCCTTCCTTTAGAGCAGTTGCGCGCCACTGGCGGCGGTGCGAAGAGCCGTCTCTGGCGCCAGATTATCGCAGATGTGTTAGGGGTAGAACTCGTGACGACTAATGCAGCGGAGGGGCCTGCCTTTGGTGCGGCCTTACTGGCAGGGGTCGCGAGCGGTATCTATGCTTCGATTAGCCAGGCATGTGAGACAACTATCCACGTGGTAGAGCGAACCGAACCTCGTCCAGAGGTTGAGTATGCCTATACTCAAGCCTACGAGACCTATCGCGCGCTCTATCCCGCGTTGAAACCAATCATCAGCAGGCAGTTGTAAAATAGCGACTCTACACTTTTTTAGGAGTGGCCTTTGCCGTGTCTATATCTTAACATAGACACGGCAAATCCCTGGTAGTTCTCACAACGCTATTTTTCTACGTCTTTCCGAAGATCACTTTCGAGATTGTCCTGGCAGAGATCCCTTCATACGCGTTCTGGTTTTCGATGACGATATTCATAAACATCTCCATCAGGTCATTTTGCTGAGCCACAGATCGCACAACCCGATTGAGAACCAGCGGGTTGAGGTACAAAAACCTTAACCTGTCACATAGGACGAACAAACGCTGATAGCGTTCGCGTAGCAACTGATCATACTCAGCGAGATGTTTGATCGATAGGTCATTTGCTGCAAACATATGAATAAGATGCTCAGCCGCCATCTTGCCTGATTCTAATGCGTAATCTATACCCTCACCAGTCACCGGGTTCACCAGCCCCGCAGCCTCTCCAACGAGTAGAACGCGTTCGGCGTAGGTTGGAGAACGGGCGAAATCTATGCGCAGTGGATATCCTTTGATTGGCCCTACGCGCTGAGCGCCAGCAAGTATACTTTGCAATGGAGGAGTCTGGATGAAAGAATCAAAGACGGTACGTGCAGTCCTGGGCATCCAACGCGCTGTCAGACCAGCGCGTAAGAAACCTACCCCGACATTGGCAGACAAGTTAGATACCGGGAAGACCCAACCATATCCCGGCAAGGGCACGCCATCGAAGCGACATTGAGCCGCGTCGGGCCTGTCCGCCATGCCTTCGAAATAGGCGCGTGCACACAGCATCACCTGTGGCGCTTTCTTGAGCAAGCCCATGCGTAGCAAGAGTTTGATATTTGCACCAACGGCGACAATGACCATACGTGCTTTGTAAGTAGTGGTCTGGTTATAGTGCTCACCCTTCACGACGACGCAATCCGCGTCCTGCACAATCTCGTTTACACGGACCGGACTTTGAAATTGTGCACCGCTTGCCAGAGCACGTTCGAGAATTATGTTGTCGAGTACCAGGCGCGGGATGAAGAGTAAATGACCGGATCTGCTGTCCTTTTGGGGTATCGGTGCAACAAATGCATGACCTTTCGGGGCGAAGAAGGCCACCTTATCGAGGCGATGACCAACCTGCATCAGATCGTCGAGAATACCCATTTCGTCCAGTACCCTCAGCGCACGTGGTGTCAAGGCATCGCCACACGTCTTGTCTCGCGGAAAAGTAAACTTATCGAGCAGCAGCACATTGAAGCCTTGTAGCGAGAGGTAGTGCGCCGCGACCGATCCACCTGGACCAGCCCCCACAATCACTACGTCATAGATATCTTTCATATATCTTTTTGACCCTTCTCTGGTAATGTATTACAACAGAGTAGAGGTGAAAAATGGACGCGCCATTCACTCATCATTGATGTGTTGCGTGATCTGGAGTACTGCGCTGCGACTCAGTTTGGCTTCACCACGAGCAAGAGCGTCAAGGGTGGCATAGGCTAAGGCAAGTGGCGTCTGGATAAAGTAGACAAAGGGTCCAGGCGGGAGTGACCTTGCATAAGTGTCTGCCAACGAGAGGTTATGCCGCGCGTATTTCTGCATGTGTTCATGCGTCCAACCCACCGGAAAAAAATCCACCCCACGCGCCAGGTCTTCGACGCGGTTACGCAGGATATTGACAGCTTGCAAACCACGTCCAAAGTGGATGGCATGGGTGCGATGCATTTGTGCTCCATCGAACCATGCCCAAATATCACAAAGGAGCAAGCCGATTGCGCCAGCAACTGCGAATGTATAGCGATCAAGATCACTTTCAGTTCGTATCTTCCAACCGTTAGCAACCCAGTTGGCCATGCGCTCAGCCATGGTTGCAGTCGCATCCCAGATGCGCGGTGCAATTGTCTCAGGAGCAAAGCAGGCCCATTCACCGATACGTAGCGTTACCTCTGGTAGCATGTTTTCCTGTTTACTATATGTTGTCGCGAAGCCGTTATGAGCGAAGGTTGACACCGATGTCTGTGCCTGTAAGAGGTGGCTGATCGCGCGCAAGTATTTAACCTTACCAGGTTTGTCGAGAGTAGGATGATCTTCAATTTCATCGATAGCACGCATGCACAGATAAGCTGATGAAACTGCCTCTTGCAACCCTGCAGGCAAATGACTGATTGGAATAAAAAATGTTCGGCTGGTTTCCTTGAGCGTGTTCAGCACGTCTTGATGTAAACCCATTTGTTATCTCCTACTACTTACTGTACCTCTTCTGCTTGTAGCGAATGCTCATGTTGGGTCTTGCTGTTCCACTTATTGTTATCTGTAATACGGGTTGGTCAACTTCTTCGTCTGTTTTAGCAGTTTCTATAAAGAGATTACCTGAAAAAGTAAGCAAGTACATGAGTTAAGGATACCTACTGAAATTATCTCTCTTAGCATAACACATTGAGCTTCCTGCCAAACATTCATTGGAATGCTAATGCTTTAAGGATGCAGGAAAGTTAAGCATTGGAGAAGTGCTGGTACCTGTTCCTCTCTCTTCACTGCGCCCTACTGTTTCAGCGTATATCTCCAATTTGCGCTTACTGTGTTGAAGCCGGTCCCGGAGTGGGGGTAGTGGAGAGCATCAGTGGCGGTCTTGGCTGCTGATTAAAATCGAAATCATTGACCAAATTGCCAAGCTGGGTTGCATTCTCGCGCACAGTGGGACGTGGATCAGGTCGACCATCCGTCTTGGGATCAAGACGCTGGCCACTGAGGAAATCATCCTCGATGAACTTGACATAAGCATCAAAACTGAGCGTCTGGTGATCAATAAAGCCTTGCTTAGCATAGGGGCTAATCACCATCCCGGGTACTCGTAGCCCGTATCCGTTTTGATCAACCGTCGGCGGTACCACGTGATCATAGAACCCGCCCCAGTCATCCCAGCTGAGGAAAATGGCGGTACTATTCCAGTCAGGTCCTTGCATAATGGCATTTATGAGACCCGTCACATACGATTGGCCTGTGCTGACTAGAGCAGGTGGATGCTCACTATTTTTGCCATTAGGGACAACCCACGAAACTGCTGGTAATGTACCGTTCTTAGCAGCGGTATAGAAATTGGTGAGTTGTTGTATGTTGCCAAGCTGGCCATCCTGTTTCACCGTATCGAAGTATGGCAATGGATTCCATATTTGTGGTGTGCCCGCGTGTTGTGGTTTTGGCGTGCAGGTCATGGCAGAGGCATCTTCACAGTCGGGCTGTGTTCCATCTGCCACATAATAGCCCCAGCTCACATTCCCTTTGTGTAGCATATACGTCAAATCGGTCCAGGCATAGTCAGGCCTTTTCTGAGGGGCTCCATGGTTACGACCTTGTATTCTATCGGGATTTTGCAGTTCATTCTGACAGCTCATTGGCACGCCTGGTTGCGTGCACTTTGCAGACCATTCGGATACCATAAAGAGGTGCTCCGGCAAACTCCACGAGGCGTTAGGCTCAAACATGTGATCTTGTAGCACAAAGTGGTTGGCATACGCCCAGTAGTTCGGGATTTCGCGCGCATCGTGGTAGCCCATAACATCAGGTAAGTGCTGATTTGATGCGGCACAGGCAGGATCAAATGGTCCCTGGCATTTTGTTTTACGACCACGGCGCATTTGTTGGATAAAGCCATCCATTTTGCCACTATCGATGTCGTTGGTGGCATCGACTTGTCCGTGTGGCCCACCTCGATTGAGGTCCGCCGAGTTATGAAATGGCTTGACACATTGATTAGTCAAAGGGTCATTGACGCACACCGTAGGAACGCCATTTTGCATCGGGATACCATCTGCACCAGGATAGGTGCCAAAGTAGCTATCAAACGAGCGGTTCTCCTGCATGATCACAACCACGTGCTTAATCTTGTGAATGTCACCACTTTGACTTGAAGAACTGAAAGGGTTCGCACAGGCCGCGAAAGCTGTAGTAACAAAAAGAAACGCTAGCACACTGGTTAGAAGTTTGCCCATCTTCCTAGAGATGCTGTCCGGGAATATTTTCATACATTCATTTCACTTTTCAGCTTAGCTGCTGATCTATATTGTACCTCGATCGTCAAAACAACCAGTAGTAGCACTACTATGATATTTGTGATGGCAGAATCTTTCTATTGCTATTGTAACGTGCCGAGTTCAAGAAAGTCTCAAGGAACGTTAAACATTTGCTAAGCATTACGTTATGCGCTTCTATCACTAACCCACTTAAGCGGTTTGTTTTGTGATACGATGAATGAACATACAATCTCTTTCAATGTAGCGCGTAGAATCTTCGTACCAATCTTCCACCAGTGAAATGAGGCTTAGGAAAATGAAAGACAATAACGAGAAAAGGTCATGGGTAATAGTTGCCCTCTGGTTTGGCTCTATTGCTCTTGTGGGTTTGCTGAAGCGCACGCTTGAGAGGCAGAAGCCTTTCTAAAGTATGCTAGTTTATGATATACTCCACTTCTCCGAAAAGAAAAATGTACTAGAAAAAAATATGTTAGGGTCATATCATGTTTTACGATCGTTCAAAAATATTTGTCAAAGCGGGTGATGGTGGAAACGGATCTCGTCACTTTCGCCGCGAAAAGTTTGCACCGCTTGGAGGCCCTGACGGGGGAGACGGTGGTCGAGGTGGCAGTGTTTACCTGGAAGCTACTACGAACTTGAATACTCTGATAGATTACCGTTATCGCCATCAATTCAAGGCAGGCGTGGGTGAACCGGGTATACGCCAGAAGATGCATGGAGCCAAAGGTGAAGACATTATTCTGTCTGTGCCTTGTGGCACCATTATCCGTGATGCTGACACCAATGAATTGATCGCGGATCTCGTAGATGAGGAGCAGCGCGTGATGGTGGCACGTGGTGGACGTGGAGGTCTAGGCAATGTCCATTTTGCTACCTCAACGCACCAGGCTCCCCAGGAAGCCCAGAAGGGTGAACCAGGTGAGGAACGCTGGATACAGCTAGAACTGCGCCTGATCGCTGATGCTGGACTGGTCGGCTACCCCAATGCCGGTAAATCGACCCTGCTCTCCGTGGTTACAGCGGCTCGTCCGAAAATTGCTGACTACCCTTTTACCACTCTCTCACCAAATCTCGGAGTTGTGGCTGTGGGTCAACCTGCCAGTGGGGATGAATTTGGCTTCGTGCTTGCCGATATCCCGGGGCTGATCGAAGGAGCTGCTCAAGGTGTTGGCCTCGGCCATGAATTCCTCCGCCACGTGCAGAGAACTCGTCTGTTGATACATATGCTTGATGGCGCATCCTATGAGCGTGACCCGTGGCAGGATTTTCAGACGATCAATCAGGAATTGCATGAATACGATGAACAATTGGCTCAGCGTCCGCAGATTGTCGTACTGAACAAAATGGATTTACCAGAAACCCAGGAACTCTGGCCAGTGCTAAAAGCACAGGCTGAAAAGGCTGGCTATCCTGTTTTTGCCATTTCTGCAGCGTCGCACCAGGGAACAGACGAACTTATGCAGTTTGCCGCCCATCGATTGCATGAACTTCGTCAAGAGGAGGCAGAGAGAATAGCCGCATCTTTCACTATCGAAGCGTCTGGCGTTGTACTGCGCCCTCAACCCGAAGACGCATTTACCGTCTCAAAGGAAGAAGGTAGCTACATTGTACGCGGGAAGCGCGTTGAGCGTGCAGTTGGTATGACCGACCTGGAAAATGAAGAGGGCATGGATCGTTTGCAGGTAACATTGAGAAGGATGGGAGTCACGAAAGCCCTTGAGGAAGCGGGTGTCAAAGTAGGGGACACGGTCCGTTTCGGCAAAGTAGAATTATTCTGGGGTGAATAAGATGGATTGATTGACCCGCCACTGTGTAACACAATTGAAGGATTATGTTATACTTGCTATGGGTCCTAGTACTTGCTGTGCGCTTTGAGCCTCAATATCAATAGCGCCATCGACAGAATGCGAGAAAAGCGGGCATATGGGAGAAACATTACACCTACTCTTTCGCAGCCGTGAAAACGGCGTATTTGAATTACAAGTGAAGGAGAACTGGTCCGGGCGTACCGTAAGTGGAAGTTTTGTCCCCCCCTACACAACGAGGCAACTCAATGCTCAGCAAAAAAAACTCAATACGCTGAACAGTAGTGATCATGACCTACGTGAAATAGGGTATCGTCTCTTTTTAGCACTGTGCGGCTCTGAGACACCTGGTACGAGCCGCCGGGAATTATCAGAACAATCGGTACAAGCGATGTTACGCGCTGTGATTCAACGGACGCTGCAACGCCGGGGCACGGTTGCTTTGACCTTTAGTTTTGGGCCAGGCTGCGACGAATTTGTGCGCTATCCCTGGGAACTGCTTCATAATGGTGAACATTTTCTCCTGGCTTCAGGTGTCTTCACGCTCACCCGAGCACTCTTACGTCCAGGGGAAATCGTAGGCTCTGATTTGCCTGTTTATCCGCCCATGCGTATGCTCTACATCAGTGCTTCTCCGAAAAATTGCATTCCATTAGAAACAGAGCGGAGTTTTGAAGCGTTACAACGAGCAGTTGCTGGCTTGATTGAAGACGGACAGCTCTTGCTCGATAGGATAGACCAGGTAACGTTCGATGATCTGGTCGGGTACCTCAGTTCACGCGGTGGCGCTACCACCTTTAACGACAACGAGACCGTCCTGCCGTGTTATGTTGTGCACTTCGATGGGCATGGAGCTTTTGGTCGTCTCTGCCCTGATGACGATTGCCAGACGCTCAATGATGCTGAAGAGCGTGCATGTATTGACTGTCATACCTCTCTCAGCCGGGTGAGAGCGCAGACCTACCTGTCCTTTTGTGATGAAGATGGCTGCAATAGGTATATCGATACCCAGTCGTTGCGCGAACTCTTTATGAGTAGTGATGTTCGCCTGGTCGTGTTGTCTGCATGCGAAACGGCTACCGTTGTGGGGGAAACTTCCCGCCATCAACATCGAACAATCTCGTTCGATACTACCCTGGCCACCTCTCTGGTGATGGCACAGGTTCCCGCTGTTATTGCGATGCCGTTTTCGCTCCAGGATGACATCAGCCCAACTTTTATGTTTCATTTTTATGAAGCAGTCGCTCAAGGGCGCACATTAGAAGAGGCGCTTTCCCGTGCTCGCCATGCCATGTTACCAAAGCATCATCATCAGGGATGGTTTATCCCTGTGCTCTATCGACACGTTTCAGAGGGACAGGAAGGCCCTGTCGCGCTGATCGCTGGTCAGGGTGCGTTAGAAGAGCATGATCATCCACTGGCATACCTGGGAGCATCAGCAACCTTTATAGGGCGTGAGAAAGAACTACGCGACTTGAGCGCTCTTCTCACTGTGGTTGCCAGAGGTGAAGGGAACGGACTGGGCGCACATGAACACGGGAAATTGCGCCCGGGGACGCACCATATTGCGTTGACTGGCCCCGCCGGAATTGGCAAGAGCGCGCTCGCATGTGAAGCGATACGGCGCAATCGCGAAAAGTTTTCGGGTGGAACGATTGGTATTTCATTACAGGGAGGCAAGCTGTTCAATGAAGCGCTGATGGACATCGCGCATCAATTGCATGTTTCAACAAAGACCCTGCATCCAGAAGATCGCCGCTATCGCCAGGAACTCGTCCTCAGTGTCCTTCGTTCATACGCAACACGAGATTTGCACTGTTTGCTTTTTCTGGATAGTTTTGAAGATGTCAAAGAACACAGTCAGTTGGAGTTATGGCATCGGTTCTTTAGTTCCTTGCCTCAGGAAGTGGTGGTTCTGGTCTCTTCTCGCTCGAATCCTGCCGCTATTGCGGTGGTAGAGGGAGCGTCCTACCGCTGGTATGAGTATGGCGTCGGCAAAATGTCCGATGCGGACCTCCTCCAACTCATTGCCGAACGTGCCGCTGAAAGCGGCCTGGATCAGCGCATTCACATTGATGATCTAAAGCAGCAACAGGTCTTGCGCGAGATCTGTACCTTACTCGACGGGTATCCTCTGGGAGCGGAGCTTATTTTTGGTGCGGCGCGTTCGATCGATGGCAAGGTCTTCACTCCTGAAGCTGCGACACGCTCCTTAGAAGAAGTGCGCGATGAATTGCAAGACTCCCAGCTTGCAGGGATCTTCGCGGTTCTTGATGTTGCCTATCGACGTTTAACCCCGCTGACTCGCTTGCTCCTTTCCTACCTTGCTGCCTTTCGCTTACCGTTCAGCCATGAGCAGATCGTCATGTTAGTCGCGCCTGAAAATCAGGTCTCTGGCCTTCCGCATGAAGCCATACCACGTGAGCTTTCACAAAATTGGCGTGCAGCGCGTGATGAGTTGGTGCAAGCATCATTTATGCAGTTTGACGGACGCGTGTACACGATCCATCCGCAAATTCGCAATTTTGCGCTCTTGTATTTGCCGTTAGAAGAGCGTCGCCGCGTGCACCGGGTTGTAGCAGCTTACTATCGCAACCAGCCGCAACCCAGTCCAGAGGAATGGTTTGCAGCCTATGAACACCTGGAAGGAGCTGGAGAGCCACAAGATCTGCAAGAGGCTATGCAATTGGCAGTCCATGCTTCATGGGCAATGGATGGCCGTGGCCATGCTCCCGCACTGCTGCGTATGCTGCGTCGAGCGGAAGCCCATGCCTTGCGGTTAGAGAATAAGACCGTTGAGGGCCAGCTTCAGTGTTGTATCGGTGCTATCTTGCGTCAACTTGGCCAGTATGCCGAGGCCCTCGGCTGTCTCACGCGCAGCTTGGCACTGCATCGTGATCAGAATGATCGCGATGAGACAGGCTGGGCTCTCTACGAATTGGCGATGCTCTTTCGGGAAGAAGGACAGTTCCAACAGGCGGGGACGCATGCACAGGATGCTCTCCATCTTTTCCGCGAGGCCAATGACCTCAAAGGGGAAGCATGGATGCAGATGGTGATGGGTGAGGTGAGTCGCGGGTTGGGTTCCTATTATGACGCGCTGGGGCATTTTGAGTTTGCTTTGACGAGTTTTCGTACCCTGCACAGTGATGAAGGCATTGCCTCGACTTTGCGCGACAGAGGGACGGTCTATGAAGCGCTGGGACGCTACAGCAAAGCATTGGCAGATTATGAAGAGGCCCTGCGCCTGTTCAATGCGCTCGGGCTGCGTGCGGGTCAAGCCTGGGTGCTTGCTGATCAGAGTGCCGTCTATGCCGATCAGGGCAAGCTTGATCTTGCAGAACAGAGATGCAGCGACTCCATTGCTATCTTTCGCGAACAGCATATTCGGCGGGGCGAAGGATGGGCGTTGCGAGCAATAGGTGATGTCGCACGCGAGCGCCGCCAATACGGTGATGCTCGGGGGTATTATGAAGATGCGCTCACTCTGTTCAATGACTTAGGGGACCGGGTTGATCAGGCGCGTGTCATGAATTGCCTGGGCGCTCTCTCGTTTGACGATGGGGAACACTTAGAGTCAAAAGAATACTATGAACAGGCACTTGCTATTGGTCAGGAACAAGGCACGCGTCAGATTGAAGGCCGCGCTTTGCGAGGAGTAGGTGATGTGGCTCGCGTTTTGCACCACTATACTGAAGCCGAGCGATTCTATCAAAGCGCTGTTACCATCGCCGTCGAATTGGATACGCCGGCAGAGCGTTGCGCTGTACTTCATCGTCAAGGAACATTGAGCTATGTCCAACAGCAGTATCTTCATGCTCTGGAATATTGGGTACAGGCGCTTGCGCTTGACCAGCGCTTGGGCCATCCTGCTCGCAAAGATCTTCAGAATAGAGTAGACCTGCTCGTCAAAGAGCAAAATTTGGCTGAAATCTACGCACAACTTTGCAAGCAATATGGGTTAGAGTAATCCGATAACCCAAGGCGCTTGAGCTATTTTTTTCCATTTCTTCGGCGTAGCATGGCTATTAAACCACAACCAAGCCCGAGTAGCTGGATCATGATCAGTTGTGGACCAGGTTTTTGGCCTGTAAAAAAGGTGAATGCCACAAGTACCAGTGAAATGATAAAAACAGCCCATAGTAACCAATCGCCACGCAATCGTATCATTCCAAAACCCTTTCAACCTGACCTGCTATTTTAATCACCATTGCCAGGTGATAAGTGAAGGAAGCGAACAAGCCAGTTTCTTTCTTCAGCTAAGTGTGTTGCATAACGACTAACATCGCCATTGCCAGTGGAAAAATGGGCTGCGTCACTACGTAGTGGTGACGTCACTTGATGCTCTTCGCCATCACTGTCATCACCGTCAAATGCTGCATTTGAGGGAGTAGCCGTCCAACCTTTGAGACCGTCCATTGTCTCTTCTAAACGGATAGGCTCATGAGGATTTGGCAAGTCTGCAGGGGGTAAATTGCCGGAAATCACTGGAGCTGGACGCATAATTTGCTCGAGCCTCATAGGTTGTGTTTCCTGCTTTTCTAAAGCAATGCGGCTCTCAACCTCAACGCGAAGTCGCTCGATCTCTGGTCGCAGAGCACGGTTTTCTGTCGGAATACGTGTCCATTGTACTAGAGCAGCCGGAAAGTAACCCGCTCGGTAACAATAGAGACCGAGCATTGCTCGTGCATCGTAGATGTTCATCCGCTGCCAGAGCGCAATTTCCTCGGCAGGCGTTTCTATCACATCTTCGCTTGCTTCTATAAGTTCTACCAGGTGATACAGACGCAATCCCATTACCTGGTAGGGGTAGCCGTAATATAGGGCGAGTCTGCGTCGCCGTGTGCGTTCAGCCGGGTGTGTACCTACGAAGTAACGCCGCGTCCATGAACCACTCGACCAGATAAGCCATGCAAGAATCAGTGCCAGAATACGAACAAGATAACGCTCCCAGGTCTCCGGTGCGTTATACACCATTATGCCCAGCATTGCGAAACACGCTCCAAGTGCCCAGGCACCATAAACTAAACGACGGCGATCCCAGCCAATCAGGTCGAAATGGTGATGAAGAGGCGTAGCCAAAAACGGCTTTGGAAATTCTGTGTGGTGGACTGGAACAGAAGTACTGGCATAGCGCAGCATGAGGAGCCGTTTACGGAAGAAGGGGGTCATTACTTTCGCGGAGATCAGTGCGGAGAGTCCCTCCAGTACAAATGCGCCGCCGATGAGCAGCAATAAACTTTCCTGGCGCGAAAAAATGGCTATCATTGCCAAAATTCCACCAAGTCCCAAGGCTCCGCTATCACCCATATAAATCTTCGCGCGCCGCTTGGCCGTGCCACGTCGGGCCGCCCAGGATGACGGCCAGTTCAACGGGAGAAAGCCAAGAGTGCTACTGGCGCAAATGAGGGACAGAACCTCCAGTACGATACCTTCTGGGTGATGGACTGGATCAAGATTGCCTGTAATGATGATACCAAAGGCCAGGGCTGTGCTGAACACGAGTCCACCCGCCAGCCCATCGATGCCGTCGCTAAAGTCGACCGAGAGGGAAGTAACTGTACCAATAACACTTGTCAGGAGAATAAGTAGAATCAGCCAGGCAAAGTAAGCGGTTTGCCCAAAGGTCGCAATATCTTTGCAAAAATTCAGTTGATCGTGACGGCCAGGGCAGAGCAGTGGGCCGATGATGGGCAAGTCAATATAAGGTGTGTATGATTGTTTCCCATGGTCTGTGAGAAAGAAATACAGGAGCGCAGCCGCTATAGAAATCAGCAGCAATCCACCAAATTTTGCACGTTCTGAAAGTCCCTCATTACTGTAGACTTTATGCCAGTCGTCTATAAAGCCAACGGCCATATAACCTAGAGTGGTGCTGAGCCCTATGAGGAGAAGCGTCCACTGGTCGCGGCTGAAGTGCAAGAAAAAGCCTGCAGCGATAGCAGTTAACATAAGAGCCAGGATCATTGCTGGTCCACCAACCAGTGGAAGTTCTATAGTCTTGATGTCTCTTCCACTGGCAGGAAGGTCTGAGCGAATATCCGAGCGATGGGGGCCAGGTTTAAATTCGCCGCTCCGAAATCGAGGAAATAGCGATTTGGCTGCATAACAGAGTAAAAAACTTATTGCTGCGCAGGCAACAAAAATCAGCACCAACCCGAGTGGCAATATTAACCATTGCGGAACCATATACACTCCCAAAGACGAAAAAAGAACCAGTACACATCACATGTTGAAACGTGAAAGAAGTATTGGCAGTAACGCACTGAGAAAACCAGGTACGTTAGTTTGTGAGTATTCCGATTGCTCGTATCACGTTACCTTAGTCGTCGTAATTCTTCGCGTGCTACTAGACGATCATCCCAGGGCAACTTCTGTCTACCTATAATAATACTCTGTTCATGGCCTTTTCCTGCCAGTATAACAGTATCACCTGCTTGCGCCTTTGCAAATGCTGTGGCGATAGCCTGCGTACGGTCTCCTATACAGAGGTAATCCCGGCCCTGGCTTTTACCTGCAGCTTCTGCACCGTTAGCAATTTCTTGCAGGATTTGAGTACGTTTCTCTTCACGAGGGTCCTCATCAGTAATAACGAAAAAATCTGCCATTTGCGCAGCTATACGTCCCATTACAGGACGTTTCTGTACATCTCGCTCACCAGCAGAACCAAAAACGACTATTAATTTTCCACTGGTCAATGGCCGCAGCGTGGCAAGTACCTTCTCCAGGCTATCCGGAGTATGGGCATAATCGACAATAACAGTAAAGGGCTGTCCCTCGTTGATGCTCTCCATTCTTCCTGAGATACCCTTCACTTCTGCCAGTCCTTGAGCAATTGCAGAGAGTTCTATGCCTTGACTGTAGGCCGTGGTGATCGCGGCGAGGCAATTACTCACGTTGAACCGTCCGACTAATTGTGTTTCGATCGTCGTCTCTCCCTCGGGCAGGAGTACGCGAAAGCGTGTGCTGTGAGCATTCAGTTGTATGTCTATTGCACGTACTATAGCTGGTTGATCGATACTATAGTCAAGGATAGGAACGCGACAGTAAGGCTTCAAAATATCATAGCTTACATCATCACGGTTGAGAATGGCGACAGGATGAATACCGATGCCTTTGTCTCTATGCGGGTCCAGCATTTCAAAAAGGCGTGCTTTGGCACGATGGTAATTAGCGAGACTTTTATGAAAATCAAGGTGCTCATGGGTGATATTTGTGACGACGCCTACATCAAAATTGCTCCCACGAACACGTTGCAACTCCAGACCATGGGAGGTGGCTTCGATGATCGCGTGCGTAACGCCTGCATCAAGCATTCGCCGCAAGTACTGTTGTACTTCCAGCGCTTCAAGCGTGCTCTGTCGTGTGGAATTCTCCCATTCTTGCCCAGAGATTCTGAAGTTAGCGGTGGTCATTAAACCCGTTTGTAATCCGGCTGCTTCCAATATCGCGCTGATAAGGTTGCATGTTGTGGTTTTTCCATCGGTGCCGGTAACGCCTATAGTGCAGAGGTGATGAGCTGGATAGCGGTAAAAGGTGCAGGCAAGATTTGCCAGGGCAACATGAACGTCGTTTACCTCGATATAAGGTAGAGGCAAAGAAGTTAGCGTTTCATGTTGCAACGGTTCTCCAAGCGCAGCGATCGCGCCCCGCTTGGCCGCATCGGCCAAAAATCTCCGTCCATCTGTATGGTATCCTGGAACAGCAGTGAATAATCCGCCTACTTGTACCTTGCGTGAGTCATACGCGATGCCTGCTATGTCAGTGTTATCTATAGAGGCCGCATACTGTGCCCAACTGATGGTATCGGACGCGATGAATTGTGCGCCGTGTGCGGTTCCTACGGTGTGCACTTTCAAAGGAGGCTGCTCTAAAGATGTGAGTAATGTTTTTAATTGCATTAAAACTCTTTACTAGTAGTAAATAGTACGTGTACGATGATACGGTCGCATTTCAGTCGAATGTTGACCCAGGAGCCATAGGCGCAGATCGATCTCAGCGGCAGTCATCGGATGATCATGACTGGCCAGTTCGCGCCGCAGTAGCTCACATGCCCAGACGGTAGCTGCTCGCAATTCCACTTCTTCCTCAGAACCCGCCTCCAATAATTCTTGAGCATCGATACTCCGCGCTAATGACGGCTGATATTCAAGTACTCCGTAGTGACGCAGTACTTGCGGCAACTTGTAATCAGCAAAGATGGTGAGCTGATCCATTGCGGTAAACGCTCCCCAACCCTTGCCGCCAAATGATCCATAGAGGTCAGCAACGCAAATCTGTGCCCGTTTTAAGAAGCGCACAAGACGATTCCGATAAAGAACGACATCGTTGAATGAGGGAAAGTCCTTCGCCAACAGTAACGTTAACTCAACCGCATTCTTCTTTGCCCGCTCAATGGCATGGATAAATTGACCATCGTAATACTGCAACAGAACATGACCAACTTCGCGAAGATTCTGCAGGCGTTGCTCAAAAAAAGGAATAGTATGTTCGCCGCGAAAGATCTGAGCTAAATCCTTCTCACTGATGGTGCTGAGATATGCCGCATCCCACAGGGGAATATCCTCTTCGACCGCGCGTTTTAGCGCAGCCGCTTCAGCAAGATAGCCGTTCAGCCTCTCTCCCTGGTATTCAATACTCCAGCGGGGCTGGTCTTTTTCCGCCCAGAAGCAGAAATTCACTGCATCGAGGGCAAGTATCCAGTTGACGGTACGTTCTGTTCCATCACAGAAATGGTAACGGTCGTACCAGGTAGTTGTAATGGGCTGTTCTTTGTCATGCTCTAGCCACCGATGAGCCAGTATTTCTACTCGTTCCGCATTGATCCATACATACTCTCCTTGCTCAACTACGTCATGCGTACTGCTTAATACTCCCAAGTTGTCAACTTCTTGGGAGAGAGCAGGTTCCTCGTCGTCAAAATCGTTCTTATCTAGAAGCTCCACCATATAGTTTGCCCCTCGTATTTTATCCTCCTGATTCTACAGGTATTAGGAAAGATAGTCAATGTTCAAGCCATATATGCAGTTCTCTCACCTGTTATGATTAGCAATGAGATACACAATCATGTTTCTTGACGAGTTTAATATAATCATGTTATTCTTCTGACATCATCCGCTTGTGATGATATTTCACGCTTTTTTTATACTTCTCTCTTTATTTGTCATTCAGGAGGTGTCTGTTGGCTTCATCGAAACGTACAGCCAAAGAAGAGCTTATTGCGCAGGACATGAAACGCCTGCACACGCTAGGCTATGCACAGGAGCTCTTCCGCGCTATGGGTGGCTTCTCCAATTTCGCGATCTCTTTCACCATCATCTCCGTCCTCAGTGGATGTGTGACCCTCTTTGGCTTGACCACTATTAATGGAGGGTATACAGCTGCCTCGATTGGTTGGCCGCTGGTTACCGTCTTTGTTGTTATCGTTGCGCTAGGCATGGCTGAACTGGCTTCTGCCTATCCAACGGCTGGCGGCCTGTACTACTGGGCCTCCAAGCTCGGCGGACCTGGTTGGGGATGGTTTACCGGCTGGTTTAACTTGATTGGCCAGGTGGCCGTGACCGCTGGTATCGACTATGGCGCAGCTATCACCATTGACACGTTATTGCATGCCTGGTTCCCTGCTATCCCTGCCGTACTTGGAAACGTTACCAGCATTGACCCTGCCACACAACAGGTGACCTTGCTGATCTACGCCATCGTTCGATCATGCATCTTGATGCCCCCTTGAAAAACGCACGTTCTGGAACTC